>Ga0233375_1001163_pt1 | contig 12261 bp, 8 predicted proteins | sample ElkDunMinimDraft_10_FD_191539 | JGI IMG/M metagenome (GOLD analysis project Ga0233375, IMG submission 191539) | Fecal eukaryotic communites from dung pellets of Tule Elk in California, USA - Elk Dung E16 | ecosystem: Host-associated > Mammals > Digestive system > Large intestine > Fecal | place... | reverse complement strand
GCGCCGAGACGGCGATCGTGATGCCCCCGCCCTGGCTGCCGCCCGTCACCGCGACGCGTGCGGGGTCCACGCCGTCGACCTGTCGCACGGCGTCGACGGCCCGCACGCCGTCGGTGAACACCCGGCGGTAGTAGTGGTCGTGCGGGTCCAGGACGCCGCGCGTCATGTACCCCGGTGACGCCGGCCCGTGGCCCACGGGGTCCGGGGTGTCGCCACCGGAGCCCCAGCCCGAACCCTGCCCCCGCGTGTCCATGACCAGGTGGGCGTAGCCGGCTGCCGCGAGGCCCAGCCGCTCGTGCGGCAGGCCGCGGCCCCCGCCGTATCCCACGAACTCGACGACCGCGGGCAGCGGGCCGTCGGTGTGCGCGGGGCGGGCGAGCCACCCCTTGATCGGGTGGCCGCCGAACCCGGGGAACGTGACGTCGTCGACGACCACCTGGGTGAGGCCCGTGTCGACCCGCTCGAGCGTGGGCGCGTCGTCGAACTCCCGGGCCTGGGCGACGGTCTCCGCCCAGAAGGCGTCGAAGTCAGCGGGCTCGTCGATCTCGGGGACGTAGGTCTCGAGCTCGGGCAGGGAGAGGTCGAACTGGGCCATGCGCGCACCCTATCCAGCCAGGCCGCGGACGTGTGCGCCCGGTGGCGCGCAGGGCGCACTACCCTGAGGCGACGGTGAGGCGACGGCTCGCCGGTCGCGGCCGGGTCGTGACCGGCGCCTAAGGTGGTGGGGCGTGAGAGCGCGACGCGGTACCAACCTGCCGCGCGTCGGCGACTTCAACCAGATGGTCGTCCTGGACAGCATCCGGCGCGCCGCCGACGGCGTGAGCCGGGTCGAGCTGGCCCGCAGCACAGGGTTGTCCCTGCAGACCATCTCCAACATCGTGACCCGGCTGCTGGCCCGGGGCCTGGTCGTCGAGGGCGAGCGCCGGGGCGAGGGGCGCGGCAAGCCCCGCACCATGCTGCACCTCGACCCGCGGGGCGCGTACGCGCTGGGCGTCCACGTCGACCCCGTGGTCGTGACGGCCGTGCTCACGGATCTCGAGGGCGGCCTGGTCGAGGAGCGCATGTTCGACACCCCGACCGGGCCGGACGCGGTGGTCGCCGCGGTGGCCGCGAGCGCCGCGGAGATGCTCGGGCGGGCGGACGTGTCGCGCGACGAGGTGCTCGGGCTGGGGGTGGCGGCGCCGGGGCCGATCGACATGGTCACGGGCCGGGTCATCCACCCGCCCTTGCTCGAGGGCTGGTCGGACGTCCCGTTGCGCGACCGGCTGGCCGAGGCGACGGGGTTCGACGTCCTGCTGGAGAAGGACGTCAGCGCGGCCATGGTGGGCGAGCTCTGGCGCGGCAACCGCATGCTGCGCGGCACGTCGATGTTCTTCTACACGGGGTTCGGCGTGGCCGTGGCGGTCGCGCACGACGGCGAGCTGTTCGCGGGCTCGTCCCGCAACGCGGGCGAGGTCGGGCACCTGATCGTGGACAGCGACGGGCCCTTGTGCACGTGCGGCAACCGGGGGTGCATCGGGGTGTCGGCCGCGGCCGAGACCCTGGTCCAGGCCGCGGTCGCGCGCGGCGTGCTGGACGCCGGTACGCCGCGCGTCACGCCGCGCGAGCTCGACGCCGCTCTCACGACGGTGTGCCGGTCCGCGACGTCGGGCGACCCGGCCGCCGAGGACGTGCTGCGTACCTCGGCCCGGCGGGTGGCCCACGGCGTCACGATCGTCGCGGACCTGGTCGACGCCGACGTCGTGGTCTTCGGCGGCCCGAGCTGGGAGCGCCTGGCCCCGTTCTACGTGCCGGTCGTCCGGGACGAGCTGGCCGCCCGCGCGACGCTGCGCGAGATGCACGCCGTGGAGGTGCTGGGGTCGGCCGTGGGCGAGCACGTCGGGGCCATCGGGGCCGCGAGCCTGGTGCTCGACCACACGTTCACGCCCCGCCCTTCCGGTCTCGTGCGGACTCCCGGGGCGGCCGTCACTCCGTAGCCCGGGCCGACGGTCGACCCGGCGTGTGCCCTTGACACGTGTTAACTCCATTCGGTTGAGTTAATCGGGTCAGCCGGTCCGACGACGTCGGGCCCCGCACGTGGCAAAGGAGCACCATGCGACTGGCACGACCCCTCACCGCGGGGATCGCGGCACCCATGCTCGTCCTCGCGCTCGCAGCCTGCGGGTCCGGCGGAGGCACGGGCGGCGACGGCGACGGCGACGCGACGATCAAGATCGCCTACCAGAAGTTCGGCAACTTCACGCAGGCCGACGAGCTCTTCAAGGACGTCAAGGCCGAGTACGAGGACGAGAACCCGGACGTCACGATCGAGCTCGTGCCGATCGAGGCGAGCCAGAACGACTACTTCACCAAGCTCGCGCTCATGCAGCGCTCGCCCAGCACCGCGCCCGACCTCATGTACGAGGACACGTTCATGATCAAGTCGGACGTCGAGGCGGGCTACCTGCTCCCGCTGGACGACTACCTCGCCGAGTGGGACGAGTGGGACCAGTTCGTCGACCAGGCCAAGCAGGCCGGGCTGGGCGACGACGGCAAGACCTACGGCGTCCCCATGGGCACCGACACGCGCGGCCTCTGGTTCAACAAGGACGTGCTCGCCAAGGCCGGGCTGCCCGAGGACTGGGCGCCCACGACCTGGGACGAGCTCCTCGAGGCGGCCCGCGCGATCAAGAAGGCGGACCCCGAGGTCATCCCGCTCAACGTGTACTCCGGCAAGCCGATGGGCGAGGCGTCCTCCATGCAGGGCTTCGAGATGCTGCTCTACGGCACGGGCGGCACGCTGTACGACGCCGACGAGTCGAAGTGGGTCGTCGGGTCGCAGGAGTTCGTCGACTCGCTCGAGTTCATCCAGACCATCTACACCGAGGGCCTCGCCCCGACGCCCCAGCAGGCGCTCGACCCGAACGTCGGCAACACCGTCTCGGCCGAGTGGCTGCCGCAGGGCAAGCTCGGGATCGCGCTCGACGGCTCCTGGATGCCGGGCACCTGGCTCGAGAACGGCACGGCCCCCTGGCCCGAGTGGACCGAGGTCATGGGCACGGCGCCCATGCCCACGCAGGAGGGCCAGGAGCCGGGTGCGGTGAGCATGTCCGGCGGCTGGACCATGGCGGTCGGCGCCGGCACCAAGAACCCGGAGGTCGCCTTCGACGTCCTGACGCACGCGCTCGACAAGGAGCACGCGCTGTCGTTCGCGATCGAGAACAGCCAGATCGCGGTGCGGTCGGACGTCGCCGAGGAGCCCTCGTACTCCGAGGCCAACCCCACGGTGCCGTTCTTCTCCGAGCTCGTGAGCGTCACCCAGTTCCGGCCCGCGACGTCGGACTACGCCCAGATCTCGAACGCGATCCAGGTCGCGATGGAGTCCGTGATGACGGGCCAGCAGACCCCGCAGGAGGCGGCCGAGGTGTACGACCAGGCCGTCGTCGACCAGGTCGGCGAAGAGAACACCACGGAGGGCTGACGCCGTGACCACCCTCGCCCCTGCCGAGGCAGGGGCGAGGGGGGCAGGTCCCTCGACGCCGCGCCGCTCACACCTGCGGCGCAGCACCGGGCGCCTCGTCCCCCTCGTCCCGGCGATCGTGCTCCTGGCGCTGTTCATGCTCGGGCCGGTGATCTGGTCGTTCTACGGCTCGTTCACCAACGCCGCGCTGACCGGCCCCAACGCCGCCGAGCCCGAGTGGATCGGGCTCGACAACTACGTCCAGCTCCTGAGCGACCCCGACTTCCCCAAGGCGCTGTGGCTCACGGTGCTGTTCGTGCTGGCGTCCGCCGTCGTCGGGCAGAACGTGCTCGGGCTCGGGCTCGCCATGCTCATGCGCTCGGCGCTCAAGCCGGTGCGGGCCGTGGTCTCGACCTTGGTCGTGACGGCGTGGGTGCTGCCCGAGATCGTCGCCGCGTTCGCGGCGTACGCGTTCTTCCACGCCGACGGCACGCTCAACTCGCTGCTCGCGGGCGTGGGCATCGCCGGGCCGGACTGGCTGTACGAGAACCCGATGCTCGCCGTCATCCTCGCCAACATCTGGCGCGGGACGGCGTTCTCGATGATGGTCTACTCGGCCGCCGTCGCGGAGGTGCCGCCCGAGATCACCGAGGCGGCGCGGGTCGACGGCGCCAACGGGATGCAGCGCCTCGTGTGGGTGACGCTGCCGACCATCCGCCGCAGCATCTCGACCAACCTCATGCTCACGACGCTGCAGACGCTCTCGGTCTTCACGCTCATCTACGTCATGACCGGCGGCGGCCCGGGGACCGACAGCACGACGCTGCCGATCCTCGCCTACCAGGAGGCGTTCAAGTTCGCCCAGGTGGGCTACGGCACCGCGATCGCCACCGTGATGCTCGTGATCGGCGCCGTGTTCTCCGTCGTGTACATCCGCAGCCTCAAGCCGGAGGTGGACTGATGACCGGTCTTGCCGTCCCCGCCTCCACGGTCCCGGGGCGCCCCGCCCGCGACGAGGCACCCGCCGGACCCGGGCCGCGGGGGAGCTCGGCCATCGCCGGGCCGGGTTCGCGCGCCACCAAGGTGCTCGCGAACGTCGTGCTCGTGGTCGTGGGGCTGTGCTTCGTGCTGCCGCTCGGGTGGATCCTGCTGGCGTCGCTCGACGCGAGCGCGACCCTCGTCGTCGACATCCCCGAAGAGGTCACGTTCGCGAACTTCTCCGCCGTCATGACGCCCGAGCAGACCTGGGTGCCGCTGACGAACGCGTTCCTGCTGTCCGCGGGGACCGGCCTGGTGACCCTCGTGGCGGCCGTGCTTGCCGCCTACCCCCTGTCGCGCTACCGGATGCGGTTCAACAAGCCGTTCCTGTACACCGTGCTGTTCGGCACCTGCCTGCCCATCACGGCCATGATGGTGCCGGTCTACTCGCTGTTCGTGCGGCTCAACCTGCTCGACTCGCTTCCCGGCACCATCCTCTTCATGGCGGCCACCTCGCTGCCCATGGCGATCTGGATGGCCAAGAACTTCATGGACTCGGTCCCCGTCTCGCTCGAGGAGGCGGCCTGGACCGACGGGGCCTCCGGGATGACGGCGCTGCGGCGGATCGTGCTGCCGCTCATGCGGCCCGGGCTGGCCGTCGTGTTCATCTTCGTGTTCATCCAGGCGTGGGGGAACTTCTTCGTCCCGTTCGTCCTGCTGCTCTCGCCCGAGAAGCAGCCCGCCGCCGTGAGCATCTTCGCCTTCTTCGGGCAGTACGGGTCGGTGGCCTACGGCCAGCTCGCCGCGTACTCGATGCTCTACTCCCTGCCGGTCCTGGCGCTGTACGTCCTCGTGGCGCGCCTGTCCGGGTCGTCGTTCGCCCTCGCCGGGGCCGTCAAAGGCTGACGACGGCCACGCACCACCCGCCCCTCGCACCTCAGGAGCTGACTCATGCACGACACCACCGTCCGCACCGTCGCCCGCCTGGAGCGGTTCGTGCGAGAGCGTCTCGAACCCGCCGTGCATCGCGCGCGTCGTCCGCTCGACGTCGCGGCGTGGGAGGTGGACGGCGAGCCGGTGGCGTTCGAGACCGCGCGCGCGGCCGAGTACGAGCCGTTCGCCGTCGGCTCGCCGTGGGGCCGCCCGTGGGACACCGTGTGGTTCCACGTCACCGGTGACGTGCCTTCCGACTGGCGCGACGCGCCCGCCGGGACCCGGGTCGAGGTCGTCGTGGACCTCGGCTTCACGTCGGCCGGCCCGGGGTTCCAGGCCGAGGGGACGGCGTGGACGCCCGACGGGCGGATCGTCAAGGCGGTCGAGCCGCGCAACCAGTACGTGCCGCTCGTCGCGGGCGGGGTGCTCGACGCCGCGGGCACCGGCGTCGAGCTCTACCTGGAGGCCGCCGCGAACCCCGACGTGCCGGGCGGGGACTGGACCCGTCCGACGCCGATGGGAGACCGCGCGACGGCGGGTCGCGACCCCCTCTACGTGCTGCGGGCGATCGACCTGGCGCTCGTCGACGAGACGGTCGAGGCGCTCCTGGCCGACGTCCGGACGCTCGCCGGGCTCGTGCGCGTGCTGCCGCCCGCGAGCCCGCGGTCCGCCCAGGTGCTGCGCGCGCTCGAGGACATGCTCGACGCGGTCGACCCGGACGACGTCGTGGGGACCGCCGCGGCCGGCCGGGCCGTCCTCGAGCCGGCGCTCGCGAGCCCCGCGGCCGCCAGCGCGCACCGGGTGCACGCCGTCGGGCACGCGCACATCGACTCCGCGTGGCTGTGGCCCACGCGCGAGACCGTGCGCAAGTGCGCCCGCACGTTCTCCAACGTGCTGTCGCTCATGGACACCGACCCGGACGTGAAGTTCGCGTGCTCGTCGGCGCAGCAGTACGCGTGGGTGCAGGAGCAGTACCCCGAGCTGTTCGAGCGCATCCGGGAACGCGTCCGCGAGGGCCGGTTCGTTCCCGTGGGCGGCATGTGGGTCGAGTCGGACACGAACATGCCCGGCGGGGAGGCGCTCGCCCGCCAGCTCGTCATGGGCAAGCGGTACTTCATCGACCAGCTCGGCGTCGAGCCGCGCGAGGTGTGGCTGCCCGACTCGTTCGGCTACACGGCCGCGCTGCCGCAGCTCGCACGGCTCGCGGGGAGCGACAGCTTCCTGACGCAGAAGATCTCGTGGAACGACACCAACACCATGCCCCACCACACCTTCTGGTGGGAGGGGATCGACGGCAGCCGCGTGTTCACGCACTTCCCGCCCGTGGACACGTACAACTCCGACCTGTCGGCCGAGGAGCTCGCGCGGGCCGAGCGGCAGTACGCGGAGAAGGGCCGCGCCAACACGTCGCTCGTCCCCTTCGGGTACGGCGACGGCGGTGGCGGTCCCACCCGGGAGATGGTCGCCGCCGCGCGCCGGGCGGCCGACCTCGAGGGCTCGCCACGGGTCGAGCTGTCCGACCCGCAGTCGTTCTTCGACGCCGCCCGGGCCGAGTACGCCGCCCCGCCCACGTGGACGGGCGAGATGTACCTCGAGTACCACCGGGGGACGTACACCTCGCAGGCCCGGACCAAGCGTGGCAACCGGCGCAGCGAGCACCTGCTGCGCGAGGCAGAGCTGTGGGCCGCGACCGCGGCCGTCCGCACGGGTGCCGAGTACCCCGCCAAGGACCTCGAACGGCTCTGGCGGGTCGTGCTGCTGCAGCAGTTCCACGACATCCTGCCGGGCTCGTCGATCGCCTGGGTGCACCGCGAGGCGGAGCGCCGGTACGCCGAGGTGGCGTCCGAGCTCGAGGCGATCGTCGACCAGGCGCTGCGGACGCTCGCGGGGCCGGGCGAGCACGCGGTGACCGCCAACGCGTCGCCGTTCGCCCGTTCCGGGGTGCCCGCGCTGGGCGCGGCCGTCGTCGACCCGGCGCCGGCCGCCGCGACCCCGCAGCGGGAGGGCGACGGCTGGGTGCTGGACAACGGCATCGTGCGCGTCGTGGTCGACGGCGCGGGGCTCGTGACGTCGGCGGTCGACCTCGCGTCGGGCCGCGAGGCCCTGCTTCCCGGCGCGCGTGCCAACCTGCTGCAGCTCCACCGCGACCTGCCCAACGAGTGGGAGGCGTGGGACATCGACGAGCACTACCGGCGCAACGTCACCGACCTGGTGGACGCCGAGTCTGTCGGGCCGGTCGATCCGGTGGACGGCGAGCACGGGCCCGCGCTGCGCGTCGTGCGGTCGTTCGGGTCGTCGCGCGTCGAGCAGGTGCTGGAGCTGCCGGCCGGGTCGAACGCGTTGCGCATCACGACCACCGTGGACTGGCACGAGCGGCAGAAGCTGCTCAAGCTCGCGTTCCCCCTCGACGTGCACACCGAGCGCGCGACGTCGGAGATCCAGTTCGGGCACGTGCACCGGCCCACCCACGTCAACACCTCGTGGGACGCGGCCCGGTTCGAGACCGTCGCGCACCGCTGGGTGCACGTCGGCGAGCCGAGCTTCGGGGTCGCCGTCGCCAACGACTCGACCTACGGCCACGACATCACGCGCACGCGTGCCGAGGCCGGCGGGGAGGCCGGCCGAGAGGCCGACGCCCGCCCGGGCGGTCGTACGGGCACCACGGTGCGGCTGTCGCTGCTGCGGGCGCCACGGTTCCCCGACCCCGACGCCGACCAGGGCATCCACGTGCTGCGGTGCGAGCTCGTCGTCGGCGCGAGCATCGGCACGGCGATCCGCCACGGGTACGAGCTGAACCTGCCGGAGCGCGTCGTCACGGGCGGGCGGGGCGTCGAGCCGCTCGTGTCGGTCGACGACGATGCGGTCGTGGTCGAGGCCGTCAAGCTGGCCGAGGACGGCAGCGGGGACGTCGTGGTGCGTCTCTACGAGAGCCGGGGGGACCGGGCGCGGGCTCGCGTGACGCCGCGGTTCGAGCACACCGAGGCCGTGGTCACCGACCTGCTGGAGCGGGCCGTGGGCACCCCCGGACGTGACGGCGGCGACCTGGTGCTCGACCTCACGCCGTTCCAGGTCATCACGCTCCGCCTCCGCAGGGCCTGACGTCCTACCAATCCGCCCCACCGATCTGTCACATCGATCTGACCGAGGTAGTTCACGACGCGAGGAGATGACGATGAGGTTCACCCGAACGATCGCGACCGTCATGACGGTGGCCGCTGCGGCCGCGCTCGGCACGACCGCACCGGCGGTTGCTCAAGAGCACGACAGCGGGAGCCACCACGGCACGCCACGCTGGGTGCACGCCGCCCGAGCGACGGCGAGCTACGAGGCCATGCAGGAGTTCCTGTACGCCGACGACGGCTCGGGGCTCTACCTCGAGCGCTATCCGCGCGGGGCGGAGGATCGCCCGTACTCCTACGAGTGGCCTTTCTCCCAGGCGCACGTCGCGACGCTCGACCTCACGGGGATCCCGGCCGTCGGCCGGACGTTCCGCGACGACCTGGCCGACCGGGAGCGCGCGCAGGAGCACTTCTGGAACGCCGCGGGCGGCACGACCGGCCTGCCGGGCTACGACTCCTACGCCCGCGGCGTCTACGGCGACGGCGGCGACATGTTCTACGACGACAACGAGTGGGTCGCGCTCGCCAAGGTGCAGAAGTACCTGACGACGGGCGACCGGGCGGCGCTCGCGCGGGCCAAGGAGATCTTCGAGCTCGTCGTCTCCGGCTGGGACACCGACCCGACGCACGCCGCCCCCGGTGGCGTCTTCTGGACCCAGGCCACCTGGAGCACCGACCGCAACACCGTCTCGACGATGCCCGGCGCGCAGCTCGCGACCCGGCTCTACCAGCTCACGGGCGAGCGCCGGTACCTGCGGTGGGCCGAGCGCATGACGTCCTGGACCGACGAGCACCTGCTGGCCCCGAACGGCCTCTACTGGGACAACGTCAAGCTCGACGGCACCATCGACACCCGGCACTTCTCGTACAACCAGGGCGTCCCGGTCGGCACCTACACCCTGCTCTACCAGGCCACCGGCGACAAGAAGTACCTGCGCAAGGCCCAGTCGATCGCCCGGGCGTCCTACCGGTACTTCGTGACCGAGGGCCGGCTGAACGACCACGAGGTCTTCTTCAACTCGATCTGGTTCAAGAACCTCCTGCTGCTCGAGTCCGTCACCGGCGGGTCGACGTACCGCGACGCCATGGCGGTCTACGCCGAGCGTCAGTGGCGTGAGGTGCGCGACCCCAGGACGGGCCTGTTCCCGGTGCACGGTGAGGCGACGGAGCTGCTCGACCAGGCCGCGATGGTGCAGATCTACGCCACGCTCGCGTGGCCGCGGGGGAAGACCGCGCTCCTGTACTGATCTGCCAGAACTACCCTCGTGGGGTGGCACATCTTCTCGGTGCGGACAGCATCGCTCTCACGATCGGCACCCGCACCCTCCTCTCCGACGTCTCGCTCGGCCTCGACGACGGCGACCGCGTCGGCGTCGTCGGGCCGAACGGGGCGGGGAAGTCCACGCTGCTGCGGCTGCTCGCGGGCCAGTCCGTGCCCGACGCCGGGCGGGTGACGCGCGTCGGAGGCACGCGGCTGGGCATGCTCGAGCAGCGGGACGAGGCCGCCCCGGGCGCGACCGTGCTCGACCTCGTGCACGGCGACGACGCGACGCACGAGTGGGCGTCCGACCCGCGCATCCGCGGCGTCCACGCGGGCCTGCTCGCCGATCTCGACCTCGGCCAGCCCGCGAGCTCGCTCTCCGGTGGCCAGCGCCGGCGCGTCGCGCTGGCCGCGCTGCTGGTCAGCGACCCCGACGTCCTGCTGCTCGACGAGCCCACGAACCACCTCGACGTCGAGGGCGTCGCATGGCTCGCCGAGCACCTGCAGGCGCGGTACGGGCGGCCCGGTGCCCGCGGCGCCCTGGTCGTCGTCACGCACGACCGCTGGTTCCTCGACGCCGTCTGCACGCGCATGTGGGAGGTCCGGGGCGACGGCTCGGGGGCGGTCGAGGGGTACGACGGCGGGTACGCGGCCTACGTGCTGGCGCGCGCCGAGCGGGGACGCCAGGCGCAGGTCGCCTCCGAGAAGCGGGACAACCTGCTGCGCAAGGAGCTCGCCTGGCTGCGGCGCGGTGCCCCCGCGCGCACGTCCAAGCCCAGGTTCCGCCTCGACGCCGCCGCGGCGCTCATCTCCGACGAGCCGCCGCCGCGCGACCAGCTCGAGCTCACCCAGCTCGCGACCCGCCGCCTGGGCAAGGACGTGCTCGACCTCGAGGACGTGACGGTGACCGTCCCCACCGGTCCGTCCAGCGGGTCGGACGGCTCAGGGTCGGACGGCTCAGGGTCGGACGGCTCAGAGCCGGACGGCGGTGGGCGGCGGGTCCTGCTCGACCACGTGACGTGGCGGCTGGGGCCGGGTGACCGGTTCGGCGTCGTGGGCGTCAACGGTGCAGGCAAGACGACGCTGCTCGCCCTGCTGGCCGGGCGGCGCTCGCCCGACGGCGGGCGTGTCAAGCGGGGCAAGACGGTCCACGTGGCGGAGCTCAGCCAGGACGTGGGCGAGCTCGACGAGGTCGGCGCGATGACCGCGGTGCAGGTGATCGACCAGGAGAAGCGCACCGTGGTCGTGGGCGGCAAGGAGCTCACGGCGGGCCAGCTCACCGAGCGCCTCGGGTTCACGCGCGAACGGGCGCACACTCCCGTGCGCGACCTGTCGGGCGGCGAACGGCGGCGCCTGGCGCTCCTGCGGCTCCTGGTCTCGGAGCCCAACGTGCTGCTGCTCGACGAGCCGACCAACGACCTCGACACCGACACCCTGACGGCCGTCGAGGATCTGCTCGACGGCTGGCCCGGCACGCTCATCGTCGTCTCGCACGACCGCTATCTTCTGGAGCGGGTGTGCGACCGGCAGTGGGCGATGCTCGGCGACGGGTCGTTGCGCGACCTGCCGGGCGGGGTGGAGGAGTACCTTGCGTTGCGGTCGGCCGCGACGGGCCTCCGGCCCCGTGCCGGCGGTGGTCTCGCGGCGGCCGCGGGTGCCGTGCCCGGCGGCGTCGAACCGGTCGCTGCGCCGTCCGGCGGCGGTGAGCCGGCGCCGTCCGCGGCGCACGTGAGGGCCGCGCGCAAGGAGATCGCCCGGGTCGAGCGCAGGCTGAGCAGGATCGCGGACGAGGAGAAGGCGGTGCACGAGCAGATGGCCGCCGACCCGACGGACTATCAGGCGGTCGCGGAGCTCGACGCCCGGCTACGGGCGCTGGGCCAGGAGAAGGAGGAGCTCGAGATGGCGTGGCTCGAAGCAGCGGAGGTGGCCGGGTGAACCAGCGGGAGGTCGACGGGACGGCGCTCGACGACGTCGACCGGGCGCTCGTCCAGGCGCTGCGCGAGGACGGCCGGGCGACGCTCGCGGCGCTCGGGCTGCGGACAGGGTTGTCGCAGTCCGCGGTGCAGGCGCGCGTGCGCAAGCTCGAGGCGCGTCGCGTCATCTCCGGGTACCGGGCGGTCGTCGACCCGGAGGCGGTCGGCCTGCCGATCACCGCGTTCGTCGAGATCACGCCCCTGGACCAGTCCCAGGAGGACGACGCCCCGGAGCGGCTGCGCGACCTGCCCGGCATCGAGTCGTGCTACTCGGTCGCCGGCAACGCCAACTACCTGCTGCTCGTCCGCGTCCCGTCCCCGCGTGCGCTCGAGGATCTTCTGGGGACGATCCGTCGGGCGGCGAGCGTGTCGACGCGCTCGACCATCGTGCTCCACACGTACTTCGACGGCCGCCCGGTCAGCCCGTGACGTCGCCCGGGCGGACTTTCTCTCATATCGGCCTGGTGCGGACGGAATTTCTCCCGTAACGTCGCCGCATGACCGAGACTCTTCCGCACCGCTCCACCTCCGTCGGCGTCGACGGCGGCGCCGGTACCG
>Ga0233375_1001159_pt1 | contig 12281 bp, 8 predicted proteins | sample ElkDunMinimDraft_10_FD_191539 | JGI IMG/M metagenome (GOLD analysis project Ga0233375, IMG submission 191539) | Fecal eukaryotic communites from dung pellets of Tule Elk in California, USA - Elk Dung E16 | ecosystem: Host-associated > Mammals > Digestive system > Large intestine > Fecal | place... | reverse complement strand
AAGGGTGAGGCGAAGTACGTGCGCGAAGCCGTCCCAGTCGCGCAGGGCCACCTCGCGGCGACGGTGATCGATGGCGCGCCCGACGGCCTCAGCCGGCTCGCGCGGCTCGTGGAGCGCTCACCGGCCTGAGCCGTGCCGCCTCGCGATCAGCCGGCGTTCCACTCCTCCGCGAGGATCCCGTACTGGCAGCCGTCGATCCAGCCGAGCTCGGCGTGCCACGAGTCACGGACGCCGTACTGCTCGCGCCGCATGCCCAGCTTCTCCATCACCCGCGCGGACGCGGTGTTGGCGGCGAAGCAGCCGGCCGTGATCCGGTGCAGCCCGAGCTCGGTGAAGCCCAGGTCCAGCAGAGCTCCGGCGACCTCGGTCGCGAACCCGCGCCCTGCGTACGCAGGGTCGAACGTGTAGCCGAGCGTTCCCTCTGCCGCACGCCACGGCTCCTCGTCCTCGCGTTGCCCGAGGCCGTCCTGCACCCCCAACGACGCGATCCCGACCACCACGCTGTCGAGGTGGACGAACACCGCGTGGTCGAGCGGGTCGTCGGCGCTGGCCATCCACGCCTTGCGGAACGAGTCCGGGTCGACGGTCGTCCGCAGCAGCCAGCGGGTCACCTCCGGGTCGTTGCGCCACCGGAGCACCTCGTCGATGGCCTCGTCGGTGGGCAGCCGCAGCTCGAGCCGCTCGGTTCGGCGCGGCCAGCTGAGCTCAGGAATCGTCACGCGGTGAGACAACCAGACGACCCACGGATGTTCAACGCAGTTTCGTCCGGCGTGCCGGCCTGTCAGACTCCGTCGATGACCTCGACGATCACTGCCGACGGCGCCGGGACGTGGCAGCTGGGCGACCTCACCGTCAACCGGCTCGGTCTCGGCGCGATGCGGCTGACCGGAAGCGCGGCGTTCGACCTCGGCGAACCGAGCGACCGCGAGCGGTCTCTCCAGGTGCTGCGACGCGCGGTCGAGCTCGGCGTCGACCACCTCGACACGGCGGCGTTCTACTTCTCGTCGCTCCGCTCGGCCAACGAGCTGATCTGCTCCGCCCTCGCGCCGTACCCGGACGACCTCGTCATCGCCACGAAGGTGGGGCCCGGCAGGGACGCCTCGGGAGCGTGGCTGCCGCCAGCCCGCCCCGACCAGCTCCGCGGCCAGGTCGAGGAGAACCTCCGCCAGCTCGGACGCGACCATCTCGATCTCGTGTACTTCCGGAGGATGCCCGCGGTGACGTCGATCAGCGAGCACGTGGGGGCGCTCGCGGAGCTGCGCGACGCCGGCCTGATCCGCCACATCGGCATCTCCGGCGTCGACCTCGGGCACCTCGACGAGGCGCTCTCGGTCGCGCCGGTCGTCAGTGTGCAGAACCGGTACGGGATCGGATCCGGCAGCGACGCCAGGGAGGTCCTCGACACCTGCCGCGCTCGTGGCATCGCCTTCGTCCCGTTCTTCGCCGTCGCCGGCCAGGGCGCCGAGCGGGGTCGGTCCGCAGACCGAGAGGATGCCGAGGTCCTCGACATCGCAGCAGCGCACGGCGCGTCTCCAGCACAGGTCCGGATCGCGTGGACCCTCCAGCAGGGCCCGCACGTCCTGGCCATCCCGGGAACCGGCGATCCCACCCACGTCGACGAGAACGTCGCAGCCAGCGCTCTCCGCCTCACCGCCGAGGAGATGGACCGCCTGTCGGCTGGATGACGCGTCGCGCATCATCGTCGGTCGATCAGCAGGCACATAGGTGAGATCCGCGTCAGTCGTGGTTTACGTAACAAATATTCATCCCAGGTGATGGGACGTCGCATGGTGTGACGACGTGAGGTGCGCTTGCATGCAGAGATCACCTGAACCGATCAGGCGACGGAAGGAGCCACTCGCGTGCGATCCACACTCGTCCGGGTCGGCGTCGTCGGGGGAGCGTCGGCCCTGCTGCTGACCGCCCTTCCCGCCTCGCTCGTCTCGGCATCACCCTCGACCGAACGACCTCCCACCGACCGATCTGCCGTCGACTGCACCCCGGTCCTCGCGGCACCCACCCTCGAGTCCGCGTTCACCGCCGCCGCCGAGGCGGCCGACGTTCCCGAGGACCTTCTCAAGTCCGTCTCGTACCTGCAGTCTCGTTGGGAGGGCCACGACGGTGAGGCCAGCAACGACGGCGGGTACGGCATGTTCAACCTCAAGGCCACGACGCAGGCGGTGCCGGACGGCGCAGGCAAGGAGGACGGAGGCGGCTCCGGGCGTACGGCCAGCCCGCTGGAGCGTGGCGCCCACCTCACCGGCCTGACCGTCGCTGCCGTGAAGAACGACGACAGGGCGAACCTCTGCGCGGCCGCAGCACTCACGGCCTCGTACGCACCCGGCCTCGACCGCACCAGTCCCGCCGACACGTGGACGAGCGCGATCCGGCGCTTCGGCGCCGCGGACACCTTCGTCCGCCAGGTGCTGACGGCCGCGCGCAAGGGCCAGGAGCGGGTCACCTCGAGCGGCGATCGGGTCACCCTGCGGAGCGACCCCTCCATCGAGGTGCCCGCACCAGGGCCCAGCGACCCCGAGACGGACTGCCCCACCAACCTCGGCTGCGAGTGGATCCCCGCGGGTTACGAGAAGCTCGTGCCGACCGACCCGGACAGCACCGGCAACTACGGGAACCACGACAAGGCGGACCGGACGGGTCCTGGCGGGCCGAAGCTCAAGTACATCGTCATCCACGACACGGAGACCGCCTACGACCCGACGATCGGACTCGTCACGGATCCCTCGTACCTCGCCTGGAACTACACGATCCGTTCGTCCGACGGGCACATCGCGAATCACCTCGACCCCAAGGACGTCGGGTGGCACGCGGGCAACTGGTACGTGAACGCGCACTCGATCGGCATCGAGCACGAGGGGTGGGCAGGCTCGGCCGGATGGTTCACCGAGGCGATGTACCAGCAGTCGGCAGCCCTGGTCCGCCATCTCGCCGACAAGCACGACATCCCGCTCGACCGGGCGCACATCATCGGGCACGACCAGGTCCCCGGCGTCCTCGCCGGCTCCACGAAGAGCGTCCACTGGGACCCCGGCCCGTACTGGGACTGGGAGCACTACTTCGACCTCATCGGTGCGCCGATCGGGCAGTCGGCGAAGAACACGACCGACGTGTCGGCAGGCGACGTCGTCGAGGTCCGCGCGGGCTACGCCGACAACGTCAACCCGATCACCGGCTGCCAGCAGGCGTCGCCGGGCTCGGGTGACTGCGTCGAGGGACAGGGCACGAACTTCGTGCTCGCGCGGCAGGCGCCAGCGCCCGACGCGCCGCTCGCGAAGGACCCGGGCTGGAAGCCCGGCGGTGCCGCCGGCACCTCGTACGCCAGCGACATCAGCGCGCGCGTCCAGTCGGGCCACAAGCTCGTCGTGGCGGAGGTACGCGACGGGTGGCTCGGGGTCTGGTGGGCGGGATCGCTCGTGTGGATCGCCAACCCCGCGGACGACCCGGTGGTGTTCCGTACGACGGCGAAGACCGTGACGGTCGCGTCTGCGACCACAGCGGCCCCGACGTACGGGCGGGCGTACCCGGAGCCCGAGGCGTACGCCCCGTACGAGATCCCGGTGCAGGCGATCGGCGCGCTCGAGTACACCCTCGGGGTCGGCCAGCGCTACGCCGTCAGCGACGACGACGTGGAGACGGACTACTACTACGCGAAGTCCTTCGACGGATCGATCCCCGACGACCGTACGGACGTCAAGGGCGCATTGCGCTACTACCAGCTCTGGTACGCGCACAAGCAGCTGTTCGTGCAGGCCGACGACGTCGTGCTCGACGACCCGGGCAAGCGTGTCGTCGTCCCGACCGCGCTGCCCAGGATCAGCGGGGAGGCGAAGGTCGGGTCCACCCTGACGGTGAGCAACGGGCGGTGGTCGCGGGAGGTCCACGGGTTCGGCTACCGCTGGCTCGTCGGCGGGCACGTCGTGAAGGGCGCCACCTCGTACACCTACACGCCGCGCGCGGCCGACGTCGGGAAGCGGATCATCGCCGTGGTCTCGGTGGACGACCCCGCGCTGCACCCGATGGTGGCGCCGTCCCTGCCGACCGCGAAGGTGCGACCGTGAGCGTCGACGTACGACGGGGCGCCTCGCCCTGAGCGCGCGCGGCCCCCTTCACTTTCCGTGGGGCCCCACGCGAAAGGGCTGCCCCACCGGTTGTTTCCGGTGGGGCAGCCCCTTTCCGTTGGTCCCCACGGAGAGTGCGGCACTACGGAGAGTGCGGTGTGACGGATGCGGCGGGTGCTACTCGGCGGGCACCTGAGCCTCGGCCTCGAGCGCGGCGGCGACCCGGCGGTGCGCCTCCCAGATCTCCTCCGGCAGCCGCTCGAACTGCGCGAGGTGCTCCTCGCGGAAGCCGATCTCCTGACGCCAGCGGTCGACGTCGATCGACAGGATCGTGTCGAGGTCCTCCGGCGTGATCTCGACCCCGTCGAGCAGCAGCTCCTCCTTCGTCGGGATGATGCCGACCGGCGTCTTGCGACCGGTGACCTCACCCTTCTTGAGCTGGATCAGCCACAGGAGCGGGCGCAGGTTCTCGCGGTACCCGGGCCACAGGAAGTGACCGTCCTCCGGGTCGCGCTGGAACCAGTTGACGTGCGCGAAGATCGGCTGCTCCTTCGCGGCGCCGACCACGTCGAGGTAGTGCCGTGCGTAGTCACCCTCGCCGTACGCCATGAACGGACGGTTCGACATCGGGTCGTAGCGCAGCTGCCCGTCGACGCCCTCCGCCGCGAACGTCGCCTCGGCGCCCAGCGTCAGGCCGTCGTACACGCCCTCCGCGAGGTCGTCGATCGCCCGGATCAGCGGCTCGCGGTCACGCGTTCGGCCGCCGAAGATGATCGCGTCGATCGGCACGCCCGAAGCGGCGTTGTAGTCCGGCGCGATGTTCGGGACGTTGTCGAGCGTCGTCGTGAAACGGCTGTTGGGGTGCGCCCACGGCGAGTCGTCGCCCGGCTCGCGGTCAGCGATCGGGCTGCCCATCCAGTCGAGCCACCCGGTGACGTCGGCCGGCGGCTGAGGCGTGCGCCCCTCCCACCAGACCTCCTGCGTCTGCGGGTTGTACGCGACGTTGGTGAAGATGGTGCCGGTGCCCTCGTCGATCGACTTCAGCGCCGTCGGGTTGGTGATCTCGTTGGTGTCCTTGGCGACACCGAACACGCCGTACTCGGGGTTCATGCCGTACAGGCGGCCGCTCTCCTCGTCGACCCACAGCCACGCGATGTCGTCGCCGTAGAACGACACGTGGTAGCGGTCGCCGAGCGCGTCCGGCGGCAGCATCATCGCGAGGTTGGTCTTGCCCGAGGCGCTCGGGAACCCGCCGCAGATGTGGTACGTCTCGCCGGTCTCCTTGTCGTGGATGCCGATGAGCATGTACTGCTCGGCGAGGTACTTGCGCGAGTCCCACCCGTCGTACGCGCCCTGGCGCAGACCGTGAGCGATCTTGCCGAGGAGCGCGTTGCCGCCGTACGAGGAGCCGAAGTGGAGGATGGTCCGCTCGTCCGCGACGGTGACGAAGTAGCGCTGGTCGTCCGGCGTGCCGTGCCCGAGGGACTCCAGCTCGCCGGTGACGTGGACGGCGCGGACGAAGCTGTCGGGGTCCTCGAGGTCGTTGACGAACTCCGACCCGACGCGCGCCATGCGGATCATGTGGAGCACGACGGTCCGGGTGTCGGTGAGCTCGACACCCGCGGCCCAGGGTGCGAGCACATTGCCCGGAGGTGCCATCAGGTAGGGGACGACGTACATCGTCTTGCCCACCAGCGCACCGCGCATCTTGCTCTCGAGCAGCGGCCGCATCTCGGCGGCCGGCCGCCAGTTGTTGTAGACGCCCTTGTCCTTGGGGTCGTTGGTCGCGACGATCGTGCGCTCCTCCGAGCGCGCGGTGTCCTTGTGGTAGCTGCGGGAGTAGTAGCGGCCTTCACCTGCGGGCTCCAGCTCACCGGCCGCCAGGGCCTCGTCGATCAGTCGCGCATCGTCTGCGGCGCTGACGACCTCGACACGGTCGGCGCCGGTGAGCTCAGCCCAGTAGCGCACGTACTCGCGCACACTCGGGTTGGCGAGGCCGGCCTCGTCCATGGCCTTGTCGGGATCTGCCATCGTCTGGGGTCCTTTCGGATCGGCAAGGTGCGATGAAGGGTACATGAGTTGAAGAACTCTGCAATAACCCCTACCTTTGTTGCCCCGGGCACCATTCGACGTGTAAGCGGACGAGGGGCGATGACGAGCAACGTACCGCTTTACCAGGCAAAGGCCGAGCTGTTCCGGACCCTCGGACACCCCGTCCGGATCCGCGTGCTCGAGATCCTCCAGTCCGGCCCCACCCCCGTCCGCGACCTCCTCAACGAGCTCGAGGTCGAGGCGTCGAACCTCTCCCAGCAGCTCGCCGTGCTGCGCCGCGCCGGCCTCGTGACGTCGACACGTCAGGGGTCGACCGTGCTGTACGAGCTGAGCACGTCCGACGTCGAGGACCTGCTCTCAGCCGGTCGCCGCATCCTCGCCGACATCTGGCAGGACACCGAGGGGATGCTCGCCGCCCTGCGCCGCGACGGCATGTGAGCCTGGGGACAACTGTCGAGCAGACCCCCTGAGGCTGTGCCCATACTGACGCCACCGAGGCGTCAGGGGGGCGCCTCCTTTCATGGGGGAACCATGTCGACAACGCCCAAGCTGTCACCGTCCGTCCTGCCGCTCGACCGCGAGTCGACCACCAGAGTCAGTCAAGGTCAGGCGCTCGAGACGCCCGAACCAGGCACCGGCAGAACGACGATGAACCTCCAGATCCAAGGAGGGACGCTGCCCGTCCACGTCGCGTTCGTGACGCCGTGGGAGAAGGCACCCACACCGACCTACGTCGCCGGGTTCCAGCTCAACAACGTGAAGGACCTCAGGATCGACTACGACCCGAGCGTCGACCCGTACGTGCTGAAGTCCGGGCAGACCGTGTGGCAGACGATCGCGCCGGGCTCCTGGATCGTCGTCAGCTCCGCCACCACCGGCGGCATCGTCGGTGTGTATCGGATCCCGACCGCCAACATCCCCGACCCGATGGTCATCCCGATCGGCGCGACCGGTCTCCAGCGGATGCCGTCCAACATCGACGCACCGCCCGACGCCTTCAACGCCGTGAGCCTGCAGCGCTCGCCAGCACCCATCCTCGTCAACTTCGCCGGCGACGCGACGTCGATCAGCATGGGCCAGTCGCCGAAGTTCGTCGTCGTCCACGAGCAGTACTGGCAGCTCGGTGGGGTCACGTGCTCGCTCGCACCGCAGGAGAAGCGCTCGCTCAGCTTCCTCCGTACGGTCGGACGCCTCGACTCCACGACGAGCCAGGAGCAGGTGCAGTCGAGCCTCAGCACCTCTGTCTCAGCCTCGGCCTCGTGGGGCTGGGGATCGTTGTCGGCGTCCGTCTCCGCCTCGCTGTCGAGCTCGTCGTCGACCAGCCAGACGACGACCATCACGTCGACCGAGACGACCGTGGTGAACCAGTCGGTCGAGAACCGTGGCACCGAGCCCGTGACGATCCTCGAGTGGCAGCTGGTCGACCGGTTCACGGTCGTCTCCACCGAGCGGCCGCCTGCCGTCATGGAAGCCGGTCAGCCAGCAACCGTCATGCGCCTGTTCCCGCCGCACGCCGACGTGGCGCTCACGACGCTGTGAGAGTCATCTTCTGGAACGTGCAACGCTCGGGCCTCGACGAGGGTGGATGGCTGGACGAGGGCCTCGCCGACCTCATCCACCGCACCCCGACCCCCGAGGCGATCGTCCTGTGCGAGCTGAGCGAGGGGTACACGGGCGGACAGCTCGCCTACTCGGTGCGGGCCTGGAACTGGGAGGCCGTTCCCCTCTCACCCGCAGGCACCGGAGGCAACTACCTCAAGGACACCTCGCTGCGGCTGGCCGCCATCCAGCCGCAGCACGGCCTGTTCACCCAGACGCTGGTGGGGCGCGGAGTCGGGCAGTCGCGCCCCTCACTCATGCTCACCCGCCACGGTGGCGGCGCGGCAGAGCACATCGCGTTCGTCCACCTGCCCGCGCAGATGGGCGGCTTCACCGCGGCCGTCCCCGTCGCCGCCCTCAACGAGATCGCGCAGGGCCTGACGGCCGACGGTCACCACGTGGGCCCGGCCGGGCCGTACGACGTCTCAGCCGTCGTCGGCGACCTCAACGTCAACGCCGGCAACCCGGCGGACCTGGCGGCATTCACCCTCGCTCTGAACGCCACCGCGTTCCAGAACTTCGTGCGCGCCCGCCCGTTCCGACGGACCCACACGAGCGGGAGTGAGCTCGACTGGGCGTTGGTCGCCCCCGGGGTGCCGGGCCCCTCGGTGGACCGGCTCGACTGGAGCCGGGCCAAGCCCCATCCTGACGACGACTTCGTCCCAGGCAGCAGTGCGAAGCGCTCCGACCACTGGCCGATCCTGCTGACCTGGTAGCACACGGTCGACGGGCGCGTCGCGGGCTCACGCCTGCGGCGCGCCGGTGCCCGTGCCCTCCAGCGTGCGCATGATGCGGTGCAGCGAGGCGCGGCACGCCTCGACGGCGGGCGTGTCCGCGAGCGAGGCGCGGGTCGCGGTGAAGACGGTACGCCGCGGAGCGCCGGGCAGCGGGACCATCCGCACCTCCGGGGTCCGCCGTACGCCCATGAGCCCGGGCAGGAGCGCGACGGCGTTGCCGGTCTCGACGAGCGCGACATGGGCCTGAAGGTCGGCGGTCTCGTAACGCACGTCCGGCTCGAAACCTGCCGTACGGCACATCTGCAGCGCCCAGTGCCGTGACGCCGCACCCTGCGGCTCCATCACCCACGGCACGTCCGCCGCGTCCTCGATGCTCGTGATCGCCGACCACGGGGCACCGCTCGGCGGCACCGCGAGCCGGAGCGCGTCGGTCGTGAGCGGGTCGCGGTCGAGCTCGGGGTGCCACGGCGCGGAGTGGCCTGGGTACTGCTCGGCGACCACCAGGTCGAACTCGCGCACCCACGTCTCGTACAGCGCCTGCTCGGGCTCGCGCTGCGTCATCGTCACGCGCAGCCGCGGGTGACGTGCGGTGAGGTCGGCGAGGAGCTGCGGCATGAACGCGAGGGCGGCGGACTGGAAGACGGCGACCCGCAGCGTGCCCGCCGCCTCCTCGCCGAGCGCCGTCACCTCGGACTCGGCCTGCTCGAGGCGCTGGAGGATCGCGTCGGTGTGCCCGACGAGAAGCTCGGCGGCCGGGGTGAGCCGGACGCGGCGCCCGGCCTTGCGCAGCAGCGGAACACCGACCTCGCGCTCGAGCTGGGAGAGCTGCTGCGAGACCGACGACGGGCTCTGGTGAAGCGCCTCGGCCACCTCTGCAAGGGTGCCGCGAAGGCTGAGCTCCCTCAGCAGGCGCAGGCGGCGGACATCGAGCATCGTTCAGGTCTCCTGACGGATATCCTTTAGCAAAGGACGCTTTACCTTACGATATCTCCGGCAGATACTGGCGTCATCCCTGCTTCTTCGTCCTGGAGGCACCTATGACGGCGCTCGACGACGGCCCGCGCGACCTCGATCACGACGCCGCCCTCCTCCGTGACGTCGAGACCCTCGTACACCAGTGGCTGGACGCCGCCGCCTCGCAGCCGGTCGACCCTGCGGCGCGCCGACTCGCGGACGTCCTCAAGGACCCGGCCGGCCTGGACTTCACCGTCGGGTTCGTCGACCGCGTGATCCGCCCCGAGGACCCGCACGTCGCGGCCCGGAGCCTGCGTGAGCTCGCGGGGACGACGCCGCGCTTCCTGCCGTGGCACCTGCGCACCGGCGTACGACTCGGTGCGGCCGTCTCCGCCGTGGCCCCCGGCCTGGTGATCCCGGTCGTGCGTCGCGCGCTGCGCCGGATGGTCGGACACCTGCTCGTCGACGCCACCGAGAGCCGCCTGGGCAAGGCGATCGCCCACCTGCGCCAGCGCGACGTCCGCCTCAACATCAACCTTCTCGGCGAGGCCGTCCTCGGCGAGAAGGAGGCCGGGCGCCGCCTCGCCGGGACCCACCGCCTCCTCTCCCGTCCCGACGTCGACTACGTGTCGATCAAGGTGTCGGCGACCGTCCCCCCACACTCGCCGTGGGCCTTCGACGAGGCCGTCGCGCACATCGAGGAGAGCCTGCTCCCGCTGTTCCGGTTGGCGGCCGGGGCACCGACGCCGAAGTTCATCAACCTCGACATGGAGGAGTACCGGGACCTCGACCTGACCATCGCGGTCTTCACCCGGCTCCTCGACCGTCCCGAGCTGCATGACCTCGAGGCCGGGATCGTGCTCCAGGCCTATCTCCCCGACGCCCTGTCAGCGATGCAGCGCCTCCAGGACTGGGCAGCGAAGCGCCGCGCGGACGGTGGCGCCCCCATCAAGGTGCGCGTCGTGAAGGGCGCCAACCTCCCGATGGAGCGCGTCGAGGCGGCGCTGCACGGATGGCCGCTGGCGACCTGGGCGACGAAGCAGGAGTCCGACACGAACTACAAGCGCGTCCTCCGGTGGGCGATGACGCCCGAGAGGCTCGCGAACGTGCGGCTCGGCATCGCCGGGCACAACCTCTTCGACGTCGCGTACGCCTGGGTGCTCGCCGGGCGTCGCGGAGTCCAGGACCGCATCGAGATCGAGATGCTCCTCGGCATGGCCGAAGGACAAGCGGCCGCCGTCAAGGAGACGGTCGGCGGGCTCCTCCTCTACACACCGGTCGTGCACCCGCAGGAGTTCGACGTCGCGATCGCCTACCTCGTACGCCGGCTCGAGGAGGGGGCGAGCCAGGACAACTTCATGTCCGCGGTCTTCGACCTCCACGACGATGCGCGACTGTTCTCGCGCGAGCGGGACCGCTTCGTGGCCTCGCTCGAGGCGCTCGACGACACCGTCCCGTCACCGAACCGCGTGCAGGACCGCCGACAGCCGGTTACCGACACCCCGCCGACGACGTTCGCCAACACCCCGGACACCGACCCTTCGCTCCCTGGCAACCGCGAGTGGGGACGGGCGATCACGCACCGGATCGCGCGCTCGACGCTGGGCGACGACCTTGTCGCCGCGCACACCGTGACCGACGCCGAGACTCTCGACGAGATCGTCGACGAGGCGGCCGCCAGCCGATGGGGCGAGCGTACGGGGGCCGAGCGTGCGGCCGTCCTGCGTCGCGTGGCCGTCGAGCTGGAGCGCCGGCGCGGCGACCTGCTCGAGGTGATGGCAGCCGAGTGCGGCAAGACGCTCGACCAGGGTGACCCGGAGGTGTCGGAGGCGATCGACTTCGCCGCCTACTACGCCGAGCGCGCCGAGGAGCTCGACCACATCGACGGCGCCGTCGCCCGCCCGGTGCGGGTCACGCTCGTAACGCCGCCGTGGAACTTCCCGGTCGCCATTCCGACCGGATCGACGATCGCCGCGCTCGCTGCGGGGTCGTCGGTGGTCGTCAAGCCCGCCACCCAGGCGCGTCGCAGCGGGTCGCTCATGGTCGAGACGCTGTGGGCGGCCGGGGTGCCGCGCGACGCGTTGCACCTCGTCCACGTCGACGAGGGGGACCTTGGGCAGCGGCTCGTCGCGCACCCGGCGGTCGATCGCCTTGTGCTCACCGGGGCGTTCGAGACCGCCGAGCTGTTCCGCTCGTTCCGTCCCGACCTGCCGCTGCTGGCCGAGACGAGCGGCAAGAACGCCCTGGTCGTCACCCCGAACGCCGACCTGGACCTCGCGGTCAAGGACCTCGTGGCCTCGGCCTTCGGGCACGCCGGACAGAAGTGCTCGGCCGCGTCCCTCGGGATCCTCGTCGGCTCGGTCGCGACGTCACGCCGCTTCCGCGAGCAGCTCGTCGACGCCGTCACGTCGCTCAAGGTCGGCTACCCGTCCGACCCGACCACCCAGATGGGTCCGCTTATCGAACCGGCCCAGGGCAAGCTCGCGCGCGCCCTCACCCAGCTGGCGCCCGGCGAGGAGTGGCTGGTCGAGCCGCGCCCCCTGGACGCCGACAGCCCCGACGGCGGCGGACGTCTGTGGTCACCCGGCGTCAAGACCGGGGTGAAGCGCGGTTCGGAGTTCCATCTCACCGAGTACTTCGGTCCCGTCCTCGGACTGATGACCGCAGCGACTCTCGACGAGGCGATCACCCTCCAGAACGAGGTCGACTACGGGCTCACGGCCGGCCTGCACTCCTTCGACCGCGACGAGATCGACCGGTGGCTGTCGACCGTCCAGGCCGGGAACCTGTACGTCAACCGCGGCATCACCGGCGCGATCGTCCGCCGTCAGCCGTTCGGTGGCTGGAAGAAGAGCGCGGTCGG
>Ga0233375_1001156_pt1 | contig 12318 bp, 9 predicted proteins | sample ElkDunMinimDraft_10_FD_191539 | JGI IMG/M metagenome (GOLD analysis project Ga0233375, IMG submission 191539) | Fecal eukaryotic communites from dung pellets of Tule Elk in California, USA - Elk Dung E16 | ecosystem: Host-associated > Mammals > Digestive system > Large intestine > Fecal | place... | reverse complement strand
GCCGGCGAGCGAGCGGAAGCCCGGTACGACGCCCTGGCCCTCGGCGACGACCGCGAGGATCGGGCCCGAGAGCATGAAGTCGACGAGCGGCTGGTAGAACGGCTTGCCCTCGTGCTCGGCGTAGTGGGCCGCGAGGAGCTCGGGGGTCGCGTCCAGGAGCCGGACGGCGGCCAGGGTGTACCCCTTGGCCTCGACACGGCGCAGGATCTCGCCCGACAGGCCGCGGCGGACGCCGTCGGGCTTGACCAGGACAAGGGTGCGCTCGATGGTCTCGGAGAGCGCGTCGGCAACGACGGGGGCGGCAACATCAGTCATGCGCACGACCCTACCGGGCGCGCTCACATGTTCGGTGCCGTCTCCGGGTGCTCGGCGTCGTACTCCGCGCGCTCGCGGTCGATCCGGCCGCCGAGACGCAGCGACACGATCCACAGGACCACGAAGATGCCCCCGACGAGGAACATCAGCGGGACCGCGAAGCCGCACGCGATGACCGGCAGCTGCACGACCGAGCCCGCGACGTACCCGCCCGGGCCGCCGACCATGCGGCTGAGCAGGATCAGCACGACCATGAGCGTGCCGCCGACGATCCAGATCGCCGGCCCCGAGGGCACCTGCATGCGGTCCGGCCAGGCGTACGGCACGGTGCGCAGCCCGTACGCGACGAGCGTCGCGAACAGGACGAGGAAGGCCTCCAGCAGCAGCGTCGTGGACGTGAACTGGATCTTCGCGGACTTCTTGGCCTTGATGCGGGGCGGGCCCGCCGCGTCCTCGCCCGTGGGGGCGGCGGACGCGGCGGACCGGGCCTGCTCTGCCGGCTCGTCGGCCGGTTCGATGGTGGAGCTCACGCTGGTCAGTTTACCGGGGTGCCCTGTCGCCCCGTGGCGCCCGGCTGGTCGTCCTGCGGCGAGATGCTCCCCCCGTCCGGCCCGACGGCGTCGCGCACCGGGGCGTCGAGCGCCCCCTTGGCGACCTCACCCCGCGGGTCGGCGACGGCCTCGCCGCGCGCGACCATCCCGGCCTCGCCCGAGAGCTTGACCTCCTTGAGGAAGAGCGACAGCACGAACCCGACCACGATGAGCGGCACCAGGTACCAGAACGCGGGCGCCAGAGCATCCGTGAAGGCGTTGATCACGCCGGTCTTGACGGGCTCGGGGAGCGCCTGCACAGCGCCCGGGGTCAGGCTGGCCGCGTCGCCGCCACCCGTCGCCGTCCCGCCGGGGATGACGTCGGCGAGGTTCGCCGTGAGGCGCGTGGTGAAGATCGTGCTGAACAGCGCCGTGCCCACAGCCGCACCGATCTCGCGGAAGAAGTTGTTCGCGCTCGTCGCGGTCCCGATCTCGTGCGGGTCCACGGAGTTCTGCACGGCCAGCACGATCGTCTGCATGACCAGGCCCATACCGGCGCCCAGCACGAAGATCATGGCGCCGAACAGGACCATCGACATGTCACCCGTGATGGTGGTCAGCCAGACGATGCCCGCGGTCGTGATCGCGAGACCCACGACAGGGTAGATCTTGTAGCGGCCCGTCTTGGTGATCGCGAAACCGGACCCGATCGCCGTGATCATGACACCGACCATCATGGGCAGCATGAGGAAGCCGGACTCGGTGACCCCTGCGCCGGTCGACATCTGCAGGAACGTCGGCAGGAAGGCCAGCGCGGAGAACATGCCCATACCGAGCACGAGACCGATGAGCGTCGCGATGGTGAACGTGCGGTTCTTGAACAGGTGCAGCGGCAGGAGCGGCTCCTGCGCACGCCGCTCGACCACGACGAACAGCGCGATCGAGGCGAGGGTCGCGGCGACCATGCCCAAGAGCTTCGGGTCCGACCAGTCGTAGCCCCGGCTGGAGGTCAGCGACTCCCAGCTCGTGAGCAGCACGATCCCCGACGTGCCGACGACGAGGAAGAAGATGCCCGCGACGTCGATCTTGCGCCCCGAACGGTGGCTGGGGAGCTTGAGCGTGAACCACGCGACGAGGAACGCCGCGATGCCGATCGGCACGTTGATCCAGAAGGCCCAGCGCCAGCCCGGGCCCTCGGTGAACCAGCCGCCGAGCAGCGGGCCGATCACGGCCGCGATGCCGAACAGGGCGCCCATGGGACCCATGTACTTGCCGCGGTCCTTGGCCGGGACGATGTCCGCGATGATCGCCTGGGACAGGATCATGAGGCCACCGCCGCCGAGGCCCTGGACGGCTCGCCACGCGACGAGCTCGGGGAACGTCTGCGCGAAGCCCGCGCCCGCGGACGCGACGGTGAACAGGCCGATGGCCACGAGGAACGGCCAGCGCCGGCCCCACAGGTCGCCGAACTTGCCGTAGAGCGGCATGACGATGGCGATGGCCAGGATGTAGGCCGTGATGACCCAGCCCTGGTGCTCGACGCCGTGCAGCTCGCCGACGATCGTCGGCATCGCGGTACCGACGATCGACTGGTCGAGCGAGGACAGGAACATCGAGGCCAGGAGTGCGCCGAAGATCAACCAGACCGTGCGCTGCGTGAGGACGACGAGCGGCTTGCCGCTCTCCGTGGCTGACGCGCCGGCCCCGGCCGGCGGGACCGGCGTCGTGGAGCGGGAGGAGGACATGAGGGATCCGTTCAGGTGGGTCGGTTCGTGAGAACCCGGCGGACGCGAGCCGCCGGGTGCAGGGCAGGAGTGCCGGGTCAGCCGGGCGAGGGCTCGGGACCGACGAGCGCCCGGAGCTGGGAGACGACCGAGCCGAGGTGGTCCACGGGCTCGCCTGCTCGGCCGAGCCGCTCCCACTCGAGGGTCGTGGTGCGCAGCAGGGTCATCACGACCATCGCGAGCAGCTCGGGCTCGGGGACGAACGGGTGGTCCGCCCGACGACGGTCGAAGACCCCGATGAGCCCGGTGCGCAGGTTGTCCACCCACCACATGTGGCGGGCGAGGAGCCGGTGCTCTCGCTCGACGAGCTCGATGGCCCGGTGCACCCGGTCCAGGGACATGACCTGGTGAGCAAGGAGATCGGTGACGAGCGCCTGCAGGTCGTCGAGGAGGTCCCCGGTGGGGCCGCCCGCCACGAAGACCGCGACGGCCTCGGGCGAGGGAGAGAACTCCTCGACGCCGAGCACGGCGTCGTCCTTGGACGAGAAGTAGTTGAAGAACGTCCGTGTCGAGACGCCGATGGACGTGCAGATGTCCTCGACCGTGACCTCGTCCAGCCCTCGCTCGAGCACGAGGGTCTGGGCAGCGTCGATCAAGGCCTCGCGGCGTTCACGCTTCTTGCGCTCGCGCAGCCCGGTGGGGGCGACGGAGGATTCGACAACATTCTGCACAGCAGGCAACTTTACGCGTCGTGCAATTTTGCACGCAATGCAGTTCCGCGTGACCTCCGTCACGAGTCCGCCGACCGCGCCCCGACCGCCCGGGCGCCCTCGAGCGACGGCCCTCCGGGCCCAGCTCAGACCTCGCCGAACCCTCCCTCGATCGCGGCGATCGCCGCGTCGCGGGCCTCGTCCGCCTGCCGCCCGGCGGCCGCCACGACGAGCTCCCGGCCGCCCGTCGCCCCGAGCTTCATCATCTCGAGCACGCTCGCCGCGTTGACACCGTTGATGGTGACCTTCGCGTCGTAGCCCGCCACGAGCCGCGCGAGGATCGCCGCGGGGCGGGCGTGCAGGCCCAGCGGGTTGCGCAGCGTGACGGCGCGCGGAGCACCCGGCGAGTCGTCCTGGACGCCCGCGGCGCCGGCGAGCTGGTCCGCCGGTCCGCCGACCGGGAAGGCGTCGTCCGCCGTCCCCGCCGCGCTCTGCGCGAACGTGCTCCCCGCGGCCTCCGCCGAGGCGAGCACCTCTGCCAGGGTGCCGCCACCGTGCGCCGTGACCGCAGCCGCGACCGCTCCCTCGACGAACGGTGCGTCCGCGAGGACGACCCGCCCGTCGAGCGTGTCGTCGAGCTCGATGACCGACTCGATCGTCATGACCGCCGACCCCAGGTCCGCGAGCACCACGACTCCCTCGGTACCCACGAGCCCCTCGGCGACCGCGGCCGAGACGACGTCGTAGCTGGTCCCGAGGCTGCCGTCGTCCGTTCCGCCCGCGGGGAGCAGCAGCACACCCGGAGCCATCTGGGCGGCGAGCTCGGCTGCTCCCTGCGCGAGGCGGGCCGAGTGGGACACGAGCACCAGGGCGATCCGCGCGCGGTCGCCCACCTGTGGGGACGTCATGCGGCCATCATTCCCCGGGAGCGTCGGCCGCCGCGACCGCAGCCCGCAGGATCACCACGGTCGACGTCGCACCCGGGTCCTGATGACCGATGCTCCGCTCGCCCAGGTAGCTCGCACGTCCCTTGGTCGCCAGCATCGGGACGGTGGCGCGCGCCCCCTCCTCGGCGGCGTCGAGCGCTGCCCGCAGGACCCCCGCGGGGTCCGCCCCGGAGTCCGCGGCCGCGACCGCCGCGTCGACCGCCGGCTGCCAGGCGTCGACCATGGTCTTCTCGCCCGGCACCGCCTTGCCCCGTGCCGTGATCCCTTCGAGGGCCCCCTCGAGCAGCGCGACGACCGCCGACGGGTCGAGCTCGGCGAGGCCCGTCACCTTGGCCGCACGCAGGAACGCGGTGCCGTACAGGGGGCCCGACGCGCCCCCCACCGAGGACATGAGCGTGGTCGCCACGAGCTTGAGCACGTCACCGATCTGCGCGGGGTCCTGCTGCATGCCGTCCAGCTTGGCGACGACCGCCTGGAAGCCGCGGTTCAGGTTCTCGCCGTGGTCGCCGTCACCGATCTGACGGTCCAGCTCGGTGAGCTCGTCCCGCGACGCGACGATCATCGTCGCCGCCTCCCGCATCCAGCGCACAGCCCACGCAACGTCCAGCGTCATCAATCGCCCTTTCACTACAGGCCCGGGACGGTCCGAGAACCGCCCGCGGGGCGCCGTCCCCCGGCTCTCGGGGGCGGCCGGAGTCACCACCGCAGAGCGGCGGTGTGCACGGGCGCGTCCCAGAGCGCGGTCAGCTCGTCGTCCAGCCGGAGCACGGTGACCGATGCCCCCTGCATCTCCAGCGAGGTGACGTAGTTGCCCACGAGCGAGCGGGTGACCGCCACGCCGCGCGCCTCGAGCAGCCTCCGTGCCTGACGATAGACGACGTAGAGCTCGGACTGCGGCGTGCCGCCCATACCGTTAACGAACAGCAACACTCGTTCGCCGCCCGCCAGCCGCAGGTCCTCGGCGACGGCGTCGACCAGCATGCCCGTGATCTCGTCCGCGGCCACGAGCGGGATGCGGTGCCGACCCGGCTCGCCGTGGATCCCGATCCCGATCTCGATCTCGTCGTCGCCGAGGTCGAAGCTCGGCTTGCCGACGTGCGGCACCGTGCACGCGCTGAGCGCGACCCCCATGGACCGGACGTTGGCCACGACCCGCCCGGCGATCTCCGTGACCTTCCCCAGGTCGTCCCCCCTGTCCGCGGCGGCGCCGGCGATCTTCTCGACCGCCACGGTCCCGGCCACACCGCGACGACCCGCCGTGTAGAGCGAGTCCTCGACCGCGACGTCGTCGTTGACGAGGATGCTCGCCGCCTGGGTTCCCTCGGCCTCGACGAGCTCGAGCGCCGTCTCGAAGTTGAGCACGTCGCCCGTGTAGTTCTTGACGATCGCGAGCACCCCGGCCCCCGAGTCCGCGTCGAGGATCGCGGGCACGATCTGGTCCGGGGTCGGCGAGGTGAAGACCGCGCCCGGGACGGCGGCGTCGAGCATCCCCGGGCCGACGAAGCCCGCGTGCAGCGGCTCGTGCCCCGCACCACCGCCGCTGACCAGCCCGACCTTGCCCGGCACGGCGCCTCCCGCGCGCGCGACGTAGAGCGGCGCCCGGTGGACCGTGACCAGGTCGGCGTGGGCCAGCTCGAACCCCTCGAGCGACTCGATGACCGCGTCCTGCGGGTCGTTGAGCAGCTTCTTCATGGCGCATCCCTCCGTCGGACTGCTGCGGCACCGGGCGGGCGCGGGCACCGCACGCGCGCCGTGCTGCGTGCCCCGGCGCCCGTCCCCCCATCAAACACCCCCGCGCGGCCCCCGGCGCGCAGTGACCGCGGCTGCGCCCAGGACGCCCCAGGTGCACGACGGCGCGGGGTCATCCCTCGTGCGAGGGGCGCCCCGCGCCGTGCCGCGCGAGCGGGTCAGCCGCGCCCGAGCAGGATCCTGACGTCGGCCACGGTGATGACCGACCCGGTCACCAGGACGCCGGTCCCGACCCCCACACCGACCGAGTCGTCGCGCTCGGCCAGGTCGACCGCGATCGCGAGGGCCTCGTCGAGCCGCTCCGCGGTGTGGACGCGGTCCTCCCCGAAGACGTCGACCGCGATCTCCGCGAGGTCGGTCACGTCGGCCGAACGTTCGGCCGAGTTGCGTGTGACGACGACCTCGGCGAGCACGGGCTCGAGCACCGAGAGGATCTGCTCGGAGTCCTTGTCGCCCATGATCGCCACGACCCCGATGAGGTGCTCGAACTCGAACGCCTCGTCGAGCGCGGCCACGAGCGCCTCGGCGCCCGCCGGGTTGTGGGCCGCGTCGACGACGACGGTCGGGCTGGAGCGCAGGACCTCGAGGCGGCCGGGCGAGGACACGTCGCCGAACGCGGCCTCGACGACCCCGCCGTCGAGCGCCCGCCCGCCCGAGAGCAGCGCCTCGGTCGCGGACAGCGCGAGCAGCGCGTTGTGCGCCTGGTGCTCGCCGATCATCGGCAGGAAGATCTGCGTGTACAGGCCCGCGGGGGTGCGCAGGTCGACGACCTGTCCCCCGACGGCGGGCGTCCGCCCCGCGACCGCGATGTCCTGGCCCTCGCGCAGGACGCGGGCGTCCTTGGCGGCGGCCGCCTCGATCACGATCGCCTCGGCCACGTCGCTCTGCTCGGCGAGCACCACGACGGCGTCCTGCTTGACGATCCCCGCCTTCTCGGTCGCGATCTCCTCGACCGTGTGCCCGAGCCAGCGCGTGTGGTCGATCGAGATGGGCGTGACGATCGCGACGTCGCCGTCCACGACGTTGGTCGAGTCCCAGCTGCCGCCCATGCCGACCTCGACGACCGCGACGTCCACGGGGGCGTCGGCGAACGCGGCGAAGGCCATGACCGTGAGCACCTCGAAGAAGCTCAGCCGCGGCCCGCCTGCCTCCTGCGACTCGCGGTCGACCACGCCGACGTACGGCGCGACGTCCTCCCAGATCTCGACGAAGCGCGCCGGGCTCACCGGCTCGCCGTCGATCGCGATGCGCTCGGTGACCGACGTCAGGTGCGGGCTCGTGAAGCGGCCTGTGCGCAGGCCGTGCTCACGCACGAGCCGCTCGACCATGCGTGACGTCGAGGTCTTGCCGTTCGTCCCCGTGATGTGGATGGTGCGGTACGCCTTCTGCGGGTCGCCGAGCAGCTCGAGCACGCGCCGGACACGGTCGAGCGTCGGGTCGATGTCGTGCTCGGGGGCCCGGTCCATGATGTGCGCGTACACGGTGGCCAGGTCCTCGAGAGCAGCGACCTCCTCGGCCGTGCGCTGGTGCGCGGCACCTCCGGGGCGCCGCGCGTCCTTGTCGCCGGGGCGCTCTCCGGCGCCCCGGCCCAGACGGATGCCGCTCATGCCTGCACCCCCGTCGGACCGGTCGCGCCGGTGCCCGGGGCGGCCTTGGTCACGAGGACCTGGCGCTCGCCGATCGGCGACAGGTCGATCGTGACGCTCACGGCGAGGGTCTCTGCGGCGATGAGCTCACGGTGGTCCTCGACCGCGCCCTGCCAGGGGCCGGGTACCGAGAGCGAGAGGTCGATCCGGTCCGAGACGTCGAGGCCGGCGGCCTTGCGGGCGTCCTGCACCTCGCGCACGATGTCGCGCGCGTACCCCTCGGCCAGGAGCGCGTCGTTCAGCTCGAGGTCCAGGACCACGAACCCGCCCGTGGGCAGCACGGCCGCAGCGATCGACGGGGCGCCCGGGTCGGTCTCGTCGTGCCCCTGCTCGGCGAGCACCACGGTCGCGAGCTCGTACTCCGAGCCGAGCAGCGGCACGTCGCCGTCGGGCGTCTCGACGACGACGAACCCGTCGTCGCCCACGCGCCAGGCCCCGGCCTTGGCGGCCTTGATCACGGCCTGGACCCCGCGGCCGAGGCGCGGGCCGGCGGCCCGGGCGTTGACCGTGAGCTTCTGCGAGACGCCGAACTCGTCCGCCGCGCCCGACTCCAGGTCGAGGAAGCGGACCGACTTGACGTTGAGCTCGCGCGCGAGCAGGTCGGCGTAGGGCTCGAGCGCCGCCGGGTCCTCGGTGACGACCGTCAGGGCGCTCAACGGCTGGCGCACGCGCAGCGAGTGCGCCTTGCGCAGCCCGAGCGAGAGGGACGCGACCGAGCGCACCAGGTCCATCGAGGAGACCAGCGCGTCGTCGGCGACCAGGACGTCCGCGAGCGACTCGCCCGCGCCGACGGGCTCGCCCGTGGCGACGCTCGGCCAGTCGGTCAGGTGCACGCTGCGCCCGCCCGTGAGCCCGCGCCAGACCTCCTCCGAGAGCAGGGGTGCGAGCGGGGCCATCACGCGGGTGAGGACCTCGAGCGCCGTCCACAGGGTGTCGAACGCGTCGGCGTCCTCGTCCCAGAACCGGTCGCGCTGCGTGCGCACGTACCAGTTGGTCAGCACGTCGAGGTGCTCGCGCACGCTCTCGCACGCGCCCGCGATGTCGTACGCGTCGAGCTGGGCCGTGACGGTCTCGACCAGGTCGTGCGTGCGGGCCAGCAGGTAGCGGTCGAGCACCGGGAGGCCCGCGACGCGCTCGGGGGCCACACGCTTCGCGGTGTATCCCGCGCCGTGGGCGGCGTTGTTCGAGTAGAGCGTGAAGAAGTAGTAGGTGCTCCACAGCGGCAGCAGGACCTGGCGCACCGAGTCGCGGATGCCGTCCTCCGTCACGACGAGGTTGCCGCCGCGCAGGATGGGCGAGCTCATGAGGAACCAGCGCATCGCGTCGGACCCGTCGCGGTCGAAGACCTCGTTGACGTCCGGGTAGTTGCGCAGCGACTTGCTCATCTTGCGCCCGTCGGAGCCCAGCACGATCCCGTGCGAGACCGCCGAGCGGAACGCCGGACGGTCGAACAGGGCCGTGGCCAGGACGTGCAGCGTGTAGAACCAGCCGCGCGTCTGGCCGATGTACTCGACGATGAAGTCGCCCGGGTAGTGGTGCTCGAACCAGTCGGCGTTCTCGAACGGGTAGTGCACCTGCGCGAACGGCATGGAGCCCGAGTCGAACCAGACGTCCAGGACGTCGGGGATGCGGCGCATGGTGGACTTCCCGGTGGGGTCGTCCGGGTTGGGGCGCGTCAGGTCGTCGATGAAGGGGCGGTGCAGGTCCGTCACGGGCACCCCGAAGTCCGCCTCGAGCTCGGCGATCGAGCCGTAGACGTCGATGCGGGGGTGGTTCGCGTCGTCCGAGACCCACACGGGGATGGGCGTGCCCCAGTAGCGGTTGCGCGAGATCGACCAGTCACGGGCGCCCGCGAGCCACTTGCCGAACTGGCCGTCACGGATGTGCTCAGGCGTCCAGGTGATGTCCTGGTTGAGCTCGACCATGCGGTCGCGGAACTCGGTCACGCGCACGAACCAGCTCGAGACCGCCTTGTAGATCAGCGGGTTCCGGCAGCGCCAGCAGTGCGGGTAGGAGTGCTGGTAGGTCTCGTGGCGCAGCACCACGGCGCGCGAGGCGGCATCGACCCGAGCGAGCGGGCCCGTACCCTCCTTGAGGTCCTTGATGACCTTGGGGTTGGCGTCGAAGACCTGCTCGCCCGCGTAGTCCGGGACGTCGTTGGTGAAGCGGCCGCGTGCGTCGACCGGCACGACGGGCACGATCCCCGCCGCGTCGCAGACCGCCATGTCGTCCTCACCGAACGCGGGGGCCAGGTGCACCACACCGGTACCGTCCTCGGTCGTCACGAAGTCCGCGACGAGCACCTGGTGGGCGTTGGGCCAGCCCGCCGCCGAGCGGTCCGTGAAGTAGTCGAAGGCCGGGGTGTAGCGCAGCCCCGCGAGGTCGGACCCCTTGACGGTCGCCAGGACCTCGGCGTCCTCCCCGAGCTCCTTGGCGTACGCGCCCAGGCGAGCGGCCGCGAGCACGACCTTGTCGCCGGCCACGGCCGAGGAGGCGCCGGGGCGCACCACGACGTAGTCGACGTCCGGCCCGACGGCGACCGCCAGGTTGGAGGGCAGCGTCCAGGGGGTCGTGGTCCACACGAGCACGAGCGCGCCCGCAGCGGGAGACGCCGGGCCGTCCACGGCGTCGCCGGAGAGCCGGAACCCGACCGTGAGCGCCGGGTCCTGGCGCGACTGGTACACGTCGTCGTCCATGCGCAGCTCGTGGTTCGACAGCGGCGTCTCGTCGCGCCAGCAGTACGGCAGCACACGGTAGCCCTCGTACGCCAGGCCCTTGTCGTACAGGCGCTTGAACGCCCAGATCACCGACTCCATGAAGGTGATGTCGAGCGTCTTGTAGTCGTTGTCGAAGTCGACCCAGCGCGCCTGGCGCGTCACGTAGTCCTTCCACTCGTCCGTGTACTTCAGCACGGAGTCCCGGCAGGCCTCGTTGAACGCGGCGATGCCCATGGCCTCGATCTGGGACTTGTCGGTGATCCCCAGCACGCGCTCGGCCTCGAGCTCGGCCGGCAGCCCGTGCGTGTCCCACCCGAAGCGGCGCTCGACGCGCTCGCCCCGCATCGTCCGGTAGCGCGGCACGACGTCCTTGGCGTAGCCCGTCAGGAGGTGGCCGTAGTGCGGCAGGCCGTTCGCGAACGGAGGGCCGTCGTAGAAGACGAACTCGTTGTCGCCGTCCTGGCCCGCCCCACGGCGCTCGATCGATGCGCGGAACGTGTCGTCCTTCGACCAGTACGAGAGCACGCCGCGCTCGAGCGCAGGCAGGTTCGGGCTGGCGGGGATCTGGTGGCCCTGACCGTCAGGGGCGGTGTCGTCGGTGCGGTGCAGCGGGTAGGCCATGGCTCAGTGGCTCCATCGTGAGGGCAGGCGGTGGTCCGGGACGTTCTCTGCGAGGACGACCACCCCTCCCCGGTGACCGAGGGAGAAGCGAGCCGCGGTACCACCCCGCTTGCCGTCGTCGGGCGCCGGAGCACCCGAGCGGCGACCGCTCGACACGGCTGTGACGGGCCTACCCGTCCGGTTCTACTGGGGCCCCACGCCGTGGGACCTGTTCTTCCGGAGGCTCACCGGTGATGGCCGGGTCGATGCCTGTGGCCCCATGATAACGCGCCTGCCCGCAAGCGTGCCCGACGCCGACCGGCGCCCGCTCGCCCGCCCGGGGGCGGGCCGCCGCGATCCCGGGGGTCAGCCCCCTGTCGCGCCGGACGAGCTGGACGAGACGCTGGGGACCACGGGCGACGCCGCTCGCCCACCCGACCCGACCCGACCCGAGAACGAGGCGACGATGCCGAGAGTGCCCGCAGTGCCGGCCGTGCCCGCAGTGCCCACAGCGCCCAGGTCCCCCGTGGCCCCCGTGGCCCCAATCACCAGCGGACACCCGGCCGGGCGCGGTCGCCGCGTCCGCCCGGGGCTCGTGTGGATCGCGCTCAGCTCGGTCGCGATGGCGGCGATCCTGCTCACCTCCTACACGGGCGCGACGCTCGACGAGCTCGCCCAGGACGACACGGGCCTCGCGTCGACGTTCGCGAACCGCCCGCCCGCGATACAGCTCGCGTTCTACCTGCACATCGCGTCCGCCGGCCTCGCGCTCCTCGTGGGGCCGCTGCAGTTCGTGTCCCGCTGGCGTCGACGCGCCCCCCGCGCCCACCGCGTGCTGGGCCGGGTCTACCTGGTCGGGGTCGGGACGGGCGCGCTCACCGGCCTCGCCATCTCGACCGTGAGCTCGGTCGGCTTCCTCGGCTTCTTCGGGTTCGGCACGCTCGCGGTGCTGTGGGCCTGGACGGGGTGGAAGGCGTACCGCGCCATCAGGACCGGGCGCGTCGCCGAGCACCAGGCCTGGACGATCCGCTGCTTCGCCCTGACGTACGCGGCCGTGACGCTGCGCCTGTGGGTCGGGCTCCTCGTCGCGGTCCAGACCCCGTTCGCGGGACCCGGCGCCGACCCGGGCGCGCTGTTCGAGAACGCGTACGCGCCCGTCGCGTTCCTGTGCTGGCTCCCCAACATCGTGCTCGCCGAGTGGCTCGTCGCCCGCCGGGACCTGCCCGGGCTGCGGATGAGCACCGGTGCCCGCGCCGCGGGCTGAGGGCCGCCCTACCGGCCGCGCGGGGGGCCCTGGCGGCGCGCCCGGTAGGTGTCGATGTCGCGCGCGACGAGCCACTCGATGGTGAGCTCGCTGCCCGTGGCGGCCTGCGCCGTCGG
>Ga0233375_1001155_pt1 | contig 12320 bp, 12 predicted proteins | sample ElkDunMinimDraft_10_FD_191539 | JGI IMG/M metagenome (GOLD analysis project Ga0233375, IMG submission 191539) | Fecal eukaryotic communites from dung pellets of Tule Elk in California, USA - Elk Dung E16 | ecosystem: Host-associated > Mammals > Digestive system > Large intestine > Fecal | place... | reverse complement strand
GGGCGGGTACCCCCCGGGCGGGTACCCCCCGGGCGGCTACGGCACCCCCACCGGGTACGACGCCCCCGGCACTCCCCCGCAGCATTGAGCACGGGCGCACCCCGCTCCGAGCAGACCGACGGCCGGCCACCCTCGCGGGTGACCGGCCGTCGGGCCGTTCAGGTGATGCTCAGCGGATCAGAAACCGCCGCCGAAGTCCTCGCCACCACCGGGGCCGGCCGGTGCGGCCTTCTCCGGCTTGTCGGCCACGACGGCCTCCGTGGTGAGGAACAGGGCAGCGATCGACGCCGCGTTCTGCAGCGCGGAGCGCGTGACCTTGACCGGGTCGTTGACGCCCGCGGCGAGCAGGTCCTCGTACACGCCGGTCGCGGCGTTGAGGCCCTGGCCGGCCGGGAGGTTGCGGACCTTCTCCGCCACGACGCCGCCCTCGAGGCCGGCGTTGATGGCGATCTGCTTGAGCGGGGCCTCGATCGCGACCTTCACGATGTTGGCACCGGTCGCCTCGTCGCCCTCGAGCACGAGGGTCTCGAACGCCTTGGCACCGGCCTGGATGAGCGCGACGCCACCACCGGCGACGATGCCCTCCTCGACGGCCGCCTTCGCGTTGCGCACGGCGTCCTCGATGCGGTGCTTGCGCTCCTTGAGCTCCACCTCGGTGGCCGCACCCGCCTTGATGACGGCGACGCCGCCGGCGAGCTTGGCGAGGCGCTCCTGGAGCTTCTCGCGGTCGTAGTCCGAGTCCGAGTTCTCGATCTCGGCGCGGATCTGGTTGACGCGGCCCGCGATCTGGCCGGCGTCGCCGCCGCCCTCGACGATCGTGGTCTCGTCCTTGGTCACGACGACCTTGCGCGCGGTGCCGAGCACCTCGAGGCCGACCTGGTCCAGCTTGAGGCCGACGGTCTCGGACACGACCTGGCCACCGGTGAGGACGGCCATGTCCTGCAGCATCGCCTTGCGGCGGTCGCCGAAGCCCGGCGCCTTGACGGCGATGGACTTGAAGATGCCGCGGATGCGGTTGACGACGAGCGTCGCCAGCGCCTCGGACTCGACGTCCTCGGCCACGATGAGCAGCGGCTTGCCGGCCTGGATGACCTTCTCCAGCAGCGGCAGCAGGTCCTTGACGTTCGAGACCTTGGACTCGACGAGCAGGACGTACGCGTCCTCGAGGACCGCCTCCTGGCGCTCCGGGTCCGTCACGAAGTACGCCGACAGGAAGCCCTTGTCGAAGCGCATGCCCTCCGTGAGCTCGAGCTCGAGGCCCAGCGCGTTGGACTCCTCGACGGTGATGACGCCTTCCTTGCCCACCTTGTCGAGGGCCTCGGCGATGAGCTCGCCGATCGCGGTGTCACCGGCGGAGATGGCGGCCGTGGCGGCGATCTCCTCCTTGGTCTCGATGTCCTTGGCCTGCAGCAGGAGCTGCGCCGTGACGGCCTCGACCGCCTTCTCGATGCCCTTCTTCAGGGCGATCGGGTTGGCACCCGCGGCGACGTTGCGCAGACCCTCGCGCACCAGGGCCTGGGCCAGGACGGTCGCGGTCGTCGTGCCGTCACCGGCGACGTCGTCCGTCTTCTTCGCGACCTCCTTGACGAGCTCGGCGCCGATCTTCTCGAACGGCTCCTCGAGCTCGATCTCCTTGGCGATGGAGACGCCGTCGTTGGTGATCGTCGGCGCGCCCCACTTCTTGTCGAGCACGACGTTGCGGCCCTTCGGGCCCAGGGTGACCTTGACGGTGTCGGCGAGCACGTTGAGCCCGCGCTCCATGCTCCGCCGGGCCTCCTCGTCGAAGGCGATGATCTTGGCCATGGGGCTGTGATCCTTCTTCCGGTTCGTGGGTGGCCGGTCGGTGCCCGCGACGGACGGACCGTCACGGGCGCTCACGTCACGCCCACGACGACCCTCACCTGACGGCCGGTTGTGATTCTGTCACTCTCACCTGGAGAGTGCTAACTCCATGGTTAGCACTCGACCCCTCCGAGTGCAAGCAGCTGGGGGGACCTGGACATCCGCCCTGGGCGAAGCCCTAGTGTTTCGGTGTGCCCGACGCCGTCGTCGTGAGCCGCGCCCGGCGCCTGCGCGCCCGCGCGGTGCTCGTGCTGGCCGGGGCGCTGCTCGGCGCCGCCGCGAGCACGGGCGCGCCCTCGGCCGCGCGACCGCCGGCGCCGACGGACGCGACCCGCCTGGACGCCACCGGATCGGGGGCCGTGGGCGGGGTCGGCGCGGGGGTGGGCCGCACCGCGGTCGACGTGACCGCCACCACGGCCCACGCCCGGATCGCCCTCTACCAGCAGGCGGTCTCGGTGCTGCCGGGCGGCGCCCGGGCGGAGGTCCCCGCCGACGCCCTCGCCGTCTTCCTGCCCGGCACCCGCGTCCCGGACCCGGCCGCCGCCGTCCTGGCCGGGGCCCTGGGTGCGACGCCGACCACCGTCGCCGCCCTGGGCCCCCGCGCCGCCACGGACGCCGCCGGTGCGCAACGCACCTGGCTGGCGACGGGTGACGTCCCCGGTACGGGCGGCCCGTACGAGGAGCTGGCCCGCGCGGCGTTGCTGGACCTGCACTCGTTGACCGTGGGCGAGGGCGTGGTCGTGGCCGGCTGGTCGGAGAAGTGGCGGTACGTGTGGCCGCGCGACTCGTCGTTCGTGGCGGTGGCGCTGGCCCGCACCGGGCACGTCGAGGACGCCCTCGACGTCCTCGACTTCCTGGCGCGCGTGCAGGAGGCGGACGGGTCGTTCGAGGCGCGCTACCTGCCCGACGGGTCGGGGCCGCCCGACGGCCGCGGCCTGCAGACCGACGGCACCGGCTGGGCCATGTGGGCGGCCGGGCTCGTGCTGGCCGAGGTACCGGGCGACCGGCGCGCCGCCACGGCCGAGCGGCTCGCCCCGCTGGTGGAGCGCTCGGCCGGGCGCGCGCTCGCCCTCGTGGCCGGCGGGCTGCCGCCGGCGTCACCGGACTACTGGGAGGTCCCCGAGGACGAGGTCACGCTGGGGACCGCCGCACCGCTGGTCGCTGGGCTGGAGCAGGCCGCGGTCGTCCTCGACGCCGCCGGCCGCCCGGGCCCCGGCGCCGACGCCGCCGCGGGGGCCGGGCGCGCGCGGCAGGCGGTGGTCGACGCGTTCGGGCCGACCGGGTACGGCCGCTACGCGACGCGGGGCGTGCCCGACGCCGCGAGCGCGTTCGTCCTCACGCCCTTCTGGTCGACCGCCCCGCACGAGGGCGCCGCGGCCTGGCGAGGCTCGGTCACGTCGATGCTGCGCCCCGCGGCCGGTCTCGCGCCGGGCGGGGCCTGGCGTCGTGACGGGGTGTCCTGGACGCCGCAGACCACCCTGTACGCGTGGGTGGCGGCCGAGCAGGGCGACGTCGCCGGGGCCCGGCGGTGGCTCGACGTCGTCGACCGCCACCGCACGTCGTCGGGCGCCATCCCGGAGAAGGTGCTCGCCGACGGCAGCCCCGCCGCCGTCGCGCCGCTGGGGTGGAGCGCGGCGTGCGTCCTGCTGGCGATCGACGCGCTGGAGCACGCGAGCACCGAGCCGGTGCCGCGCCGCGGGACCTGACGTCGCCGCGCGACCTGACGTCGTCGCGCCGGGCCTGCGACGACGTCAGGCCCCGCCGGCGGACGCGGCCGAACGGGTCGGCTACGCCTGCCGCGGGTCAGACGGGGCGCACCTGCTCGGCCTGCGGGCCCTTGGTGCCCTGGCCGACCTCGAAGTCGACGGCCTGACCCTCGTCGAGGGTCCGGTACCCGTCGACCTGGATCGCGCTGTAGTGGACGAAGAGGTCCTGGCCACCGCCCTCCGGGGTGATGAACCCGAACCCCTTCTCCGCGTTGAACCACTTGACCGTGCCCTGGGCCATGCCGCGCTCCTCGACGTCCTGGTGACCGGGACGCTCCGCTGGCACCCGGTTGCGAGGGAGCCTAGCCGCGCGGGCCGACGCTCGAAAGGGTCTGCGCAGGAGGGACGTGCGGCGGGCGGACCGACCCCGGGACGGCTCGGGCCCCGGCGGCTCAGGCGTCCGGGTCGGTGACGAGCAGGACGACGATGCCGCCGCCGGCGCGGTCGGGCGCGACCTCGACGGTCGGGACGTCGATGGTGGCCGCGACGAGCTCGGCCGTCGGCCGCAGCTCCTCCGACGCGACGTACACGGTGGACTCCGCCGGCAGCGCGCTGGACGCGTTGTCCGGTGTCACGTCGGTGAAGCCCGCCGCGGTGAGCTCGTCCGCCACCCGGCCCGCCAGGCCGGACACGCGCGCACCGTTGAGCACCGCCACGGGCGTCGTCAGGACCGGCTCGGGTGCGGGTGCGGTCTCCTCCACGGGAGGCTCGGCCTCGCCGCCGGGCTCCTCGGTGCCGTCACCGGCGCCCTCACCCGCCGCCGGGTCCTCCTCGGCGGGGATCTCCGGCTGCTCCTGCGCCGTGCCGCCGCCGGACTGCGGCAGGTCACCGGTGCGCGACAGGTACTCGACGGCGCCGTACGCCAGCACCGGCACGACCAGCAGCACCAGGAGGAAGGGCCACCACCGGCTCCACGCGGACCGGGGCGCACGGTGGACGCCGGTCGGCGCGTCGGGCGAGATCGCGTCGAACTCGTCCTCGGGGTAGGGGTAGTCGGCCTTGCTCACGGCCGCAAGGCTAACGGCTCGTCACACCGGCCCGGGCGCGCCCCGCCGCCGGGCGTGCCGGAACCCGCGCCGTTCCGGGACGTACCGGGCACCCGGGGCGACTCAGGCCTCGGCGCCCAGGCGACGGGCGGTACGCGCCCGCTGACGGGACGAGCGCATCCGACGCAGCCGCTTGACGAGCATCGGGTCGTGCGCGAGCGCGGCGGGGTCGTCGATCAGCGCGTTGAGCAGCTGGTAGTAGCGGGTGGCCGACATGTCGAAGAGCTCGCGGACCGCCTGCTCCTTGGCGCCGGCGTACTTCCACCACTGCCGCTCGAACGCCAGGACCTGCCGGTCCCGCTCGCTGAGTCCGTCGGTGCCGCGCTCGTCGTCGCGCAGGTCGCCCGCGACCGCGTGGGTGGCCGTGCCGTCCATGGCTCCTCCTCGTCGCGCCGTGCCGTCGGTGCTCCGCCCGGCATCGTACGCGGCGAACCACACGGGTGTCATTCGACCGCGCGGGTAGCGTGCCACCCCGTGGAGGCACCTCTGGACGACCTCGTCGCGCCCGACTGGGCGCGCGCCCTGGCCCCCGTCGAGCCGGCGCTGCGCGCCGCCGGACGGTTCCTGCGCGAGGAGGTCGCCGCCGGGCGCGGGTACCTGCCCGCGGGGGACGACGTGCTGCGCGCGTTCCGCCGCCCGCTGGCCGACGTGCGCGTGCTGGTCGTCGGGCAGGACCCCTACCCCACCCCCGGCCACGCGATGGGCCTGTCGTTCTCGGTGCAGCCGGACGTCCACCCGCTGCCGCGCTCGCTGCAGAACGTCTTCCGCGAGCTCGTGGCGGACGTCGGTGTGCCGCAGCCCACCAGCGGCGACCTCTCCCCCTGGGCGGACCGCGGCGTCATGCTCCTCAACCGCGTCCTCACCGTCCGGCCCGGCGCCCCCGCGTCGCACCGCGGCAAGGGCTGGGAGCAGATCACCGACCGCGCGGTCGCGGCACTGGTCGAGCGGGGCGGACCGCTGGTGGCGGTGCTGTGGGGGCGCGACGCGCAGCAGCTGCGGCCGGCGCTCGGTGACGTCCCGGTCGTCGCCGGCCCGCACCCGAGCCCGCTGTCGGCGTCCCGCGGGTTCTTCGGGTCCCGTCCCTTCTCCGCGGTCGACGCGTTGCTGCGCGAGCAGGGGGCCGAGCCCGTGGACTGGCGGCTGCCCTGAGCGGGCGCGACGGTGCGCAGGCCGATCCGACCTCCCCGCCGCCCGGTCCGTCGCATGATGGGGGGATGACGTCCGCACCCGACGCGTCCGACCCGCCCACGACGCCCCACCCCCCGACCCCACCCGCGGACGCACCCCGGTGGACGCGCTACGTCGCCTGCGGCGACTCGTTCACCGAGGGCCTGTGGGACGCACCGGCGGGGCCCGAGGCACCGCTGCGCGGCTGGGCGGACCTGCTGGCCTCGCACCTGTCGCGGCGCCGCACCGCCGCCGGGCTCGCGCCGCTCGAGTACGCGAACCTGGCCGTCCGTGGCCGCCTCATGCGCCCGATCCTCACCGAGCAGGTGCCCGCGGCGCTCGCCATGGAGCCGGACCTGGTGAGCATCGTCGGGGGCGGCAACGACATCCTGCGCCCGGCCGTGGACGTCGACCGGGTGGCCGCCGACCTGGAGCGCGCCGTCGCGGCCGTCCGCGCCCAGGGCGTCGACGTGCTGCTGAGCACGGGCTTCGACGCCCGCGAGAGCCCCCTGGTCCGCGCCACGCGGATGCGGGCCGGCGTGTTCAACGCGCACGTGTGGTCCATCGCGCGGCGCCAGGGCGCGTACGTGGTCGACCCCTGGGGCATGCGCAGCCTGCTGGACTGGCGCCTGTGGTCCGAGGACCGGATCCACCTCACCACCGACGGGCACGCCCGCGTCTCGCAGGCGGCGCTGGTCGCGCTCGGGCTGCCGCCCGACCGGGAGGACTGGGACGACCCGCTCGCCCCGCTGCCGCCCGTGCCGCGCATGGTGCAGGCCCGCGCCGACGCCCGCTGGCTGCGCGAGTACGCGTACCCGTGGGCGACGCGACGCCTGCGCCGCACGTCGTCGGGGAACCTTCGGGTGCCGAAGAGACCCGAGCTGGCCCCCGTGGAGTGAGGTCCCGCCGGCTCCGGGACGCGGGGGACGGATCAGCCGCCGTCCGGGGGCAGGACGCCCAGCGGCAGGGCGGCCTCCACGACCGCTCCCGTCGGCTCGCGCCGCGACACCGCCAGCCGCCCGCCCGCCAGCCGCAGCCGCTGGTCCAGGCGCGACGTCCCGGAGACCGGGTCGCGCACCGCAGGCGGCTCGAACGGGGCGCCGTCGTTCTCCACCCGCACGAGCAGCTCGTGGTCCACGACGTCGAGCCGCACCTCCACCGCGGACGGCGGACCGTTCTTCAGCGCGTTGGTCACCGCCTCCTCCACCACCCGCACCGCGAGCAGCCGCTCCGCGATCGTGAGCCCGACGAGCGAGGGGTCGTCGACCTCCCGCAGCCCGGCCCCGACGTCCAGGCGGGTCGCGATGGTCGCCGGCAGGCGGCTGAGCAGCGCGCGCACCGCCGGCGCGACACCCATCTCCAGCCGCTCGGGGTACAGCAGGCGGCTGACGCGCCGCACGTCGCGCTCGCGGGACTCCGCCAGCTCGGCGCGCGCCCACCCGATCTCGTCCGCGACGGACGGCACGCTCTGCGAGGCGGCGTCCTGAGCGGCCGCCAACCGTGCGTCGACGAGCAGCAGCCGCTGCTGCACCGTGCCGTGCAGCCCTTCGGCGACCTGGCGGCGGACCCGGATCTCCTCGGCCTCCAGCGCACGCAGCGCGAGCTCCACGCTCATCGCCTCCCGCTCGGCGGCCCGCGCCGATGCCCGGGCCCGGCGGCCCGCCACCATCGCCCAGGCGCCGGCGGACCCGGCGATCACCGCGATGACCGCACCCGTGACCAGCTCGGCGCTCAGGGACCGCACGCCGTCGGCCGGGTGCACGCCGAGCAGCACCTGCAGCACCGTGCGCAGCCACGCCATGGTGGCCGCTGCGATCACCAGGCGTGCCGCGATCGTCGGCAGCCCTCGGACCCGGTGCACCCCCAGCACGGCGAGCGCCCCGACGAGCCCGACCACGGCGACGCCGTTGGCGGCCAGCCGGCGCCACAGCTGCACGTCCGCCCAGTCCGGCACGAGCTCCGCGTAGATCCAGGCGCTCTGCACGGACGCACCGACGGCGTACCCCAGGGCGATGACGCCGGCGCCGCGCAGGAGAGTCCCCCGGTCGGCCGCCTCGTCCTGCTCGCGCACGCCGGCAGGCACGTCACGGACCACCGCCATCTGCCCCCCTCCGGTCCCGCGGGCGGACCGCGTCGCGCGTCGTCGGTCACGGCGGCCCCGCCGTGACCATACTGGTCACGATGATGCCGACCTCCCAACGCCGCCTGCGCGTCGCCCTCGTCGAGGACCAGCCGCTCTTCCGCTCCATGCTCGAGCGCACGCTCACGGACTCGGGCGACCTCGAGGTGGTGGCCGCCGTCGGCACCGTGACCGAGGCCCGCCGCGTGCTGACGCCCGGCACGGCCGACGTCGTGGTGCTCGACATCGACCTGCCCGACGGCAACGGCATCGCCCTGGGCGTCGTGCTGCGCCGCTCGCAGCCCGACCTGGGTGTGCTCCTGCTCTCCGCGCACGACGCGATGGAGCTGCTGCTGGACCTGCCGCGGGACGTGGCGCACGGCTGGTGCTACCTGTCGAAGACGAGCACCACCAGCGAGTCCGCGCTGCTGCACGCCGTCCGCGCGGCGGCCGTCGGGGAGACGGTGCTCGACCCCGCGCTGCTGGAGCGTGTGTCGCCCCGCGCCGGGTCGGCGGTCGCACGGCTGACGCACCGGCAGTACGAGGTGCTGCGCCTGCTCGCGCAGGGGCTGTCGAACGCGGGCATCGCCGAGCGGCTGAAGATCACCGAGAAGTCGGTGCAGAACCACGTGTACGCGGTGTACTCGACGCTCGGCATCGACGCCGCGCCGTCGCTGAACCCCCGGGTGAGCGCGGCGCTGCGTCTGCTGGAGGAGACCGGTCCGTCCCTGTGACCGCCGCGCACGAGCGGTGCGCGGCACGAAGGAGGCTCTCGTGGTGCTGATCGGGGCGCACGTGCGCGGCGAGGAGCCGCTGGTCGAGGCCGAGCGCGTCGGCGCGGACGCGGTCCAGGTGTTCCTCGCCGACCCCCAGGGCTGGAAGAAGCCGGTCCGCCGGCCGGACGCCGACGACCTGGTCGCCTCCGGGCTGGGGATCTACGCCCACGCGCCGTACCTCGTGAACGTCGCGTCCACCAACAACCGGATCCGCATCCCGAGCCGCACCATGGTCGCGCAGCACGCCGCGGCCGCCGCGGACCTGGGCGCGCGAGGCCTGGTGGTGCACGGCGGGCACGTCGGCGACGGCGACGACGTCGCCACGGGCATCGACAACTGGCGCAAGACGTTCGAGCGCGCCACGTTCCCGGTGCGCGTGCTGGTGGAGAACACCGCGGGCGGGGAGAACGCGTGCGCCCGCACGCTGGACCGCTGGGCGATGCTGTGGGACGCGATCGGCGGCTACGACGTCGGCGTGTGCCTCGACACCTGCCACGCCTGGGCGGCGGGCGAGGACCTCGAGACGATCGTCGAGCGCCTGACCGCGATCACGGGCCGCATCGACCTCGTGCACGCCAACTCGTCGCGGGACCCGCAGGGGTCGAGCCGGGACCGGCACGCCGGCTTCGCCGACGGCACGATCCCGCCCGAGCTGATCGCGCACGTCGTGCGGGAGGCCGGCTGCGACGCCGTCGTCGAGACGCCCTCGCAGACGCAGGCCGACGACATCGCACGCCTGCGCGAGGCGCTCGGGGCGTGACGCCCCGAGCCCGTGGAGCCCCCTGTCGGATTCGAACCGACGACCTGCTGTTTACAAGACAGCTGCTCTGGCCAGCTGAGCTAAGGAGGCGAGGCGGCCAGGGTACCGGCCGGGACGCGACCGGCGCCCGCCCCGCAGGACGGGCGCCGGTGGCGTGCGGTCAGCCCTTGGCGGCGACGGCCTCGAGCACGGCCTGCGTGAGCGGGCCGGGCGTGTACAGGTCGCCCTCCCACTTCTTGCCGTCGATGAGGACGGTCGGGGTGCTGAGCCCGCCGAGGTCGGTCGCGGCCTGCTGGGTGGCCGAGGCGACGAACGGCGCGTACCGGCGCCACGTGCCTTCGCGCTCCTCGGTCGCGTCGTCGGACGTCGCGACCTGGTAGGTGCCGTCGACCGTCTCGGTGAAGGTGTCGGCGACCTTCTGCGGCACGCCGACCTCGACCGCGATCTCCGCGAGGCGGCTGTCCTTGATGCCGGCGGTGCCCTCCTGGGGCTCCTCCTCGAAGACGGCGGTCACGAAGTCGCTGTAGTGCTCCGGGTCCTCCGCCGCGACGACGGCCGCGGCGTTGGCGGCACGGGTCGAGAAGAACGTGCCCTGGGACTGGCCGTCGAGGAACGCGATGTTCTTGTAGACGACCGTGACGCCCTCGCCGGCGGCCAGCGCGTCGAGCTCGCCCGAGTTGGCGCGGTCGAACTTCCCGCACCACGGGCACATGAAGTCGAAGTACACCTCGACGACGACGTCGTCCTCGCCCGCCTCCCCGACGCCGGCGGCGCTGATCGGGATGCCACCGGCGGCGTCGGCGGCCTCCGGGGCGTCGACGTCCTCGGGTGCCGGGACCACGGTGTCCTGGGTGCCGGCGGCGTACACGACGTCCGCGTAGGCCTCGGCGTTCGCCTGGCCCTGGCGGACGATGGCGAAGATGACGGCACCGAGGACGAGCACGGCGGCGACCAGGCCCGTGATCGCGATCATGCGGGTTCGCCTGGCCTTGCGCTCCTGCTCCTGGCGCATCGCGAGCGCCTTGGCGCGGGCGTCGTCGCGGCGCTGCGACTTGGTGGGACGGGGGGCGTTGCTGGGCATGGGTGCTCCTGGGTTCGGGGGGCCGGGACGTCCCGGCCGGGGGTGCGGGTGAGGGCGCGTCAGTGCGCCGGCGGCCCGCGCCGGGGACGTGCGGGGTCGTGGCGGCGGTCGTGCCGGACCCGTGCGGGCAGGGCCGGGGGCACCGCCGCGACCCGGCCGGCGAGCACCGGCAGGCCCGCCGTCGCGGGACCCGGCAGCAGGCGTGCGGCCACCCGGGCGGCAGCGCGCAGACCGCGGCGCGCCACGACGCCGAGGCCGAGGCCGGCGGCCGTCAGCAGCAGGTGCGCCGCCACGACGGGCGCCGCGACGCTGAGCAGCAGGACCGCGCCGTGCGACGCGGGACCGAGGCCGAGCGTGCCGTCGGGGCACTCCACCGCCGAGCGCAGGACCGCGAGCCGGACGCCGAGCGACGCGAGAGGGCCGTCGGCCGTGACGCACTGGTGCAGCAGCACCCGCCCGTGGACCCCGAGCACGACCGACGCGAGCGCCACCGCCGCACCGAGCGCACCCGTCACGCGGGCGCGCGCGTGCAGGCCGGCGGCCGTCCGCAGGTCCGAGGTCACGTGCACGCGACCCAGGGTAGAGGCAGGTACCCGGCCCGGACCCCCGCGAAAGGTCCCGGGCTCAGCCGGCGGGCAGGCGCGGGGCGTCGACGGGCCACCAGCTGATCGGCCGGACGTCGAGCACACCGTCGGCCAGCAGCAGCGCACCGACCAGCGCCAGCACGACGACGACCAGGGCACCGACGGGGCCGGGCGCGACCACGGCCAGGGTCCGCCGCGCCCCGGTGCGCGTCATGCGCGACAGCGGGCCCCACCACAGCAGGACGACCGCGAGCACGACCAGCGCGCCGACGACCAGCATCGCCGTGTGCCCCTGCGGCTCCGCACCGGGCGGCGAGCCGCCGATCTCCCAGCGCCCCGACCCCAGCAGCCACCACCCGATGCCCGCGACGATGACCACGACGGCGCCACCGACGAGGACCGCGGGCAGCACGCCCAGCACGGCGCGCAGCAGGTACCAGGGCGTCCCCATGAGGGCGACCGGCACGTCGGAGCGCCGCACCCCGCGGCGCTCGCGCCGGGTGTGCATCGCCTCGACGGCCGTGCCGACCGTCCGGACCACCACCACCAGGACCAGCACGACGGCCAGCGTGAGCAGCGGCGCGCGGGTGCCCGCGAGCGCGACCACCAGACCGAGGGCGAGCAACGACCCCCAGCGACGACGCGCGGGCGGGCGGGCGTACCCGGACCCCTCGCCCTCCGGGCCCTCCGAGCGGTCGAGGTCGTCCTCGAGCCACCCGACGCCGTCCGGGTCCTGGACGCCGTCGTCGCCCTCGTCCTCGAGGTCGTGGCCGTCGGGCTCGTCGTCCCCCCTCGGGGGCGGCACGGACGCGGGACGGCGCACCGGCACTGCCACGGTGTGGCCGTCCCGCACCGGCGCCTCGGCGGGCGCGACCAGCGGCGTCGTGGCCGGCGGCACCGTGGTGGTCGCGGCGGCCCCGCCCGCGGTGGCGACGGCCACCGTGCGCAGCGTGTCCTGCGGCGACGGCCGCTGCGCCACGAGCTCCGTGGCGAGGTCGTCCTCCTCCCACCGCTCCTCGTCGTCGGGGTCGTCGTCCAGGTCGTCGTCGTCCAGGTCGTCGTCGTCCAGGTCGTCGTCGGCGTCGACGGTGCCGCCGTCGGCTTCCAGGTCGTGGTCGTCGTCGAGGTCGGCGAGGTCGTCGTCGTCGAGGTCGTCGTCGTCGAGGTCGTCGTCGTCCA
>Ga0233375_1001153_pt1 | contig 12381 bp, 15 predicted proteins | sample ElkDunMinimDraft_10_FD_191539 | JGI IMG/M metagenome (GOLD analysis project Ga0233375, IMG submission 191539) | Fecal eukaryotic communites from dung pellets of Tule Elk in California, USA - Elk Dung E16 | ecosystem: Host-associated > Mammals > Digestive system > Large intestine > Fecal | place... | reverse complement strand
GTCGTGCCGCTGCACATCTTCGCGATGGGCCTCGCCACCGCCAAGGGCCTCGACGTCGATCAGCCGCGCAACCTGGCGAAGTCCGTCACCGTCGAGTGAGTATTCGCGTTCCCGAGTGAGTATCCGGCGTCGCGAGTGAGTATCCGGCGTCGCGAGTGGGTATCCGCGCTGCCGGCGCCGCATCCCTTGACTATATAAGTCAAAACTTATACGGTGGGCGCATGCACCCGTTCGACGTCCTGGCCGACCCCGTCCGGCGACGCATCCTCGAGGTGCTGGCCGAGGGTGAGCAGCCCGCCGGCGCCCTCGTCGATCTCATCCGCAGCGAATCCAGCATCACGCAGCCGGCGGTCTCCCAGCACCTGCGCGTGCTGCGCGAGCACGGGTTCGCGACGGTGCGCGCCGACGGTCCGCGCCGGATCTACGCCGTCGACCCGGCCGGCCTCGCCGCAGCCGAGGCGGCTCTCGCACGCCTGCGCGCCCCCTGGGCCCAGCGGCTCGACGCCCTCGGCACCGAGATCGCCCGCGGCAGGCGGGCCACCGGAGCGCGACCGACGACGACGCAGGCGGCACCGCCGCGGCCTGCGCGACACCACCGGAAGGATGCCTCATGACCATCGACTCCCCGCTGATCGAGCGCCACGGCGACGGCTATCGCCTCGTCTACGACGCGGTGTACCCCACCGACATCGACGACCTCTGGGCGGCCGTCACCCAGCGCGACCGCCTCGCGCGGTGGATGGGGAACTACCGCGGCGACCTGCGCCTCGGCGGCACGTGGGAGGTCGCCGACGGCGACGGCGAAGGCACCTGGGGGCGGGGCGAAGTGACCGCCTGCGACGCACCGCACGGGTTCACGACCGTCTGGCACGCCGAGGGCGAGGAGCCGACCGAGCTCGTGGTGCGCCTCGAGCCGGCACCGAGCGGCACCCGCCTCGTGCTCGCGCACACCGGCATCCGGTCGGTGACCTACGGCGCCGGATGGCAGACCTATCTCGAGCGGCTGGCCGCGGTGGCCGCCGATCCCGACGCGGACCTCGGCGGACCCGGGGCGTGGGACGCGCGGTTCACCGAGCTGCACCCGTCGTACGGCGCACGGTTCGCGGCTCTGTAGACGCGGCCGCTGAATCCCTGCTCAGGCGGGGTTTCGGCGGGGCTGCCGCTGCCGCCCCCGTCCACAGCCTGACTTCCGGCGGGCGACCGCGAGGTATCCTGACGGATGCCGTGCCCCGACGGGGACCGGGGTGCGAGGGAGGTGGGCATGATCGTCGGAATCGGTGTCGACCTCGTGGACATCCCGCGCTTCGAGCGGTCGCTCGAGCGCACACCGCGGCTGGTGGAACGGCTCTTCTCGCCCGCGGAGCGCCGGCTGCCGCCGCGGTCGCTCGCGGCCCGCTACGCCGCGAAAGAGGCGCTGATCAAGGCGCTGGGCGGATCCGACGGCGTGCACTGGACCGAGATCGAGATCACGCCCGAGCCGTCGGGGAGGCCGTGGTTCACCCTGACCGGCTCGACCGCCGCGGCGGTGGCCGAGCGCGGCATCACGACGCTCCATCTGTCGCTGTCGCACGACGCGGGATTGGCGACGGCGTACGTGGTGGCCGAGAGCGTCGACCCGGATGCCGGAGGTGCGCGATGACCGGCATACCCGCCGGCACGCTGCGAGAAGCCGTCATCGACGTCGCAGCGATCGGCGCGAACGTCCGCCGTCTGAAGCGCCTCACGGGCGTGGAGATCCTCGCGGTCGTGAAGGCCGACGGCTACGGTCACGGCGCCGTGCGCGCCGCCGAGGCGGCGCTCGCCGCGGGGGCATCGCGCCTGGGGGTGGTGGACCTGACCGAGGCGATGGACCTCCGGCGCGCCGGCATCCGCGCGCCGATCCTGGCCTGGCTGCACCCCCCGGGAGCCACGTTCGCCGAGGCGGCGTCGCACGGCATCGAGATCGGGGTGTCGCGGTTCGACCAGCTGCTCGCCGCGGCCGCCGCGGCGACGGCCGACCGGCCGGTCGCGGTGCACCTGAAGCTCGAGACCGGGCTCGGTCGCAACGGCCTCGCGCCCGAGGACTGGACGACCGTCTTCGCGGAGGCTGCGCGGCTGGAGCGGCGCGGCAGGGTGCGAGTGGTGGGTCTGTTCAGCCATCTCTCCAACACCTCCGCCGACGACGACCGTGCCGCCCTCGTGCGGTTCCACGAGGCGGTGGCGCTCGCGGCGTCGGTGGGGCTGACCCCCGAGATCCGTCACATCGCCGCGACGAACGCGGCCATCGACCTGCCCGAAGCGCGCCTGGACTGCGTGCGCATCGGCCTGGGCATGTACGGACTCTCGCCCTTCGAGGACCGCACCTCGGCGGACCTGGGCCTGCGCCCGGCCATGACGCTGCGCGCTCCCGTCGTGGCGGTGCGCCGCGTGCCCGCGGGGCACGGCGTCTCCTACGGCTACGCCCATCGCACGGCGGCGGAGACGACGCTCGCGCTCGTGCCGCTCGGCTACGCCGACGGCGTGCCGCGCGCGGCCTCGAGCCGCGGTCCGGTGACCCTCGGCGGCCGTCGCTTCACGGTCGCCGGCCGCATCGCGATGGACCAGTTCGTCGTCGACGTGGGCGACACCCCCGTCGCCGTCGGCGACGAGGTGGTGCTCTTCGGCGACCCCGCCCGCGGTGAGCCGTCCGCCGATGAGTGGGGTGCGGCATCCGGCTCGATCAACTACGAGATCGTCACGCGCATCGGCCCCCGCGTGCCGCGACACGAGGCGACGTCGTGACGGGCCTGGATCCCTTCCTCGGCGAGCGGGAGATCTCGTCGCCGGCCGACATGGAGGCGCTCGGCCGGGACTTCGGCCGCGCGCTGCGGGCGGGCGACGTGGTCGTGCTCACAGGGCCGCTGGGGGCGGGCAAGACGACGCTGACGCGTGGCATCGCGGCGGGGCTGGGCGTCCGCGGCCCCGTGCAGAGCCCGACCTTCGTCATCGCGCGCACCCACCCGTCGCTCGTCGACGGCCCCCCTCTCGTGCATGTCGACGCCTATCGGCTGGGCTCGGCGGCGGAGCTGGACGACCTCGACATCGACCTCGACGGATCGGTCGTCATCGTCGAGTGGGGCAGGGACATGGTGCCGGGCCTGCGCGACACCTGGTGGGAGGTCGAGCTCGACCGCGAGTGGAACGGGCGCGGCGTCGACACGGCGTGCGGCACGTACTCCCGCGCCACCGAGGAGCTCGACGCCGACACCCCGCGGCGGGTCGTCGTCTCGCGCCGCCCCTGAGCGCGCGGGCGCGGGCGCGGATGCCGCGCGCAGGCGCGGGTAGCCTGGATGGGTGATCCTCGGCATCGACACCTCGCTCGGCACGACCCTGGCCGTGGTCGAGCTCGACGGGGTCGTGCGGTCCGCCGCCGCCAGTGACAACCCGCTCGGGCACGCCGAAGTGATCGGCACGCTCCTCGAGCGCGTGCTCGGCGAGGCGACGCTGGGTCCCGTGGGGGCGACGACCGCCGCGCAGCCGGTCACCGTGACGCATGTCGCCGCAGGGATGGGACCGGGCCCCTTCACGGGGCTGCGCGTCGGCATCGCCGCGGCGACCGCGTTCGCGCTGGCCCGCGGGGTGCCGGTCGTGCCCGTCGCCAGTCACGACGCCGTGGCACTCGAGGTGCTGATGGCCGACGCGATCGCGGGGGAGGAGACGCCCCGGTTCGCCGTCGTCACCGACGCCCGCCGGCGCGAGTTCGCGTACTCCGTCTACGAGGGCATGGACGACGACGGGCTGCCGGTGCGCACGGCCGGCCCCGCTCTCGTCCCGCGCGACGCCCTCGACGCGCGGCTGGACGAGCTCGGCGCCCGCCGCCACGATGCCGCCGCGGTGCCCGCGCAGATGCTCGCGCTCGTCGCCGCCCGGGCGATCGCGGCCGGCCGCGAGGTCGCGGCATCCGAGCCGCTGTACCTGCGCTCGCCGGACGTGTCGGTGCCGGCGCCGCGCAAGAAGGTCGGCGCATGACCGTGCGCCCCGCCCACGTCGAGGACCTCGACGCGATCATGGCGCTCGAGCGGGCGTCGTTCCCCACCGACGCCTGGAGCGAGACGCTGATGCGGGCCGAGCTCGCCTCGCCCCACGGCCGCTACTTCGCCCTCGAAGAAGGCGGCCGCCTCGTCGGCTACGCGGGGCTGCGGGCCCCCGCCGGGGCGAAGGATGCCGACGTGCAGACCATCGCCATCGCCGCCGACGCCCGCGGGCGCGGTCACGGCCGGGCGCTCCTGCGGGCCCTGCTCGCGGAGGCCGCTGCCCGGCGCGTCGCCGAGGTCTTCCTCGAAGTGCGCGCGGACAATGCCGTCGCTCAGGCGCTCTACGCCTCGGAGGGATTCACCGAGCTCGGGCGGCGCCCCGGGTACTACCAGCCCGACGACGTGGACGCCCTCGTGATGCGCCTGGACCTGCGCGCGCGGACGGATGCCGCCGCGTCGCCTGCCGTCACGGGCGCAGCCGGCCCCGCTCCGGCGACAACCGACACAGCCGCCGCCGCCGACCCCGAAACGGACCACCTGTGAACCGCGACGACCCGCTGGTGCTCGGCATCGAGACCAGCTGCGACGAGACCGGCATCGGCATCGTGCGCGGCCGGCGCCTGCTGAGCAACACCATCGCCAGTTCCATGGACGAGCACGCCCGCTACGGCGGGGTGGTGCCCGAGATCGCCGCGCGCGCCCACCTCGAGGCGCTGCAGCCCGCGATCGCGCGGGCGCTGGCCGAGGCCTCCGCCGTCGAAGGGCGCCCCGTGACCCTCGCCGACCTCGACGCGGTCGCCGTCACCAGCGGGCCGGGCCTCGCCGGCGCCCTCATGGTCGGGATCGGCGCCGCGAAGGCCCTCGCGGTGGGCCTCGGAAAGCCCCTCTACGCCGTGAACCACCTCGTCGGCCACATCGCCGCCGACCTCCTCACCGGCGACGCGGTGGAGTACCCCACGGTGGCGCTGCTGGTGAGCGGCGGGCACACCTCCCTGCTGCTCGTGCGGGATCTCACGACCGACGTCGAGATGCTGGGGGAGACCGTCGACGACGCCGCCGGCGAGGCGTTCGACAAGGTCGCGCGGATCCTCGGGCTCCCGTACCCCGGGGGCCCCGAGATCGACCGGGCTGCGGTCACCGGCGACCCGGAGGCGATCCGGTTCCCGCGGGGGATGTCCCGCGCATCCGACATGGCGGACCACCGCTACGACTTCTCGTTCTCCGGTCTCAAGACGGCCGTCGCCCGCTGGATCGAGCAGCGCGAGGCCGCGGGGGAGCCGGTGCCCACCGCCGACGTCGCCGCCTCGTTCCGCGAGGCCGTGGTCGACGTGCTCGTCACGAAGGCGCTCGACGCCTGCGCCCGTCACGACGTGCCCCGGCTGCTGCTGGGCGGCGGCGTCATCGCCAACCGCCGGCTGCGCGACGTGGCGCTCGCGCGGGCCGCCGAGGCGGGGGTGACGGTGCGCATTCCGCCGCTGAGCCTGTGCACCGACAACGGGGCGATGATCGCGGGCCTCGCCGCCGAGCTGATCAGCGCCGGTCGGCCGCCCTCGTCGCTGGTCTTCGGCGCCGACTCGACGCTTCCGGTCACCGAGATCCAGGTCGCCGAAGAGGTGCCCGCGTGAGCGACGAGCGGCGAGATCCCGCCGCGGATGCGCCCGACACGCCGCCGCGCCCCCGGGTCGAAGAGCCCTCTCCCGACGTGGCGCCCGCCGACGAGGCGCCGCGCCTGCCGGGCGAGCACCGGGGCGGCTTCCAGCGCCTGCCCACGGCGCCGGTCGACGTCGATGTCGCCGACAGCATGAACAGAGCCGAGCGCGAGGCACTCAGCGACACCGGGACGGTCTACGCCTGGATCGAGCCGCAGCGCCCCGTGGTGGGGATCGCGGCGTGGGCGCTGGGGTTCGCCATCGCAGGCCTGGTGATCTCGTGGTTCGTCGGCTGGGGCTTCCCCATCGGTCTCGGAGCCGCGATCACCGCGATCGTGGCGCTGCGCCGCCCGCTCGAGAACCGCGCCGTCGCGATCTGGGCGCTCGTTCTGGGAGTGCTCTCCGTGCTGTACAGCGCCGGATGGCTGCTCTGGGCGGCGAACACCGCGAACATCTTCGCCTGAGCGGCGGCCGCCCGCGCCCCGCGCTCAGCCCACGCGGTCGGCGAGGAGGGCGAGCCTGGAGTTGCCCACGCGGGTGAGCAGCAGCGTCGCAGATCCGCTCCCTGAGAGCTTGAGCTTGGTGCGCAGCACCGCGGGGTCGACGTCGATGCCGCGCTTCTTGATCTCGAGCGTGCCGATGTCCCGCTGACGCAGCGCCTTGGCGAGGCCCTTCACATCGGCGGGGAGGCGCTCGCGCACCTTGAACGTCGACACGAACGGGCTCGTCAGCGCCGCGTCGCCGGTGAGGTAGGCGATCCCCGGCGCCAGCATGCCTGCTTCCAGCCTGCGGGCCACATCGCCGATGAGGCGTGCGCGGATGACGGCGCCGTCGGGCTCGTGCACATAGGCACCGAGCGGACGCACCGGCTCGTCCAGGGTGTCCGCGGCGGAGGTCAGCTCATGGGCCGAGTCGCCGCGCACCACGAGCGCGGCGCGGTGCACGCCCGGGCGGGCGAGGGAGCGGGTCCAGACGACCAGTTCGACGGTCGAGCCGTCGACGCTGATCCACTGCGCCTCCGCACGCGGCGGCAGCAGGGTGCGGTCGAAGGCGGGGCCGAGCTTGACGCCGGCGGGCGTGCGCTCGGCCAGGTGGAAGACCCATTCCAGCGGCGGCGACCACTCGGCGGCGCCGACGCGGGTCGTCTCGGTGTGCCCGGGGGTGCGCCGGGCGGGGTCGAGCCACACCGCGTCGACGGACGGTGAGTCGAAGTCCTCGGCGCGGCCGTGATGCACCCGCACCTGCCGCCCGAAAGGGGCGAGGTTGTACGCCGCGATCGCCGCGGTGACCTCGTCCGCCTCGACGGCTTCGACCTCGAGCCCGAGCGCGGCCAGACCCAGCGCGTCGCCACCGATGCCGCACCCGAGGTCGGCCACCCGGGAGAATCCGGCGTCACGGAAGCGCCCCGCATGCCGCGCGGCGACCGACAGCCGCGTCGCCTGCTCCAGTCCCGCGCGGGTGAACAGCATGCGCTCGGCGAACTCGCCGAACTTCGCCTCGCCCTTCACGCGCAGCCTGGCCTGTCCGACGACCGCGGCGACGAGCTCGGGGGAGTGGCCGGCGGCGCGCAGCCGCGACACGGCCGCAGCGGCTTCGTCGGTCGTGCGGATGCCGCCGGTCGCATCCAGCAGCCGCAGCCCTTCCGGGGTCAGCAGTGCGGTCAGTTCGGCGAGCTCCATGCCCTCAGCCTACGGCGGCGCCGCGCGGCGGCCGGGGCCGGTCGCCGGCGGCGGGCGCCCGGCACCGGCGCACCCGACACACGGCGTCACGGGGCTGGCACTCGCGTTGCGTGAGTGCCAGCGCGCCCGTACACTGGCGTTAGCACTCTCAACAGGTGGGTGCTAACGAGTCTTCAGTTCCAAGAAAGAGGTAGACCGTGTCGGTTTCCATCAAGCCGCTCGAGGACCGCATCGTCATCAAGCAGGTCGAGGCCGAGCAGACCACCGCAAGCGGGCTGGTCATTCCTGACACCGCGAAGGAGAAGCCCCAGGAGGGCGAGGTCGTCGCCGTGGGCCCCGGCCGCATCGACGACAACGGCAACCGCATTCCGCTCGACGTCGCCGTCGGCGATCGCGTGATCTACAGCAAGTACGGCGGGACCGAGGTCAAGTTCGGTAGCGACGAGCTGCTGGTGCTGTCGGCCCGCGACGTGCTGGCTGTCGTCGTCCGCTGAGACGCGATTCCTCACGAAGGACCCGGATGCCTCGGCATCCGGGTCCTTCGTCTTTTCCGCGCCCCTAGGCTGATCCGGTGAACACGGCTCCCGATCCGGCACGCGAGCGCTTGCTCGGCGGCGTCTACGCCTTCTGTGCGTACTTCCTGTGGGGTTTCATGCCCCTCTACTTCCTCGTGCTCGCCCCGACCGGCCCCTGGGAGGTCGTCTCCTGGCGGGTGCTGCTGTCGTTCGTCTTCTGCCTGCTGCTGCTGACGGTGACGCGGTCATGGCCGAAGATCATCGCCATCGTGCGGCAGCCCCGCCTGCTGCTGTGGACGGCGGCCGCGGGCGCCCTGATCTACGTCAACTGGCAGGTCTTCCTCATCGCCACCCTCACCGGGCACGTGCTGGAGTCGAGCCTGGGCTACTTCATCAACCCGATCGTGACGGTGCTGCTGGGCGTGCTCGTGCTGCGTGAGCGGCTGCGCGTGACGCAGTGGGTGGCGCTGGGCGTCGCGGGCGTCGCCGTGCTCGTCATCGTCGTCGGCTACGGCACGTTCCCCTGGATCGCGCTCACCCTGGCCGCCTCGTTCGGCACATACGGTCTGGTCAAGAAGCAGATCGGCCCCGCCGTGGACGCCGTGAGCGGGCTGACACTGGAGTCCTTCTGGCTGCTGCCCGTCGCGATCGTGCAGCTGGTCGTCGTCGGCGCGACCACCGGCATCACGATGGCCACCGCGGGCGCCGGGCATGCGGTGCTGCTGGCGCTGGCCGGGGTCGTCACCGCCGTGCCGCTGCTGTTCTTCGCCGCCGGCGCCCGCCGAGCCCCGCTCTCGGTCATCGGACTGCTGCAGTTCGTCGCGCCGATCCTGCAGTTCGCCATCGGGGTGTGGCTCGGCGAGGAGATGCCTCCCGAGCGCTGGGCGGGCTTCGCCCTCGTGTGGGTGGCGCTGATCATCCTGACCGCCGACTCCCTCCGTCACGCGCGGCGCGGCCGCGGTTTCGACGATGTCGCGGCGGTGACCTGACCGGATGCCGCAGCGCGCGGCATCCGCCTTTATCAAATGCGGAGCCGGTCGTTATCGTTCCGAGACTGTTCTGTTGCAGACCGTTAACACATCGCAACACTGATGACGCGAAGCGGGGCCTAGGTTGGACCCACTGGGGCGGCGCCCGACTAGCCGCGCCGTTCACGAGAACTAGGGAGCACTATGAGCGTCTTCACACGTTCGCGCAGTGCCAAGGTCATGGGCGCTGTCGCCGTGGCCGGGGTCAGCGCGATCATCCTCGCCGGCTGCGCAGGCTCGAGCGAGCCCGCCGACACGTCGGCACCCCCGGCCGCGGAGGAGCGAGAGGATCTGACCCTCAAGATCGGCACCGTGCTGCCGCAGTCCGGCAGCCTCGCGTTCCTCGGCCCGCCCGAGGAAGCGGGCGTGCAGCTCGCCGTCAACGAGGTGAACGAAGCCGCCAAGGGCCTGACGATCGATCTGACGACGGGCGACTCCGGCGACGCCGACAACAAGGCGTTCGAGACCACGGTCCCCAAGCTCCAGAGCGAGGGGGTCGCTGCCATGATCGGCGCTGCGGCGTCGGGCGTGACCAAGCTCTTCCTCGACAGCAACGTGTCCGAGGGCATCATCACCTTCTCGCCGGCGAACACGTCGCCGGACTTCACGACGTGGGATGACGACGGGCTCTACTGGCGCACGGCGCCCAGCGACCTGCTGCAGGGCGAGGTGCTCGCCAACCTGATCGCCGAGGACGGCCACAAGAACATCGGCATCCTCTACCAGAACGACGCGTACGGCACCGGCCTGTTCAACGTCGTCAAGGAGGTCTTCGAGTCCACCGGCGGCACCGTGGTGGCCGAGGCCTCGTACAACGACGGCGACAGCTCGTTCGACGCGCAGGTGGCCACCATCACGGCGGAGAACCCCGACGCCGTCGTGCTGATCACGTTCGACCAGTTCGCGACCATCGCGCCGCTGCTGGTGAACGCCGGGCAGTCGGCGGAGAACTTCTACCTGGTCGACGGAAACCTCAAGCAGTGGGGGGACACCGTCTCCGTGCCGCTCGAGGGTGCCAAGGGCACGACGCCCGGACCGGTGCTCGAGGACGACTTCCAGGCGCGTCTGAACGAAGCGTGGACCGCCGACGGCAACACCGAGCTCGAGGACTACTCCTACGCGGCCGAGTCGTACGACGCGGTCATCCTGATGGCGCTCGCGGCCCTGGCCGCCAACGCCACCGACGCCGCGGCGGTCTCCGGGAAGCTCCAGGAGGTCTCGGGCGGTTCGGGTGACGGCACGACCTGCACCTCCTTCGCCGAGTGCGCGGACATCATCCTCGAGGGTGGCACCGCGGACTACGACGGCTACTCCGGCCCTGTCACGTTCGACGAGAACGGCGACCCGACCGAGGCATCGATCGGCATCTTCCAGTTCGGCGCCGACAACATGCACGAGCGCATCGACACCCGCTGATCCCAGTGAGTGACGGAGGGCCCCGGATCCAGCGGATCCGGGGCCCTCTTCGTGCCCTGCGCAGGCGGCGAGCGGTTCAGACGCCGTCGGCGCCCAGGGTGCCCAGGTACAGCCCGATCACCTTCGGGTCGTTGAGCAGCTCGCGGCCGGTGCCCTCGTAGGCGTCCCTGCCCTGGTCGAGCACGTAGCCGCGGTCGCAGATCTGCAGGCAGCGGCGCGCGTTCTGCTCGACCATGATGGTCGTCACGCCTGCCTTGTTGATGTCGGAGACGCGGATGAAGGCATCGTCCTGCCGAACGGGCGACAGGCCCGCACTCGGCTCGTCCAGCAGCAGGACGGACGGGTCCATCATGAGTGCGCGGCTCATCGCCACCATCTGCCGCTCGCCGCCCGAGAGCGACCCGGCGCGCTGCTTGAGGCGTTTGCCGAGCTCGGCGAAGATGCCGGTGACGAATTCCAGACGCTCGGCGTAGATCTTGGGGTTCTGGAAGAGCCCCATCTGCAGGTTGTCCTCGATCGACAGCGAGGGGAACACGTTGTTCGTCTGCGGGACGAACGCGACGCCGCGGCGCACGAGCTTGTCGGCTTTGAGGCCGACGATGCTCTCGCCGTTGACGGTGATGTCGCCGCTTCGCACCTTGACCATGCCGAAGATGGCCTTCAGCAGGGTCGACTTGCCCGCGCCGTTGGGTCCGATGATGCCGATCAGCTCGCCCTTGCGGGCGACGAGGTTGGCGCTGTTGATGATGTCGATGCCTGGCAGGTACCCGGCGATCAGGTTCACGACGTTGACGACGATGTCGCCATCGGTCGCGGACGCCGCCGCGGCGGGAGCGGGAGCACTCACTTCTTCTCCTTCTCGGCCTCGGCGATCGACGCCTCTTCCTCTTCTTTGATCTCTTCGAGCAGCTCGACCGCTGAGGTGTCGAGCTCGCCGGCGACGCGTCCGGTCACGACGCCGAGGTCGACGTCCTGGTGGCTGCCGAGGTAGGCGTCGATGACCGCCTTGTCCTGCATCACGGCATCCGGCGGCCCTTCGGCGACGACCTTGCCCTCGGCCATCACCACGACCCAGTCGGCGATGTGGCGCACCATGTGCATGTCGTGTTCGACGAACAGCACCGTCATCCCCAGTTCCTTGAGGTCGAGGATGTGGTCCAGCAGCGACTGCGTGAGGGCCGGGTTCACCCCGGCCATGGGCTCGTCGAGCATGACGAGGCTGGGGTCGCTCATGAGGGCGCGCGCCATCTCGAGCAGCTTGCGCTGGCCGCCCGAGAGCGACGCGGCGAAGTCCTGCTCCTTCGCATCGAGCTTGAACCTCTTCAGCAGCTCGCGGGCCTTCTCCTCGTTGGCGGTCTCCTGACCGCGCCAGATCCCGGGGATGAAGGACTGCCAGAATTTCTCGCCTCGCTGCTTCGGGGCGCCCAGCTTCATGTTCTCCAGCACCGTCAGCAGCGACAGCGCCTTGGTCAGCTGGAAGGTGCGCACCTGACCCATGCGGGCGACCTTGAAGGCGGGGATGCCGGCGAGGTTCCTGCCGTCGTACGACCACGAGCCGCTGTTGGGCTTGTCGAACCCGCAGAGCAGGTTGAACAGCGTCGTCTTGCCCGCACCGTTGGGGCCGATGAGCGCCGTGATGGCGTTGCGGGGGATCTCGAGGTGCTCGACGTCGACGGCGGTGAGTCCGCCGAAGCGACGGGTGACGTCGTCGATCACCATGATCGGGTCGACCTTGGCGACGCCGGGCACGGCCTCGCCCTTGGCCAGGCCCGAGGTCTTCGGACGCGGCACGCTGCCGGTCACGGGCGGCACCTGCGGAGCCTGCGGCTCCTCGGGCGTATTGGTCTGGTCACTTGACAAAGGTCATCTCCCTCTTGTCGCCGAGGATGCCCTGCGGACGGAAGATCACGAGCAGCATGAGCGACACACCCACGAGGATGTAGCGCAGCGTGCCCGCCTGGATGTCGCTCATGGGCAGGATGCCTTCGGCCGCGAGCTGCGGCAGCAGGTTGCCGAGAAGCGCCATCACCATCCAGAAGAGCACGGCGCCGAGCGACGGGCCGAAGATGGTGGAGGCGCCGCCCAGGAGCAGGATCGTCCAC
>Ga0233375_1001152_pt1 | contig 12391 bp, 11 predicted proteins | sample ElkDunMinimDraft_10_FD_191539 | JGI IMG/M metagenome (GOLD analysis project Ga0233375, IMG submission 191539) | Fecal eukaryotic communites from dung pellets of Tule Elk in California, USA - Elk Dung E16 | ecosystem: Host-associated > Mammals > Digestive system > Large intestine > Fecal | place... | reverse complement strand
GCCGGCGGCGCTGTCCCGGTCGACCTTCTGGAAACACTGTTCCTCAGCCGCGTGGTTGCACACCACCACGAGATCGCAGGCAAGCCCGGTTGGTACCAGTCCGTCGTCGAGCAGGGCTTGGACCTCTTCGACCATCGGCACGACCTCTGGCAGACGACCTAGAATCATCCGCAGTCCGCGGACGGTCATCCGCACTCAAGTAGATGATTCGTCCGTACTCAGTAGATACCTACTGAGCGGCAATCCGTGCCCGTGCTACGCGCACTGGAAGCAACTACCCGAAGCAGCCGACGAGGAGTACTCCGAATGACCGAACAGCTGGTTCGACCCGACCCGATCAGCGGCTTCCCCGAGTGGTTGCCCGAGGTCCGGCTGGTCGAGCAGCATTGGCTCGACAAGATCCGACAGATCTTCGAGAGCTACGGCTTCTGCTCCATCGAGACTCCGTCGGTTGAACGGCTCGACGTGCTGCAGTCCAAGGGGGAGACCTCGCAGGAGGTGTACACCCTCCAGCGCCTCCAGGCCGATGCGAAGGACCAGACCGACGCCAGCCTCGGACTGCACTTCGACCTCACTGTTCCGTTCGCGCGGTACGTGGCCGCGAACGCCGGCAGGCTGGTCTTCCCCTTCAAGCGCTACCAGATCCAGCGAGTCTGGCGCGGTGAACGCCCGCAGGAAGGCCGCTACCGCGAGTTCACCCAGTGCGACATCGACGTCATCGGCCAGGACGATGTCCCGCTGCACTTCGACTCCGAGCTTCTGCGCATCGTTGTTGAGGTCCTCACTGCTCTCGATCTGCCGGCCTGGACGGTCAACGTCAACAACCGCAAGGTACTGCAGGGCTTCTATGAGGGTCTCGGCATCCACGACACGATGGCTGTCATCCGCGTCGTCGACAAGATCGACAAGATCGGCCCAGATGCCGTTTCCGATCTCCTGGCGTCTGACGTCGGCCTCACCGCCGACCAGGTCTCTGCGACCCGGTCGTTGGCACTTATCCGTGGCACAGACTCGACCGTCATTGACGAGATCCGAGCCCTGGGTGTGAAGTCCGACCTTCTGGAAGAGGGTCTTACCGAACTCGGGCAGCTCCTCGATTCGTTCGCGGACCTCCCGGCAGGCACCGTGACCGCGGACCTGTCCATCGCACGTGGACTCGACTACTACACGGGCACCGTCTATGAGGCCAAGTTCCTCGACTGGCCCGGTTACGGGAGTATCAGCGCTGGTGGCCGCTACGAGAACCTGACAGGCAGCTTCACACGGAAGAAACTTCCGGGCATCGGGCTGTCGATCGGCCTGACACGGATCTTCGCCAAGCTCGTCGCCGAGGGGCTGATTCAGACCGGTCCGAGCAGTCCCACGGATGTCCTGGTCGTGGTTCCCAGCGACGATCGACGATTTGATGCTCAGTCCGCTGCAGCTACGCTGCGTGGACGGGGCCTGAACGTTGAGCTGTACCACCAGGCAGACAAGATCGCTAAGCAGCTCAAGTACGCCTCCCGCAAACAGATCCCGTTCGTCTGGTTCCCGCCTTTCGAGGACGGCAGGGACCACGAGGTCAAGGACATGGCCTCGGGGGAGCAGTCTGTCGCCGACCCCGCTGCCTGGTCCCGGGCCTGACGGTTACTCCAAGGCAGCAGCGTGCAGCGCGTGCAGCAGGTTCGGATAGTCCAGACCTGCTGCGCGCATCACCTTGGGGAAGACGCTGGTGCTTGTCATTCCCGGAATGGTGTTGACCTCGTTGACGAGGAGCTTTCCAGTCTGCTGGTCGAGGAAGAGGTCGACCCGAGCGAACACGTCGCAGTTCAGAGCCCGGTATGCCGCATCCGCGAGGGCACGAGCCTCCTCGGTCGTGACGCTGTCGAGGTCAGCGGGACAAGTGAACAGCGGATTGCCCACTGCGTACTTCTCCTCGTAGGTGTACAGGTCCCCGACGGGGCGGCATTCACCGGGCGGAGAAACAATCAACGAGCTCCGGCCGACGATTCCGACCACGAGCTCGCGGTGCGGGACGAGTTGTTCCACGACCACACCCTCGTCGTGTACGAGCGCGCGCTGCAGGGCTATCCGAACGTCGTCAGGCGAATCAACTCGGCTGATCCCGACGCTCGACCCACCGGACTGCGGCTTGACGAACCATGGCGGCGGTCCGACGCGCTCGACCAAGCGATGCGGCAGGTCGGGAGCGTCGGCGGCTGCGCGGGGCACAACCGTCCCGCGGGTGACGGGAATGCCAGCCTCGGCAAGGACCGACTTCGCCCGGGCCTTGTCCAAGCAGTCGGCGGATGCCTGTGGACCGCAGCCGATCAGGTGCAAGCCGGCTGCAAGAAGCATCTGCTGAAGTGTGCCGTCCTCGCCCCAGCCCCCGTGGGTGACAGGCAACACGACCGGAAAGCCAGCAAACGCATCAGTAGGTGGCAAGGCGGGGTACGACACGACGGGCCCCGGCTCGGCCTGGAAGGTATCGCGACCGGGGATCCGTCTCTGGTCCGACTGTTGCCAGAGCACGTGCAGGGCGCCCGGGCCGAGGTGCCAAGTTCCGTCGCGGCCAACACCTACCGGGAGCAGATCCCACCCCAGCAACTGAGCGTTCTCTATGACACCCCGGGCGCTGGCCAGGCTCACTTCGTGTTCGGGAGACTGCCCTCCGAAGACCACACCTACACCTGCAGTACCCATGTCTCTCCGCCCTGAAACTTCCCACGACCTCATGATGCTGATGACCTAATTGTCCAGTCTGCTAAAGCCACTATGGAGGCGCCGTGCACCAGCGACCACAGCATCTGACGCTGCCTCGGGGGTTCGACGACGTACTTCCCGAGATCACGGCGGTCCGGCGGCGACTGCAGAACGAGTGGCTCGACCTGTGCGGTTCTCACGGCTATCAGGCGGTGACTCTTCCTCCGGTCGGGTTCGCTCCGACTTTCACTGACAGCCATCACGCGGGGGAGCACAGGACGTACGAGTTCGACGACCGAAAGGGGCGTCGGCTCGCGCTTGCTTCGGACAGTCTGCCTGCAGCGCTTCGGCTTGCGACCGTAAGGGACCTGCCGCGTCAACGCATCAGTTACGCCGCTCCCGTGTTCCGGTATGAGCGGCGTCCCCGTAGGCACTTTCACCATCTTGGGCTGCTTGACCTGACCGAGAGCCTCGCTACGGACGAAGACCGTTCCACGGCACGGCAGATCCAAGTCCTCGCCGAGTTCGTCGCGCCGAAAGTCACCGCCACCTTTACGATCGCGGACCCCGGGACGTGGCTCACCGCGATGGCTGTTCCCTCCACCGACCTGCTCAATGTCCTTCGACGTGTGCGACCTGCGGAACGACCTGCTTTCGCTGCAGATATTGATGGTGAGGGCATCCTCGTTCGTCTGGCAGAGCGGCTTGTCGACGATCCAAGTGCCAACGACGTGGAGTCTTGGACTGATCTGCCGGACTCGGTCCGGCGCCGGATCGTTCGTGCCCACGCACTTGCTGAGGCCGCGGAGTCTACTGGTGCAACAGCGACGGTCGATCTCTCGTCGCTCCATGCGAGCGAGTTCCACGACGCGCCGTCGTTCACAATTCGTCCGGCCGACGAAGAACGGCTCCTCGGCGACGGTGGCGACTACAGCGCGTTCGCCCGGCGCTTCCTTCGGCGGCCGGTGCGTGCGAACGCGGCTATGGTCGGGCTCGAACGACTGGGCGACCTGGTCGAGCGAGCAGCGCAGGCCGCCGCTGACGTCATGGTGCTCAGCCTCGATCCGAGCACGGTCCGAACCGCAGACGAGCTGAGCCGGGCAGCTCGCTCCGCCGGTCTTGCGGTCTGGACGGATTCTCTGGACCAGTCCATGGCGGCGCACCTGCGAGATGCCGACCGGCTCGGCATTCAGAATGTGATCGCGCTCGGCACGAGAGACGCCGCCGCGACCACCTTCCGCATCCGCGACAAGGATGGTGTTTTGCACGACGTGCCTCGGGATCAGGTGATCCCGTGGCTGCTCAGCGCTCGCTCGCACAGATCGGATTGACCGTGGTCCGACGTCTGCTGGCCTACTCGGTTTCGACACGGCCCGACCGACCCTGGTGGATAGCTTGGGCATAAGACTCTCGGCTGAGGTCGATGCGCGAGGTGCGCCGAGCCCGCCACAGAGGTAGATCGAAGCTGGGACGGTCACTGTCCGTCTCGGTCCTGGTCCAGCGGGCTCGCAGACCAAGGTCTGTTCGAGGAAACTCGAGCCCCGCAGCGTCGAGCGCGTTGGTGACGTCGAGCATCAACAAGCCAGCCGCTGCCGGCACGGGGCCATGACGCCTCCATCTGCCCGCCACGAACGTCAGGGTCTCGGCTCTTTCCAGGGCAGCACCCGCCCCGTGCTGCACCCGGACCAAGACTGGTCCGGGCGCCGTAGCGACACCGGTGGCGAGCTGCGCCGGCAGTGGCGACCAGCCCGACGTGTCGACGATGCCGTCTACGAGTGACTTGAGCACTGTCGCGGCGCCGTCCTCATCGATCGTACCGGTGACCTCGTCGGCTGCCGAGCGGACAGGCGCCGAGGCGTGGCCCATTGCGATACCCCGGGCGGCCCAGGTCAAGGCCTCGATGTCGTTGGTCCCATCGCCGATCGCGATGGTGCCCTCTTGAGGGACTCCCAATTTGGTCCGGAGCTGCTCCAGCGCGGTCGCCTTGGAGACACCAGCACCCGTCACGTCGAGCCAGCTTGGACCGGCGGGTGTAACTGTCACACCCGCCCCGCCCAGCGCATCCAGGTGCTGCCGGATCTCAGGAGTGGACAGCACGACCCGAGTCGCTGGCGTCGCGCACAGATCTGCGACCGAAGTGCACTTCTGCTCACCGTTGAGCACATCGGAGTTGAACAACCTGTTCACCCTCCATCCCCAACCTGGCTCCTCGACAGCTACCCGAACACTCGGGTCGTGTAACACTGCCGCGCGGATCACGGCTGCGGGATCGAACAGCCGTGTGCGCGTAAATCGATGTCCGCCTGGTGCGTGGGGTTCTAAACGGATCGTCAGCGCGCCGTTGGATGCCACGGCGTGCCCGTCGGTCAAGCCGAGCCGCTCGGCGACAGGCAGTAGACCAGCCAGGGACCGGCCAGAGGCAAGCACCAGGTGGTGCCCAGCGGCACGGGTTAGGTCGACCGCCTGATGCACCTCCTCGGTGATGCAGCCGTCCGGGTGCATCAGAGTGCCGTCGACGTCCAGCGCCACGAGCAGACGATTGGTCCACGCATCTGTGGGTGCAACGTTCATAACGAAGCCACCTCAGCTGCGGCCTGTGTCGATGACGCCGTGATCCGTCCGGGCTGCACTGGCTTGCTCGCTGCCGTGCCGACCAGCACACACCGGATGCCGTGCTGTTCCAGCTCGTAAGCGAGGCGTGTGTAGGCGCCGGCGAGCTGTGACTGCGCAGGGATAACGACAATCACGGCGCCGCGCAGCCGGGCAGCGTCTGCGATCTGGGTGATCGTGAGGCCGTCACGGTGGTCGTCAAGGACGTCTGCCAGGGCAAGCCCTTCAGCGGACGCGTAGCAGGTCACGAGGGCGCGCTGGTCGGCCGCGTTCGTGTCGCCCCGAGCGGCAACGTAGCCCAACGCGACTGGCCGCTGTCGGTTCACAGGGATGCCCCGGCGAGTGCTCGGACGTGGCATTCCAACCCACCGACGCTCCCGGACCAGTCGGTGATCGCAGGAACCGCCATGCAGTGATCGAGCCGCGACGCGAGGCCCAGCTCACGGGCAATCGTGGCGCCGTCCGCCAATGCGGACGGCTCGATCCGAAGACTGCCGCGCATGAGTGTCAGGCCGGCGACACGGTCTTCACCGAGCCCATCGAGTATCTCGGTGAGCACCGTGATGACAGCACGCAACGACGGTGTGGTGGGGTACATGACTCGCTCCTCCTTCGACGCATGAGCCCGCATCGGCGCGACAGGCTCCAGGTCCTTCCCATGGAATCGGCACGGACCACCCGTCCGTAGGGCGCGGAGGCGGCGCTCGTGTAGCAGGTCCGTAGCGTGCGCACCGCCGCTGCGCTCGCGGGTCGCAGGGCTGTAGCGGGTTTGTAGCGTTTCGGATGTGCCCTTCCCGACCCATAGATCCTGAAGCGGCCTGCGGATACCGTGGACGAGCCAGACGATCGACCGTGAGCGGCCCAGGCGCCGCACTTCAGGGGGACGCCATGGGGAACCGCCGGAGCAGGCTCGCGGAGCGACGCCGTGCCCTTGGGCTGACCCAGGAGGCTCTCGCCGCACGGTGCGACGTCGAGCGCACAACCGTCGCACGCTGGGAGACAGGTTTCATGGAGCCCGGTCTCTGGATCCGCGCTCGCCTGGCCGAGGCGCTTGAGGTCACATTGCGAGACCTGGAGACACTGTTGGCTCCCGGGCCCGGTGAGGAGCCCGCGACCATCGAGGTGTTGCCGGACGGGCAAGAGCGCAAGGAAGCTCGCCTACTCTTGGGCCAGCTTGCGTCCGTAGCGATGGCTCCAGAACTGGGCGCCGATCCAGCGTGGGCCGAGCCGGTCGACCGGCTAACAGCGTCGGCCCCCGCACGGATCGGGATGGTCGACGTCGAACACGTGCAGGCGCTGACCGCTGCAATGCGTGCGGTCGACTACGCCCACGGCGGAGGTGCCTGTAGGGACGCGATCTCAGCCCAGGTGCGCTGGTCTCAACAACTCCTGGCGGCCGACGCAGCCGACGAGACGCGACGGCACCTGTTGATCGCGCTCGCCGACCTGCACAACCTTGCGGGCTGGGCGTCGTTCGACGTAGGGATGTTCTCCACTGCTCGCCGGCACTTCGCCCGAGCACTGGAGCAAGCGCGCCACGCAGGGGACGACTCCTTGGCGGCGAACATCCTCTACCGGTTGGGGCGCCTGCACCTGCACCGAGGCCTGAGCAAGGAAGCGCTGCGGTTCTTCCAGCTCGGGCAACTCGTCGCCCAGGACTCCTGCGGTGTCACGGACTCAATGTTGTGGGCCAACATGGCGTGGGCTTACGCCTACCTCGGGGACCGCGCCAAGATGGATCACGCTGTGTCGGCGGCCAACGAAGCGTTCGGTGCTGCAGACCACGATCAGGCGGCGTCCTGGGTGCGATTCTTCGGCGAGATGGACCTGCACGCCGTGACTGGCGCGGCCCTGACATCGCTGCCGGACCCAAAAGGCCAGGAGATGGAGCGCGCCATCGAGCTCGTCTCAACCACGGTCGGGCTTCGGGGCCCGGAGATGGCGCGCAGCCGGACCTTCGAGCACATCAGCCTGGCCGTCGCGCACCTGCGCATTGGAGCCCATGACGAGGGAATCGCCTACGGCCACCAGGCGATCGACGGGGCGGCTTCGGTTCGGTCCGTGCGTACCATCGACCGGCTCGAACCGCTGCGCGTCGAAGCCGCCGCTCAGCCATCGCGTGTCGGGGCGGACGATCTCGCTCAACGCATCACGGAACTGCAACCTGCTGTCTGAGGACAATGACCACGAACACCACCGGCAGCCCTAGCGCCAAGCCGGAGCAAGTCGACGACATCAGCTGGCCGTACGAAGTGCTCGCCAGCACCTGTGAGTACATCGGCGCCAGCCCAGCCGAAGCGCGGCTGATCAAGTTCACCAACAACGCCGTTTTTGCGCTGTCCCGCGACCCATATGTCATCCGTATTGCCGGCTCCGACGCGATTGCGAGCAGAGCGGCGAAGGTCGTCGCCGTCGCCGAATGGCTCACCAAGCACGACATGCCGACCGTCCGCCTCCTCGAAGGCTTCGCGCAGCCACTCGCCGTCGAGGGGCATGCGGTCACCGTGTGGCATCAGGTGCCCGACGTCGGACCACGCCCCACCGGGCACGACCTGGGCCGCATCGCCCGGCGCTTCCATGCCCTCCCAGATGCACCTGATGGTCTGCCTGTCTGGGACCAGCTTGGCACGGTCCGTACACGCCTGGCCGCCCAGGACGTCCTAACTGACGACGAACGCGAGTATTTGGCTGGGGTTACTGACGCGCTCGAGGCGGACCTGGCTGAGGTCAACTTCCTCCTGGAGCCTGGTCCTATCCACGGTGATGTGTTCGCGGGCAACCTCATTCCAGGCCCCGACGGGCCCGTGCTATGCGACTTTGACTCAACCTGCACCGGACCGCGGGAGTGGGACCTGACACCAGCCGCCGTCGGACGGCTCCGTTTCCACTACCCGATCGACTATCACGGCCAGCTCGCCGAAGGGTACGGCCTGGACATCCTCGATTGGCCCGGCTTCCCTGTCTTTCGTCGTATCCGTGAGCTTCAGCTCGTCACAAGCGTGCTGCCCGTACTGCGCTCCAGCCCGCGCATCCGGGAGCAATGGCGCTACCGGTTCGACACCTTCCGCGCCGGAGATATGGATGCGGTCTGGACTACGTACAGCTGACCTGCTTTCTAGGGTCGGCGGTCGACGGTCGACTGTCCGGCCGGCGTGGCTGGGAACTTAAGCGGGCGTGTCCCCGCGGCATACACGGACCAGGATTTGGGGAAGCAGCAGGTTTTCGAGCGGATGCGCTGGCCTTAGCGTCCGGTGCAGCGACCGTGGTGGGGGTTGTCTACGTTGACGGATTCGGCCGAAGCAGTGGAGCGGTTCGTCGCTCGCGATCTCAGACAGGTCTGGGCACGACACCGTGTGACGGGCGAGGCGGTGTTCATTGCATCGGGCACGGCTTCTGCGGTCCGGGAGATCGCGAAGGCAGAGTGGAGCTGCCTGGTCCCTGGGTGTGACGCGCCGATCTCGACTCGTGGCGGCTCAAGGCGCGACCACTTCTTCCACGTCGCACGGGTCGAGCATGCCGGTGGACCGGAGTCTGTTCATCACTTGGCGGCCAAGGCGATGCTTGCTCAGTGGGCATCCGCCAAGGTGGGCGACGATGCGCAGGTTGTCGAGGAGCAGACGATCAAGAACGTCGAGCTGGGTTTGAACCGTCGGCCCGACGTGCTGGTGGCTTGGAACGACGGGCGACGTGTCGCACTCGAAGTCGAGTACAAGCGGTTCCCGCCGGATGCTTGGCGATCCAAGCAGGACGACTTAGATCGTGACGCCGTCACGTGCTCATGGCTGATCGGACATACACGGGTTACTACCGACGCTACAAACCCAATCTTGGTTCGGGTCCCCGGCCTCGCCGGGACCCTTGCGGCCGCGGGCCGTCATCCCTTGGTCGTCAACCCGGTCACCCGGCAGATCGGGACGTTGGCCGCCAGCGATCACAGCAAGGCTCTGAGCGAGTGGACCTACTTGGCACGCCTTCACATCGACGACCTGGACGACTGCGACCTCGACCCGGACGCCGGATTGGTCACGCCGGCAATGCGGCAGATCGACGAGGCGAGAAGGAAGGCGCTGGCTGCTGAGAAAGCGCTCGAGAAGATGCGTTCCAACGCCCAGCGAGGTAGGTGGTACGAGTACGAGCGCCGCTGGGAGCTGTCGCCCGAGCGCGAGAGAATTCTTGGTCGGTGGGGAGAGATCCCGACGCTGCTGATGTCTTCCGGAGAAGGCGGCGACTGCATCCATGTCTCACCCGTGCATTGGCGCGCGATCCTGTACGAAGCGCACGTGCACCGCCAGCCGTGGGCGCACCAGTTCACGATCGGCGACTGCTACGACACACTCAACGACGCGTCCGTCGGATGGAGCGGCAGCACCTCGGACCGGTACCGTGCCATCGCTTCGTTCCTCAATACGCTCGAAAGAGCTCAATTGATCGAGCCAGCGGGCAAGTACGGCTGGCGCACGTACCGAGACCTCAACTGGTGGCTACGCCAGGAAATCGTGTCCGCACCTTCGTCACAAGACGTGCCCACCCAGCAGCGTTCCGAGTCGGCGCGCATCCAGTACACGAAGCCCAGCCCCTGGTGCTACGACTGTGATCACGCGATGCCTGCGGACAAAGCCGATTGGGATCCGCACATGGGCCACAACGTGCGTTGAGTAGTCGCCGCCGCCGCACGCATATAACTCGATTCAGGTCGACGTTTACTCCGGACAACACCGTGTCAACGTCGAGGAGAACCCAACGAGAGGTTGACGACACATCGTGACCGAGCAGCACGCGCAGGCAACGTCAGCGATTCCCGAGCCCAGTGTTCTGCGGGAGCAGATGGTTGCTGAACTGATCGAAGTCGGTGCGATTAGCGACCTGCGAATCGAAGCGGCGTTCCGGGCGGTACCCCGTGAGGCGTTCTATCCACCCGACACGCCAGCCGAGCAGCTCTACCTGATCCATGACAAAGTCGGAACTCGTCTCGGCGACGACAATGCGACGCTGTCCGCGCCGATCCTGCACGCCCGAAATCTTGCTCAGCTTCAGGTCGATCCGGGGATGCGGGTTCTGGAGGTGGGTAGCGGCGGACCGCTCACTGCGCTCCTGGCGCACCAGGTCGGACCGGACGGCGAAGTCGTGACTGTCGACATCGACGAGGACGTCATCGAGCGCACACGCGCCGGCATCGAACAGCTGAGGCTGGGCGACCGGGTCGAGGCCGTCACTGCTGATGCAGACCTGCCGCTTCGCCGTGGCCTGTTCGACCGAATCATCGCCACCACCGGCACGGACACGATCCCGGACGCCTGGCTCGAGGAGCTCGTCCCAGGCGGCATCCTGGTGGTCCCAGTCCGACTCGCGCCGAACAGTCAGCGGGTGATCGGTTTCCGGCATAGCGAGGACATCCTCGTCTCGGAGTCCGTCGTGGTCGTGCAGGGTCTCGACTACGACGGCGAGCTGGAACCGGGGCACGGCGGGCCGTCCGCGGGCCGCGTGACGTTTCGGTTCGACGACGACGAGATCCCCGACGACTTCGACGTGACTGACGAAGTCCTGGTCGCGCCCGCCGTCGAGGCATGGTCCGGCGTCACCTACTCGAACGGGTCAGAGTGGGCCGACCTGCTCACCTGGGTCCTGGTCCAGCCCGGAGGCTGTCAGGTTACCGCCGACGACCGTACCGACCTTGGACCGGTCACGACCCTATCTCCCGGCATCACCGAAGGTGCCTCGTACGCCGTCCTGGCCACCCGACCCGTCCCAGGGCACGACTGCACCGAGCTTGGTGTCGTCGCGAAGGGACCTGATGCGGGTCACTTGGCAGGCCGTCTCGTCGAGATCGTCCGTACCTACGACGCCCAGCACCGCGATGGCAGACCGGTCTACCGGTGGATCTCAGGGCCCGTGAGCGTCGATGCGCCGCCCTACATCACTGTGCTGCGGCGAACGCATGGCGCCCTCCTGATCACCTGGCCGGGCGAGGTCCGCGAGGACGAGCAAGCACGCGCGTTGCGGGAGCAGACGGCCGAGCTGCGCGGCATCGACTCGCTGCTCACGATGAGTTTGGTCCCACTGCTCGGCGAGAGGCGCCCGAGGGGCCCCTTGCTGCCTATCACCACCGAGGCCCACCGCGCCGCCGCTGCGCAAATGGCGCGTCATTTCCGGCGAGAGGGTGGGTATGACTACAGCCCATACGACCCCGATGACGATGCTTCACAGCCGCTTCTGATCCTGTCGAACTACTACGGCGCTACGTTCCCCGTCGTGGCCGGCGCGGTCGGGATGACCTATGACAATGACCGCTGGGCTTTGGCCTGGGTGTGGATCCATCCCTACGAGCGCGGGTTCCGAGGCTCGGGAAGCGCTGGGCTGTTCTCCGTGGTCTGGGACGCGCTCGAAGCACAGTACGGGGAGTTCTACGTCGAAGGCCCGTACTCGGCGGCGATGCGAGCCTTCATGTCCCGCCGTGGCATCGCTCCGTCGCGCTACGCGAGCGGCACCTTCGACTAGGGGATCTGAGCCGTCCTATCAGCCCGATGGTCGGTTGTGCGTTAGTCACTGAGCTCGACGCCTGAGCTGGTCGCTGCCGCATCGGTAGCCGTGCGTAGTACGGCCGCGGATAGGTTGAGGTTCACGAGGCTGAGCTCACGAATGGCGAGGCAGCGAAAACTGCGACCCTGATATTGGAGCTTGCCAAGACCGCAAACGGCAGCGGCATTCAGACACTGAAGAGGCCGCTCATCCCCGACCCGGGGATGAGCGGCCTCTTCGCATGTCCCGGGAACCCACCTCTCACCTGGGGCCCCGCCCCGCGTTTCCCTGGCTGCCGAGCAGCACGGCAAACGGCCGACGAGCACGCAACGACGGAAGTTGAGTCCCTGATAGTGGTGTAGCGCGGTCGCCGGGATCGTCGTCTTCGACGAGACGCAGTGCGGCCACCGCGTGATCCTTCGAGAGCAACCCTTCACAGCAACCCTCGAACGGAACCATCACGATGACCGCACCTCATATTGTCGACCCTGCCGGCCTGCTTGGCGAGGCCCTCGCCGAGGCGTCCCCGGACCTGATGCGTGACCTGCTGCAGACGATGATCAACGCCCTACTGTCCGCTGAC
>Ga0233375_1001151_pt1 | contig 12391 bp, 11 predicted proteins | sample ElkDunMinimDraft_10_FD_191539 | JGI IMG/M metagenome (GOLD analysis project Ga0233375, IMG submission 191539) | Fecal eukaryotic communites from dung pellets of Tule Elk in California, USA - Elk Dung E16 | ecosystem: Host-associated > Mammals > Digestive system > Large intestine > Fecal | place... | reverse complement strand
CCCAGCCGCACCCACTCGATGACGGCGGCCACGGCGAAGACCATGACGAAGGTGAGGCCGGCCACGCCCAGCCACGACGCGAGGTGGGCCAGCGGGCTCTCCGACTGGCTCATGCCCAGCCGCGCCCACGGGAACCCCGTGTAGGGCCAGGAGCCCATGAACAGCTCGCGCGCGGTCCACAGGCCCGCCACGAGGGCGGGAAGGGCCAGCAGGCGCCACCAGGTGCCGCCGCGCACCTGCGGCATCCACCGGTAGGCGAGCATGATCAGCACCGACCCGAGCGCCCAGAACAGCGTCTCCAGACCCGCGAGGGCGAACCAGGGCACGGGGCCGAGGTACCGGGTGATCCAGACGATGTGGGTGAAGTAGAACGAGGCGCCGAACACCGCGCCCACCAGCAGCGCGCCGCCGCCGGAGCGGCCGATGAGCGAGAGCAGGGCGAACGCCACGCCGACGAACGCCAGCGGCCACCACCCGATGTCGGGGTAGGCGAGATCGAGCACCGGTCCGCCGACGAGCGCAGCCAGCAGCGCCACCCACAGCGGCAGGAGCGGGCGCGGCAAGGGCTCGCGACGGCGGCGGGCGCTCATACGCCGCTGTAGGCGACGATGCCGCGCCGCACGGCGTCGAGTGCTTTGCGCGCGGTCGTCGCGACCGGCGCGTCGGCGACGAGCGACAGCTGGTCGAGCAGATCGATCGTCTGCTTCGCCCACCGCACGAAGTCGCCGGCGGCGAGGTCGGCTTCGGTCAGCACCCGGTCGAGCATGCCCCCGCGCGCCCAGGTGTACATCGCCTGGGCGAGGCCGGTGGCCACCGGTTCGGTGCCGGGGAGGTGATGCTCTCGCTCCAGATCGTCCAACCGTGCCCACAGCAGCTGCGTCTCGGTGAGCGCCGTGCGGAACGCACCGCGCGGCAGGCCGTACTCCCCCGGCCCCTCCGAGTCGCGGCGCGGTTCGTAGACCAGGCAGCAGGCGAGGGCCGCGAGCGAGGGGGCATCCAGGTTCTTCCAGATGCCGCGGCGCAGTGCCTCGGCCACGAGCAGGTCGCGGTCACCGTAGATGCGGCGCATGGTGCGGCCGGCGGCGGTGAGGGAGGTCTTCCCCGCGGCGTCGACCTCGACGTAGTCCAGGGCCGTCAGCACGTCCACGACGCGGTCGAAGACCCGGGCGACCGTGCCGGTGCGGGTCTGGATCTCCCGCCGCATCTTGTCGGTGCGGCGCTTGAGCTTGTAGTACCGCTCACCCCAGCGCGCGTGGTGCTCGCGGTCGGGGCAGCTGTGACACGGATGCCGCTGCAGACGTCGACGCAGCGACTCCATCTCCTGCTGCCGCTGACGCCGCAGCTTCGCAGGCGCGGTGCGGTCGGCGCGGCCCTGCTTCTCGAGGTCGGTGAGCTCCCGTCGCAGCCCGGCGTACTCCACGAAATCTCCGCGGTCGCACGTCTGCGCCTGCCGGTAGCCGGCCAGCGACTCCTCGGCCTCGCGCACCTGCCGCGCCAGGCCCACGACCGAGCGGTCGGCCTGGAACTGGGCGAAGGAGGACTCGAGGATCTCGCGGGCCTCGGCGCGGCCGAACCGGTCGATGAGGTTGACGGCCATGTTGTAGGTGGGCCGGAAGCTCGAGTTCAGCGGATAGGTGCGACGCGACGCGAGTGCGGCGACCGCCTGCGGGTCGACGCTCTCTGTCCACTGGATGACCGCGTGCCCCTCGACGTCGATGCCCCGGCGCCCGGCGCGCCCGGTGAGCTGGGTGTACTCCCCCGACGTGATCGCCACACGCGCCTCGCCGTTGAACTTCTCGAGCTTCTCCAGCACGACGGTGCGGGCGGGCATGTTGATGCCGAGCGCGAGCGTCTCGGTCGCGAAGACGACCTTCACGAGCTTGCGGCGGAAGAGCTCCTCGACGACCTCTTTGAACGTCGGCAGCAGACCCGCGTGATGCGCCGCGATGCCCCGCTCGAGGTTCTCGCGCCACTCCCAGAAGCCGAGCACGCCGAGGTCTTCGTCGTTGAGCGACTGCGTGCGCTCCTCGACGATGCGGCGGATCTCGGCGCGCTCGTCGGCATCGGTGAGCCGCAGCCCCGACCGGCGCACCTGCTGCACGGCGCCGTCGCAGCCGGCGCGGCTGAAGATGAAGAAGATGGCGGGCAGCAGGTTCGCCCGCTGCAGCAGCTGCACGACCTGCGGGCGGTCCAGCCGCTCGACCCGCTGCACGTTGCCGGGTCGCACGGGGCGGCGCCCGCCGCGCTGCGGGCGGCGGTGGGTCGGCTCGTACCCGCCGTGGCGCGCGCTGTTCATCGACTGCGCGCGGCGGTTCTCCTCGAACGTGGCGCCCTTGACCGACCGGATGCGCATGAGTTCCTGATTGACCTGCGCCGTGGCGATGCCGGCGCGGTCGTCGAACAGCGGCAGCAGGTCGCCGCGCACGAGCATGTGCTGCTCGAGCGGCACGGGCCGGGTCTCGGAGACGATCACCTCGGTGTCGCCGCGCACCGTGTCCAGCCAGTCGCCGAACTCCTCGGCGTTGGACACGGTCGCCGACAGCGACACCAGCCGCACGCTCGGCGGCAGATGGATGATGACCTCTTCCCACACCGCGCCGCGGAAGCGGTCGGCGAGGTAGTGCACCTCGTCCATGACCACGAACCGCAACCCGCGCAGGGCGGGCGAATCGGCGTAGAGCATGTTGCGCAGCACCTCGGTGGTCATCACCACGACGCGCGCATTGCCGTTGATGTTGGTGTCGCCGGTGAGCAGGCCCACCTGGTCCTCGCCGTACACCTCCTGAAGCTCACGGAACTTCTGGTTCGACAGCGCCTTCATCGGCGTGGTGTAGAACGCCTTGTCTCCGGGCTCGCGCATCGCCAGATGCACGGCGAACTCGCCCACGATCGTCTTGCCGGCGCCGGTGGGTGCGGCCACCAGCACGCTGCGCCCGTCTTCGAGGGCGTGGCATCCCGCGATCTGGAAGGGGTCGAGCGTGAACCGCTGGCCCTCCGCGAAATCGGTGGTCAGCGGATGCCGGCGCGCGTCGTCGGCCGCGGCGAACCGCTCCGCCGGGCTGGGCGCACTCACAGGGCGGGTCCGGACGGCAGCAGCGCCGCATCGCGCTTGCGACGGCGACGGTCGAACAGCAGCGACAGGCCCGCAGCGGCGAAGAACAGCACGACGAGGATGCCGGCCAGCAGCAGCATGCTGACCGCGTCGGCGGCGGGGGTGGCGATGGCGGCGAAGATCGTGGCGATCAGCACGGCCGCGCGCCAGCCCTTGAGGATCGCGCGGCCCGACATGATTCCGGCGAGGTTCAGTGCGACCAGGAACACCGGCAGCACGAACGAGATGCCGATGACGATCATCAGCTTGAAGACGAAGTCGTAGTACTCCGCGGCGTTGTAGAAGTTGACACCGCCCTCGGGGGTGAACGACCACATCACCTCGATCACGTGCGGCACGACGAGCATGCCGACGTAGCAGCCGGCGAAGAACAGCGGAATGGCGGCGGCGACGAACCCGACGGTGTAGCGGATCTCCTTGCGGGTGAGTCCGGGCATGATGAACGCCCAGATCTGCCACAGCCAGACCGGCGCCGACAGGAACAGGCCGATCGAGAACGCGATCCGCATGCGCAGGTCGAACGCCGACGTCACGGTGCCGAAGTTCAGCGCGGAGAAATCGTCGCCGCGCTGCTCTGCGATCACGCGGATCGGTCCGGTGATCCACTCGATCACCGGACCGGTGACGAAGAAGGCGACCACCATGCCCACCACGAGCGCGGCTGCGGCGATCATCAGCCGTTTGCGCAACTCCAACAGGTGTGCCCCGAGGGACATCCGCTTCTCGCGGCGAGGCGGGTCCGGTTCATCCACCCGCTGTCGTTCGGCCGTGGCCACCTCGGGCTACGGCTTTGGTTCGGAGGGCCCGCTCGCGCTGTCGGGAGCCGTCGTGGAGGCGGTCGAGTTCGCGGTGCCGGCGACGGGAGGCGTCGTGGCGGCAGGCGTCGTGGTCGTGGCGGCCGGGACGTCCTCGTCCTTCATCGCCTTCATCTCGCCCTTGAAGACGCGGGCCGACTGGCCGACGCTCTTGGCCAGTGCGGGAAGCTTGGCCGCGCCGAACAGAAGCAGAATGACCGCGAGGATGATCAGCAGGTGCGGCCATCCGAATGCGTTGCCCATGGAGGTCTCCTCGAATCGGGGTTCAAAACAGTGTAACCCGGCAGGTTGCGCCGTGGTTCAGCGGTACTGCGCGAGTCCCGCGGCGGCCCAGGCGGCCGTGGCGCGCCGGGCGCCGGCGGGGGCGAGCACCTCGACCTCGCCCCCGAGGCGGGCGGCGAGCCGCTTGAGGCTCTGCTCGTCGGCCACCCGCATGGTGGCGGTGTCGCGGTCGCCCTCGGCGACGATGTCGGCGCGCGCGAGGTAGTCGCCCAGCAGCGGCGCGATCTGGTGCGGGTACCGCACACGCGCGGCGACCTCCCCGGCCCCCGGCTCGAACAGGTCGGGCACGGGTTCACCGCCGTGGGCGATGGGGATGCCGGTGAGGGCGACGTCGCTGACGCGGTCGAGGTGGAAGGTGCGCATCGCCTGGCGCATGTGGCACCAGCCCTGCAGGTACCACTGGCCGTCGGCGATGTGCACCTTGACGGGATCCACCGTGCGGGTGGTGGGCGCGGCATCCGGGGCCTGATAGGTGAACGACACCGCCACGCCTTCGCGGAGCGCTTCGGCCACCGTCACCCGCACGTCGTCGACGGGGCCGGGGGCCACGATCACGTCGGCGGGGGCGCTGGCCGCACCCCGGGCGAGCTTGGCGAGCAGACTCTGCACGACGCCCTGGTCGCCGACGCCGGGCAGCGTCGCCGCCAGCTGCAGCCCCGCCAGCAGTGCGGCCGCCTCGCGGGCGGTCAGTCGGGGCGAGCGCTCGAGTCCGACCGAGTGGGTGATGACGATGAGGTCGCGTTCGTCCAGCAGATCCCAGTCGATGTCGAACAGGTCGCCCGGCAACTGCCAGTACCCGCCGTCACCGGGACGACCGATGACGGTGAGCTTCTGCACCATGTCGCGCATCTGGTCGGCGGTGACCTCGAACTCGTCGGCGGCTTCCGCGACCGACACCTCGCCCTTGCCCAGCAGGTACGGCACGAGCTGCAGGATGAGGGCGGCACGCTCGGTGGCGTGCAGCGGCCGGGCGGCGCTCATGCGTGCTCCCCGTCGTGATCGGCGTGGAGGTCGACGGTGGCCTGCAGCCGGCGGATGACCTCGTCACGCAGGGCGGCGGGTTCCACCACGCGCACCTCGGGGCCGTAGGAGGCCAGCTCGTCGGCCAGCACCTGCGCGTCGACGTACGGCACCAGGATGCCCTGCTCGGCGGGCTGGGCACGCCGACGCAGCCGGAGCGACGCCTCGGTGCCGGGGTTGACCTCCAGCAGCGCCTGCTGCCGGGCCGCGACCTCGTTCAGCCCGGCCACGGCGCGGTCGCCCGCACCATCGCGCAGCGCGGCGTCGAACGTCTCGCGGGTGATGGTGACGTCGCCGACGATGCGCGAGAGCAGGAAGGTGCGCTCGGCATCCTGATCGATGTCGAATCCGAACACGTGCCAGCGCGACTCGTAGTCCACCAGCGCGAGGGGACGCACGCGCCGCAGGAGCGGCCGCTCCTCCCCCGGCTTCAGATACGGGAACGACACGACACGCGACTGCTCCATCGCCCGCTGCAGCGGGGCGAAGGCCGGGGTGCGCACGCTCAGGCGCGGCGAGAACCCGAGGATGGGCTCGTCGACGTCGTTGCCCAGCGCGCGGATCTTGCGCAGGCCGCTGCGCGCCTCCGCCGACAGCGAGCGCTCACTCCACACGCCGCCGGCCACGGCCAGCACGGCCAGCTCCGCGGGCGTGAAGGAGATGTCCTCGGGGAGGGCGTACTCGTCGTTGGGCACGCGGTAGCGCGCCTCCCGCAGATCATCGGGGTCGGCGTAGTCGCCGATCGTCTCGATCGGCACGCCGAGGCCGCGCAGACTCTCCTTGTCGCGCTCGAACATCTTCTCCAGCGCGTCCTTCGATGCGCCGGACTCCGATTGCTCCCGGTAGCCCGCGACGGACGCGAGGATGGTGTCCTTCGTCAGCCCCTGGTCGGTCGCCATGAGGGCGACGAGCAGGTTGACCAGACGCTCCTCGGGCGCGCTGCGGCTGGACGGGGCGGCCATTGCGGCTACTCAGCCACCTCGTCGAGACCGAGGATGTCGATCACGAACACGAGCGTCGCACCCGGCGGCACAGCGCCCTGGCCGGCATCGCCGTAGGCCTGCTCGGGCGGGATCACCGCGAGGATCTGCGAGCCGACCGTCTGACCCTCGAGCGCGGCCGCGAAGCCGGGCACGACCTGGTCCAGCGACAGGGATGCCGAGGTGCCGGTCTCCCACGTGGAGTCGAAGACCTCGCGGTCGTCCCAGGTGACGCCGGTGTAGTGCACGCGCACGGGCTGCTCGCCGGTGACGACGGGACCGTCGCCCTTCTGCAGCACCTGCACGACCAGCTCATCGGGCGCGTCGGCGTCGGGGATGATGATGCCGGGGGTGCCGTCGGGCGCGAGCACGACGCTCGGCATGCCGCGACGGTCGTTGTACTGCGCGGCGCCGTCGGCCTTGTCGAGGTAGACCTTCTGCAGGTCGATGACGAACACGGCGGAGTCGTCCTCCCCGAGACCGAGACTCGCCGCCGCCTCGGGCGCGAGGTCGTCGGGCGCGATGGCACCGGAGATGAGCGACCCTTCGGTCGCGCAGTCGAGCATCGTCGCGATGCCGGCGTAGAACTCGCCCCACTGCGCCACGGGCGCGACCTGGGTGCCGCTCTGGACGAGCGTCTCCCCCGTCGTGCCGTTGACGATGGTGATGTCGAAGACGACGTCCTGCGCATCGGAGGTGACCGTGGGCCCCTCTCCGACGGTGAGGTCTTCGAAGACGGTCTCTTCGACGTGCACGGGAGCGGACAGCTCCACGGTGTCGCCGGAGACGCTGATCAGGTCGAGCACGGACGCGTCGGAGACGTCGCGCTCGCACGACGCCTCGGTCGATGCGGACGAGCAGCCGACGAGGGCCAGAGTGGAGACGCCGACGACGGCGGCGATTGCGGGAATCCTGCGCACCGGTACAGCCTAATCGGTGGCGGCGTCCGTCTCGGTCCCCGCGGCGATGCGCGCGCCGTCCGCGATGCGCTGAGCCTCCCGCACGCGCTTGCGCAGGTTCTTGTCGGTGATCTCGCGATCGCCCACGGCCCCGGGGGTCCAGATCTCCACGTCCTCGTCGGCGTAGCTGGGCTTCTTCAGCGCGCGCTTGCGCACATCGGGCGGCACGGCGCCCGGCGCCAGGCGCCGCGCGGTGAGGAGGAAGCCGGTGTGGGCGACCATGCGATGGTCGGGGCGCACCGCGAGACCTTCCACGTGCCAGCCGCGCACCATCGTCTCGTTGGCCTCGGGATCGGTGAACAGGCCCGTGCCGCGGATGAACTCGGCGACCCGGCTCAGCTGCGTCGCGGTGGCGACGTAGCAGAGCACCACACCACCGGGGGTGAGCGCGTCGGCGACGGCGTCGATGCACTCCCACGGCGCGAGCATGTCGAGCACGACCCGGTCGACGGATGCCGGGGCGACGGCGCCCGGCAGCGACTCGACGAGATCGCCGACGACCACCTCCCAGTTCGCCGGCGGGGTGCCGAGGTAGGTCTCGACGTTGGCGCGCGCGACCTCGGCGAACTCCTCGCGGCGCTCGAACGAGACCAGGCGACCGGTGGCGCCGATGGCGCGCAGCAGCCACAGCGACAGCGCACCCGACCCGACGCCGGCTTCGACGACGGTCGCCCCGGGGAAGATGTCGGCCGAGGCGAGGATCTGCGCGGCATCCTTCGGGTAGACGATCGCAGCTCCGCGCGGCATCGACATGACGAAGTCGCGCAGCAGCGGGCGCAGCGCCAGGTACTCGTGGCCGCCGCTGCCGGTGACGACGGAGCCGTCGGGAAGCCCGACCAGCTGCTCGTGACGCAGCACACCGTGGTGGGTGTGCAGCTCGCCGCGCTCGCGGAGGGTGATCGTGTGCAGGCGGCCCTTGGGGCCGGTCAGCTGCACCCGGTCGCCGTAGCGGAACGGGCCGGTGGGACGGGTGAGGTCGACGGTCATGACGACTCCTTCGTGCGGTGGTCGGCATGGAGCTGGGTGAGGTCGGCGGCGGTGCGGCCGGCGAGCGTGGGCCACAGCGCATGCGCGCCGACGCCGGTGAGGGACACCATGAGCGGCACCCCGAGGCTGGTGGCCCCCGACGCGATGGCCGAGCGCAGGCCGTTGGGCGAATCCTCGATCGCGACGACCTCGGACGGCTGCACGCCGAGCGCGTCGCAGGCCTGCAGGTACGGGTCGGGGAAGGGCTTGGGGCGGATGGCGTCGTCCCCGGCGACGATGACGTCGAACGCTTCGAACGGGATCTGCGCGACGACGGTCTCGGCCATGCGCCGCAGCGACATCGTGACCAATCCCGTCTTGATCCCGGCTTCGCGGAGGCTCTCGAGCAGCTCCTGGGCACCGGGGCGGAAGGGATTGCCGAGCTCGCGCAGCTGGGTCATCACCTGGGAGGTGAGGTGGTCGACGATGGCGTCTTCCTGCATGCGCACGCCGGCGTCCTGGAGGATCCGGGCGGAGTCGTGCAGGCCGAGGCCGACCAGGCCCAGCGCCTGCTCGTGCGTCCAGGTGCCCCCGTAGCTCTCCACCAGCGGCGTCTCGGCGGCCATCCAGTACGGCTCGGTGTCGACGAGGGTGCCGTCCATGTCCCACAGCACGGCTCGAAGGGTGGGAACGGGGCCTGTCACCTCCCCATGGTACCGAGGCGCATGGCGCCTCCCGCCCGCCCCGGCAGCGCGCGGCCTATCCTGGGAGGGACGAAGGGAGTCGTGTGGAGGGACTGGGACGCCGCGTTCTCGTGGCGGCATTCGACGGATGGAACGATGCCGGCGAGGCCGCATCGGCAGCCGTCGCACTGCTGCGCGAGGAAGGAGCGTACGAGCCGGTCTTCTCCGTGGACCCCGAGCTGTACTTCGACTACCAGTACACCCGCCCGCAGATCAGCCTCGATGCCGAAGGCCGTCGCGTGCTCAACTGGCCGGAAACCACACTGTGGCGCCCCTCGCGACGCTCGCGTGGCACGCAGCTGTGGCTGCTGACCGGCGTCGAGCCGGCGCGGGCCTGGCAGGCGTTCGCGGGCGAGATCATCGACGTCGCACTGCGCGAGGACATCACCGGCCTCGTCTCGCTCGGCTCGATGATGGCCGATGTGCCGCACAGCCGCCCCATCTCGGTCTTCGCCGGCAGTCACAACGAGGAACTGCGCACCAAGCTCGAGCTGGAGAAGTCCACCTACGAAGGGCCCGTCGGCATCCTGAGCGTGCTCGACCAGGCAGCGGATGCCGCCGGCATCCCGTCGGCGTCACTGTGGGCGAGCGTGCCGCACTACGTCGCGGGACACACCCCGTCGCCCAAGGCGACGCTGGCGCTGCTGGACAAGCTCGAGGACCTCACCGGTGCGCGCGTGCCGCGGGCTCAGCTCGCGGCGGAGGCGGCGGCGTGGGAGGCGACGATCGACGCTGCGGCCGCGGACGACGAGGAGATGACGGAGTACATCCGCCAGCTCGAGCGCACCCGCGACACGTGGGACTCCCCCGAGGCCTCGGGCGACGCGATCGCGCAGGAGTTCGAGAAGTACCTGCGCCGCGGCGGAGAGGGCCCGAGCAAGCCCGGACGCGACGAGCCGCCGCGGCGCTGACCCGTCGGGATCAGGGCTGCAGCACGCCCATCGACAGCAGCACCAGCAGCACCGTGCCCAGCACGACGCGGTAGATGACGAACGGCAGGAAGCTGCGCTTGGAGATCCAGCGCATGAAGAACGCGATCACGCCGAGGGCGACCGCAAAGGCGATGACGGTGGCCACGAGCGTCTCGGGCAGGCTGAACGGGCCCTGCACATCCCAGCTCTTGAACAGCTGGTAGAAGCCACTGCCGAAGACCGCGGGGATCGCCAGCAGGAACGCGTAGCGGGCGGCATCCGCGCGCTTGTAGCCGAGGAGCAGCCCCATCGTGATGGTGCCGCCCGACCGTGAGACTCCGGGGATGAGGGCCAGGGCCTGCGCGAACCCGAACGCCACGCCGTGCGGCAGCGTCAGGTCCTTCAGCTCGCGACGCTTGGCGCCGATCTTGTCGGCGATGCCCAGCAGCACACCGAAGACGATGAGCATGATGGCCACGAGCCACAGCGACCGGAACACCGTCTCGATCTGGTCCTGGAACAGCAGGCCCAGCACAACGATCGGGATGCTGCCGATGATGATGAGCCATCCCATGCGGGCATCGGGGTCGTTGCGGGGCGCCTTGCCCACGAGGGACCGGCACCACTGGCCGATGATGCGCACGATGTCGCGCCAGAAGAACACCACGACGGCCGCCTCGGTGCCGATCTGGGTGATGGCGGTGAACGCCGCCCCCGGGTCCTCGGCGCCCGGGAGGAGCTCGCCCAGGATGCGCAGGTGGGCGCTGGAGGACACCGGGAGGAACTCGGTGAGCCCCTGCACCAGGCCCAGGATGATGGCCTCGAAGAAATGCATGCGCGCCTTTCGGTGACTGCGTCAGTAGCTGCGGAGAAGGTCCGTGAGCACGGCCTGCCCGAACACCAGGGCGTCCAGGGGCACGCGTTCATCGACCCCGTGGAACATACCCGTGAAATCGAGATCCGCCGGCAGGCGCAGCGGTGCGAAGCCGTAGCCTGCGATGCCGAGGTACGCGAGCGCCTTGTTGTCGGTGCCGCCGCCCATGAGGTACGGGATGACGGGCACGCCGGGGTCGTGGCGGCCGAGCGCGGCGATCATCTCGGTGACGAGGTCGCCGGCGAACGGCACCTCCAGGCCGATGTCGCGATGGACGATCTCGATCTCGACGTCCGCGCCCACGATCGCGGCGATGTCGGCGAGCACGGCGTCTTCGGTCCCCGGGATCGTGCGCACGTCGATGAGGGCTTCTGCGGTGTCGGGGATGACGTTGTGCTTGTAGCCCGCGGTCAGCCCGGTCGGGTTGGTCGTGGTGCGGAAGGTGGACCGCAGGAAGCCTGCGGCGGCGCCGAAGCGCTCGGCGACGGCATCCGGATGCTGCGGGTCGCCGCCGACGAGGGCGGCGAGGCCCGCCACCAGCTGACGGGACGTCTCGGTCATCGCCACCGGCCACGCGGTGCGGCCGAGGGCCGCGACCGCCTCGGCGAGCCGGGTGACGGCGTTGTCGGGGTGGAGGCTGCTGCCGTGCGCCGCCCGCCCGCGCGCCCGCAGCCGGATCCACATGAGGGCCTTCTCCCCCGTCTGCAGCAGGTACGCGCGACGGTCGCCGGAGGCGATGGAATAGCCGCCGACCTCGCTGATCGCCTCGGTCGCGCCGGCGAACCACTCGGGGTGGTTCTGCACGACCAGCGCGGAGCCCTCGACACCGCCGTTCTCCTCGTCGGCGAAGAACGTGACGATGACGTCTCGGGCGGGCTGCTCGCCGGAGCGGAGCAGGTCGGCGACGGAGGTGAGGATCATGGCATCCATGTCCTTCATGTCCACCGCGCCCCGGCCCCACAGCATGCCGTCTCGGATCTCTCCGGCGAACGGGTCGACGCTCCAGTCCTCGGCGACGGCGGGCACCACGTCGAGGTGGCCGTGCAGCACGAGGGCGGGCTTGTCGCGGTCGCGTCCGGGGACGCGGGCGGAGACGTTGGTGCGACGCGGGATGGGCTCGTAGAACTCGGGCGCAAGACCCAGCGCCTGCAGGTACGCGCCGACGTACTCGGCGGCCTCGCGCTCGCCGCGGGCGTTGCCGCCACCGAAGTTCGACGTGTCGAACCGGATGAGGTCGCGGGCCACTCGGACGACCTCGGGCAGGTCGGCTTCGGTCTCGGGCATGCCGACTACGCTACCGCTGTCGTCGCGCCACGCCGTGCGGCGCCGGTTCGAACACCGGCGCGGATCATGCTAGGCTCGACCCTCGGTTGCGAAAGCAATTTTCACCCAATGCGCGGGTGGCGGAATAGGTAGACGCGCTAGCTTGAGGTGCTAGTGCCCGTATAGGGCGTGGGGGTTCAAGTCCCCCCTCGCGCACAGATGAAGAAGGCCCCCGAAAGGGGGCCTTCTTCCGTTTCCGGGTGTCGCGGCATCCGTCGCCTGGTGCCTCTTTCCGGGCGCGTGCCCCCGTTCGGGGCGCGTACCGGGCACCAGACGGGTGCGTGACCGGGTTCGGGGCGCGTACCGGGCACCAGACGGGTGCGTGACCGGGTTCGGGGCGCGTACCGGGCGCCAAGCGGGTGCGTGACCGGGTTCGGGGCGCGTACCGGGCACCAGACGGGTGCGT
>Ga0233375_1001147_pt1 | contig 12403 bp, 11 predicted proteins | sample ElkDunMinimDraft_10_FD_191539 | JGI IMG/M metagenome (GOLD analysis project Ga0233375, IMG submission 191539) | Fecal eukaryotic communites from dung pellets of Tule Elk in California, USA - Elk Dung E16 | ecosystem: Host-associated > Mammals > Digestive system > Large intestine > Fecal | place... | reverse complement strand
GCGTTCGGGGTGCAGAACCCTGTGGTGCGCCGGTTGTGGCCGCGCCGGTGGCGGCGCTCGGACGTCTATCGCCGGATCGTGGGCCTCGACGAGCGTCTGGACCTCACGGGCCGGCTCGCCGACCTTCGCGGGCGCCCGCGCACCGAGCGGGTGGTGCAGGACGTCGAGGTGCCGCTCGACCAGCTCGAGAGCTTCATGGCGTGGTTCACGGGACACGTCCCCATGACCCCCGTGTGGCTCTGCCCGCTGCGGCTCGCCTCGCCCGAGCCGTGGCCCCTGTACCCGCTCGAACCGCGTCGGGTCTACGTCAACGTGGGCTTCTGGGGCGGCGTCCCGATCGCCGAGGGCGGGCGTGACGGTGACGTGAACCGTCTGGTCGAGATGGCCGTCGCGGTCCGGCACGGGCACAAGTCCCTGTACTCGACGTCCACGTACGGACGCGAGACGTTCGACACGCTGTACGGCGGCCTCGACTACGTGGGCGTCAAGGAGCGGTACGACCCGGCCGGTCGCACCCCGACGCTCTACGAGAAGGCGGTGCAGGGAGCATGACGCAGATCGCCGTGGCCGAGGTGCTGGACCAGCTGACCGATGCTCCGCTGCCCTTCGGGTTCAGCGCGTACGACGGGTCCGGCACGGGCCCGGCCGATGCCCCGTTCCACGTCCACCTGGCGAACGAACGGGGACTGCGGTACGTCGCGACGGCGCCGGGCGGGCTCGGCCTCGCGCGCGCCTACGTGGCGGGCGACCTGCAGGTCGAGGGTGTGCCGGGCGGGGACCCGTACCCGTTGCTGCGGGCCGCTGCGCAGGGGCTGCGCCTGCGCCGCCCGAGCCCGGCCGAGGCCCTCGGGCTGGCGCGGGGCCTGGGGATGGGCGTCCTGCGGCCGCCTGAGCCGCCGCCCGAGGAGCACCTGTCGCGCCTGCGCCGGCTGACCGAGGGGCTGCGGCACTCCCGGCAGCGGGACGCCGAGGCGATCAGCCACCACTACGACGTCTCGAACGCGTTCTACGAGCGCGTCCTGGGCCCGTCCATGACGTACACGTGCGCGTGCTTCCCCACGCCGCAGGCGACGCTCGAGGAGGCGCAGGAGCACAAGTACGCGCTGGTCGCGGGCAAGCTGGGGCTGCACCCGGGCATGCGCCTGCTCGACGTCGGGTGCGGGTGGGGCGGCATGGTCCGGCACGCGGCGCGTGCGGGGGTGCGCGCGCTGGGGGTCACGCTGTCCCGGCAGCAGGCCGAATGGGCGCAGGCCCGGATCGAGGCCGAGGGGCTGGGTGACCTCGCGGAGGTCCGGTACGGCGACTACCGCGACGTGACCGACGGCGGCTTCGACGCCGTGAGCTCGATCGGGCTGACCGAGCACATCGGGGTGGCGAACTACCGCGCGTACTTCACGTTCCTCCAGGGGCGCCTGCGCGACGGCGGTCGGTTGCTCAACCACTCGATCACGCGCCCGACCAACACGGCCCGGCCCCGCGCGGGCGGCTTCATCGACCGGTACGTCTTCCCGGACGGCGAGCTCACGGGCTCGGGCCGGATCATCTCGACCATGCAGGACGTGGGTCTCGAGGTGCGGCACGAGGAGAACCTGCGCGAGCACTACGCGATGACGCTGCGCGAGTGGGGCGCGAACCTCACGCGGCACTGGGAGGAGTGCGTGGCCGACGTCGGGATCGGCACGGCCCGCGTGTGGGGCCTGTACATGGCCGGCTCGCGGCTCGCGTTCGAGCGCAACGAGATCCAGCTCCACCAGGTGCTCGCGGTGCGCCCCGAGCCGGGTGGGGCGTCGGGCTTCCCGCTGCGCCCGGACTGGACCCCGTAGCCCGACGGCGCCGCGCCCACTCTCGAGGTCGTCTCGGGTCGGGCACGGATCGCCAGGCCTGGTCACGAGCCGAGACGTGACGAGATGCTGCCCGTTGCCGCGTCGAGCACGGGAGCCGCGGCAACCGGCAGCATCTCGGCACGCGCCACGAAACCGGTCAGACATCCAGCGGCTCAGGACGCGCCGCGGGCCGCCGTGAGGTGCGTGTGCGCGCACCGCCACCCGTCGGCGCCCCGGACGAACACGTCGGTGATCCACTCGTCGGAGCTGAACGCCTGGCCCTGGTAGCGGCCGGTGTTGGTGCCGCGCCCGACGAGCACGGCGACGTCACCCAGCGAGCGCACGCTCCCGGTGATCTTGCCCGTCGACTCGTGCGTGAGGTTCGCCGAGCGGACGGGGCCAGGAAGTCTTCCCGGGACGTGGTGCCGTCCTCGTCGACGATGAGCCAGTCGTCGGTCATGAACCGGCCGATCGCGTCGGCGTCGTTGGCGACGATGGCCCGCCCCCAGGCCGCCTCGACGGCTTCCAGCTCGCCCTGCAGGTCGTGGTCGGTGTCGTGTGCCATGCCACCCTCCCGGTGCTCGCGGACCCGTTCCCGAGGGCCGCTCGGGACCTTCGTCCCGAGCCCGGGGAACCTTCGGCCCTACGCTCGGGAACGGCCCGTCCGAGCGCTTCTCCCGACATTGACACTCTGTCATCTCCGCGTGACGCAGGCCACAGGTTCTCGCTTGTGAAGACGTTCACAAGGTCTGTAGGGTCGACTTATCGAAGCGCTCCCAGCATAGGGATCGCCACGAAAGCTCGATCCTCTCGCACCTCGTCTCAGGTCGCCTCGACCTCTTCTTCTGGGAGTCACACCATGAGCACCAGCACCGCTGGTCCCGCCCGCTCCGTCCGCCTCATCGGCCTCGTCACGATGATCGCAGGCCTCGTCCTGCTCATCGCCGGCGCAGCCACCTGGGCCACGATCACCTCGCAGCTGGCCGCCGAGAAGATCACGGTCTCCGAGGACGCCTCGATGTTCGCCGGTGCACAGGTCAAGGGCCCCCTCAGCGCCTACGCCCAGGCCGAGATCATCAACGAGCACGCCCTCAAGATGAGCGAGGGCAAGACCTACGCCGAGCTCGACAAGGAAGACCCGACCCGCGCGACCGTCATGAACGGATCCTTCCTGCGGGCCTCGCTCTTCACCTCGGTCGTCTCCTACGGCGTCAGCGCGCTGGTCATGGGCCTCGGTGTCCTCTTCGGTCTCCTCGGCTACGCCCTGCGTCGCATCGGAGCAGCCCCCGCCCTGGCCGTCGGCACCGCGAACCCCACCCCTGAGGTCGTCAACGCCTGACGCAGCACCGCAGCACCGTCTCGACCAGCTCGGCAGATCACCCGGCACGCATCTCCCGGCATGGTGAAGGCCCGACGAGCATCCGCTCGCCGGGCCTTCATCACGTCCGGCCCCAGTGCCGACAGCGCCTGCCTGCCCGGACCCGCGGCCGCCTGGCCAGGGACCCGGCGGAAGGTCAGGCCTGGGGGTCCACCGAGAGGCGCCGGACCAGGGCGTCCGCGAACCGGTCGAGCGACCCCTTGCCGAGCGCGAAGAAGAGCGAGGGCTCGGTGAGCTCGACCTCGATGACCATGGGCGCGCCGTCGTCCCCGTTCACCAGGTCGACGCGCGCGTACAGGTTCGGCTCCTGCCCGGGGACGGCGTCCGCGGCGGCCGCGAGCGCCTGCTGCGCGACCGCGAGCTGCTCCCCGGTCGCCTCGAAGCGGCTCATCTCCTCCTGCTTGTACAGGCCCTGGGTGGGACGGTGCGGGCCGGTGAGCAGCGCGTTCTTGCGCACGGCGTGCGAGAACTCGCCGTCGATGAAGATCATCCCGGTCTCGCCCGCGGTGTCGACGCTGCGGACGTACGGCTGGACCATGACCTGGCGGCCCGTGGCCAGGAGGTTCTTGGCGTGCTGGATCGCGAGCCCCCGCGAGTGCGCCTCGCCCGACTGGTAGCGCCCGGTGTCCTTGGCCCCGGCGCTCACGACGGGCTTGATGACGAAGTCGCCCTGCGCGGGCAGGCGCGTGTGGATCGCCCGCGAGGACAGGTTCTGGGTCGGGTCGAGCCAGAGGGTGGGGATGACGGGGACGCCCTGCTCCTCGAGTCCACGCAGGTACCGCTTGTCGGTGTTCCAGCTGATGACCGGCGCGGGGTTGAGCACCCGCCCCGCCCGCTCGGCCCAGGCGACGAACTGGTCGCGGCGCGGCGCGTAGTCCCACGCGGAACGGACGACGACCGCGTCGAACGACGCCCAGTCGACCGACTCGTCGTCCCAGACCGTGGGCACGGCCTCGATCCCCCGTGAGGCGAGGGCACCGACGAGCGGGGCGTCGTCGGGGTCCAGGTGGGGCAGGACGGAGCAGGTGGCGAGGGCGATGCGCGCGGTGGTGGTCACGCGTACGAGCCTAGACTCCCCGCGCACGGGGTACCTGCGCTCGGGGTGAGACGTCCGTCGCTAGGCCACGGCGGCGTCGGCGGTGCGGCGCAGCGCGGCGAGGATCCCGTCCGCGGTGAGCGAGCCGACGACGGCGCCGGTCTCGTCCGCGACCGGCACCCGGCCCATCGCGGACCCGGGCAGAGCCGCGATGGCCTCGAACGCGACCGACAGCGGCGCCCCGACCGTGATCGGGGCCGGCGCGGGAGCCGAGACGAGCTCGGGGCCGTCGAGGTCGCCGCGCTGCACCACGGCCAGCCCGAGCATCCGCACCGGAGCCCCGTCACCGATGAACTCCCGGACGGCGTCGCTCGCCGGGTGCGCCAGGACCGTCAGCGGTTCGGCGAGCTGCTCGAGGTGCCCGCCGAAGCTGAACACCGCGATGCGGTCCGCGAGACGGACGGCCTCGTCGATGTCGTGCGTCACGAACAGGACGGTCGTGCCGAGCTCGCGCTGGATGCGCCGGAACTCGGTCTGGAGCCGGCGCCGTCCGGCGGGGTCCACGGCGCCGAACGGCTCGTCCATGAGCAGCACGGGCGGGTCGGTCGCGAGGGCGCGGGCCACACCCACCCGCTGGCGCTCGCCGCCGGACAGCTCGTGCGGGTAGCGCTTGGCGTAGGTGTCGGGGGCCAGCCCGACGAGCTCGAGCAGCTCGCCGACCCGAGCACGCGTGCGCGCCTTGTCCCACCCCAGCAGCCCGGGCACGGTCGCGACGTTCTGGGCGACGGTCCGGTGCGGGAACAGGCCCACGTTCTGGATCACGTAGCCGATGCGGCGGCGCAGGGCCACGGGGTCGCCCTGCGTGATGTCCTCGCCGCGCAGCAGGATCCGACCGGCGGAGGGTTCGACGAGCCGGTTCGTCATGCGCAGCGTCGTGGACTTGCCGCAGCCCGACGGTCCGACCAGTGCGAGCATCTCGTGCTCGCGGACGCTCAGCGACAGGTCCCCCACGGCGACGGTCCCGTTCGGGTACTCCTTGCGGACGCCGTCGAACACGATGGCCGTCTCGTCGGTGATCGTCGGGAACGCTGCGGCCTCGGTGGTGCCGGTCGGGGTGCTCGCCATGCCCCGACGCTACCCGGCACGACCGGTCGTCGCGCGACCGGCCGGGGGCACGGGATAGGTTCGACGACATGCCGCCCAACCCGTGGTTCTCGTGGAGCTACGTCCAGAACAACTGGGGAGAGATCTCCCAGGCCCTCGTCGAGCACACGACGATCACCCTCCAGGCGGTGCTCATCGCTCTCGTCATCGCCCTGCCGCTCGCCGCGCTCGCACACCGCGTGCGCTGGCTCGCGGTCCCCGTGCTGGGCACCACGGGCGTCATGTACACGATCCCCTCGCTCGCGCTGTTCTCCATCCTGGTGCCGTTCACCGGGATCGGGCGTACTCCCGTGCTGATCGGGCTCGTGATGTACGCGCTGCTCATCCTGGTGCGGAACATCCTCGTGGGGCTGCAGGGCGTCGACCCGGACGTGCGTGACGCGGCCAAGGGCCTGGGGTACGGCCCGACCCGGCTGCTGGCCGCGGTCGAGATACCGAACGCGCTGCCCAGCATCCTGACCGGCGTCCGGCTCGCGACCGTCTCGACCGTGGCGCTCGTCACGGTCGGCTTCGTGGCCGGTTTCGGCGGCCTGGGCACGCTGATGTTCCGCGGCTTCCGCTCGAGCTACAACGCCCAGATCATGACCGCGACGCTGCTGTGCCTGCTGCTCGCGGTCGTGCTCGACCTGCTGCTCATGATCCTGGGGCGCGCCCTGACCCCCTGGTCACGCACGCGGGGTCCGGCCGCGGGCCAGGCCGAGGGCCGAGGGGCGAACGCGGCGTCGGCCGCCCGGGCGGCCGAGGCAGCGAGCGAGCGCACCGCATGAACGTCGTCTCCGAAGCCCTGACGTGGCTCAACGACCCGCTCAACTGGACCGGCCCCGAGGGGCTGCTGGTCCGCACGGGCGAGCACCTCGAGATGACGGCCGTCGCGGTGCTCCTGGCTGCGCTCATCGCGCTGCCTGCGGGCATCTGGCTGGGCCACTCGGGCAAGGGCGCGGGTCCGACGATCGTGGTCGTCAACACCTCGCGCGCCCTGCCGACGTTCGGGATCCTCCTGATCCTCGCCGCCGGCGGTCTGTTCGGGGACCGGGCCGCGGTCATCTCGGCGGTGATCTTCGCGATCCCGCTCATCCTCGCGAACGCCTACACGGGCGTCGCGGAGGTCGATCCCGACGTCAAGGACGCGGCCCGCGGCATGGGGATGTCGTCACAGCGCTCGCTGTGGCTCGTCGAGGTGCCGCTCGCTTCGCCGCTGATCGCCGCCGGGCTGCGCACGGCGATCGTCCAGGTCATCGCGGTCCTCACGCTCGCGGCCTTCGTGGGGGGCGGCGGGCTGGGGGTCCCCCTACGGGTGGGCTTCTCCAACCAGCGCTACGGGCAGGTCCTCGCGGTGGGCGTCGTCATCGCGGTGCTGTGCCTCGTGGTCGACGCCGTGCTCGCGCTCCTGCAGCGGGCCGTGACCCCCGCACCCCTGCGCGTGAAGGCTGGAACCGTGCGCTGAGCAGGGCACTCGGGTTGCCGCGGCTGCCCCTGGAGGGTCCAATGGGTTGTCCGTGCGAGCCGACGACCGAGAGGCACCTGACACCCATGTCACGGCGATCCACCACCCTGCGCACCCTGACCGCTTCCGCTCTCCTCGTCGTCGCGCTCGCGGCGTGCGGCGACGCCGGCTCCTCCGGGACGGCGGCCAACACCTCCGGCGGCTCCGCGAGCGCGAGCGGCGCCGCGTGCGAGCCCGTCGCGGGCAAGGAGCTCGTGGTCCTCGAGGACGACAAGCACCTGCAGACCGTCGACAACATCATCCCCGCAGCGAACGCGGCGGCCGTCGCGGACCAGCCTGCCGTCCTCGAGCTTCTCGACACGGTCTCCGCAGCCCTCGACACCGACAAGCTGATCGCGCTCAACAAGGCCGTCGACGTCGACCGGCAGACGTCCTCGCAGGTCGCCCAGCAGTTCGTCGAGGACGAGGGGCTCGCGGCGACCTCGACACCGGGCACCGGCACGTCGCTCGTCGTCGGGGCGGCCAACTTCTCCGAGAGCACGACGCTGGCCGAGATCTACGCCGCGGTCCTGCGCACGGGCGGCTACGACGTCACGGTCCAGACCGTCGACGCCCGCGAGACGTACCTGCCCGCGCTCGAGTCGGGCCAGCTCACCGTGTTCCCCGAGTACGTGGGCACGCTCACCGAGTTCCTCAACAAGGAGATCAACGGGCCCGACGCCGAGCCGCTCGCGAGCGGTGACCTCGACACCACGGTCGCGGCACTGCGCGAGCTCGGGGCCGAGAAGGGCCTGACGTTCGGCGAGCCGTCGCAGGCCCAGGACCAGAACGCCTTCGCCGTCACCACGGCCTTCGCCGAGAAGTACGACGTCTCCACGCTCAGCGAGCTGGCCGAGGCCTGCCCCGGCGGGATCACGCTCGGCGCCGGACCGGAGTGCCCCGAGCGCGCGTTCTGCGAGCCCGGTCTCGAGGAGGTCTACGGCCTGAACATCACCAACTTCGTGAACCTCGACGTGGGCGGGCCGCTGACCAAGGCGGCGCTGCTGCAGGGCGAGATCGTGCTCGGCCTCGTGTTCTCCTCGGACGGCCAGCTCGGCTGACCGAGCAGGCGGCTGCTCGGGTCAGCCGGTCACAGGCCGTACGTCTCGAGCAGCCGTAGCCAGACCTCGCTGATCGTCGGGTAGGCGGGCACAGCGTGCCACAGGCGTGCAAGCGGCACCTGCCCGACGATCGCGATGGTCGCGGCGTGCAGCATCTCCGCCGCGTCCGGGCCGACGAAGGTCGCGCCCACGATGACCTGCCGCTCGGTGTCGACCACGATCTGCGCCGTCCCCTCGTAGCCCTCGGCCATCAGCACGGCGCCGGCCACCGAGCCCAGCTTGTACGAGACCGCCTTGACCGGGAGACCCTCCTTCTTCGCCTCGGCCTCGGTGAGCCCCACCGACGCGACCTCGGGCCGGGAGAACACCACCTGCGTCTTCGCGCCGTGGTCGGCCGTCGCGGCGTACCGGCTCCATGGCGCGGGCGTCTCGCCGTCCGCGCCCGCCGCTGCGGCCTCCTGCGGACCCGCCGCGCCGAACCTCGCCGCGACCACGTCTCCCACGACCCGGCCCTGGTACTTGCCCTGGTGCGTGGTCGCCGCACGGCCCGTGACGTCACCGCACGCGAACAGCCAGCCGCCGTCGACCCCTTCCACCTGCATCTGGTCGTCGACCGCGAGCGCCTCCCCCGGTTCGAGACCTACCGCGTCCACCCCCAGGTCCGCGGTGCGTGGCACGCGGCCCGTGGCGACGAGCACCTGCGCCGCGGCGACCGACCCCTTGCCCTGCGGACCCTCGTACGCGAGGCGGGCACCGCCGTCGGGCTGGGCTGCCGCACCTGTGACGCTCACGCCCAGGCGGACGTCCACGCCGATCTCCTTGAGGCCCGCCGCGACGGCCTCGCCCGCGAACGGCTCGGAGCGGCCCAGCAGGCGCCCGCGCGAGAGCAACGTGACCTGCGACCCGAGGTCGTGCAGCGCCGTGGCCATCTCGACGCCGACCACTCCCCCGCCGATGATCACGATCGAGGTCGGCACGTCCTGGACGCTCGTGGCCTCACGGCTGCTCCACGGGTCGGTCTCGGCGAGACCGGGGGTGTCGGGCAGGACGGGCACGCTGCCGGTCGCGACGATCACCGCGTGGCGCGCGGCGAGGAGCCGGGTCGCGGGGAGGTCGTCGACGTCGGCGTCGGGGTCCTCGGGGCTGACCTCGACGAGCTTGCGCCCCACCAACCGTCCCAGACCGCGCACGAGCGAGATCCCGACCCCGTCGAGCCACTGGACCTGGCCCGCGTCGTCCCAGTGCGAGGTCATCTCGTCGCGACGCGCGAGGACCGGCGCCGGGTCGAGCGTGGGGCTCGCCTCGATGCCCGGCACGGCGCGCGCGGCCGCGAGCGCCGCGCCCGGGCGCAGCAGGGCCTTGGACGGCATGCACGCCCAGTACGAGCACTCCCCTCCCACGAGCTCGGCCTCCACCACCGCGACGCTCAGCCCCGTGCGGCTCGCGCGGTCGGCCGCGTTCTCCCCGACGGGCCCACCACCGATCACGATCACGTCGTAGGTCTCGTCGGGGACTGGGGTGCGGGGTTCGGTGCTCATGCCTCCCATCGTGGCCCGGACCTCGCCCGGCTGCCTGCCGGGACCGCTCAGGTCGCGTCGCCGACGCGGGCCTCGTCCAGGCGCGCGAGGATCTGCTCGACGGTCTCCGCGACGGTCCACCCGCTCGTGTCGAGGTGCAGTCCGCCGGGGGTCTCGCGCGCAGCGACGGCGAACTCCTCGGGCGTCCAGGCACCGTAGGCCTGCTTGTGCCGGGCTGCGTCCCGCGCAGCGAGGCTCGCCGCATCGGGCACCAGCACGACGGCGTAGCGTGGGCGGGTACGCAGTCTCGCCGTGAAGCGGACCAGGTCGGGCCCGAGCAGGATGTCCTGGACCACGGCCGTGAACCCTGCGGCCGCGTAGGTGTCCGCGGTCTGCGCGGCGAGCACGTGCCGCAGGTCGAGCTGGGCGCGGGCCTCGTCCGAGAGCGGCGGGTCCATGGAGGCCTGCCCGCTCACGACGAAGCGGCGGAACACGTCGCCCCGGACGTGCGCCGCGAGAGGGAAGGACCGGGCCAGCGCCTCGGCGACGGTCGACTTCCCCGAGGCCATGGCACCGGTCACGACGAGGACGGGAGCCGGCAGACCGGCGAGGGCTGCGGCGTCGGGCGTGGTCTGAGCGGGCATGCCCGGACCCTAGGACGCGGAGCCAGCCCGGCGCGAAGGAAATTGCGGGGTGCCCCGAGTGGGACGCTCGAGTCGTCTCCGCGGAACGCGGAGGACCGAACGCCACACTCAGCCCCGGCGTCCCAGCTCGTCCGGCTCACGCTCGGTGCGACGGGGAGGAGGGGCATCGGCTTCCGCGCCCTCCCCCGTCCGGGTGGGCTTCCTGGCTGCGCGCGCTACGCCGACGCTCAGCACGAGCCACACGAGGACCCCGAGGACCAGTCCCCAGAACGCGGACCCGACCCTCCACCACAGCACTCCGGACGCTGTGACGAGGAACGCGACCACAGCGGGCTCGACCACGCGCGCCGGCGCGGAGTCACCGCCAGCCGTGACGAACATGCCGCGCAGCGCGCCCGTGAGCGCGCCGAGCAGAGCGACCCCGGCGACGGTCGCCACCAGAACGGTCGGCACCGCATGGAAGATCTCGACGAGCCCTCCAGCGAACAGCCCGACCAGCAGGTAGGCCAGCCCGCACACGACACCGGCGACGTACCGACGCTCGCGCGCTGGGTGAGCCTGAGGGCCGGTGCAGATCCCCGCGGTGATCGCGGCCAGATTGATGCCGTGCGCCCCGAACGGAGCGAGGAGCGCCCACGCCACGGCGGTGCCCCCGACCAGGAGACGAGGGTTCGGCTGATATCCGCTGACCCGCAACATCTCCAGCCCTGGACCGTTCTGCGCACTGAGAGTCACCAGCAGCAGGGGCAGCCCGATTCCCACGACGGTGCCCAGGTCGAAGGTCGGTGCCGTCCAGACCGGCCGCGCGATCTCGAGCTCGACGTGCACGTCGCCCATGGTCCCCGCCACCACCGCCGCCACGACCCCCACGACGAGCGCGAGCAGCACGGCGTAACGGGGCGCGAACCGGCGGCCGACCAAGAACGAGGCGACCACCGCGAGCCCGATCGCCGGCGAGCTCCCTGCCGCGGTGACCGCGCCCAGGAGGAACGGCACGAGCACCCCCGCAAGTACCGCCGCGAGGATCTCCCCAGGGATCGCGGCGAGGATGCGGCCGAACGCACCGGTCACGGCGAGAAGCAGGGTCACCACGGCGCACACGAGGTAGGCACCGACGACGTCGGAGAAATCGTGCCCGGACAGGCTGCCCAGCAGGAGCGCGGCCCCCGGGGTCGACCACGCGGTGATCACGGGCTGTCGCGTCACGAGGGACAGGGTCAAGCACGTGAGTCCTGACCCGATCGACACAGCCCACAGCCACGAGGTGGTCTCCGCCGTGCTCAGACCGCCGGCCGACGCGGCGGCCAGGATGATCAGCGACGGGCCAGCGAACGACACCACGACGGCGACAAGACCGGCGACCGTCGCCGGCAGCGACCACGCAGCACGAAGCCCAGGCGCACGCGCTGTCCCGTCCGCGAGCTGCACCCGCCGCTCAGCCATGTGCGACATCCAGGGCACGCTCGAGATCGTCGACGAGATCGTCCACGTGCTCGAGACCGATCGAGAGGCGCAGCATCTCCTGCGGCGACCGCGAGCCGGGGCCCTCGAAGGTGAACCGGTGCTCGATCAGCGATGCGGTGCCGCCTAGGGACGTCGCCCGAAGGAAGAGCTTCGTCGAACACGCCGCAGCCAGCGCCGCGTCATGACCCCCGACGACGAAGATCGACATCATCCCGCTGAATCCGCCTGTCATCTGCCGGGCCGCCACCGCATGTCCCGGGTCCCCCACCAGGCCGGGGTAGGCGACACGAGCCACGAGCGGGTGGCCCTCGAGGTGCTCAGCAAGCTGTTGCGCAGTCCTCGAGGTCCGCGCCATCCGCACGTGCAGGGTCCGCAGCCCCCGCAGCAGCAGGTACGCCTCGAACGTCCCCGGCACCGTTCCCGCGAGCTGACGGTGAGCACGCGCTCGACGCCAGACGTCCGTCGTGGCATCGGCCGTCACCAGTACGCCCGCAACGACGTCGTCGTGCCCGTTGAGGTACTTGGTCGCAGAGTGCATCACCACGTCTGCCCCGAGCGTGATCGGATTCGTGTGTACCGGTGTCGCGACGGTGTTGTCCACTCCGAGGAGTGCACCGTGGCGATGAGCGACCACTGCCGCCGCAGCGATGTCCGTGACCACCCACGTCGGATTGGCGGGACTCTCCACCCAGACCATCGCCGTCGGCGCAGCAGCACAGGCGGCTTCCAACGCGGCGATGTCGCCCGTCGGCACCTCGACGCACTCGATACCCGCAGGCGCAGCAAACTCCCGCAACCAGCGCGTCAGGCCGAAGTACATGACGTCGGGGACC
>Ga0233375_1001144_pt1 | contig 12423 bp, 8 predicted proteins | sample ElkDunMinimDraft_10_FD_191539 | JGI IMG/M metagenome (GOLD analysis project Ga0233375, IMG submission 191539) | Fecal eukaryotic communites from dung pellets of Tule Elk in California, USA - Elk Dung E16 | ecosystem: Host-associated > Mammals > Digestive system > Large intestine > Fecal | place... | reverse complement strand
CGGCGACCTTCGAGTTGTAATGGATGATCTCGGCGTAGCGTTCCTTGCCGCTGCCATTGGGTCCGGTGATCAGCACCGGCAACTCCGAGCGCGCCACCTGCAGGGCCAGGCGCAACGTCGCCTCGCTGCTGCTGTCGGCATAGACCAGGCCGCGCAGGTCGTGGTCGCGCTCGAGCGCGCTGCGCCGGCGACGCTCGTCGGCATTGCGCTGGAACAGCTCGCGCCGCGCCTCGGCCAGTTCCAGCAGGTTGTTCACGCTGGCCAGCAGCTTGTGGTCGTCCCAGGGCTTGCCCAGGTAGTCGGCGGCGCCGGCCTTGACCAGGCCCACGGCCGATTCCAGCCGCGTCCAGGCCGTGAGCAGGATCACCGGCATGTCCGGATGCTGCTGGCGGATCTGCCCGAACAGGGCCACGCCTTCGTCGCCGGAGGTGGTGTCGGCGCGGAAGTTCATGTCCTGGATGACCAGGTCGATATCGCCCAGGCGCAGCCGCTCCAGCCCGGCCTCTGGCGAATCGGCATGGACCGTGTCCAGTTCATGCAGCGAAAACAGCACGTCCAGCGCTGTGGCGACGGAAGGGTTGTCGTCGATGACGAGGATCGTGGGCATTCGCGTCCGGAGTTGGCGGGTCGCAGGGCGCTGTGGCAGCGTCCTATCGTAAGCGCATCAGTGGCTGCCGTGAGCCAGGCCGGTGCGGTGGCGTCGGTGTGGCACGCGCCGGCTGGCGGTCGCCGCGAAGGCCGCCGCGTCACGAGGCCGCGCGCGCCGGCAGACCACGCAGGCGGGGGCGCGGACGCGCCCCGCCCGACGTTCAGACGCTGCGTGTCGCGATCGCGGGCGGCACCGAGGCCGCGCGCCGCGCCGGCCCGAACACCGAGACCTGGCCCAGCAGCCACAACGCCACCGCGCCGACCGGCAGGTAGTACAGCGGCAGGCGCGCCAGTTCGTACTTGCTCATCAGCAACTGGTTGATGCCATAGGCGGCCAGCATGCCGAGCACGATGCCGATCGTGGCCAGCAGGAAGTTCTCGGTCTGGAAGTACGACAGGATCTGGCCCCGGGTCGCGCCCAGCGCACGGCGCACGCCGATCTGCTTGGTGCGCTGCTGCACCCAGAAGCTGGCCAGGCCGATGATGCCCAGCGCGGTGATCACCAGCAGGCCCACGCACACGATGCCCAGCAGCCAGGCCATGGAGCGTGCCGACTGGTAGAACTCGCCGCGCAGCGTCTCCATCGTCTTGGTGTTCTCCTCGACGATGATGCGCTTGGGGCCATTGCCGCGCAGGGTATCCGTGACCGCCCTGAGCACTTCGTCACGGCGTTCGGGCGAGGTGCGCACCACGTAGTTGCCGCCGACCGCGTAGCTCGGCCGCAGCGGGAACACCATGCTGTACTCGCGCGCCGTCGGGCCGCCCTGCAGGCTGGGGCGGACCAGGTGTTCGAGGATGCCGACGACGCGGATCGGCGAATCGCCCCAGCTGTAGAAGACCTTGCCCACCGCCTCCTCGCCCGGGAACAGGCGATCGGCCATCTTGCGGGTGATCAGGGCGGCCGGGATGGGCGGCGCCGTCTCCGCGCGTTCCAGGGTTTCGTAATCGATGTACTCGCCGGGATCGAAGTCGCGGCCGGCCACCACGCGCAGGCCCAGCGTCTTCAGGAACTGCTCGTCGGCCATGTACACGGTGGCGCTGAGGGTAGGCTGGTCCTGCTCCGTGCTCAGGCGCACCCCGCTGTTCCATGAGGAGTTGGTGAAGGGCACCTGATTGATCGAGGTGGCGCCGGTAACGCCGGGCAGGGCGCGCAATGCCGCCAGGTCCGCGCGCGTCTGCGCGGTGGCGTTCTCGTCCTTGCCGATGCCGTAGATCTGCACGCGCACCAGTTCGTTCTCGACCAGGCCACTGGGCTCGTTCACGAAGGTGATGCGCTCGCCGATCATGAACAACGCGTTGCAGATGATCGCGCAGGTCAGCGCGATCTCCAGCACGATCAGGGCGGCGGCGGTCTTGTGGCGCATCAGGGTGGAAAGGATCGGACGGATTTCCATGGCTGTCTCCGGGGGCGGGGCCGCGACTGCGTTACTGGGATTTGAGCTGGATGGCGGGCGCGACCTGCATGGCACGCCATGCGGGCAACATGCCGGCGAGCAGGCTGGCGGCGATGGACAGCACGAAGGTCGTGAGCAGCATGCCGAGGTCGAGGTGGGCGAGTTCGGCATAGCTGGCCGGTTGCTGGCGCACCGCCCACAGGCCCAGCAGCGACAGCCCCAGCCCCAGCAGGCCGCCGGCCAGCCCGATCGCGCCGGCCTCGACCAGGCATTGTTTGAAGATCTCGGCGCGTGAGGCGCCCAGCGCGCGGCGCACGCCGATCTCGCCACTGCGGCGCAGGAACTTGGCCAGCAGCAGGCCCACCGTGTTGAGCAGGCAGACCAGCAGGAAACCCAGGCCGAGCCACAGCTGCATCACCACGTCGTTGGGCACCACGCGGTTGAAATCCAGCCACTCCATCACGCTGCGCAGGCGCACGTTGGTGGGCCGCTCGAAGCGGCCGGCGGCGCGCTGCTGCTCGGAATAGTTGGTCAGATAGTTGAGATACGCATCGCGCTTGGCGCTCGAATCGAGCTCCACCCAGTACTGGATCCAGGCGCAGGGCACGTTGAGCGCCGTCTCGTCGCCGCGCGAGTCGCCCCAGCAGTTCATGTTGCCGCTGCGCCCCATCTTGAGATCGCGCGAGGTCGAGAAGGGCAGGAACACCGATTCGAGTTCCCCGTAGCGATCGCTGTTGAGGTCGTAGAAGCGCGGGGTGGGCCGCCATTCCTCGATCACGCCGATGACGGTGAAGTCGCTCTGGTCCAGGCGCAGCGTCTTGCCCACGCTGTTGCCGCCGCCGAACACGCGGTCGTTGAGGGTCTTGGAGATCACCACCACGCGGGCGCGCGTCTCGTCGTCGCCCGCACTCCAGCCGTTGCCGTGCAGGAATGGCACGTCGAACATCGGGAAGAAGTCCGCGCTGGCATAGCGGGAGTCGGCGATGAAGGGCGGCACATCGGCGCTCTCCGGGGAGACCGAGACGCCGCCGCCGGTCATCAGCGCCTGGCGGTCGCCGCGCTTCTCGCGCAGCAGCGTTTCCGCGTCCGTGCGGGTGAGCTGCTCGTTGGGTTCCTCGCCGGGAATGTAGCCCTGCATGGACTCCGCGGCCAGCTGCACGTAGAAAAGCTGCCCGCTCTTGCCCGGGATCGGATCGCCGGAGAGCACGCGGAACACGGTCAGGGTGGTCATGCAGGCGCCGATGCCCAGTGCGATGGCGAGCACCATCAGCGCGGTGAGCACGCGATTGCGCTTGAAGCTGCGCAGGGCGAGGTTGAGGTAGTAGCCGAACATGCGAGGGCTCCGGTGGCGGGCTGCTGCCGCGCGGTGGATGTGGTGTGCGTGCGCGCGGGCCGTTCAGGCCTCGGCGTCGGCCTCGACGGCGCTCGCGTGCGCGGCGCGGGCCAGGCCCGGGGAGACCGACAGGTCGGTGGCCATGCCGTCGACGATGTGGACGTTGCGCTGCGCGCGCGCGGCCAGTTCCGGGTCGTGGGTCACCATCACGATCGTGGTGCCGCGGCTGTTGATGTCCTCCAGCAGCTCCATGACGCTGCGTGCCATCTGCGAGTCGAGGTTGCCGGTCGGTTCGTCGGCCAGCAGCAGGCGCGGCGAGCCGGCCAGCGCACGCGCGATCGCGGCGCGCTGCTGCTGCCCGCCCGACAGTTCGGCCGGGTAATGCTTCAGGCGCGAGCCCAGGCCCACCTGCGACAGCGCTTCCTCGATGCGGATCCTGCGTTCGTTGGCCGGCATCCCGCGATAGCGCAGCGGCACGTCGCAGTTGTCGAACAGGTTCAGGTCGGGGATCAGGTTGAAGCCCTGGAAGATGAAGCCGATCTTCTCGTTGCGCAGGCGCGAGCGCTGGTTGTCGTTGAGGCCTTTGACGTTGACCCCGTCGAGCAGGTACTCGCCGCCGGTGAAGGTCTCCAGCAGGCCGGCGATGTTGAGGAAGGTGGTCTTGCCCGAGCCGGACGGGCCGGTGACGGCGACGAACTCGCCCTCGCCGACGTGCAGGTCGAGCGAGCGCAGCGCATGGGTTTCGACGAGTTCGGTGCGGTAGACCTTGGCGACCTGGCGCATGTCGAGCATGGTGGTTTCCTTCAGGGAATCGGGGGGAAGGCGCACCCCGCCGCGGCGCCCGGGAGAGAGCTCGGGGCCGCGACGGGATGGAAAGCGATCGATCAGCGCACGACGAAGCGCGCGGGCAGGGCGGTGCGCCGCGCGTAGGGCGCGACCGCACGTGTCCGCTGGCCTTCGCCGTTGGCGGCGGGGCGGGCGTCGGCCTCGGCGCTCGCGAAGGCGAACAGCTCGTGCACGCGTTGCGGCACCGCGTCGGCCAGCTGGTGCGAGGTCCAGTGGGGGCGGGAGGGGAAGTAGGCGAAAGCGTTCATGTCATTGTCCCGAGATGCGGACGCGGTCCGCGCTGTTGAACTGGTCCGTGCCGGAGATGACGATGCGCTCGCCTTCCTGGAGCCCGGACACGATTTCCACTGCGCCGAGGCTGCTGACCCCGGCCTGGATCGGGCGGCGCACGGCGCTGCCGCCGTCCACCACCCAGGCGAAGCGGCCACCGTCCTGTTCCAGGAACGGGCCGCGCTCGACCATCAGCACGTTCTCGCGCGTGTCGAGCACGATGCGCGCCGACAGCCGCTGGTTCTGGCGCAGGCTGGGCGGCTGCTGCCCGTCCTCGAAGCGCAGGCGCGCGGTGACCTCGCCGTTGACCACTTCCGGGGAAACCGCCGAGACCTTGGCCGCGTAGCGGTTGCCGGTGCTGGTGATCTGCGCCGGCACGCCGATGGCCAGGTCGCGGGCGAAGCTTTCCGGCACCCGGATCTCGACCTCGAACAGGCTCAGGTCGACCACGCTCAGGATCGGCGCATTGAGCGCGACGTTGGTGCCCTGGGCGACCTGCACCTGTCCGACCTGGCCGTCGAAGGGCGCGCGCAGGGTGAGCGCGTCGACCTGGCGGCTGAGTTCGGCGACCACCGCCTTCTGGCGCTCGGCCAGCAGGCGCTTGTTGCGCGCGTCGATGCCCGCGCCCTGGCCCTGCAGCGAGAAGTCGTTGCGCGCCGCGGCCAGCCCGAGTTCGGCCTTCTTCAGGCCATCGATCGCGCGGTCGTACTCGTTCTTGGACACCGCGCCGCCCTCGTAGGCGCGCTCGTAGCGCTCGACGTCGCGCTGCGCGGCGGTGTGGTCGATCTGCGCCTGGTCGAGCAGCTTCTGCGCCTCCGAGCGGGTCAACTGCGCATCGAGCACGGCGCGGTTGGCCTCGCCATCCAGGCTGGCCAGGGTGGACTCCTCCTGCACCAGCCGGCTGCGCAGTTCCGGACTGTCGATGACCGCCAGCTCCTGGCCTTTCTCCACCACGTCGCCGGCCACCACCCGCAGCGAGACCGTGCCGCCCGCGATCGCGTACAGCGTGGGGCTGTTGGCGGTGATCACGCGGCCCTCGGCGGACAGGTCGCGCACCAGGTCGCCGCGTGTCACCTGGGCGACGCGCACGCGCGAAGCGTCGTGGGAGGAGCTGCCCGACGCCCAGCCGCCGACCACCCAGACCGCCAGCGCCGCCACGCCCAGCGCGGCGGCGCCGCCAAGCAGCCAGCGCCGGGGCAGGCGGCGCAGTCCGCCGGGGCGGGCCAGGACCTGGTCCTGTGCGGAGGTGTCGCGGATACGTGCGTGGGTGTCCATATCGGAATCTGGATGCGGAAAGGTGTACCGGGGTTGCAGCAATCCCCGTGCCAACACGCAAGACGTTGATTTCGCGAAAAAACCCGCGCGTGTCCGGCGTCCGGGCGGACGTGTCCGGTGTCCGGCCGGACAGCCCTTTCCCGTACACTGGATAGCCTCCCCGGGAGTAACGGATACATGTGCGGCATCGTCGGCGCGATCGCGAATCGCGATGTGGTTCCCGTCCTGATCGATGGACTGAAGCGTCTGGAATACCGCGGCTACGATTCGGCCGGCATCGCGCTGGTGGCCGACGGCGACGTGCGCCGCGTGCGCCGCACCGGCCGCGTGGCGGAGATGGCGGCGGCCGCGCAGGCCGAGGGCGTGCACGCCACGCTCGGCATCGGCCATACCCGCTGGGCCACGCATGGCGGCGTGACCGAGGCCAATGCCCATCCGCACATCAGCCACGGCGTGGCCCTGGTGCACAACGGCATCATCGAGAACCATGAGGAGCAGCGTGCGCGCCTGCAGGCGCTGGGCTACGTCTTCGAATCGCAGACCGACACCGAGGTGATCGCGCACCTGATCCACCACTACCTGAGCGGCGGCGACGACCTGCTCGGCGCGCTGCAGCGGGCGGTCGGGGAGCTGCATGGCGCCTATGCGCTGGCGGTGGTCAGCCGCAAGGAACCGGGCCGGCTGGTGGTCGCGCGCATGGGCTGCCCGCTGCTGATCGGGCTGGGCGAGGGCGAGAACTTCGTCGCCTCCGACGTCTCGGCGATCGTGCAGGCCACGCGCCGCGTGATCTTCATGGAGGAGGGCGACACCGCCGAGATCACCCGCGACGGGGTCCGCGTGTTCGGTGCCGACGGCGTGGAGGCCGAGCGCGAGGTGCACCTGTCCGACGTCTCGCTGGCCTCGCTCGAACTGGGGCCTTACCGCCACTTCATGCAGAAGGAGATCCACGAGCAGCCGCGCGCGATCGGCGACACGCTCGAGGCGATCATCGATGCCAACGCCTTCACCCCCGAGCTGTTCGGCCAGGACGCCGAAGCGGTGCTGCGCGAGGTCGATGGCGTGCAGATCCTGGCCTGCGGCACCAGCTTCTACGCCGGCTCGGTGGCGCGCTACTGGATCGAGGCGATCAGCGGGCTGCCCTGCAGCGTGGAGATCGCCAGCGAGTACCGCTACCGCAAGGCCGTGGCCAATCCGCGGCACCTGATCGTGACCATTTCGCAGTCGGGCGAGACGCTCGACACGATGGAGGCGCTGAAGTACGCCAAGTCGCTGGGGCATGCGCACACGCTGTCGATCTGCAACGTGCCCGAGAGCGCGATCCCGCGCGCCAGCCGGCTGGTGTTCTACACCCGCGCGGGCGCCGAGATCGGCGTGGCCTCGACCAAGGCCTTCACCACCCAGCTGGTGGGGCTGTTCGCGCTGGCCACGACCCTGGCCAAGCTGCAGGGCCGGCTGGGGGCGGAACAGGAGGCCGGATACATCGAGGCGCTGCGCCACCTGCCCGGCAGCGTGCAGCACGCGCTCAACCTCGAGCCGCAGATCGCCCTGTGGGCCGAGCGCTTCGCGCCCAAGGAACACGCGCTGTTCCTCGGCCGCGGCGTGCACTACCCGATCGCGCTGGAAGGCGCGCTCAAGCTCAAGGAAATCTCCTACATCCACGCCGAGGCCTACCCGGCCGGCGAACTCAAGCACGGTCCGCTGGCCCTGGTCGACGCCGCCATGCCGGTGGTGGTGATCGCGCCCAACGATGGACTGCTGGAGAAGGTGAAGTCGAACATGCAGGAAGTGCGCGCGCGCGGCGGCGAGCTGTTCGTGTTCACCGACGCCGACAGCAACTTCAGCGAATCCGAGGGCGTGCACGTGATCCGCACCCCGCGCCACGTCGGCGTGCTCAGCCCGATCGTGCACACCATCCCGGTGCAGCTGCTGGCCTACCACGCCGCGCTTGCGCGCGGCACCGACGTGGACAAGCCGCGCAACCTGGCCAAGGCGGTCACGGTGGAATAGCGCAGGCGGGCGGTGCGCCGCCCGAGGTCGATGCCTGCCGCGCCGCGCGGTCGCACCAGGGCTCGCGCGACCTGAGCAGACAGGCACGCCGGCCGGACGGCGACAGGCCGCGCGCCGCGGTGGCGGGCGCCCGGCAGGATCCTGTTGCCGCCGCTTGCTTGCGCAGCCCGGCCTTGCGCGTCAGCGCGCGTGCAACTGCGGCGATGGGCGCGCGGCGGTCGGGCCCGATGTGGTGCGCGGGGCGCAGACGCCGGCCGGTGCGTCGCGCTCGGCATGCCGGTTCGTCCCCGCGCGGGCCCCTCCAGGCGCCCGCCCCAGGCCTCCACGCGGCCCGTGCGCAGGCGGTTGTGGATGAGCCGCGTCCACGATTCGGGCAGCGGCAGGGTGGCGGCCTGGCCCGCAGCTGGTGATCGAGCATGCGCTGGTACAGCATCTCCAGCAGCCGGGCCAGCGGCCAGGCGGGAAACGGACGCGCCAGGATGCGCATCGTGGCGCCGGCGCGGATGCGGCCGGGCTCGCGCACGCGGTAGTACCAGCGCGTGCGGCCGCGGGCCTGCAGCCTGCGCGCCATGTCGGCCTGGCCGAAGCGCGCGCGTTGTGCGCGTCGCGCGTGGCCTGCTGGATCCGCCGTGCCGCGCACGTTCCGCGCGGGCCTGATCCAGGTCAAGTGTCCGCTGGTTCCTGACATTTTGTCCATTCCCCAACCGCACCGAACCACGTTGGAATAGGTGTCGGAAACGGAGGATGAGATGAAGGCCAGGCTGTTGTGCATGGGGATCGCCGCGGCTGTCGCACAGTTCGCGTCAGCTGCGGCATGTGCGGACACCGGAGTGGCGCCGCTGCAGGAGCAGGCCGTGGCCAGCCCTGGCGGTGCGGACGGGAACGTCGTCGATCTCGACGCGCTGGTGGTGACCGGCGTCGCGCCGGTCGCGTCGCTGACCTGGGTCACCGATCCGCGCTTGCCGCGGCAGCCGGTCCCGGCCAGCGACGGCGCCGACTATCTCAAGACCGTGCCGGGCTTCGCCTCGCTGCGCAGTGGCGGCACCAACGGCGATCCGGTGCTGCGCGGCCAGTTCGGTTCGCGCCTGAACCTGCTCGCCGGTGATGGTGCCCTGCTCGGTGGCTGCCCCTCGCGCATGGACAATCCCATGTCCTATGTCTCGCCGGAAACCTGGGATCGGCTGACCATCGTCAAAGGGCCGCAGACGGTGTTGTGGGGCGGTGGGGCGTCGGCCGGCACCGTGCGCTTCGAGCGCGAGATCCCCTACTTCGACCAGCCCGGCCTGCGCCTGGAAGGCAGCGCGACCTTCGCCAGCCACGGCCGCAGCGACCAGGTGCTCGATGCCGCGGCCGGCAATGCGCAGTTCTACGGGCGCCTGACCGCCAACCGCTCCGAGTCGGGCGATTACGAGGACGGGGCGGGCCACCGTGTGCCCTCGGCATGGGACAAGTGGAACGCCGATGCGGCCATCGGCTGGACGCCCGATCCGGATACCGTGCTCGAGGCGAGCATCGGCACCGGCGACGGCCGGGCGCGCTACGCCGGACGCGGCATGGATGGCTCGCAGTTCGAGCGCACCAGCTATGGCCTGCGCTTCGAGAAGAAGGGCATGGAGGGCCGGCTACGCGAGGTCACGGCGAATCTCTACCAGAACGAGATCGACCACGTGATGGACAACTACACGTTGCGCGAGCCCGATCCCGATGGCGCGATGCCGATGCCCAGGGCGAGCAACGTGGGCCATCGCGTCCGGGGCGGCCGTGCGGCCGTGGGCCTGGCCGGCGGGCACTGGGAACTGACCGCCGGCGTGGACGCGCGCGCCAGCCGCCACTCGCGCCGCGCCGCGACCGGTCGCGACCAGTACCTGGCGCAGCCGTGGATGGTGGACGCGCGCTTCCGCCAGGCCGGCGCCTTCGGCGAACTGCACTGGCACGTGGACGGGCGCAATCACCTGATCGCGGGCGCGCGCGTGGACCGCGCCGAAGCCGAGGACCGCCGCAGCAGCACGGGCGGCATGCATCCGGCGCCCAATCCCACCGGCGGCGCGAAGCGTTCGGAGACCCTGCCCTCGGCATTCGTGCGCTTCGAACAGGACCTCGAGGGCGTGCCGATGCGCTGGTACGCCGGTCTCGGCCACACCCAGCGCATGCCCGACTACTGGGAGCTGTTCTCGCCGCAGCGCGGCCCGGACGGCGCGGCCAACGCCTTCGCCGGCCTGGAGCCCGAGCGCACCACCCAGCTCGACCTGGGCCTGCGCTATGCCGGCAAGAACGTGGACGCCTGGGTCTCGGCCTACGCCGGTCGCATGTCCGACTACATCGCCTTCGACTACATCGACAACGGCATGGGCGGCACGAGCACGCGTGCGCGCAACGCCGACGCCGACATCCGCGGCGGCGAGGCGGGCGTGGAATGGCGGCCTGCCGAGCACTGGAAGCTCGGCGGCACTGTCGCCGCCGCCTGGGGCGAACTGGCCGGCGATGGGCAAGCGCTGCCGCAGATGCCGCCGCTGGAAGCGCGCCTGAGCGCGGGCTACGACAACGGCGACTGGTCGGCCGGCGCCCTGCTGCGCGCGGTGGCGGCGCAGGACCGGGTGAATCCGTCGATGGGCAACGTGGTCGGCCGCGACCTCGGCCCCAGCAGCGGCTTCGCCGTGTTCTCGCTCAATGCCGCCTATCGCGTCAACGACCAGCTGCGCCTGGCCGCCGGCATCGACAACCTGTTCGACCGCGACTACGCCGAGCATCTGAACCTGGCCGGCAACAGCGCGTTCGGCTATCCGGCCGACCCGGTGCGCATCCACGAGCCGGGCCGCACCGCCTGGATCAAGCTCAACGCCAGCTTCTAGGCGCGTGCAGGCGCGACTCTAGCCGGGCGCCCCGCTTCCGGGGAGGGCGGGACCCGACCCGGCGAGGTCGAGCGCTTCCTGCTCCAGTCGCAGCGGCCTGGTCTCCAGGTCGTCGGCCACCTCGTCCCAGCCTGCCCGGCGCGCCCAGCGCTGCATCGTTGCCAGTGTGGCGCGGTCGGGCTTCTGTACTGAAGCAAGGATATCGTCGGGCAGCGCCGCGGGCGACATGCACCAGGGGCGGAGTCGACGGCCTGACTCCGCCGCGGTCGCGGCCAGCACGGCAGCGATGCGGAAACCGCCCTCGTCGATGTCGCCCCAGTGATAGATCCCGGCGTCCTCCCGGAGGCAGGCGAGAATGCGCGCGTACGCCTCGCGCCAGGCTGGCGAGGGCATGCCACCCGTATACAGCAGTAGCCGGGCGTCCGCGCAAGGCAGCCGCGCTGCTTCGTGGAAGCTGGCAAGGTTCTCGATGCTGAGCACGGTGCGAGCAGGACTGTCCAGCGCCTGCAGGCTTTCGGGCGCGATGCCCAGCCATGGGCGGACCAGGGGGATGCGATCGTGGCCGACCTGCAACTCCCCGGGCCCGGCGAGGAGCAGCGGCAGCGGTTCACGCCGCAGGCCCAGCGCTGCCCAGACATGGCTGCGCTCAAGTGGACCGTCGGCGACGAGTTCGCCTGTCGACAGCAGGTCCAGCCACGTGGTCAGCGTTTCCAGACGCTTGCTGTCGCCGAACAGGCGCACGCTTTCGCGTCGCAGCACGCGCTCGCGTGCGCCGGCTTCCTGGCAGGCAAGCACGGCGCGGGCGGCATCGGCGAGTTCGGTGGCCGCCTCGGGCCCGTGGCCTCGCACCTTGCGGCCCAAGCGCCAGGCGTCGAGGACGCGTTCAAGCACCGGCAGGCGCGTGCGCCAGGCGTCCAGGGTGGCCGCTGCGTTCCCGATCCGGGATGCCAGCAGATCCACGCCGAGGTGCAAGGCCAGTTTCTCCAGGTCGGCGACGCCGATGCGGAGCAGCTGTTCGCCATCGCCACGGTGCCTGTCGCGCACGACCGAGATCGCGCCAGCGCGCTCGGCCAGCGCGATCTGGCTGTGGAAGGACTCGCGCGCCTGCAGCGTCGCCAGCGCCAAGTACTCGCGCGCGCTCGCACCGCTCAGTGGCAGCGACGCGGGCTTGGCGTCGCCGCGCAGTCGCGCCGCCTCGCCCCTGCGCAGCAGGCGCCGCAGCAAGGGCGTGGCCTGGCTCACAGCGCGGAGACCTCCCGCGCGATGCTGGCGATCTCGGCGGACAGCAGTTCCGGATGCAGGTCGAACTGGTCCGAGAGCAGCAGCTCGCGCGCGGCCGCCTGCACCTCGATGCGTTCGGCCTGCAGCAGTTCGCCGTCGCGGAACAGCTCGATGTAGCTTTCCAGCACGCCGCTGAGGGTGCCCTGGGCGGTGTCAGGCGCGGCCAGCACCAGCTGCAGGCCCAGCGAGCGCAGGTAGTTGGTGGTGGCGCGGGCGTTCTGCGCATCGATCTTGTCGCCGAACTCGTCCAGCAGGATCAGGCCGATGCCGCCGGGCTGGGCCTCCGTCTTGCCGTAGGCCGCGGCCAGCGCCGCGCCCGCGATCACGTACAGCGGCGCCCGGTGCTCGCCGCCCGAGCCCGAGCGCATGCGCTCGCTCAGCGTGCCGATCACGCGGTCGTCCTGGCGGATCTGCACCTCGAAGCGGAAGAAGCGGCGGTAGTCGTCCAGCGGCGAGGTGGTGGTGCGGGCCGCAGCGTCGTCCCCGATCAGTTCGCGGAATGCCGCGGGCACCTCGCCGG
>Ga0233375_1001139_pt1 | contig 12436 bp, 15 predicted proteins | sample ElkDunMinimDraft_10_FD_191539 | JGI IMG/M metagenome (GOLD analysis project Ga0233375, IMG submission 191539) | Fecal eukaryotic communites from dung pellets of Tule Elk in California, USA - Elk Dung E16 | ecosystem: Host-associated > Mammals > Digestive system > Large intestine > Fecal | place... | reverse complement strand
CCCTGCGCATTCTGCGGCGACTCCCACACGCTCTGCGCGACCGTGGTGAACAGGAGCAGGTTGTCTTCGGCGGATCCGTCCGGTACGAGCACCGGACCGGTCGGATCGGTGGCGGTGCCCGTCGGTATGGCGGCGCTTTGTGTGGGCGCCGGCTCGGGCTGCGGACTCGGAGCGCATCCCGTCGCGAGCAGCACAGCGGCCGTGAGCGAGAGGGCGGCGCGCATGCTGCGCCGGGCCAGGAACTGCACAGGCGCGGCCGTCGTCGCTCGTTCGGCGGAGGATGCCATCGGATGACGCAGCACCCGGGAAGTCTAGAGCCCGCGCCCCGCCGCGTCGTCAGAACGGCGTCTCCTCCCCGTCTTCGATGCCGCGTGCACCCGCGGGGACGAGCGCAGGGACGGCCGTCGGCGTCGCGTCCACCCCCTGCTCCTCCTGGCCGCCCGCCGGCGGCAGCGCCCATCCGTCGGCATCCACGGACGCAGGCGACGCCGACGGCGTCGATGCGCCGGCGGACGCTTCTGCGCTGCGAGGTGCGCGCGTGAACACGGTGGTACCCCAGCGCAGGTCGGGGCCGATCGCGTGCGCGTCGACATCGGCCGTCACGCCGCTGCGACTGTCGTTCTCCCACGTGCGCAGGCGCAGGGTGCCGACGACGATGACCCGGTCCCCCTTGCGCAGCGACCTCAGCGCGTGCTCGGCCAGGCTGCGGAAGGCCGACACGTGGTACCAGTTCGTATAGGCGTCGACCCAGGTGTTCGACTCCTTGTCGAACCGCCGCTGCGTGCTGCCCACCCGGAAGGCGACGACGACATCGCCGCCCGCCGTGGTCCTGCGCTCCGGGTCGGCGGCGATGTTGCCGGTGACGGTGATCAATTCGCTCATGCTGAGACCTGTCCTCTCGAAGTGGGGCGGGGACTCCCCCGCCGCTTCGGCACCCGCGTGCCCGTCGGGTGCCGAAGCCCTTCCACCCTGCCGATGACGGTCCCCGCACGGAGCGGCCCAAGCCCGTTCCGGGGATGGCTCCGCGCCATCCGAGCCTGTGGAGGGTGCGCGGTGCGGTGCGGAAACCTTCTCCCGCCGTGTCGGCGGTCGCACCTATGTTCGATCACGGAAGGAGATGATCATGATGACGATGCAGGCCCCCGTGCTGACGAGACCGGCCACGTGCCCCGCCCTTGTTCCCGTCGCAGCAGACCTCTGGCGGGTGGTCGGCGGCGATGGGCGCGTCGTGGGCCACCTCGGTCGCGTGGCGCAAGGCGGGCACGAGAGGTATCGCGCACTGCGCTACGACGCCCGCCGCGGCCGCCTCCGGCCCATCGGTGAGTTCTGGTCTGCCGACGACGCCGTGGAGTGCCTGTTCTCCAGCCGCTGATGCCGGCGAGGACCTGCGACGTCACGAACGCTTCCGGCGCCCGCATCGTGCGGTTGACTGGGGCGGTGACACGACGCGTGGTGCAACTCCTCGGCGGGCTGCTGCTGTTCGGGGCGGGCTGTGCGCTGATGGTGCAGGCAGGGATCGGGCTGGATCCATGGACCGTGCTCGCGGAGGGGATTTCGCGACAGACCGGCATCGGCATCGGCTGGGTCGCCAATCTGCTCGGGCTCCTCGTGCTGCTGCTGTGGATCCCCCTGCGCCAGCGTCCCGGTGTGGGAACCGTGGCGAACATCGCGCTCGTCGGCACCAGCATGCAGTTGACGCTCGGCGTGGTCCCACCGCAGACGGGGTGGCTGTCACAGGGGGCCGTCTTCTTCGCCGGGCTCGCGGCCGTGGGCGTGGCATCCGGTCTCTACATCGGCGCGCGATTCGGGCCCGGACCTCGCGACGGGCTGATGACCGGACTGAACGGGCGGTACGGCTGGCCGATCTGGGCCTGTCGCCTCGTCGTCGAAGCGACGGTGCTGGCCGCCGGTTGGCTGCTGGGCGGCACGGTCGGTCTCGGCACGGTGCTGTTCGCCGCGCTCATCGGACCGCTGGTGCACGCGACCCTGCCCTGGTTCGACACGCGGCGGCTCGCGACCGCCGAGTCGGATGCGGCGCCGCCGTCGGCGTGACCGCTAGTGCTCGCGGAACTGGGGCCACTCCGAGCCCGGCGTCATCTGGGAGTGCAGTGCACCCTTCGCCACTTCCATCGTCGGGTACGTCCCGTGGATGTCGTCGGCTCCGGCCATGGTGACGACGTAGCCCTCTTCGAGTTTGCGGATCGTTCCTGCGACACCTCCGGACCCGTACGCCACCCAGAGCTGTGTGCGCTTCTCGCCTGCAGTCATCCTCGAATCCCTTCCGACACCCGCACGCTACGCCGCCGCCGCGCGGACCGCCATGGACCCCACGGAACTCGCCGGGTGATCCCGGTAGCCTGGACGGGACCCCCCGTAGCTCAGTGGATAGAGCAGGAGCCTTCTAATCTCTTGGTCAGGCGTTCGAATCGCCTCGGGGGGACGACCGTCCGGCGTCAGGGGCCACCCGTAGGATGGAGCCCATGGTGGCGGCTTCAGAGAACGACAGACTCGTATGGATCGACTGCGAGATGACGGGACTGGACCTCGCCGTCGATGAACTCGTCGAGATCGCCATCGTGATCACCGACTTCGAGCTGCGCGCGGTCGATCCGGGGTTCCAGATCGTCATCAAGCCCGACGCCTCGGCGCTGGCCAACATGAACGACTTCGTGACGAAGATGCACGAGTCATCGGGACTGCTGGCGGAACTGCCTCAGGGCGTCAGCCTCGCCCAGGCCGAGCACGAGGCGCTGGAGTACATCCAGCGATTCGTCCCCGTCGAAGGCAAGGCTCCGCTGGCGGGCAACACGATCGGCACGGATCGCATGTTCCTCGCCAAGTACATGCCCCGCGTCGACCGCTGGCTGCACTATCGCAACGTCGACGTCTCGAGCATCAAGGAGCTGTCGCGCCGCTGGTACCCGCGCGCCTACTTCAACGCGCCGGCGAAGGAGGGGGGCCACCGCGCCCTCGCCGACATCCAGGAGTCGATCCGCGAGCTCGCGTACTACCGGGCAGCCGTCTTCGTCCCCGAGCCCGGACCCTCGAGCGATGAGGCGCGCGCAGCGGCGGCGTCGGCCGTGTCGTCATTCGCCTCAGAGATGTGAGAGAATTTACGGGTTGCCCGCTGAAGCGGGGAAACATGGTGGGTATAGCTCAGTTGGTAGAGCGCGGCCTTGTGGTGGCCGATGTCGCGGGTTCGAGCCCCGTTACTCACCCCAAGAAGTGCCGGCAGGCGCGATGATCGATATGGATGCCGAGGCGTTCGAACAGCTCGTCGTCGACGAGCTGGATCGGCTGCCCGACGACATGGTCGGCGGTCTCGACAATGTCGTGTTCGTCGTCGAGGACCTCCCCGAGGACGGCAGCCTCGACCTGTTCGGGCTGTACGACGGGTGGGCCCTCACCGAACGCGACCGGTACGGCATGGGCGAGCTGCCCGACCGCATCATCGTGTACCGCGAAGCGCATCTGCGCGCCTGCGCGTCGCTGGACGAACTGCGCGACGAGGTGCACACGACGCTGGTCCACGAGATCGCGCACTTCTACGGCATCGACGACGAGCGTCTCCACGAACTGGGATGGGCGTGATGGGCACCACGACACCTGATCTCGACGAGATCACCCGTCTGGACGAGACGCCCCAGGCCGACCGTCCCTGGCAGACCGTGGTCTGGAACGATCCGGTCAACCTCATGAGCTACGTGGTGCACGTGTTCCGCGAGTACTTCGGCTACGCCCCGGAGGTCGCCACCCGCCTCATGCTCGCCGTGCACCAGGAAGGGCGCGCGGTGGTCGCAGAGGGCGCCCGCGAGCAGATGGAACTTCACACCCAGGCGATGCACGACTACGGGCTCTGGGCGACCGTGCAGCAGGCGCCGGCATGACCGACGAGCGTACGACCGTCATGGAGATCACCCTGATCGAGGGTGCGCATCTCGCCGATCTCGTGTCCCAGTTCCTGGAGCTTCTCGACGAGGGCGGCTCGTCGGGGACACGCCCGCCCGACGACCCCGCCCTCGCGCGTCTCGTCCCCGACGCGTATCGGGGCGACGCGGATGCCGCGCGCGAGTTCCGCGCGTTGACGGCATCCGACCTCCTGAACCGGCGACGTGACGACGCCCGGGCGGTCCTCGACGACCTCTCCCCCGGCGGCCGGGGGCTCCACACGGTCGACCTGTCCCCCGACTCGCTGGCGGAGACGCTCCCGGTCACGCTCACGACCGCGCGCGGTCGCGCCTGGCTTCGCACCCTCAATGCCCTGCGCCTGGTCCTCGCGACGCGCCTGGGCATCGAAGACGAGGATGACCACGACGCGGGCGACCGGCGCTTCGCCGTCTACGACTGGCTCGGTTACCGACTCGACGGACTCGTCGCCGCACTCGGGCGCTGACGCACAGTCCGGTCAGGGGATCTGGAAAACCTGCGTCGCCCGCTCTTGCGGGGCGTTGCGCGCGAGGTGACGCTCCTCCTGCTCGGCCCAGCGCGTCCAGTGCGGTCGGAAGCTCTCCCCATCGCGGGCCAGCGCCCGCGCCTGCCGCGAGGGCGCAGGCGACTCCACCCACACCCGCACGTCGCCGAGGCGCGCGTTCTCAGGGGTGAGCAGACCCGCGCCCTCCACGATCAGGGGCAGGGACGGATCGACGGCGTGCGCCTCGGCGCGCGCGTCGGCCTCCCAGTCCCACCGCTGCCAGACGCCGATGAGCCCGCGCGCGTGCGGCCGCAGGATCTGGTCGCGCGCGTACACGGCGCCTTCCATGAGGCCGTCCCAGCCGGGATAGAGCGAGTCCAGCGCCACCAGCTGCACACGACCGCTCAGCGGCCACCGCGCAACGAGCTCGCGTGCGAGGGTCGATTTGCCGGCGCCGCTGCGCCCGTCGATGAGGATCACCGGGTTGGACGCGCCCACATTCCGCACCGCCGCGACGAGCCGATCCGCCGCGGCGGTCAGCGCCGGGGACAGCGCGCGGTCGCTACTTCTTGAGCGCGCGGATGACACGGCTCAGTGCGCGACCGGCGACCCAGACGAACGGGATCGCCACGGCGAGGAACGAGACGATGTTCGGCTCGAACCGCAGGTCGTCGTTCTTGCGGACGTAGGCACCGAGCGGGATGGCATAGCCGCCGCCTCCGCCGCCGCCGTTCCCCTCGGCATCGGCCCCACCGCCGAAGCCGGACCAGGAGAGGGCGACGGGGACGAGGGTGATGCCGTCGAGCTCCTGCTTCTCCCCGTAGACGCTGGAAACGCCGAAAGAAGCGGACTGCTTGCCGAGGTCGAGTGCGATGTTGGCCATGCCCCCACCGTAGCGGCCGCACGCGCCCGCGGCCCAGACTTGCGCGATTCAGTGCTCCGGACGCTCGCGGCGCTCAGGACGGGGGTTGGTGGGAAGCGCGCCGAGGTCCCGGGTGCCGCCCAGGAGCGTCGCGCGCGTCACTGCGGCACGCCCGAACCGCTCGCGGGCGCCGTCGAGGGCCTCCTCCACACGACGCCAGTCCTCGTCGTCGTCCCAGAGCGCCAGGGGCGAGCCGCCGGCGGGGCGCAGGTTCTCGGCACGCACGCCGATGAGGCGCACCGGCATCCGCAGGTCGATCTGGTGGAACAGGTCCCAGGCGGCATCCCCGATGCGCTGCCCGACAGCAGTCGGGTCGGGAAGCGTCTGCGACCGGGAGAGCGTCGAGAAGTCGGCGAAGCGCAGCTTCAGGGCGATGGTGGCCGCCTCCCACCCGTTGGAGCGCAGACGTGCGCCGACCCGGTCGGCGAGGCGGCGCAGCTCGGTGCGGAGCACGGCAGGGTCCGCGACGTCGTCTCGGAACGTCTCCTCGTGCCCGACGCTCTTCTCGATGCGCTCGGTCTGCACCTCGCGGGCATCGTGGCCGCGCGCGAGATGCCACACTCGTTCACCCATCGCCGGTCCGAGCGCACGGTCCAGCACGCCGCGCGGGGTGGCCAGCACGTCCGCGACGGTGCGGATGCCCCGGGTCTCGAGCGCCACGGTCGCTTTGGGGCCCACTCCCCACAGCGCGCTCACCGGTCGTGCGGCGAGGAACGCCTGGGTGTCCGCCGCGCGCACGATCAGCATGCCGTCGGGCTTGGAGATCGTGGATGCCATCTTGGCGACGTGCTTGGTGGCGGCGACCCCGACGCTGCACGTCAGGCCGGTCTCGTCGAGGACACGCCCTCGCAGCAGCCGGCCGATCTCCCCCGGCGATCCCCAGAGGCGACGTGCGCCCTGGACGTCGAGGAAGGCTTCGTCGATCGACAGCGGCTCGACCAGCGGGGTGATCGAATGGAAGATCTCCATCACCTGCTGGGACAGAGCGAGGTAGCGGTCGAAGTGCGGGGCGACGACGGTCGCGTGGGGGCAGAGTCGCAGCGCCTGGCTCACCGGCATGGCCGAGCGCACGCCGAAGCGCCGCGCCTCGTAGGACGCGCTCGAGACGACGCTGCGCCCCTCGGGCGACCCGATGATGATCGGCTTGCCCTTCAGCGACGGGTCGTCGAGCACCTCCACAGCGGCGTAGAAGGCATCCATGTCCACGTGGAGAATGCGCGTGCCGGTGTCATCTGCGCCGTCCGGCGAGACGATGCGCCCCGTTCCGTCCCCGCGTCCCATAACCCCATCTTCCCCGCATCCCCCGACACTCGAGTGAGTATTCGGGCTCTCGAGTGAGTATTCGGCTCGCCGAGTGAGTACTCGCGCGCCTCCGTCGTTCTCGGCGGCGCGGGTACTCACCCGGCGGTGCGAACGTCACCTACACCAGCGAATACTCACTCGCGTCGACGAATACTCACTCGGCGGCGCGAATACTCACTCGCGTCAACGAATACTCACTCGGCGGCGCGAATACTCACTCGGCGGCGCGGGTGAGGATCAGCTCGCGCACGCGTGCGGCGTCGGCCTGGCCCTTCATCGCCTTCATCACGGCACCGATGACCGCGCCGGCGGCCTGCACCTTGCCGTCGCGGATCTTCGCCAGGACGTCGGGCTGGGATGCCAGCGCCTCGTCGATCGCGGCGATGAGCGCCCCGTCGTCCGAGACGACGGCGAGCCCACGGGCGTCGACGACCTCCTGCGGCGATCCCTCGCCGGCGATGACGCCCTCGAGCACCTGACGTGCCAGCTTGTCGGTGAGCGTTCCCTCATCGACGAGCTTCTGCAGCGCGGCGACGTGCTCGGGCGAGACGAGCTCGCTGGGCTCGCGTCCCTCGGAGTTGGCGACGCGGGTGATCTCACCCGTCCACCACTTGCGCGCGGCGGCGGGCGACGCGCCCGCGGCGATCGTGGCTTCGACCTCGGCGAGCAGGCCGCCGTTGGCGACGTCCTGGAACTCCAGGTCGGTGAAGCCCCACTCGGCCTTCAGCCGACGGCGGTGCGCGGCGGGCGGCTCGGGAAGCGCAGCACGCAGCTCCTCGATCAGCTCCGCCGACGGCACCACGGGCAGCAGGTCGGGCTCGGGGAAGTACCGGTAGTCGTCGGCGTCGGACTTGGGGCGCCCGGGCGAGGTGGTGCCGGTGTCCTCGTGCCAGTGACGGGTCTCCTGCGTGATCGACCCGCCGTCGGCGAGGATCGCCGCCTGCCGCTGGATCTCGTACCGCACGGCACGCTCGACCGAGCGCATCGAGTTGACGTTCTTCGTCTCGGTGCGCGTTCCCAGCGGCGGGGTGGGCTCGCCCGGCGCCACGCGCGGGCGCAGCGACACGTTGGCGTCGCAGCGGAGGTTGCCGCGCTCCATGCGAGCTTCGGAGATGCCGAGTCCGCGCACGATGTCGCGGATCGTCGCGATGTACGCCTTCGCGATCTCGGGGGCCCGGTGCTCGGCACCGATGATCGGCTTCGTGACGATTTCGACGAGCGGTACCCCGGCGCGGTTGTAGTCGACCAGCGAGTACTCCGCGCCCTGGATGCGACCGGTGGCGCCACCCATGTGGGTGAGCTTTCCGGCGTCCTCCTCCATGTGCGCGCGCTCGATCGGGATCACGACCGTGTCGCCGTCGGCGAGTTCGATCTCCACCTGCCCCTCGAACGCGATCGGCTCGTCGTACTGGGAGATCTGGTAGTTCTTGCCGAGGTCCGGGTAGAAGTAGTTCTTGCGCGCGAAGCGGCTGGACGGCGCGATCGAGCAGCCGAGGGCGAGGCCCAGGCTGATCGAGGACCGCACGGCCTCGGCGTTGACCACGGGCATGGAGCCGGGAAGCCCCATGTCGACGGGTGCGACGAGGGTGTTCGGAGCGGCGGCGTGGTTCTTCTCGTTGGCGGGGTTGCCCGCCGCGGAGAACATCTTCGTCTCGGTGTTCAGCTCGACGTGCACCTCGAACCCGAGGACGGGCTCGAACAGCTCGAGGGCCTTGTCGAAGTCCATCAGCTTTGCCTTCGCCATCAGCGGGTCCCTCCCAGGATCGGTGCGCGGTCCAGCAGCGGGCCGCCCCAGCGGTCGACCAGCGTCGCCTCCACCGCCGCGCCCACCCGGTACAGACGTGCGTCCTCGCGCACCGGCGCGAGGAACTGGATGCCGACGGGCAGTCCGTCCTCGGCCGCGAGCCCCGAAGGGATCGAGATGCCCGGGACGCCCGCGAGGTTCGCGGGGATCGTGGTGACGTCGTTGAGGTACATCTGCAGCGGGTCGTCGATCTTCTCGCCGAGGCGGAAGGCGGTTGTCGGCGCCGAGGGCGTCGCGATGACGTCCACCTGGGTGAAGGCGTTGTCGAAGTCCTGCTGGATGAGCGTGCGCACCTTCTGCGCCGAGCCGTAGTAGGCGTCGTAGTAGCCGGCCGAGAGGGCGTAGGTGCCGAGGATCACACGGCGCTTCACCTCGGGGCCGAAGCCGGCGTCACGCGTGGCGGCCATGACGTCCTCGACGGTGCCGCCGGGGACGTTCACGCGCATGCCGAAGCGCACGGAGTCGAACTTCGCCAGGTTGCTGGATGCCTCGGCGGGAAGGATCAGGTAGTACGCGGCGACGCCGTACTCGAAGTGCGGGGCGCTGATCTCGACGATCTCGGCGCCCTGGGCCTGCATCGCGTCGAGCGCCTCGCGGAAGGACGCCGACACACCGGCCTGGAAGCCGCTGTCGGGAAGCTCCGTGATGACGCCGACGCGCAGCCCCTTGAGCACGTCGCCGCGCGCGCCCTCACGGGCCGCCTCGGCGAACGACGGCCACCGGTCGGTGAGCGAGGTCGCGTCGTGGGGGTCGTGACCTGCGATGACGTCGTGCAGCAGCGCCGAGTCCAGCACTGTGCGCGCGACCGGACCGACCTGATCGAGGCTGGATGCCAGGGCGATCGCGCCGTAGCGGCTGACACCGCCGTAGGTCGGCTTCATCCCGACCGTGCCGGTGACGTGCGCGGGCTGGCGGATGGAGCCGCCGGTGTCGGAGCCGAGGGCCAGCGGCGCCTCGAACGCGGCCACAGCTGCGGCCGAGCCGCCGCCCGAGCCGCCCGGAATGCGGTCCAGGTCCCACGGGTTGCGGGTCGGGCCGTAGGCGGAGTGCTCGGTGGAGGAGCCCATCGCGAACTCGTCCATGTTGGTCTTGCCCAGCGGCACGAGGCCGGCGGCGCGCGAGCGCGCGACGACCGTGGCGTCGTACGGCGACATGAAGCCCTCGAGGATCTTCGACCCGCTCGTCGAGGGCATGTCGGTGGTGACCAGCACGTCCTTGATCGCGAGCGGCACGCCCGCGACGGGGCCGAGCGCCTCGCCGGCAGCGCGGCGGCGGTCGATGTCGGCAGCGACATCGAGTGCGTGGTCGCTGACGTGGAGGAACGCGTGCACGTCGCCGTCGACGGTGGCGATGCGGTCGAGGTGCGCCTGCGTCGCTTCGACGCTCGACACCTCGCCGGACGCCAGCGCGCTGGAGAGCTCGGCGGCGGAAAGGCGGGTCAGATCGCTCACTGCTCTTCTCCCAGGATCGCGGTCACGCGGAAGCGGCCGTCGGCGGCATCGGGTGCGTTCTGCAGCACCTCGTCGACGGTGAGCATGTCGCCCGGGACGTCGGGGCGGAACACGTTCTGCAGCGGAACGGGGTGACTCGTCGCGGGGACATCGGCGGTGGCGACCTGCGACACCTTCGCGATGTTGTCGACGATCACGTCGAGCTGGCCGGTGAGCTGCTCGACCTCCTCGTCGCTGAGCTGGATCCGGGCGAGCACACCGAGGTGGCGGACGAGATCGGGGGTGATTTCTGACACCCCGTAAGTCTAGTTGGGCCGGTCGGCAGCCTCGTGCGGGTGAGGGCGGGGATGGGCGCGACGGCCGCACTCATCGCCGCCCCATAGGCTGGGCTGGTGATCGATGTCGACCCGCTCCGCCCCTGGATACGCAGCTACGCGGCGGGGGTCCCCGCCGAACTGCCTCCGCTGACGGGCTCTCTCGTGGATCTGGTGGCCGCATCCGCGCGTGATTTCCCGGACGCCCCGGCGCTGGAATTCTTCGGCCGTGAGACCACCTATCGCGCCCTGCAGGACCAGATCGACCGTGCTGCGGCGGCGCTGCATGCGCGGGGCGTCCGCGCCGGCGACCCGGTCGCGCTCGTGCTGCCGAACTGCCCCCAGCACATCGTCGCCTTCTACGCGGTGCTGCGCTTGGGCGCCGTGGTCGTCGAGCACAACCCGCTCTACACGGCCCGCGAGCTGCGCAAGCAGTTCGAGGACCACGGCGCCCGTCACGCGATCGTGTGGAGCAAGGTCGTCGCGACCGTGCAGGACTTCCCCGACGACCTTCCGGTGCCCGACATCATCTCGGTCGACATCACCGCAGCCCTTCCCGCCACCAAGCGCATCGCGCTGCGGCTGCCCGTGGCGAAGGCCCGGGAGTCGCGCCGCGCGCTCACCGAGCCGGTCGTGGATGCCACCCCGTGGCAGCAGATCGTCGCGCATGAGCCGCTTGCGGCATCCCACCCCGGACCGGGCACCGACGACCTGGCGATCATCCAATACACCAGCGGCACCACCGGCAGCCCCAAGGGCGCTGCGCTGACGCACCGCAACCTGCTCGCCAACGCCGTGCAGGCGCGGTCATGGGTGCCGCAGATCGAGCGTGGCAAGGGGTGCGTGTTCTACGCCGTGCTGCCGATGTTCCACGCGTACGGTCTGACGCTGTGCGTCACGTTCGCGATGTCGATGGGCGCGCGGCTCGTGCTGTTCCCCAAGTTCGATGCCGACCTGGTGCTGGCGGTCGTCAAGAAGCGGCCCGCCACCGTCTTCCCCCTCGTGCCTCCGATCGCCGACCGGCTGCTGTCCGCGGCCCGCGAGCGCGGGGTGTCCCTGAAGGGCATCCAGATCGCCATCTCCGGAGCGATGGCCCTTCCCCACGAGCTGGTGGTGCCGTTCGAAGAGGCCACCGGCGGCTACCTCGTCGAGGGCTACGGCCTGTCGGAGTGCTCCCCCGTGCTGATGGTGAACCCCGTCGCGCAGAACCGCGAGCCCGGCACCGTGGGGCTCCCCCTTCCGGGGACGGAGTGCCGCGTGGTCGACCCCGATGAGCCGACGGTGGACGTCGCCCCGGGAGAACGCGGAGAGCTCGTCGTGCGCGGCCCCCAGGTGTTCCGCGGCTACTACGGCCACCCGGAGGAGACCGAGCGCGCGTTCGTGGACGGGTGGTTCCGCACCGGAGACATCGTCACCGTCGACGAGGCGGGCTTCATCCGCATCGTGGACCGCATCAAGGAGCTCATCATCACCGGTGGGTTCAACGTGGCGCCCACCGAGGTCGAGATCGCCCTGCGTCAGCACCCGCACGTCGTCGATGCCGCCGTCGTCGGCCTTCCGAGCGCGCACTCCGGCGAGGAGGTCGCCGCCGCGATCGTCGTGGACGGCACGGTCGAGGTGGACATGGATGAGGTGCGTGAGTTCGTCCGCGGCATCCTCACGCCGTACAAGGTGCCCCGTCGCATCTTCGTCGTCGACGAGCTGCCGCGCTCGATGATCGGCAAGGTGCTGCGCCGCCAGGTGCGCGAGTCGCTTCTGCAGCTCACCGCGCAGTGAAAGGCCTGCCGCGACGACGGCATTCCCCGGGCGAAGCCTGAGGGTGCGGCGCACCGGCACAGCCGACGCCCCGCGCGCAGCCGCGTGCTCACTCCGCCGGGGGCGGGGGGCCCAGCGCCTCGGGCCCCTGCTCGACGAGCACCTTGAACTGCGCGGCGTCGATGATGCGGACGCCCAGCTGCTCGGCCTTCGCGAGCTTGGAGCCCGCACCCGGGCCGGCCGCGACGAAGTCGGTCTTCTTCGAGACGCTGGATGCCGCCTTGCCCCCGGCCGCCATGATCGCCTCCTGCGCACCCTCGCGGCTGTAGCCCTCGAGCGAACCGGTGGCGACCACGGTCACCCCCTCGAGCACGCCGCCGCCGCTGGCCGCGGCACCCGGGCCGGGGTGACCGGGGGTCGCCAGCTGCGCCCCGGCCGCCTGCCACCGCTCGACGATCTCGCGGTGCCAGTCCACCT
>Ga0233375_1001138_pt1 | contig 12440 bp, 12 predicted proteins | sample ElkDunMinimDraft_10_FD_191539 | JGI IMG/M metagenome (GOLD analysis project Ga0233375, IMG submission 191539) | Fecal eukaryotic communites from dung pellets of Tule Elk in California, USA - Elk Dung E16 | ecosystem: Host-associated > Mammals > Digestive system > Large intestine > Fecal | place... | reverse complement strand
GGTCGCTGGCACGACGACCACTGTAGGTGCGTCCCGTGGCCTGCCGGATGCCACGCCGCGGCAGGTGCGTCTACCTTGACGCCATGACGGACCCGCGTGCAGCCGCGCCGACCCCGACCACCCCCGCCGTCGCGGCGGTCGGGTCCGGCAGCACCGCGCTGCTGACCGACAAGTACGAGCTGACGATGCTGCAGGCCGCGCTCGCCGACGGCACCGCCCACCGGCGCTGCGTGTTCGAGGTGTTCACGCGACGCCTGCCCCCGGGCCGGCGCTACGGCGTGCTCGCGGGGACCGGTCGGGTGCTCGAGCAGCTCGCGGCCTTCCGCTTCGGCACCCCGGAGCTCGACTGGCTCGCCGACGCCCGCGTCGTCGACGACGCGACCCTCGAGTTCCTCGCCGGGTACCGGTTCACGGGCGACGTGGTCGGGTACGCCGAGGGCGAGGCGTTCTTCCCCCAGTCTCCCGTCCTGGTGGTCGAGGGGACGTTCGCCGAGGCGGTGCTGCTCGAGACCCTCGTGCTGTCGGTGCTCAACTACGACTCGGCGGTCGCGTCGGCCGCGTCCCGGATGACGAGCGCCGCGGTCGGACGCCCGTGCCTCGAGATGGGTGCGCGGCGGGCGCACGAGGACGCCGCGGTCGCGGCGGCCCGCGCCGCCGTGGTCGCCGGCTTCGCGGGGACGTCCAACCTCGAGGCCGGGCGGCGGTACGGGCTGGCGACCATCGGCACGGCCGCGCACGCATTCACGCTCCTGCACGACGACGAGGAGGCGGCGTTCGCCTCGCAGGTGCGCTCGCAGGGCCCCGGGACGACGCTCCTGGTCGACACGTACGACGTGCGGCGCGGGGTCGAGCGGGCGCTGGCCGCGGCGGGGACGGGGCTGGGTGCGGTGCGGCTGGATTCCGGGGACCTCGCGGTGCAGGCCCAGGAGGTCCGCGCGCAGCTCGACGCCGCCGGCGCGCACGACACGCAGATCGTCGTGACCAGCGATCTGGACGAGTACGCGATCGCGGCGCTCGCGGTCGCACCCGTCGACTCGTACGGCGTGGGGACGTCGCTCGTGACCGGGTCGGGGGCGCCCACGTGCGGCATGGTCTACAAGCTCGTGGCCCGCGAGGGCGCGTCGGGCGCGATGGAGCCGGTCGCCAAGGCGTCACGCTCGAAGACGAGCGTCGGCGGGCGCAAGGCGGCCGCGCGCCGCCTGGGCCCGGACGGACGCGCCGTCGAGGAGGTGCTGGTCGTCGGACCGGACGACCGGGTCGCGCGCTGGACCGCGCACGCCACCCCGGACCCGTCGCTGCGCCCCCTGCACGTCCCGCTCGTGGTCGGCGGTGAGGTCCTGCCCGGTCTGACGGCGGCGGACGGTGTGCGGGCGGCGGCCGCACGGCACGCGGCGTCCCGCGACGAGCTGCCCCGCGGCGCTCGCCGGCTCTCTGCGGACGAGGCCGCGGTGCCGACGGTCGAGCTCAGCCTCGACTGAGCGCTCGCGCTTCGCGGCGCGGGCCTTGCGGACATGGAGCGGGCCGGGACGCCGCAGTGGCGTCCCGGCCCGTTCGTGTGGGTGGCCGGCGGGGGGGGTGCCGACCGCCCGGACGTGGGGTGCTAGATCCTCGCTCGGCCGCGACCGCGGCCCACCAGGCCGAGGATCAGGCTGACGACGAGCACGATGACGCCGATCCAGATGAGGAACTGGCCGATGTTGGTCGCGACGCCGAGGACGACGAGGACGACACCGACGAGGATGAGGATGAGCCAGGACGGCATGTGGGACACCTCTTTCGTGCGAACGCCGGCGGCACGTCGGCCGCCAGGCTCCGAGTTCGGCGCCGGGGGTACCCGGACCGGGTTTGTCACGGCTTGAGCCTGGCAGTCACCGCGCCGGTCGGCACGCCGAACGGTCGACTTGCGTCGTCAAGAGGCGCTGCTATGTGGTCGCGCGTCCAGCGCGCTGACCTGCGATCTCATCAGATCTTCATTGTCCGCATGATGAGACGGCCGCAAGGTCGGGTGTGACCGCCCTCACCGCTTCCCGACGAACCAGCCGCGCAGCATGGCGATCCGCGCCTCGAGCTGATCGGGTGCGGCGAGTGCCACCTCGGGGCCGCCGCAGCGCCGACGCAGCTCGGCGTGCACCGTGCCGTGCGGCTGCCCGCTGCGCCGCGCCCACGCCCCGACGAGCTGCGCGAGCTCCTTGCGGAGCTCGGCCTGCTTGCGGTGGTCGATCACCTCGGGGTCGGGCACGTTCCGCGCGCGGCGCGCACCCTGCTGGTCCGCCTGCCGCTGACGCAGCAGCGTGGTCACCTGGTCGGCGTCCAGCAGACCGGGCAGCCCGAGGAAGTCCAGCTCCTCGTCGGACCCGACCTCCGCGCCCGTGCCGAACTCGCCGCCGTCGAACAGCACGCGGTCGAACGACGCCTGCGCCTCGAGCGCCTCGAACGAGCCCGCGACCCCGTCGGACCCGACCGCGTCGGCGCCGTTCTGCTCGCGCTCCGCCAGGGCGAGCAGGTCGCCCTCGGGGTCCTCGGACCCGTTCGTGGGCTTGTCGAGGGCGTGGTCGCGCTCGATCTCGAGCGTCGCGGCGAGCTCGAGCAGCTGCGGCACGCTCGGCAGGAACACCGACGCCGTCTCGCCGCGCTTGCGGGCACGCACGAAGCGCCCGACGGCCTGCGCGAAGAACAGCGGCGTGGCCGTGCTCGTGGCGTAGACACCCACGGCCAGCCGCGGGACGTCGACACCCTCGGAGACCATGCGCACCGCGACGAGCCAGCGCGAGTCGTCCGCAGCGAACTGCTCGATGCGGTCGCTCGCGCCCGTGTCGTCGGACAGGACGACCGTGGGCGACTGCCCCGTGAGGCGTGCCAGGTGCCCCGCGTACGCCCGCGCGTCGGTCTGGTCGGTCGCGATGACCATCGCACCCGCGTCCGGCACCGTGCGCCGGACCTCGGTCAGACGGCGGTCGGCCGCCGCGAGCACCGACGGGATCCACTCGCCGTTCGGGTCGAGCGCGGTGCGCCAGGCCTGCGACGTCATGTCCTTGGTCAGCGGCTCGCCCAGGCGCGCCGCGACCTCGTCGCCGGCCTTGGTGCGCCACCGCATCGACCCGGAGTACGACAGGAAGATGACGGGCCGCACGACGTGGTCGCGCAGCGCGTCGCCGTACGCGTACGTGTAGTCCGCGACCGAGCGCCGGATGCCGTGGGCGTCCGGCGCGTACGTCACGAACGGGATGGGCGCGGTGTCGGAGCGGAACGGCGTGCCGGTCAGTGCCAGACGGCGCGTGGCACCCTCGAACGCCTCCCGCACGGCGTCGCCCCACGACAGCGCGTCACCTCCGTGGTGCACCTCGTCGAGGATGACGAGCGTGCGCTCCGCTGTCGTGCGCGCCGCGTGCAGCGCGGGCTTGCTCGCGACCTGCGCGTAGGTCACCGCGACGCCGTCGTACCCCGCACCGTGCCGCCCCTGGGCGTTGGTGAACTGCGGGTCCAGGCGGATGCCGACGCGTGCCGCGGCGTCGGCCCACTGCTTCTTGAGGTGCTCGGTGGGCGCGACGACCGTGACACGGCGCACGGCCCGCGACTCGAGCAGCTCGGTCGCGATGCGCAGCGCGAAGGTCGTCTTGCCGGCGCCCGGGGTCGCGACGGCCAGGAAGTCGCGCGGTGAGCGCTCGCGGTACAGGTCGATCGCCTGCGCCTGCCACGCCCGCAGGCTCCCCGCGGCGCCCCACGGCGCACGCGCGGGGAAGGCCGGCGGCAGCTGCTGCGCTGCCGACGACGAGGGGTGCTGCGGGGTGTGGACAGGGGCGACGGACCGGCGGCCCGGGCTCACGCGCCGCCCGCGCCGGAGCCGGAGCCCTTGCCGCGGCCGAAGCCGAAGAAGCCGCGGCCTCCGCCGCCCCCGGAGTCGCCGTCGCCGTCCTGCGGCTCGCGCAGGCCGTCGTACACCTCTTTGCAGATGGGGCACACGGGGAACTTGTTCGGGTCGCGCCCGGGCACCCAGACCTTGCCGCAGAGCGCGATGACCGGCTTGCCGGTCATCGCGGACTCCATGATCTTCTCCTTGCGCACGTAGTGCGCGAAGCGCTCGTGGTCCCCCGGCTCGACCTGCTCGGTGGTCTCCTGGCGCTCGAGGACCGAGGTGCCACCCTGCGTGCCGAACGGCTCGTCGGGTCCTGTCGGCGGGGTCGGCTCACTCATGTCGAACATCGTACGTCGGGGGTCGGACAGGCCGGCGGCACGCCCACGGGCGCCGGGCGGCCCGTCATCCGAAGACGAGGTCGGCGGCCGACGGGTCTCCCTCCAGACGGCGCACGTCGACGGGTCGCGCCCAGTAGGCCCACCATCCCCAGCCCTGGCCGACGCGCTGCCACCCCTCCCCGGGGCGGCGGCCGAACGACGTGCGCACGTGCTCCCACTGCCACTCGTCCCGCTCCACGACGTGGTAGCCGGCGCCGAAGCCCACGCAGTGCCAGCCGTACCGGCCCGCCCGCGCGAGGACCCGCATCTCGTCGAAGGCCGTCAGGGGTGCCAGCACCATGCTGCCGCGGGAGTCCCCGGCCGCGTCCACCACGGGCGCGAACCGCTGCTGCGCCGCCTGCCGCGACATGCCGAGCACGCCGCCGACGTCGTTCCAGGTGCAGCCCGCGGCGCGGGCCGAGGTGATCGCGTCCCGGAGCATCCCGTCCGTCGTGTCACGTGCGTCACGCACGAGCCGGACGAGGTCGAGGTAGGCGTCCGGGTCCCGCTCGAGCCGCGCGGCGAGTCCGGGCTCGGCGACGTCGAGCGCGGCGGTCAGGTGGTCACGGAGGGTCGGCGTCGCCATGTGTCAACCGTGGCTTGACAATGCCGCCGACGTCAAGCATTCCTTGACACATTCCCTCGGTCGGGTGGACGCCCCGGCCCACCCGCGAGCGCGTCACAGGCCCTGCCAGGCGGGCTTCGCCGCGTAGGTCTCGCGGTAGTGGTCGGCGAGCTGGAGGCGGCTCGCCGCCGCGTCGTCGACCAGGACCGTCACGTGGGGGTGCAGCTGCAGGACCGTCGCCGGCCACAGCGCGCTGACGGGTCCCTCGACGAGCTGGTGGACGGCCTGCGCCTTGCCGCGGCCCTGGGCGAGCAGCACCAGGTGCCGCGCCGCCGTGATCGTCGCGAGCCCCTGCGTGAGGCAGTGCGTCGGCACGGCGTCGACGTCATCGTCGAAGAACCGCGCGTTGTCCTCGCGCGTCTGACGCGTCAGGGTCTTGATCCGCGTGCGCGACCCCAGCGACGAGCCGGGCTCGTTGAACGCGACGTGACCGTCGGTGCCGATGCCCAGCAGCTGCAGGTCCACGCCCCCGGCGTCGGCGATCGCCCGCTCGTACGCGGCGCACGCGGCCGGCAGGTCCGCCGCCAGGCCGTCGGGGCCGTGCACGGACCCGGGCGGCAGGTCGACGCGCGCGACCAGCTCGGCGTCGATCACGTTGCGGTACCGCTCGGGGTGCTCGGCGGGCAGGCCGACGTACTCGTCGAGCAGGAACGCCTGCGCCCGCGCGAACGACAGGCCGTGCTCGGCGTGCCGGCGCGCGAGCTCGTCGTACACGGCCAGCGGGCTCGACCCCGTCGCGAGCCCGAGCACGGCGTCGGGCCGGGCCGTCAGCAGCCGCTCGACCGCGTCCGCGGCGAGACGCGCCAGCTCGGCCGCGGGTGCGATGACGACCTCCATCAGACGATCTCCCCTCGTCCCACGAGCGCGGCCCCGACAGCCGCGACCGGGACGTCGCGCGGCGCGAGGTGCACACGGTCCGCCAGCGTGAGCGACGCGAGGAACGGCGACGCCACGGCCTCGCGTGCGAGCTCGGCCCGCACGCCCGCGAGCAGCGGCGCCCCGAGCGCGCTCACCCCGCCGCCGATCACGACGTGGTCGACGTCGCAGGTCAGCACGAGGATCCGGACGGCGCCGGCGACCGCCCAGAGGAACCGGTCGCGCACGGCCACGGCACCCGTGTCGCCCGCGTCGGCCGCCTCGAACAGCGCGAGCGGCGCGGGGCGCGCGTCGGGCGACGGCCACGCGGCGTCGAGTGCGCTGCCCGACGCGTACTGCTCGACGCAACCGCGCTGCCCGCACTTGCAGGGCAGACCGTCGGGCACCAGCGTCAGGTGCCCCACCTCCCCCGCGGCGCGGTGCGAGCCACGGCGCAGCGTGCCGTCGAGCAGCAGCCCCGCGGCGACCCCCGTGCCGAGCGCGAGGAACGCGAGGTCACGGCGCGCGGACCGGGGTGCGACGGTGTGCGCGGCGCCGAGCACCGCGACGTTGAGGTCGTTCTCGACGCGCACGCGCGCGCCGGCCCCCAGCGCGGCCGCGGCGGCCGCCGCGAGGGGGAACGGCTGCGTGACGCCGACGTTGACCGCGTGCTCGACGGTCCCCGTGACGGGGTCGACGACGCCCGGCACCCCGATGCCCGTGCCCACGAGGGCGTCGACCGGGACGCCGTGCGCATCGGCCAGGGCGTGCACGGACGTCGTCACCGCCTCGACGAGGCCGTCGGGGCCGCGGACCGTGGTCGCACGGTGCGTCCGCACGACCCGCCCGTCGGGGTCGAGCAGCACCGCGAGCACCTTGGTGCCGCCGATGTCGACGCCGACGGACCAACCGGGCCGGGGCACGTGGGCGGTGGGCACGACAGGGTTCCCCCCCAGGGTCGTGGCGTCCATGACTCAGCCCTTGACCGCCCCGGACACCAGGCCGCCGGTCATGCGCCCCTGCACGATGAGGAAGAAGACGACGACCGGGACCGCGACGAGCACGGAGCCGGCCATGAGTGCTCCCCAGTCGGTCGACTTGGTGGCCTGCTGGAACGTGCGCAGCCACACGGGCAGCGTCATGGACTCGGGCCGGGTCATGATGATCAGGGCCATCATGAACTCGTTCCACGCCTGCAGGAACGCGAACACGCCGGTCGACACCAGACCCGGTGCGAGCAGCGGGAACGTGATCTTCCAGAACGCCCGGGGCCGCGAGCAGCCGTCGATCATCGCGGCCTCCTCGAGCTCGACGGGCACACCGTTGACGAAGCCGCGCAACGTCCAGATCGTGAAGGGCAGGACGCCCGCGAGGTACACGACGCCGAGCGCGATCACGGTGTTCAGCAGCCGCCACGAGTCGACCATCTGGAACACCGAGATCATCATCGCCTCGCCCGGGACCATCTGGATCACGAGGATCGACAGCACGAAGGCCGCCCGTCCCCGGAACCGGAACCGCGTGACGGCCAGCGACGCGAAGAACGCCAGGACCATCGAGGCGACCAGCACGAGGAACGTCACCTGCAGCGAGTTGCCCAGCGCGGGCACGAAGGGGGCCCGCTCCTGGTGGAACATCGCGGTGTCGTAGTTGCGCAGCGTCGGCTCGTCGGGCCACAGGTGCAGCTCGGGCCCGATGATGAGGTTGGTCGGCAGGAAGGACGTGTTGACCATCCAGTACACCGGGAACGCGAAGGCCGCGGCCAGCAGCGCGGCGAGCACGCCCCAGCCGACGGACGCGGCCCTGCGGCGGGCCGGGCGCCTGCGGACGACGCCCGCGACCGGTGCCGCGGGTGCGACGACCGGCACGGTGCCGGCGGGTGCGAGGCTCACAGCGGCTCCTCCTTGACCGTCACGCGCACGTAGTACGCGGAGATGGCGAGCATGAGCACGGTGAAGATGACGGCGATGGCGCTCGCGGCCCCGTAGTGGCCCTGTGCCATGCCCATCTCGTAGATGTAGACCCCGAGCGTGCTCGTCTCGGACTTCACGCCACCGATGCCCTGCAGGACGAAGATCTGCGTGAAGACCTTCAGGTCCCAGATCATCGACAGCACGATCAGCACGACGTAGATGGTCCGCACGTACGGGACCTGCACGTCGAAGAACCGCTGCCGGGCGTTCGCGCCGTCGAGCTGTGCGGCCTCGAGCACCTCGCCGGGCACCTGCGTGAAGCCCGCGTAGAGCGTGAACGCCACGAACGGGATCGCCCCCCACACGATGACCAGGGCCGCGACCGCGAAGAAGGACAGCGGTGAGATGAGCCACGAGTGGCCCATCCAGCTCTCGCCGGTCACCGCCGTCAGGAGGTGGTTGACGACGCCGTACTGGGTGTCGAAGATCCAGCCCCACACGAGCATCGCGGCCAGCGGCGGCATCGCCCACGCCAGCAGCAGTGCGACCGACAGCACGAGGCGCATCGCGCGTCCCAGCTTCATGAGCAGCAGGGCCACCAGCGTGCCGGCCGTGATGGTCGCGACGACGCACACGAGCATGAAGGCGAAGCTGCGGGCCGTGACGGCCCAGAACCGTTCGTCCGTCAGCGTCGCGACGTAGTTGTCGAGGCCCACGAACTGCGCCGGCACGCCGAGCAGCTGGGCGCGCTCGTACTCGTGCACCGACAGCCAGAGCATGCGGACCAGCGGGTAGCCGGTGATGACGACGAGCACCGCGAGGCTGGGGGCCAGCAGCGCCCAGGGCAGGAGCCGCGTGGGGGTGATCGCGCGGGTCGCGCGGGGCGGCGGCGCGGCGCCGGGCGGCGCGGGCCGCAGCATGGTCGAGCTCATGGGGGTCCCTCCTGCGGTGACCCGGCCGGGTCCGCACGCGAGGCGCGGACCCGACCGGTGCGCCGGGTCAGCCGTTGAGGATGGACTCGATCTGCGCGTCGAGCTCGGTCGCGATCGTCTCGACGTCACCACCCTGCGCGATCTGCACGAGGGCGTCCTGGATGACCTTCTGCGCCTCGACGTCGCCCCACTTCGGGGTCGCGGGGGTCAGCTCGGCGTTGGCCGCGGCCGCGGCGGACGCGAGCGTGAACTCGTCGTCCGGCAGGGCCGAGACGAGCGACTTCTTGGCCGGGATCATCGAGTTCTCGGCGAGGATCGTCTGGTAGTCGTCGGACAGCAGGATCGTCAGGGCCTTCTTGGCCAGGTCGACGTTGGCCGACTTGGTGGCCACGGCGACGTTCGAGCCGCCGGCGAAGACCTTGGCGGTCTCGCCCGCGGTCGCACCGGGCAACGGGAAGGCGTGCAGGTCGGCGCCGAACGTGTCGGCGCACCCGGGCGCCTCGGCGTCGGCCGGGGCCTGGATGGACCACCGGATCCAGTTCGGGGCGGACAGGAACGTCGTCTGCCCGGCGCAGAACGGCACCTGCAGCTCGGCCTCGTCGCCGTCCTTGGGCGCGTTCGAGGCGTTGACCATGAGGTCCTGGACCTGCTTGAGGCCCTTGATGCCACCTGGCGAGGAGAACCCGGCCTCCCACGCGCCGTCGTCGCCGGGCTCGGCGATGAAGCCGCCGTTCTCCCAGACGAACGGCAGCGCGTTGTACCAGTCCTGCCCGGGGAACCAGACGCCCGAGTGGTCGGCGGTCCTCACCGACTTGGCCGCCTCGACGTACTCCTCGAGCGTCGTCGGCAGCGCCGCCCCGCCCAGGATCTGGTCGCTGTAGAACACGATGCGCGAGCCCGCGTAGTACGGGGCCGCGTAGAACGTGTCCTCCCACGTGCCTGCCTTGACGAAGCCGGGCAGCAGGTCGTCGCCGCCGAGGTCCTCGGCGATGTCGTCGAGCGGTGCGAAGTACCCGGCCGACGTGAACGTGGCGGCCTGCGTGTTGCCGACCTCGACGACGTCGGGCGAGTCGGACGAGGACAGCGCGGTCGTCAGCTTGTCGACGAGGCCCGTCCAGGACTGCTCCTCGATCGTGAGCGTCGAGCCGGGGTTCTCCTCCTCGAACGTCGTCGTCAGGTACTCGCGCGCCTCGTCGGGGGTGTCGGTCCCGACGAGCCAGACGCGGATCTGCGCACCGTCCGTCCCGCCCGAGGCGTCATTGCTGCCGTCAGCGGCGTCGTCCCCTGCGGAGCACGCCGTGAGCACGAGGGCTGCCGCCAGACCGACGGCGCCGAAACGTAGGATCTTCACGTTGGAGTTCCTCCCAAGTGGCGAGGCGATCGTCACCACGACGTCGCCGGTGGGTGGTGCTACCGACCTGCTGGACGGTCGGCTCGAGGTCGTCACGGACCCGAGCCGGCCCCGGCGCTCGGGGCCGTCACGTGATCCCGAGCTGACCGGACAGGACGAGCACGCCGGCGCCTGCGAGCGCCGCGTCCTCGTCGAGAGCTGCCATCCGCAACCGCAGGTCGTGCCCGACGACGGGCATCGTCCTGTCGCGGAGGGTGGTGGTCGCCGCGTCCCGCAGGGGTCCGTCGAGCAGCTCCGGGGGGCCGGAGAGCAGGACCTCGGCGAGGTTGAGCGCACTGACGACGGGTGCGAGCGTGCGGCCCAGCATCCGTCCGACCGACGCCAGTGCGGCGTCGGCGGCCTGCGGGGACAGACCGGCGGTGCGGCGGCGCAGGGCCGGCGCGCTGAGCACGGTCTCGAGGCAGCCGGCGCGCCCGCACGCGCACGGCTGGGGGGTCTCGCCGGGGGTGGCGTCGTCGACGACGGTGACGTGCCCGATCTCACCGGCGGCGTGCCCGCGGCCGCGTACGAGGGCGCCGTCGACGAGCATGCCCGCGCCGACGCCCTGCCCGACGGTGACGATCATGGCGCTCGCGTCGGCGCCGCCGTACGTGTACTCCCCCAGCGCCCGGGTGTTGGCGTCGTTGGCGACGTGCACCGGGACGCCGAGCGTCGCGGTCAGCCGCGCGGCCAGCGGGACGTCGTACCAGCCCCGGTTGGGCGCCTCGACGACGCACCCCGCGTCGTCGATGACGCCGGGTGAGGAGATGCCGACGCCGATGACCGGCTTGGTGGCGCCGTCGACGAGCCGGCGGCACAGCTCCTCGACGAGGGTGACCGCGTCGGCGCCGGTCGCGCCGCCGCTGGCGACGTGCGCACGCGTGACGACCTCGCCCACGAGGGTCATGACCGCGCCGTGGACGGTCTCGTCGTCCGTGAGGTCGAGGACGACGACGTGGTGGTCGGCCGAGCGCAGCCCGACGAGGGTGGCGGGCTTGCCGACCTTGCCCTCGGCCCGCACGCCCAGCTCGGCGACGAGCCCCTCGGCGAGCAGCGCGGCGACGAGGTCGGAGACGGTGACGCGCGTCAGGCCGGTGCTGCGCGCGATGTCGGCGCGGGACGACGGCCCCTCGTGGAACAGGTGCCCCAGGACGAGCGAGCGGTTGTGGGCGCGGGCGTGCTCGGGCAGCACCTTGGCGGTCGGTCGCAGCTGACGCTGGACGGGGTTCGCGGTGCGGCCGGCGGCCACCCTCGTCATCGGAGGCATGTTTGTTAGTAGACCTTCCTTACTAATCGCGGTCAACAGTCGGACGTGACCGTGATCACATCGTGACCGTGCGTTCACACGTCCGTGCGCCGCGCGTCACGAAGGGGCGACGGAGCCCTCCGCGAGCCAGCCACGGGCGCCCGCGTGCTGCACCGACCGCGTCGCGCAGCGGATGCCCTCCGCGAGCGCGTCGAGCGGGTCCGCCCCGCGCGCGAGCACCGCCGCCATCGCGCCGTGCAGCACGTCGCCCGCGCCGAGCGTGTCGACGACGCCCCCCGCCGGGACGTCCGCGGGCCGCAGCGACGTGCGGACAGGCGCGCCCTCCCCCGCCGCGCGACGCACCCGCACGGGCCCCGGCCCGGCGCTGCGCGCGACGAACCACGGACCGGACGCCGCGACCGCGTCGAGCAGACCGTCGACGGGGTCGGCGGCACCCTCGGCGGGCCCCTGCGACCACCCCGGCACGGCGAAGTCGGCCGAGAGGACCGCGAGGTCGACGGCCGCGAGCAGCTCGGCCGTCGACGGCTTCCAGCTGCCGCCGTCCAGGAGCACCGGGACCCCGGTCGCGCGCGCCGCGGCGGCGAGCTCGAGACCGGCCGCGGGGTGGTGCCCGTCCACGAGCAGCGCACCGGCGCCACGGAGCACCGCGATGTCGGGACGGGCGAGGTGCGGCGCGCCCGCGCCGTTGACGGAGACGACGGCGCGCTCCCCCGTCGCGCGCGTGACGAGCACGGTCGAGACCGGCAGCACACCGGCGGCGTCCGGCGCCAGGTCGACGACGTCGACGCCCGCGGCCACGAGCCCGGCGCGCGCGACGTCGGCGAGCGGGCCCGTGCCGAGCGCGGTCACGAGGGTCGTCGGCACCCCCAGACCCGCCGCGACGGCGGCCGCGTTGGCCGCCGGGCCGCCGAACGTCACGTCCAGGCCGTCGGCGACGACCTTCTCGTCGGGTGCGGGCAGGCGGTCGAGCACCTGCGTCACGTCGAGGGTCGTCAGGCCGCAGCACACGAGACGGTCACGCATGCGGGCATCCTCCCAGGCGACCCCCGGCACGGCATCGACCCCGCTCGTCACCGCGTCTGGCGATTCCCACGACTTCAACGTTTCACCGCGTCGCAAGGGGTTCACCGGTCGGACGCCACGTGGTTGTCTGCGCGGGCAAGCGCTTTCACGAATCGAGAGGCAGGAACATGCCCCCTAGACATCCGGTGGCCCGACGCCCGTTCCG
>Ga0233375_1001136_pt1 | contig 12446 bp, 9 predicted proteins | sample ElkDunMinimDraft_10_FD_191539 | JGI IMG/M metagenome (GOLD analysis project Ga0233375, IMG submission 191539) | Fecal eukaryotic communites from dung pellets of Tule Elk in California, USA - Elk Dung E16 | ecosystem: Host-associated > Mammals > Digestive system > Large intestine > Fecal | place... | reverse complement strand
GCTGCTCCGGGTCGGGATCGGGGAACCGAGGTCGGACGAGGGCCGTCGGCCCTCGTCCACTATCCCGCAGGCCGGACCACGTCGCCAGCACTCGCGACCGCGCCCGACGGCCTACTCGAGGACGGCGCCGCGCGAGGCCGACTGGACGAGCTTGGCGTACTTGGCCAGGACGCCGCGCGTGAAGGTCGGGGCGAGGGGCTCCCACCCGTCCTTGCGTGCCTCGAGCTCGGCCTCCTCGACCAGCAGGTCGAGCGTCTTGCGGGCGACGTCGAGGCGGATCCGGTCGCCGTCGCGCACGAACGCGATGGGGCCGGCGTCGACGGCCTCGGGAGCGACGTGCCCCACGCACAGTCCCGTGGTTCCCCCCGAGAAGCGGCCGTCGGTCAGCAGCAGCACCGTCTTGCCGAGACCCGCGCCCTTGATGGCGCCCGTGATCGCGAGCATCTCGCGCATGCCCGGCCCGCCCTTGGGCCCCTCGTACCGGATGACGACGACGTCGCCGTCCGTGATCGTCCCGTCCTCGAGGGCGTCGAGCGCGCCGCGCTCACGCTCGAACACGCGGGCCGTGCCCTCGAACACGTCGGAGTCGAAGCCCGCGGACTTCACGACGGCCCCCTCGGGCGCGAGCGAGCCACCGAGGATCGTGATGCCGCCCGTGCGGTGGATGGGGTTGTCGAGCGCGCGCAGGATCTTGCCGTCGGGGTCCGGGGGGTCGATCTCCGCGAGGTTCTCGGCCACGGTCCGGCCCGTGACGGTCAGGGCGTCGCCGTGGAGGAGGCCCGCGTCGAGCAGCGCCTTCATGACCACGGGCACGCCGCCGATGCGGTCGACGTCGTTCATGACGTAGCGCCCGAACGGCTTGAGGTCCCCCAGGTGCGGGACCTTGGCCGCGACGCGGTCGAAGTCCGCGAGCGTGAGCTCGACCTCGGCCTCGTGCGCGATCGCGAGCAGGTGCAGCACCGCGTTGGTCGAGCCGCCGAACGCCATGACGACGGCGATCGCGTTCTCGAACGCCTCCTTGGTCATGATGTCGCGCGCCGTGATGCCGCGGCGCAGCAGCTCGACGACGGCCTCGCCCGAGCGGTGCGCGAAGTTGTCGCGGCGCCGGTCGGCCGAGGGCGGTGCGGCCGAGCCGGGGAGCGACATGCCCATGGCCTCGGCGACCGACGCCATGGTGTTCGCGGTGTACATCCCGCCGCACGCACCCTCACCGGGGCAGATCGCCCGCTCGATGCGGTCGAGGTCCTCACGGCTCATGAGCCCGCGCGAGCACGCGCCGACGGCCTCGAACGCGTCGATGAGCGTGACGTCCTTCTCGGTGCCGTCGGAGAGCTTGACCCAGCCCGGCATGATCGAGCCCGCGTAGAGGAACACGCTCGCGAGGTCGAGGCGCGCGGCGGCCATGAGCATGCCCGGGAGCGACTTGTCGCACCCCGCGAGCAGCACCGAGCCGTCGAGGCGCTCGGCCTGCATGACGGTCTCGACCGAGTCGGCGATGACGTCGCGGCTCACGAGCGAGAAGTGCATGCCCTCGTGCCCCATCGAGATGCCGTCGGACACCGAGATGGTGCCGAACTGCAGCGGGTACCCACCGCCAGCGTGCACGCCCTCCTTGGCGCCCTGCGCGAGGCGGTCGAGGGACAGGTTGCAGGGCGTGATCTCGTTCCACGAGCTCGCGATGCCGATCTGGGGCTTGACCCAGTCCTCGTCCCCCATCCCGACGGCGCGGAGCATGCCGCGCGAGGCCGTGGCCTCGATGCCGTCGGTCACGGTGCGGGAACGGGGCTTGATGTCCGGGGCGGGACCGGTGGAGGGCGTCATGCCCACACTCTATGAACGTGCCGGGTCGCTGGCCCGCCGAGCCGGCGGCGCGCCGCCGGCTCGGCTCCCGGGCGCAGCCGACGTCGCCCGGGGCGCCCCCGGCGTGGCCGAGCGCCCGTGGCGGACCTCCGCGCCCGACCGCGCGCGGTCCGCGGGAGGTCCACCTCGCGTGGCGCCTCAGCGCCTCGTGATGAGGGAGACGTCGCGCACGGCGCCGCGGTCGGCGGACGTCGCCATCGCGGCGTAGGCCTGGAGCGCCGGGGACACGTACCGGTCACGGTCGACGGGCTGCCAGGGGTTCTCGCGCGCCTCCATCTTGGCGCGGCGCTCGGCCAGGACGTCGTCGGAGACGTTGAGCCGGATGAGGCGCGTGTCGACGTCGATCTCGATCTCGTCGCCGTCCTCGACCAGGCCGATCACGCCGCCGGCCGCGGCCTCGGGCGACACGTGGCCCACCGAGATGCCGCTCGAACCGCCCGAGAAGCGGCCGTCCGTGATGAGCGCGCAGACCTTGCCCAGGCCGCGGCCCTTGATGAAGGACGTCGGGTAGAGCATCTCCTGCATGCCGGGCCCGCCCGCGGGGCCCTCGTAGCGCACGACGACGACGTGGCCGGGCTGGACCTGCTTGGTGAGGATCTTCTCGACGGCCTCGTCCTGCGACTCGCACACGAGCGCCGTGCCGACGAAGTGGAACACGTCGGGGTCGACGCCCGCGGTCTTGAACACCGCGCCGTCCTCGGCGAGGTTGCCGCGCAGGACGGCCAGGCCGCCCTCGACCGTGTAGGCGTGCTCGAGGTCGCGGATGCAGCCGTTCGCGGCGTCGGTGTCGAGGGACTCCCACCGGTTCGAGGTGGAGAACGCCTGCGTGGTGCGGACCCCGCCCGGGGCGGCGTGGAACAGCTCGACGGCCCGCTCGGTGGCCTTGCCGCCGCGGACGTCCCAGTCGTCGAGCCACTCGCGCAGCGTGGGGGTGTGCACCGACGTCACGTCGTGGTCGAGGAGACCGGCCCGGTCGAGCTCGCCCAGCAGCGCGGGGATGCCGCCCGCACGGTGGACGTCCTCCATGTGGAAGTCGGGGTGGTTGGGTGCGACCTTGGACAGGCACGGCACCTGGCGGCTGATGCGCTCGATGTCGGTCAGGTCGAAGTCGATCTCGCCCTCCTGCGCGGCCGCGAGGACGTGCAGGACGGTGTTGGTCGATCCGCCCATCGCGACGTCGAGCGTCATGGCGTTGGCGAACGCGGCCTTGGTCGCGATGTTGCGCGGCGCGGCCGAGTCGTCCTCCTCGTCGTAGTAGCGGCGCGCGAGGTCGACGATGGTCCGGCCCGCCTCGAGGAAGAGCTCCTTGCGCGCGGCGTGCGTCGCGAGGGTCGAGCCGTTGCCGGGCAGCGAGAGCCCCAGGGCCTCGGTCAGGCAGTTCATCGAGTTCGCGGTGAACATGCCCGAGCACGAGCCGCACGTGGGGCACGCGGCCTCCTCGACCTGCGCGAGGGCGGCGTCGCTCACGTCGTCGTCGGCGGCGTAGTTGATCGCGTTGACCAGGTTGAGCGGCGTCCTCGCCACGCCGTCGGCCACGACGGCCTTGCCCGCCTCCATGGGCCCGCCCGACACGAAGATCACGGGGATGTCGAGACGCAGCGCGGCGTTGAGCATGCCCGGCGTGATCTTGTCGCAGTTGGAGATGCACACGATCGCGTCCGCGCAGTGCGCGTTGACCATGTACTCGACCGAGTCGGCGATGAGGTCGCGGCTGGGCAGCGAGTAGAGCATGCCCGCGTGCCCCATCGCGATGCCGTCGTCGACCGCGATGGTGTTGAACTCCTTGGAGACGCCGCCGGCCTCGCGGATGGCCGACGCGACGAGGTCGCCCATGTCCTTGAGGTGGACGTGGCCCGGGACGAACTGCGTGTACGAGTTCGCGATCGCGATGATCGGCTTGCCGAAGTCCTCCGAGCCCATGCCGGTGGCGCGCCAGAGCGCGCGGGCACCGGACATGTTGCGGCCGTGGGTGGACGTCCGGGAGCGCAGGGGGCGGCTCATGGCGGTTCAGCTCCTTCACGTGGTGCTGCGGCCTGGGAGGTGACCGCTCGGACACAGTACGCCCGCCGTGCCCGCTGGAGGTCGGGAGTCCGGCTCGTGGTCCTCGCGCGGCAGCGCTCCCACCCCGTCGCCATGTGCAATCCCCCTACGTAGCACCACCGATACGGGAAAACCCGTCAATCCGGCCAAAACCTTGCGGCCCGCTTCACCCGGGTGGGAGGTTGGCACGGCTGCCTCGGCAGTGCCCACACCTCGCCACACTCCCGACGGCTGCCCAGACCTGCAGAGCCGTGCAGATCCCTGCAGGACACCTGCAGACCCCTGCGGGCAGCTGCCCACGCGTGCCGAACGCACGCCCGTGCGTGGCCCTCGCCTGCCGACCCTCGCCGACCGCGAGGCGGCCCGCAGCCCTCGCGACCAGACCCCCAGCAGACCCCTCACAACGCCCTCGGTGCCACGGCGCCCGCCGCCCCACCGCACGGGCCATGATCGATCCGGAGACCAGACCATGAGCCACGCCACCGCAGTACCGAGCCGGGACGCTCGCGCCGCCGCGTCCGACACCGCCCCCACGACCCGCACCCCCGCGGCCCAGGAGACCGCGCAGGCCGAGCACGTCGTCACGAGCCCCGCCGCGCGCCGCGCGCTCGCCGTGCTGCGCATCGCGATCTCGCTCGTCTTCCTGTGGCCCGTGCTCGACAAGACGCTGGGCCTGGGTTACGCGACGCCGGCCGAGCGCGCCTGGCTCAACGGGGGCTCCCCGACGCAGGGGTACCTGTCGTCGCTGTCCGGACCCTTCGCGGAGCCGTTCGGCGCCATGGCCGGTCCGGCGACCGACTGGCTCTTCATGCTCGGCATGGGCCTGACCGGGCTGGCACTGCTGCTCGGTGTCGGGACGCGGGTCGCCGCGGTCTCGGGCACGCTGCTCATGGCGATGCTGTGGGCGACGACGTGGCCCGTGGCCGCAGGGTCGAACAACCCGGTCGTCGAGGACCACGTCGTGACGGCGCTCGTCGTGATCGTCCTGGCGCTGACCCACGCGGGCAGCACCTGGGGCCTGGGCGGGGTCGCCGCCCGCGCGGGCGTGCCGGGCTGGATGCGCTGACCGCCCCACGCCCGACGACGACGCACGCCCCGGTGCATCGCTGCACCTGGGCCCGCGTCGTCGTCGGGCGGGCCGCGTCGTCGTCGGGCGGGCCGCGTCCCGGCAGGAGGCCGCGTACAGGAGGCCCGTCAGGAGACCCGTCAGGAGGCCGGGGCCGCGACGGCCTCCTGCTCGTCCGCGTGGCGGATGTGGCGCGTGACCCACGGCGCGAGCGCGAACAGGATCAGTGCGAACACGAGCGTGATCGCACCGACCACGCCGAAGTACGCGGTGTCCGAGGCGCCCGCGGTGACCTGCACGATCTGCGCCGTGATCGCCTGCCCGGCGGCCGGGGCGAGGAACCACAACGCCATGGCCTGGCTGCGGAAGGCGCGCGGCGCGAGCAGCGTCGTCGCGGCCAGGCCCACGGGCGACAGGCACAGCTCGCCGAGCGTCTGGATCACGTAGACCGAGACGAGGACCCAGGCGGGCGCCTTCTCGTCGGCGAAGATCGCCGAGGCGCCGGAGAGCCACAGGAACGACAGCGCGGCGAGCGTCAGGCCCATCGCGAACTTCACGGCTGTCGGCGGACGGTCCTTGGTCTTGACCCAGATCCAGGCGAACACGGGCGCGAGGATCACGATCGAGAACGGGTTCACGGACTGGAAGAACGCGGGCTCGATCGCGACGCCGAAGAACGAGAGCTCGGTCCGGTCCTTCGCGAAGCTCGACAGCGTCGTGGCCGCCTGCTCGAAGATCATGAAGAACAGCATCGCCGCGACGAACAGCGGGATGTACGCGGTGAGCCGGGACCGTTCGGGCGCCGTCACCTTGGGCGAGCGGAACATGACCAGGAAGTACGCGATGGGCGCCGCGAACGCGATGTAGGACAGCGTGTCGATGAACGTCGAGATCCCGAACGACCCGGACACGATCCAGGCGATGAGTCCCGCGACCGCGATCCCCGCGAGGATGAACAGGCCCAGGCGCGCGAGCTTGGGGTACTCCGCGCGCGTGAGCGGGTTGGGCACCGAGTCCCCGGCGCCGCCCAGGTACTTGCGCCCCGCGACGAAGAACACGAGCGCGATGGCCATGCCGACCGCCGCGACCGCGAAGCCCGCGTGGTACCCCCACATCCGGTTGACGAACCCGACGATCAGGGGCGAGACGAGCGAGCCCAGGTTGATGCCCATGTAGAAGATCGAGAACGCCGAGTCGCGGCGGGGGTCGTCGCGCGCGTAGAGCTCGCCGACCATCGACGACACGTTGGGCTTGAGGAGGCCGGTCCCCAGGGCGACGAGCGCGATGCCGAACATCGAGAACCCGGCTCCGGGGATCGTCAGCGCGACGTGGCCCGCCGCGATGATGATGCCGCCGTAGAGCACCGAGCGCCTCGACCCGATGACCCGGTCCGCGAACCAGCCGCCGACCACCGACAGCAGGTACACGCCCGTGCCGTAGATCGAGACCAGCGCGAGACCGGTGACCTCGTCGAGGGCCAGGCCACCGTTGGCGACGGTGTCCGTCAGGTAGAACAGGAGGATGGCCCGCATGCCGTAGTAGCTGAACCGTTCCCACAGCTCGGTGGTGAACAGCGTCATCAACCCGATGGGGTGCCCGAAGAACCCGCGATCACGAGGGACGTTCCCTGCCGCGGGGACTGCGTCACCGGGGACCTGCGGGCCCGTGAGATCGGGCTGGACGGGCCGCTCGTCGTTACCGCTCATGGATCGTATTTTCCCACCGGCCGGTGGGTGGGGCCAACGCGGGTGGTCGTGGCGAACGTCACGGGCGGGGCCCGGCTAGCGTGGTCGGATGCCCTCCCACGCACCGACCGTCCTGTGGTTCCGCCGCGACCTGCGCCTGGCCGACAACCCTGCCCTCGCCGAGGCCGTGGGCGAGGCGGGCTCCGCGGGGGGCGGCGTCGTCGGGCTGTTCGTCCTGGACCCCGCGCTGTGGGCGTCGGCCGGACCGGTGCGCCAGGCGTACCTGGTCCGTAGCCTGCGCGCGCTCGACGCCGCGACGGGAGGCCGGCTCGTGGTGCGTCACGGCGACCCGCGCACGGTCGTGCCGGCGGTGTGCGCGGAGGTCGGCGCGCGGTCGGTCCACGTCGCCGCGAGCCACGAGCCCTACGGCCGCCGCCGCGACGAGGTGGTCGAGGAGTCGCTCGCCGCCGACGGGGTGCGGCTGCGCCGCACGGGTTCCCCGTACGCGGTCGCGCCCGGGCGCGTGCTCACCCGGGGTGGGACCCCGTTCCAGGTCTTCACACCGTTCCGGGCGGCGTGGGTCGAGCACGGCTGGCGCGCCCCCGCTCCCCTGCCCGACGACGTCGCGTGGGCCACGCTCGCGACCGACGGTCTCCCGCACGCGCCCGAGCCCGGGGCACGCCTGCCCGAGGCAGGCGAGGCAGCAGCCCTCGACCGCTGGCACGCGTTCCTGGGCGACGGCCTCGCGGACTACCCGACCGATCGCGACCGGCCCGACCTCGCCGGGACCTCGTACCTGTCCCCCGCGCTCAAGTGGGGCGAGATCCACCCCCGGACGCTGCTCGCCGACCTCGCCGCCGCCGTCCGCGCGGGGTCCGTGCCGGAGGAGTCCGCGGCGACGTACCGTTCGGAGCTCGCGTGGCGCGAGTTCCACGCCGACGTCCTGTTCCACCACCCCGGCGCGGCCAGGCGCTCGCTGCGCACCGTGGTCCCCGAGGACGCATGGGCGACGGGCAGCACCGAGGACGCGCTGCTCACCGCGTGGCGCGAGGGACGCACGGGCTACCCGATGGTCGACGCCGGCATGCGCCAGCTCCTCGGCACCGGCTGGATGCACAACCGGGTCCGGATGCTCGTCGCGTCGTTCCTCGTCAAGGACCTGCACGTGCGCTGGCAGCGCGGGGCCGAGCACTTCATGGCACACCTCGTCGACGGGGACGTGCCGCAGAACCAGCTCAACTGGCAGTGGGTCGCGGGCACCGGGCGCGACGCCGCGCCCTACTTCCGGATCTTCAACCCGGTCACCCAGGGCCTGAAGTTCGACCCCGACGGCGCCTACGTGCGCGAGTGGGTGCCCGAGCTGCGCGACGTCCCGGGCAAGGCCGCGCACGAGCCGTGGAGGGTGCCGGGGGGCGTGCCCGGGTATCCCGAGCGGGTCGTGGACCACGCGGTCGAGCGCACGGTGTCGCTCGAGGACTTCGAGCGTGGCCGGGGGCGGTGAGCCTCCACGTGCCAGGACGAGCGTGACCCGCGGGTCACGCTCGTCCTGGCAAGCGCTGCGAAGCCGGTGCTCAGAGCCCCGCGCGGAACTCGTCCTCGAGGATGCTCATGACGATCGCGTCGGCCCAGCCGTCCCCGTCGCGGAACGCGTCCCGGAGCCGCCCCTCCTCACGGAAGCCCAACGACTCGTAGAGCATGCGGGCCCGCGGGTTGATGCTCAGCACGTCGAGGCTCACCCGGTGCAGGTGCGGCCCCTCGGGGTGGTCGAACGCGAAGCGCAGCACCTCGAAGATCGCCTCGCGCCCGTAGCCGCGCCCGCGGTAGTTCGTGAGCAGGACCAGGCGCAGGTTGGCCGACAGCGCATGCTCGTCGATCTCGTTGAGGACGATCTCGCCGAACATCTCGTCGCTCACGAGCTGCCCGTCACGCTGGGCGCCCGACGTGATGGCCCAGTCGTAGCGGCCCTCGCGGTCGCTGACCGTCGCGGCCCACTCGTCGATCTGCTCGCGCGTGAACTCGGCCGTGGTCCCCGTGAGCCGGTTGGACTCCGGATCGTGCACCGACTCCCACATGCGGTCGGCGTCACGTGCCTCGATGGGCCGCAGGCGGACCATCTCGCCGAAGAGCTCGGGTCCGCGCGTCATGCGGCCACCTGCGTCCTGGTCGACGACACCGCTCAGCCGATCCGCTCGATGACGAGCTCGCGGACACGACCGGCGTCGGCCTGGCCCTTGGTCGCCTTCATGACTGCTCCGATGATCGCGCCGATGGGTCCGAGGTTGCCCGAGCGCACCTTCTCGACGATGTCGGGCTGCGCCGCGAGGGCCGCGTCGATCGCGGTGAGCAGCGCGCCGTCGTCCGAGACGACCTCCAGGCCACGGGCGACGACGACGGCCTCCGGGTCGCCCTCGCCCGCGAGGACACCCTCGAGGACCTGGCGAGCCAGCTTGTCGTTGAGGCGCCCCGAGTCCACGAGACCCTGCAGCTGAGCGATCTGCGCGGGCGTGACCGCGATCTGCGCGAGCTCGGTCTCGCTGGTCTTGGCGTAGCGGGCGAGCTCACCCATCCACCACTTGCGGGCAGCTGCGGGGCTCGTGCCTGCGGCGACCGTGGCCTCGATCAGGTCGAGCGCACCGGCGTTGACGACGTCGCGCATCTCGGCGTCGGCGTAGCCCCACTCGCGCTGCAGCCGGTTGCGGCGGGCCACCGGAAGCTCCGGCAGCGTGGCGCGGATCTGCTCGACCCAGTCACGGCTCGGGGCGACCGGCACCAGGTCCGGCTCCGGGAAGTAGCGGTAGTCCTCGGCGTCGGACTTCACGCGACCGGCGGTCGTGACCGAGGTGTCCTCGTGCCAGTGGCGCGTCTCCTGGATGACCGTGCCGCCCTCGTCGAGGACCGCGGCCTGGCGGGAGACCTCGTAGCGGACCGCACGCTCGATGGACCGGAACGAGTTCACGTTCTTGGTCTCGGTGCGTGTGCCGAGCGGCGACTCGGGGGTCGCACGCAGGGACAGGTTCACGTCGGCACGGACGTTGCCGCGCTCCATGCGCGCCTCGGAGACGTCGAGCGCCCGGAAGATGTCGCGCAGCGTCTGGACGTACGCGCGCGCGACCTCCGGGGCGCGCTCGCCCGCACCCGTGATGGGGCGCGTGACGATCTCCACGAGCGGGATGCCGGCACGGTTGTAGTCGACGAGCGAGTACTCGGCGCCGTGGATGCGGCCGGTCGAGCCGCCCACGTGGGTGTTCTTGCCCGCGTCCTCCTCCATGTGCGCGCGCTCGATGTCGACGCGGAAGATCGTGCCGTCCTCGAGCTCGACGTCCAGGTAGCCGTCGAACGCGATGGGCTCGTCGTACTGCGACGTCTGGAAGTTCTTCGGCACGTCCGGGTAGAAGTAGTTCTTCCGGGCGAAGCGGCAGGACTCGGCGATCTGGCAGTTGAGCGCGAGCCCGATCTTGATCGCGTACTCGACGGCCTTGCCGTTGACCACGGGCAGGGCGCCCGGCAGGCCGAGGCTCACCGGGGTCACCTGCGTGTTGGGCTCCCCGCCGAACTCGACCTCGGCAGCGCAGAACATCTTGGTCTTCGTGCCGAGCTCGACGTGCACCTCGATCCCGATGACCGGGTCGTAGCGGCGGACGGCCTCGTCGTAGTCGACCAGGTCCACGGTTGCGTGTGCGCTCATCGCGCGACCTCCAGCTCCGGGGCCTTGGCCAGCAGCGGCCCGCCCCACGTGTTCTCCAGGGCGGCCTCGAGGGCGGCACCCACGCGGTACAGACGGTCGTCGGCCTTGGCCGGCGCGAGGATCTGGAAGCCGACGGGCAGGCCGTCGTCCGACAGACCGTTCGGCAGCGACATGCCCGGCACGCCCGCGAGGTTCGCGGGGATCGTCGCGACGTCGTTGAGGTACATCGCGAGCGGGTCGTCGAGCTTCTCGCCGAACTTGAAGGCCGTGGTGGGGGCCGTCGGGGAGACCAGGACGTCCGCCTGGGCGAACGCCGCGTCGAAGTCGCGCTGGATGAGCGTGCGGACCTTCTGCGCGCTGCCGTAGTAGGCGTCGTAGTAGCCCGCCGACAGGGCGTAGGTGCCCAGGATGATGCGGCGCTTGACCTCGTCCCCGAAGCCCTGGCCGCGGGTCGCGGCCATGACGCGCTCGGCCGTGACGGGGCCGTCCTCGGGCTCGACACGCAGGCCGAAGCGCATGCCGTCGAACTTGGCGAGGTTGCTCGACGCCTCGCTCGGCATGATCAGGTAGTAGGCGCCGAGCGCGTACCTGAAGTGCGGGCACGAGACCTCGATGATCTCGGCACCGAGCGAGCGCAGCAGGTCGAGCGACTCGGCGAAGCGCGCGCTGACACCCGCCTGGTAGCCCTCGCCCGACAGCTCGGAGACCACGCCGACACGCAGGCCGCGCAGGTCCCCGACCATGCCCTGGCGGGCCGCGTCGACGAGCAGCGGGAGGTCCTCGTCGATCGAGGTCGAGTCGCGCGGGTCGTGCCCGCCGATGAGCTCGTGCAGGAGCGCCGAGTCGAGGACGGTGCGCGTGACGGGGCCGGCCTGGTCGAGCGAGGACGCCATGGCGATGAGGCCGTAGCGGGACACGCCACCATAGGTGGGCTTGACGCCGACCGTGCCGGTCACGGCTCCGGGCTGGCGGATGGAGCCCCCCGTGTCGGTGCCGATCGCGAGCGGGGCCTCGAACGCGGCGACGGCAGCGGCCGACCCTCCGCCCGAGCCGCCCGGGATGCGGTCGAGGTCCCACGGGTTGTGCGTGTTGCCGTACGCGGAGTGCTCCGTGGAGGAGCCCATCGCGAACTCGTCCATGTTCGTCTTGCCGAGGATCGGCAGGCCGGCAGAGCGAAGTCGCTCGACGATCGTCGCGTCGTACGGGGGGATCCAGCCCTTGAGGATCTTGGACCCGGCCGTGGTCGGCAGCCCCTTGGTGACCACGACGTCCTTGACGGCGATCGGCACGCCCGCGAGGGGGTGCAGGTCCTCGCCCGCCGCGCGGCGCGAGTCGACGTCGCGGGCGGTCGCGAGAGCGTCCTCGGTGCTCACGTGCAGGAACGCGTGGACCGCGGGGTCGACGTCGCCGATGCGGTCGAGGTGCGCCTGCGTCGCCTCGACGCTGCTCACCTCGCCGGACACCAGGTGCGCGGCGAGGTCCGCGGCGCTCAGCCGCGTCAGGTCGTTGCTCATCATTCCTCCCCGAGGATCTGCGGGACGCTGAAGCGCCCGTCTTCGCTGGCCGGTGCCGCGGCGAGGACGTCCTCGACGGGCAGGGGCGGTACGGGGACGTCGTCTCGGAAGACGTTGGTCAGCGGGAGCGGGTGGCTCGTGGCGGGGACGTCAGGAGTGGCGACCTCGCTCACCTGGGCGATCGCATCGACGATCACGTCGAGCTCGCCGGCGAGGCGGTCGAGCTCCTCGGGCCGGAGGTCGATGCGGGCCAGCACGGCGACGCGCGCGACCTCATCACGGGAGATGGTGGACATGGTCGCCAGTCTAGTGCCCGACGGCGGGCGCTCACCGGGGCGTCCCGGCCGCCGTGCGGGGTGGCCACCTCGCACGCCGTGCAGGTCAGGTCCGCGACTCGTGGCGACGCGGCTCGAGCCCACGGGACCCGGCGCACCTCGGAGATGACGCCACCGCCGGTAGAGGCCTCCCCCGCCGGCGAGACCGACGGAGAACCGGCGTGGCAGCATGGGTGCAGACGGCTCGGGCGACGGGGTCGGACTCGGACGGGTCCGGGTATGCCAAAGGCCCACCCCGTGTGGGGTGGGCCTTTGGTGAAT
>Ga0233375_1001135_pt1 | contig 12463 bp, 20 predicted proteins | sample ElkDunMinimDraft_10_FD_191539 | JGI IMG/M metagenome (GOLD analysis project Ga0233375, IMG submission 191539) | Fecal eukaryotic communites from dung pellets of Tule Elk in California, USA - Elk Dung E16 | ecosystem: Host-associated > Mammals > Digestive system > Large intestine > Fecal | place... | reverse complement strand
CTGGGCTGGCTGCGCGGCTGGGCTGGCTGTGCGCACGACGAAGGCCCGGTCCCCCGTGGTGGGGGGCCGGGCCTTCGCGAGGTGCTGGGTCAGGCCTTGTCGGCGCTGTCCTCGGCGGTCTCCTCGGCCGGAGCCTCGGTGGCCGTCTCCTCGACGGTCTCCTCGGCGGCAGGCGCCTCGGCCGCGGGGGCCGACTTCTTGGCGGCCTTCTCGGCCTCGCGGACGACAGCCTGCTTCGGCGAGACGGGCTCGAGGACGAGCTCGATCACGGCCATGGGCGCGTTGTCGCCCTTGCGGTTGCCGATCTTCGTGATGCGGGTGTAGCCACCCTCGCGCTCGGCCATGGCCGGGGCGATCTCCGTGAAGAGGGCGTGCACGACGGACTTGTCGCGGACCGTCGTCAGAACGCGACGGCGGGACGCGAGGTCACCGCGCTTCGCGATCGTGATGAGGCGCTCGGCGACGGGGCGAAGGCGCTTGGCCTTGGTCTCCGTCGTCGTGATCCGCTTGTGCTCGAACAGCGACGTGGCCAGGTTGGCCAGGATCAGCCGCTCGTGCGCCGGTCCGCCACCGAGCCGGGGACCCTTGGTGGGCGTAGGCATGGTTGTTACTCCTTGAGTTCCAGTGATGGGCTACGCGTAGGGGCCACTGGCCGTCTGCGCGCTCCCCGGCTTCAGTTGAACTGGTCGTCCTCGACGAACTCGCCCTCGTCGCCCTCGTAGTAGCCGACCGTGGCCGTGGGGTCGAAGTCGAGCGGGCTGTCCTTGAGCGACAGGCCCAGCTCGGCGAGCTTCTCCTTGACCTCGGTGATCGACTTCGCGCCGAAGTTCCGGATGTCGAGGAGGTCCGCCTCGCTGCGCGCGACCAGCTCACCCACCGAGTGGATGCCCTCGCGCTTGAGGCAGTTGTACGAGCGGATCGTCAGCTGCAGGTCCTCGATCGGCAGCGCCAGGTCCGCCGCGAGGGCGGCGTCCGTCGGCGAGGGGCCGATCTCGATGCCCTCGGCCTCGACGTTGAGCTCACGTGCCAGGCCGAACAGCTCGACGAGCGTCTTGCCGGCCGAGGCCAGCGCGTCGCGCGGGCTGATGGCCTGCTTCGTCTCGACGTCGACGATGAGCTTGTCGAAGTCCGTGCGCTGCTCGACACGCGTCGCCTCGACCTTGTAGGTCACCTTGAGGACCGGCGAGTAGATCGAGTCGACCGGGACGCGCCCGATCTCGGCGTCGAACGACTTGTTCTGGTTCGCCGAGACGTACCCGCGGCCACGCTCGACCGTGAGCTCGACCTCGAGCTTGCCCTTGTCGTTCAGCGTCGCGATGTGCAGGTCGGGGTTGTGCACCTCGACGCCGGCCGGCGGGACGATGTCCGCGGCCGTCACGACACCCGAACCCTGCTTGCGCAGGTACATCACGACGGGCTCGTCGTTCTCCGAGGAGACGACGAGGTTCTTGATGTTGAGGATGATCTCGGTGACGTCCTCCTTGACGCCCGGCACGGTGGTGAACTCGTGCAGCACGCCGTCGATGCGGATCGACGTGACCGCAGCGCCAGGGATGGAGGAGAGCAGGGTCCGACGCAGCGAGTTGCCGAGCGTGTAGCCGAAGCCAGGCTCGAGCGGCTCGATCGAGAACCGCGAGCGGTTCTCCGAGATGACCTCTTCGGTCAGGGTGGGGCGCTGTGCGATGAGCACGGTGTTTTCCTCTCAGCGAGCGTCCGCCATATGACGCTCTGCATGTACTGCACGCCTGCCGGGTCTCGGTCCACCCGGTCAGGCGAGGCGCTCCGGATCCGGGCGCGGGATGCCCCGCGCCCGGATCCGGATCACCTGACGATCAGACGCGGCGACGCTTCGGCGGACGGCAGCCGTTGTGCGCCTGGGGCGTGACGTCCTGGATCGAGCCGACCTCGAGGCCGGTCGCCTGCAGCGAGCGGATCGCGGTCTCACGGCCGGAGCCGGGGCCCTTGACGAAGACGTCGACCTTCTTCATGCCGTGCTCCTGCGCACGACGCGCGGCGGCCTCGGCGGCCAGCTGCGCGGCGAACGGGGTCGACTTGCGCGAGCCCTTGAAGCCCACCTGGCCGGACGAGGCCCAGGCGATCACGGCGCCGGTCGGGTCCGTGATGGACACGATGGTGTTGTTGAACGTGCTCTTGATGTGCGCCTGGCCGTGGGAGACGTTCTTCTTCTCCTTGCGGCGCGGCTTGCGCACGGCGGTACGAGTCTTGGGAGGCATCTGCTTGTTCTCTCCGAGTTTCCAGGTGTGAGGTCGGTGTGTCCGACGCGCAGGCGACGGCGCGCGAGGCGCTGGCCGTGCCCGGCGCGCGGGCTACTTCCGGCCGGCCTTCTTCTTGCCGGCGACGGTGCGCTTGGGGCCCTTGCGGGTACGCGCGTTGGTCTTGGTGCGCTGACCACGCACCGGGAGGCCGCGGCGGTGCCGCAGGCCCTCGTAGCAACCGATCTCGACCTTGCGGCGGATGTCCGCGGCAACCTCGCGGCGCAGGTCGCCCTCGAGCTTGTAGTTGCCCTCGAGGTAGTCGCGCAGCGCGACGAGCTCGGCGTCGCCGAGGTCCTTCACGCGGACGTCCGGGCTGATGCCGGTCGCGGCCAGCGTCTGCTGGGCGCGGGTCCGGCCGACGCCGAAGATGTAGGTGAGCGCGATCTCGAGCCGCTTCTCGCGGGGGAGGTCGACGCCGACAAGACGTGCCATGTGCCTGGTGGCTCCTGTGGTGCTCGGAGGTCTGCCGCACTGCCCTCCCGCGTTCTGCGGGCCCCGGCCTCCGAGCCGAGGGTTCGCCGGGCCGTCCATGGACGGCGCCGGAGTGGCTGTGCGCTTGCTGGCCCCCACCTGGTGGCGGTGGACCGGTTGGTGCTGCTCGGGTGCGCCCCGAGCGTCAGGGCATCAGCCCTGGCGCTGCTTGTGGCGCAGGTTCTCGCAGATCACCTGGACGCGACCGTGCCGGCGAATCACCTTGCACTTGTCGCAGATCTTCTTGACGCTGGGCTTGACCTTCATGGCGTGCTTCCTCCGCCGCCGCTGCACCCTTGCGGGCCGGCGGCGTGTTCGAGTGGCGGTTACTTGTAGCGGTAGACGATCCGGCCGCGGGACAGGTCGTACGGGCTCAACTCGACCACGACCCGGTCCTCGGGGAGGATCCGGATGTAGTGCTGTCGCATCTTGCCCGAGATGTGGGCGAGAACCCGGTGGCCGTTGGCCAGCTCCACGCGGAACATCGCGTTCGGCAGGGCCTCGACAACGCTGCCTTCGATCTCGATGACACCGTCCTTCTTTGCCATATCCTCCGCTATCTCTCTGAATGATGACGAGCCGCCCACGAACACCTGCCCCGGCCGCGCGCTCTCACGCGTGATCGAGCCTGGAGCTCGTGGATTTGGTGCTGGCAGCCCGCAGGAGGGCGCACACACCCGACGGACCATCCTACGTCATGTAGGACGGGGAAGAAACCGCGGCCTCCGAGGGGGCCGCAGCACGCCGCACACAGTGTCCCCCACCCACGGCGACGCCGCACAGGCAGGGGGACCTGTGCGGCGTCGCCGTGGTGCCAGCGGCCGGGGGCCGCTGGGCGTCAGGAGTCCTCGCGGACCGCCCGACGACGGTAGAGGACCAGTCCGGCGCCTGCGAGGAGCAGTGCGGCCGCACCGCCCAGGATCGGGCCCACGGTGGAACCGGTGGCGGCCAGAGCCCCGCCGGAGCCTGACGGAGCCGCGAGCACCTCGGAGGTGTAGGTGGGCGACGGCGACGGCGACGCCGCCAGCACCTCGGACGACGGCGTGGGCGACGGCGACGGCTCAGCCGGCAGGACCTCGGACGACGGCGACGGGGATGGGGACGGGGCCGGGCACACGGTCCGCTCCTCGTCCGTCAGGTCGCGCATGCCTCGCTCGGTGGCCTCCTGCGGCTCTCCCAGCGTCCAGGCGCCGTCCGTCAGCACGTACGGCGTCGTGGTGATGACCCGCGTCCGCTCGACCGTGGTCGCGTCGCACGGCCACTCGCCGTCGACCCACTCCCCCACCTCGATGCGGGGCTCAGGCTGCGTCACGGTCGGCGTCGGCGTGGGCGTCGGCGCAGGCGGCGTCGTGGGGGTCACCGGCGGGGTCGGGCTCGCGGGCGGCGTCGGGACTCCGCAGTCGGGGACGGTGAGGAAGGACCCGAGCTCGGAGTGCAGGTCGGCGTGCACCGGCGGCCAGCCGAGGACGCCCTCGTTCTTCTTGCGGTCGACGATGTCCGGGAGGATCGACTCGTCACCCCAGACCTGGTCCTGCTGGACGCCCCAGCCCGGGCCACAGACGCCCTCGGGGAGGTCGGCCACCTCGAGGGTGGTCTTCCAGGACCAGCCCACCCAGGTGGAGACCAGCACCTGCCGACCGCTGTTCATCCACGCGGCGGGCCGGTTCGGGTCGTCCTTCGGGTACACGTACAGACCGGTCGACTTCGCCTTGCCGCTGGGCTTGCCCTGGTCGCCGGGCTTGCCCTTGTCGTCACCGGGCTTGCCCTTGTCGGCGCCCTTGTCGCCGCCGGGCTTGCCCTGGTCGACCGGCTTCGTGTGGCCGTAGCCGCCACCCTTGCCGCCGTGGCCGCCGCCGGGCCAGCCGGTGGCCGACGCGGACGTCCCCGCGGCCACGGCGAGCACCCCGACCAGGCCCAACGCCGCCATCGTGCGCGCGGCACGCAGGCCGGCAGCCCTCCGCTCGTGACCGGTCCCGACCGGCGTCATGCTCCTGCGCATCATGCTCCATCCACTGCTTCGGCGACGTGCTGGCAGGGGCTGACGGTCCCTGCCTACTGGACACGGGAACCGATGCAGCGCGCACCCCGCGCCCCGAGCAGGTGCTGGTCCCACCACGGTGTCGGATTCCCTCGCGCAGATCTCCGACCTGCGCGAACGCGAGACTATCCGACAAACTGGACAGCGATCCAGGAAACACCGGATATCCCCAGCGATCGGACGCGTCTGAGCGTGCTTTTCACCCGCAAGCGGGCGAATGCCCCTGCCGCGCTCCCCTGTTCGGGTGACAGGGGCCGATCCCCGGCCGTCTACGCCGACGAGCCCGCCGCGCCGGGTTCGGCGCGACGGGCTCGTCGGGTGCTGCGTGGTCTTCTCGGTGGCTCAGTCGAGCGGGGCGACCGTGACGCCGAGCTCGCCGAGGCGCTCGGCCCCGCCGTCACGGGCCGTGAGGACCCAGATGCCGTCCTCGAGGATGGCCACGGTGTGCTCCCAGTGGGAGGCGCGGGACCCGTCCTCGGTGACGACCGTCCAGTCGTCCGCGAGGACCCGGGTGCGCTGGTCGCCGCGGACCAGCATCGGCTCGATGGCCACGCACATGCCCGGGCGCAGGCGGGGTCCGCGCTGACGGGTGCGGTAGTTCGGCACGTCGGGCGGCAGGTGCATCGCCGATCCGATGCCGTGGCCCACGTAGTCCTGGACGATGCCCAGCAGGGGTCCGGCCCCGTCGGCGTGCGCGGCCTCGACCACGTCCTCGACCGCGTCCCCGACGGCCGTGAGCCGCTCGGAGGTGGCCAGCGAGGCGATGGCCGCCCACATGGCACGCTCGGTGATGTCGCTCAGCGCGACGTCCGCAGGGTCCGCCTCGGGCAGCACCACGGTGATCGCCGAGTCGCCGTGCCAGCCCTCGACGATCGCGCCGCAGTCGATCGAGACGACGTCGCCGGGCGCCAGCACCCGGTCGCCCGGGATGCCGTGCACGACCTCCTCGTTGACCGAGACGCAGATCGTCGCCGGGTAGTCCATGTACCCGAGGAACGACGGCGTGGCGCCGGCCGAGCGGATCGCCTCGGCGGCGATCGTGTCGAGGTCCCGCGTGGTCAGGCCGGGGCGCACCGCAGAGCGCACCGCGTCGAGCGCATCCGCCACGACCAGGCCCGCGCGACGCATCACGCGGACCTGGTCCGGGGTCTTGAGCTCGATCCGTTCGCGTCCGAACATCACTCAGGAGAGGTGGGAGGCGAGAGCCAGCATCAGGCGCTCGGTGACCTCGTCGACCGAGCCGATGCCGTCGACCCGGACCAGCAGCCCGCGGTCCTCGTAGACCTGCGCGATGGGCGCGGTCTGCAGCGCGTACACCTCGAGCCGGTGTCGGATGACCGGCTCCGTGTCGTCCGCGCGTCCTTCGATCTTCGCGCGGCTGAGCAGGCGCTCCACTACGACCTCGGGGTCGGCGGTGAGCTCGACGGCCACGTCCAGGCGCCGGCCGGCGGCGGCGAGGATCTCGTCGAGCTCGCCCACCTGGGCCACGTTGCGCGGGTACCCGTCGAGCAGGAAGCCCTCGGTGGCGTCGGCCTCGGCGAGCCGGTCGCGCACCATGGCGTTCGTGACCTCGTCGGGCACCAGCGCGCCCACGGCGGTGTACTCCTGGACCTTGCGGCCCAGCTCGGTCCCACCGGTGATGTTCGCCCGGAAGATGTCGCCCGTCGAGATCGCCGGGACGGCCAGCCGCTCGGCCAGGCGGGATGCCTGCGTGCCCTTGCCCGCCCCGGGAGGGCCGAGCAGGACCAGACGCGCACTCATTATTTGAGGAACCCTTCATAGTGTCGCTGCTGGAGCTGCGACTCGATCTGCTTGACGGTCTCCAGGCCGACGCCCACCACGATGAGGATCGACGCGCCGCCGAACGGCACGTTGGTGCCGACGCCGAGCACGATGAACGTGATCGTGGGGATCAGCGCCACCAGCGCCAGGTACACCGACCCGGGGGCGGTGATGCGCGTGATGACGTAGTCGAGGTACTCGGCCGTGGGACGCCCGGCGCGGATGCCGGGGATGAACCCTCCGTACTTCTTCATGTTGTCCGCGACCTCGTCCGGGTTGAACGTGATCGCCGTGTAGAAGTAGCAGAAGAAGATGATCAGCGCGACGTAGATGCCGTTGTAGAGCGGGGCACTCGGGCTGGCCAGGTTGTTCGTGACCCACAGGACCCAGCCCTGCGTCGGGTCGGCGAACTGCGCGATGAGCGCGGGCACGGCGAGCAGCGACGACGCGAAGATGACCGGGATGATGCCGGCCATGTTGATCTTGATCGGGATGTAGGTGCTCGAGCCGCCGTACATGCGGCGCCCGACCATCCGCTTGGCGTACTGCACCGGGATCCGCCGCTGGGACTGCTCGACGAACACGACCAGCGCGACCACCAGGATGATGACGGCCATCACGATGATGAACTTGGTGATGCCGCCGGAGCCGCCGGCGATCGACCACATGGCGCCGGGGAACGACGCGGCGATCGAGATGAAGATGAGCAGCGACATGCCGTTGCCGACGCCGCGCTCGGTGATGAGCTCGCCGAACCACATGATCAGGCCGGTGCCGGCGGTCATGGTGATGACCATGAGCACCACGGTCAGCCATCCGCTGTCCGGGATCACGGGGACGGAGCAGCCGGCGAACAGCTGGCCGCTGCGCGCGACGGTGACGATGGTCGTCGACTGGAGCACGGCGAGGGCGATCGTGAGGTAGCGCGTGTACTGGGTCAGCTTCGCGGTGCCCTGCTGGCCCTCCTTGTGCAGCGCCTCGAACCGCGGGATGACCACGCGGAGCAGCTGCACGATGATGCTGGAGGTGATGTACGGCATGATCCCGAGCGCGAACACCGAGAGCTGCAGCAGCGCCCCGCCGCTGAACAGGTTCACCAGGCCGAGCAGCGTGTTGCCGTCGGCGGTCTGGGCGATGCAGACCTGCACGTTCTTGTAGGAGACCCCAGGCGTCGGCAGGAACGAGCCGATGCGGTAGAGGACCACCATGCCGATCGTGAAGAGCAGCTTGCGCCGCAGGTCGGGCGTCTTGAACGCCCGAGCGAATGCGCTGAGCACCTGTCCTCCTGGTCCGCCGAGGCGGTGTGTCGTACAGCCGGGCCGTGCAGCCGTCAATGGCGCCGAGGACCTGCGATCAGGTCGAGGCCACTCGGCACCTTAACGGAGATCGGTCACGTTGAGGGAAACGGGGCACCCCCTGAAACGCTCGGGCGTGGGCCCGCGGGGATGCGGAACGGGGTCGGCGGCCATGGGCCACCGACCCCGCTCGGCGATCAGTCCTGCTCGACGCTCCCGCCGGCGGCGAGGATCTTGTCCTTCGCCGACGAGGAGTACGCGTCCACCGAGACGGAGAGCTTGACGGTCAGCTCGCCCGTGCCCAGCACCTTGACCGGCGCGCCCTTGCGGACGGCGCCCTTGTCGACCAGATCGGCGACAGTCACGTCGCCACCGTTCGGGTACAGCGCCGAGAGCTTGTCCAGGTTGACGACCTGGTACTCGACACGGAACGGGTTCTTGAAGCCGCGAAGCTTGGGCAGCCGCATGTGCATCGGCATCTGCCCACCCTCGAAGCGCTCAGGGATCTGGTAGCGGGCCTTCTGGCCCTTCGTGCCACGACCGGCGGTCTTGCCCTTGGACGCCTCACCACGACCCACGCGGGTCTTGGCGGTCTTGGCGCCAGGGGCGGGGCGCAGGTGGTGCACCTTGAGGGTGCCACCGTTGCCGGCCTCGGCCGCAGCGGCCTCGGCCTTCGCCTTGGCGGACGACGCGGCGGGCTTCTCAGCCTTGGCCTTGGCGGCAGCCTTGGGGGCCGCCTCCGTCGACGTCGCCTTCTTGGCCGGAGCCTTCTTGGCCGGGGTCTTCACCTCGGCCGTCTCGTCGGTGGCCTTCTTGTCATCAGCCATCGTCACTCGACCTCCTCGACCGCGACGAGGTGCGTCACCGTGGTGACCATGCCGCGGATCTCAGGGCGGTCCTCCTTGACGACGACGTCGCCGATCCGCTTGAGGCCCAGGGTGCGCAGCGTGTCGCGCTGGTTCTGCTTGCCGCCGATGGCGGACTTCGTCTGCGTGACCTTGAGACGCGCCATCATGCACCTGCCTTCGATGCGATGCCCGCGGCCTGCGCCCGCAGCAGCGGGGCCGGCGCGACGTGCTCGAGCGGCAGGCCACGGCGAGCCGCCACGGCCTCCGGCTTCTCGAGCCCGCGCAGCGCCGCAACGGTCGCGTGCACGATGTTGATCGCGTTCGTCGAGCCGAGCGACTTGCTCAGCACGTCGTGGATGCCGGCGCACTCGAGCACCGCGCGCACCGGACCACCGGCGATCACACCGGTACCCGGGGACGCGGGGCGCAGGAACACGACTCCGGCCGAGGCCTCACCCTGGATGGGGTGCGGGATGGTGCCCTGGATGCGGGGCACCTTGAAGAAGTTCTTCTTGGCCTCTTCGACGCCCTTGGCGATCGCCGCGGGCACCTCCTTGGCCTTCCCGTAGCCGACGCCGACGGTTCCGTCGCCGTCCCCCACCACGACGAGCGCGGTGAAGCTGAACCGGCGGCCACCCTTGACGACCTTGGCCACGCGGTTGATGGTCACGACGCGCTCGAGGAACGCGCTCTTCTCGACGGCGTCACCCCGACGGCCGCCGTCCCGACGGCCACCGTCGCGACGGTCACCGCCGGAGCCCCCCTGGGGGGCGCCAGTGTTGCTGCGCTGAGGAGCAGCCATCAGTGAGTCCTCTTCTTCGATGCGGAGATGAGCAGCGTCGTCACAGGGCCAGACCGCCTTCGCGGGCCCCGTCGGCGACTGCTGCCACCCGGCCGTGGTACTTGTTGCCGCCGCGGTCGAAGACGACCGCGTCGATGCCGGCGGCCTTGGCGCGCTCGGCGACGAGCTCGCCGACCTTGCGGGCCTTGGCCGTCTTGTCGCCCTCGAGCCCGCGCAGGTCGGCCTCGAGGGTGGACGCCGACGCGAGAGTGCGGCCGACGGTGTCGTCCACGACCTGAGCGGTCATGTGACGGCTGGACCGCGACACGACCAGGCGCGGACGCTCGGTGGTGCCGCTGACCTTCTTGCGCAGACGCAGGTGGCGGCGGGCACGGGAAACCGACTTGCCCTTGCCGAGGATCTTGAGAGCCATCGCTTACTTACCAGCCTTTCCGACCTTGCGGCGGACAAGCTCGCCCGCGTATCGCACGCCCTTGCCCTTGTAAGGCTCAGGCTTGCGGATCTTGCGGATGTTGGCGGCGACCTCACCGACCTGCTGCTTGTCGATGCCCGAGACCGAGAACTTGTTGGGGCTCTCGACCGCGAACGTGATGCCAGCGGGCGGGGTGACGACCACGGGGTGGCTGAACCCGAGCGCGAACTCGAGGTCGGACCCCTTGGCCGTGACGCGGTAACCGGTGCCGACGATCTCGAGCTTCTTCTCGTACCCCTGGGTCACACCGGTGACCTGGTTGGCGAGCAGCGTGCGGGTGAGACCGTGCAGCGAACGCGAGGCGCGCTCGTCGTTGGGGCGCGTGACCACCAGCGAGCCGGCGTCGTCACGCGTGACCTCGATAGGGGTGGGGACGGTGTGCGTCAGGGTGCCCTTGGGGCCCTTGAACGTCACGACCGCTCCACTGATGTTGACTTCCACGCCGGCCGGGACCGGGACGGGGATTCTGCCGATACGAGACATGGCTAGCTCCTTTCCGTCTCGGACTTACCAGACGTAGGCGAGGACTTCCCCACCCACGCCCTTCTTGGCGGCCTGCTTGTCGGTGAGGAGGCCAGAGGACGTGGACAGGATCGCCACGCCGAGGCCGCCGAGCACCTTGGGCAGGTTGGTGGACTTGGCATACACGCGCAGGCCCGGCTTGGACACGCGCTTGATGCCGGCGAGCGAGCGCTCGCGGTTGGGGCCGTACTTCAGCTCGATGGTGAGGCTCTTGCCCACGCGGGCGTCCTCGACCTTCCAGCCCGAGATGTAGCCCTCGGCCTGGAGGATCTCCGCGATGTGCGACTTCAGCTTCGAGTACGGCATCGTCACGGAGTCGTGGTGCGCCGAGTTGGCGTTACGCAGACGCGTCAGGAAGTCTGCGATCGGGTCGGTCATCGTCATGTTGGGGCTTTAGCCCTTCCTCGCCGTGGTATCCGGGGCCAGTGGCCCCGGACCGACGACGTAGTTGATTACCAGCTGCTCTTGGTGACACCGGGCAGCTCGCCCGCGTGCGCCATCTGGCGCACGCAGATGCGGCACAGCCCGAACTTGCGGTACACGGAGTGCGGGCGTCCGCACTTCTGGCACCGGGTGTAGGCGCGCACCTTGAACTTCTGGGGTCCGGCTGCCTTGTTGACCAGGGCGGTCTTCGCCATGTTCAGTCCTCCTTGAAGGGGAAGCCGAGACGCTTCAGCAGCGAGCGGCCCTCGTCGTCGGTCGTCGCGGTCGTCACGATGGTGATGTCCATGCCGCGGACGCGATCGATCTTGTCCTGGTCGATCTCGTGGAACATGGACTGCTCCGTGAGGCCGAAGGTGTAGTTGCCGTGCCCGTCGAACTGCTTGGGCGAGAGCCCACGGAAGTCACGGATGCGCGGCAGGGCCGTCGAGAGCAGGCGGTCGAGGAACTCCCAGGCGCGGTCGCCACGCAGCGTGACGTGCGCGCCGATCGGCATGCCCTCACGCAGCTTGAACTGCGCGATGGACTTGCGAGCCTTCGTGACCTGCGGCTTCTGACCCGTGATGAGGGTCAGGTCGCGGATCGCGCCGTCGATGAGCTTGGAGTCCTTCGCAGCGTCGCCGACACCCATGTTCACGACGACCTTGGTGAGGCGCGCGACCTGGTTGACGTTCTCGTGCTGGAACTCCTCGCGCAGCGCGGGGACGATCTCCTCGGCGTAACGCGTCTTGAGGCGGGGCTTGATGCCCTGCGTGGTCTCGTCGATGGCGGTCATCAGATGTCCTTACCGGAGCGCTTGGCGACGCGGACCCGGACCGTGCGGGTACGCCCGTCGCGCTCGACCTGCTCGCTGCGGTAACCGACCCGGGTGCCCTTCTTGGTCTCCGGGTCCACGAGCATCACGTTGCTGATGTGGATGGGGGCCTCGACGGTCTCGATGCCACCCGTGCGGGTGCCGCGCTGCGTCTGGCCGGCCTTGACGTGCTTGGTGACACGCTGGACGCCCTCGACGACGACGCGCTGCGTCTCGGTCAGGACCTCGAGGACACGCCCCTGCTGGCCCTTGTCGCGGCCCGAGATGACGACCACGAGGTCGCCCTTCTTGATCTTCGCCATGGTCAGAGCACCTCCGGAGCCAGCGAGATGATCTTCATGAACTTCTTGTCACGCAGCTCGCGGCCCACCGGGCCGAAGATGCGCGTGCCGCGAGGCTCACCGTCGTTCTTGAGGATCACGGCCGCGTTCTCGTCGAACTTGATGTACGAGCCGTCGGGACGCCGACGCTCCTTCTTGGTGCGGACGATGACCGCCTTGACGACGTCGCCCTTCTTGACGTTGCCGCCCGGGATCGCGTCCTTGACGGTGGCGACAATCGTGTCGCCGATACCGGCGTAGCGGCGACCAGAGCCACCGAGAACACGGATGCAGAGAATCTCCTTGGCACCCGTGTTGTCGGCGACGCGAAGTCGCGACTCCTGCTGAATCATCTACTGAACTCCTGTCGTCTGCCGGTTCT
>Ga0233375_1001133_pt1 | contig 12477 bp, 17 predicted proteins | sample ElkDunMinimDraft_10_FD_191539 | JGI IMG/M metagenome (GOLD analysis project Ga0233375, IMG submission 191539) | Fecal eukaryotic communites from dung pellets of Tule Elk in California, USA - Elk Dung E16 | ecosystem: Host-associated > Mammals > Digestive system > Large intestine > Fecal | place... | reverse complement strand
TTCGAGGCGCACGCCGCGGTCCTCAAGCCGCTTGTCACGGGCGCAGGCCCGGTCATCCCCACCCAGGGCGACCAGCCCATCTCATCGACCCACCCCAGCGAGAAGGCCGCGTTTGCGGACTTCCTCACGGGGCATCGGGACTGACCTCTCCGAAGGAGAACAGATCATGCCTCTGAACACCGGGGACTTCACGGTCCCGACCACTGAGCTCGGCCGCATCGCCGAGCGGGTGCGCAACGACTCGGTCCTGGCGACCCTGTCCCCCGAGCGCCCCACCCTGTTCGGCAACGTCTCGGCTGTCCGCATGTCGCGCAAGCCGCGTGCGCAGATCGTCGCCGAGGGTGCGCAGAAGGGCTCCGACACCCCCGAGTGGGGCAGTGTCGTGGCCGCGCCGATCAAGTTCCAGACGACGGTCCGCATGACGGAGGAGGTCCGCTGGCTCGACCAGGACCACCGCCTCCAGATCGTGGACGAGCTGGTCGACGCCCTCGGCGACTCGATGGCCCGTGCGGTCGACCTGATCGGCCTGCACGGCATCAACCCGATCACGGGCACCCGGGCCGCGTCGGTGACGACGTTCCTCAACCAGACGACGAACCGGACCGCGACGGCCGGTGCGCCGACGGACGAGCTCATCGCGGCTGTCGGTGCGATCGCCGGCGGTGGCTACCAGGCCACGGGTGCGGCGCTCGACCAGGGCTTCGCGTTCGGGCTCGCCACGGAGACCTACGACGACGGCCGTGAGCGGAACCCGGGCCTCGGCTTCGGGAACTCGGTCACGAACTGGAAGGGCCTGTCGGTCGCTTCCTCGTCCACGGTGTCGGGCCGCCCCGAGGCTGCGGACACGAACCTGCGCGCCCTCGTGGGTGACTTCACGCAGGTCAAGTGGGGCTTCCAGCGCCGCATCCCGGTCGAGCTGATCGAGTACGGCGACCCGGACGGCAACGGGGACCTCAAGGGCCAGAACGAGATCGCGTACCGCGCCGAGGGTGTCATCTACGTCGCGATCTTCGACCTCGACGCGTTCGCTGCCGTGGACGCGCCTGCTGGCGCGTGATGGCGCGCTACCGCACGCCCGCTGGTGTCGTCATCGAGATGAAGGACGACGCCGCGCGGGCGGTCGGCTACGAGCCGGCCGAGACAGAGCGGAAGCCTCGCGCCCGTCGCAAGAGGGCCGTCGAGAAGGTCGTCGAGACGTCGTCTGACGTGGACGACTGAGAGGAGGGGCCGCCATGGGTGCTCCCTACGCGACAGCGCAGGATCTGGCCGACCGGTGGCGGCCCCTCTCTCCGTCGGAGCAGGAGCGTGCGTCTGTGCTCCTGGGGGATGCGGCGACCCGCATCCGGGCGGCTGTGTCGGACGTGGATGCTCGCGTCAACACGGGCGCGCTGGACGCCGGCATTCCGCTTCTGGTGTCGGTGGAGATGGTGCGCCGGGCGATGCTGGCCCCGGTGGATCAGGCGCCCGCGGGTCAGGTGCAGCAGACAGCGGGCCCGTTCTCGCAGTCGGTGTCGTACACGAACCCGACGGGCGACTTGTACCTGACGAAGGCTGAGCGGCAGATGCTCGGCGGTGGCGGGCAGCGTGCGTTCACGGTGCCGATGGGTGGTCCGAGTCGGGCTGTGCATCGGCCGTGGTGCAACCTCGCGTTCGGTGCGTCGTGGTGCTCGTGTGGCGCGGACATCGCCGGCGTCCCGATCTACGAGTGAGGGACCGATGAGCTTCCCGACTCCGTACACGGTGACTCGCGCCACCCACTCCCCTGGTGCTCTGGACGCTCACGGCAACCCCGTGGACGCCTGGTCTGATCCGGTGGCGCTGCGGGTGCATGGCTGGGCTCCTCCGTCTGCGGACACGGAGCCGGGCGACGACAACCGGAACTCGATCATCCGGGACCTAGACCTGTACGCGCCTGCTGGCACCACTTCGGGCCCGCGTGACCTGTGGGTCATCGACGGGACGCCGTACACGCAGGTGGGTCATGGCGAGGACTACACGAAGGGCCCGTGGCAGTGGGCTGCGGGCGTGCGGGTGAACCTCAAGCGCGTGGAGGGCTGACGCGTGGCCAAGCCTCGCAAGGCTCGCGTCAAGGTGGTCTGGAAGCGCGGAGCCTTCCGCGAGATCCGTACTCTGCCCGAGGTTATGGACGCCCTCGGTGGCACCGCCGCTGAGTGGGCAACCAAGGCTGGTGCGGGGTACGCGGCGACCGGAGCGCGCGTGACTGGTGGCCGCGGTCGCGGTCGCGCGACCGTCTACACGGCCACGACGGACGCGATGCGCCGCGAGGCCCGAGATCACAACCTTCTGCGCGTCCTTGGTGGCGCTGGCGGCCTGGTCCAGTACACGTCCAGGGCCGGCAAGACGTCATGGATCACCAGGGCGCAGTACGACAACTACACGCGCCGGCGGGGGTGAGCCGTGGCCTTCGAGGACCCTGAGGCGGTCGTCGTCTCGTACCTGAATGGCCGCCTGGTCGCGGCTGGCGATGCAGCCCGGGCGTCGACTCGGGTGCCGAACCCGCGACCCCCTCGCTTCGTGCGGGCGATCCTCACGGGCGTGGTTCGCCGGTCGGTGTCGCGCCGTGACGCGCAGGTAACGCTCGAGTGCTGGGCGGCTAGCGCGCCGGATGCAGCCGCCCTGGCTGACGACGTCGCGGACTGGCTTGAGGCGCTGGATGTCGGCGCCTCGCATGTGCCACAGGGTCCCGACGGCTGGGTCGGCGGCCCGTACTCGCAGCCTGACCCGGACAGCGGATCCCCGCGCTACGTCATGACCGTGATCGTCCGACAGCGAGAGGTGTGACCCATGCCGCGACTCAAGCACCCCACCATCCCGAACCTCGAGCGGGAGGTTACCGCGGATCAGGTGGAGGACTGGAAGGACTCGGGCTGGCTCGACATCCGAGCCAAGGGCCCCGAGTCCACCCCCAAGACCCCCGCCGGCGACGACGGGTAGCAGGTAGCACGACACCCCTTGAGGCGGCGCACCGCAAGGGAGGGTCACTGTGACCACCACTAGTCGAAACGTCGTCGCCGGACGCCCGAAGCCGAACGGTGCCATCTTCCGCGCACCGCTCGCGACGGCGCTGCCGACGTCTGAGTCCACCGCGCTCGGCGCGGGCTTCATCAGCCAGGGATACGCCCATGAGGACGGCCTTGAGCGGTCGATCTCGAAGGCGTACGAGACGATCCGCGCGTGGGGCGGTGACGAGGTCAAGCGGTCCCGCACCGAGCTGACCGTCGAGCTGACGTTCACGCTCATCGAGGCCGCGAACGGCGAGGTCGCGAAGACGATCTGGGGCGAGGACGCGGTGACGGTCACGCCGGCCACATCCTCTGCTGGCACCAAGATCGCGGTCGCATACCAGGGTGAGGACCCCGACGACAGCGTGTGGGTCTTCGACCTCAAGGACGGCAACCACGTGCGTCGGATCGTGGCCCCGGTCGCGCAGGTCGTCACGGAGGACTTCACGCAGACGTTCTCCGACTCGGACGTCATCGCCTACCCGGTGACTCTGTCGCTGCGTGCGGACGAGGCCGGGAACTACTTCTACGAGTACAGCGACGACGGCGTCACGACTGCCTGACGTCGCACCAAGACCCCCGCGGGGGCGGAGTTCGCGCGCCGCCTCGCCGCCCCCGCGGGTCACATCAAGAGGCGAGCGCGAGAGGCGGCACTCTCATGGCAGCACCCAAGGTTCCCCAGGATCGTCGACCCAAGGCGAGCGATGCACTGGTCGCCAAGGTCGCCGGTCAGGACTGGATGATCGACAAGGACGCACTCGACGACTTCGAGCTGCTGGACGACCTGGGTGAGATCGAAGCGGGCAACGCCTCGCGCCTTCCCCGCGTCCTGCGTCGCCTCCTGGGCGCGGAGCAGTACAAGACAGCTCTCGACTCGCTGCGTGGTGACGACGGCAAGGTGCGCGTCGAGGCTGGCGCGGAGTTCGTGCGGGAGATCTTCGAGGCGCTGCCTCAGGGAAACTGACGCGGCTCCTGGTGCTCCTGCGGGAGCATCAGGGGCCCCTCCGCGCAGACCTGCGCCGCGAGTACGGGGTCGACCTGGATGCAGCGCTGGGCAGCCGCACGATCCGCCCGACGGTCCTGCTGGACCTGATCGACGGCCTCTCGCCTCAGGCGGCCGTGTGGCGGTCGATCGACCCCGACATGGTGTGGACGCTCGACGCGATGCTCCTGGCGGCCCTGGTCGATGAGATCCGGGTACTCCGGTGGGAGTTCGAGCGGGTCAACTTCAAGGGCAAGGCCCTGAAGCCGGAGCCTGTCCCCCGCCCGGGCGTGAAGCCACCTGTCGAGAAGAGCGTCATCGGTGCGGGCGAGGGCTTCGAGACGATCGCCGACTTCGATGCGTGGTACGCCGGGGTGCGAGCGTCCCAGCAGCCCGAGCTGGCGGTCGGCTAGCGCGTTCGAGCAGCCTGGTTGAGGCGGGCGGCGAACGCCTGAGCCGCGGGGCGCTGCTTCCGGTCGACTTCGATGGTCCAGAAGAACTCCGGCCCCTCGATCGTCAGGTACGACTCTCCGCCTGTGCGCTTCTTCGCGAGCAGCGACAGTGCGCCGAGCGCGACGAATCGGGTGAGCGTCACGCGCTTCTCGAGTTCCGACCCGGACTCGATGCGGGCGGTGATGTTGTCGAGCGGCTGCGACTCGGCTCCTTTGGTGATCCGGTCGCGGTACAGCGTGACGTCGGAGAAGTAGCCGACGGGCATCTTTTCGAGCCGCTGTGCGGCTTTCTCGCGCATCTCCCTGAACCCCATCCCAAGAGGGTAAGCGCACCTGCGCCACCCGGACAGACAGAAGGCGGGTGAGGGCGATCGCTACCGAGCTGGGTGTCGCGTACCTGAGCCTCAGTGCCTCGACGGGTGACTTCGCGAAGGATGTCAAGTCCGCCCTCAAGGACGCGGAGATCGAGGCCGGGGATAGCGGCCAGCGCTCTGGCTCGAGGCTGGGCCGCGGCCTGTCGAATGGGCTCAAGGTTGTCGGTGGCGCAGTTGCCGGCGTGACGGCTCTCGTGGCTGGCATGGCAATCAAGGGTGGCATCGACCGCGCGCTCGCGATCGAGGGCGCCCAGGCCAAGCTCACCGGGCTCGGGCACGACGTGCAGTCGGTGCAGACGATCATGGACTCGGCACTGGCGTCGGTTCGCGGCACTGCGTTCGGCCTAGGCGACGCGGCGTCAGTGGCGGCGTCTGTCGTGGCCGCGGGCGTGCAGCCGGGCGAGGATCTGACGCGCACGCTGAAGCTTGTCGCGGATGCCTCAACGATCGCCGGCACGTCCATGGGTGACATGGGTGCGATCTTCAACAAGGTCGCGTCCACGGGGAAGATCCAGGGCGAGGTCATCGCGCAGCTCGGTGAGCGCGGCATCCCGATCCTGCAGCTCCTGGGCGAGCAGATGGGCGTCTCGGCGGCGGAGGTCTCCAAGCTGGCGTCCGAGGGCAAGGTGGACTTTGCGACGTTCCAGGCCGCGATGGAAGCGGGCATGGGCGGCGCGGCCCTCGAGTCGGGGAACACGTTCCGTGGCGCGATGGCGAACGCGATGGCTGCCCTCGGGCGCCTGGGCGAGAAGGTCGTCGGCGGCGTGCTGCCTCAGCTCAAGGGCGGCTTCGGCGAGGCGATCGCGCTGCTGGACTCCTGGGCCCCGCAGGCGGAGCGCGTCGGGGTTGTCATCGGCGGCGTCATGACCGAGGTTCTGGGCGGCGTCCGGGCTCTGATCGCAGCGTTCGCTGCGGGTGGCAGCGATGTGACGTCGGCTGGATTCGCCGGCGCGATGGAGCGCATAGGTCTGGCTGCTCGGTTCGCGTTCGACTTCATCACGGGCACGGCGGTCCCTGCGATCGCATCGCTCGTCGGGTGGATGAACAAGAACCGCGGCGTCGTGGCAGCGGCCGTGGCCGTGATGGGCGCTCTGCTGCTGGTGACCCAGGCACACGCGGCGGTCCTGGCGGTACAGGCTGCTGGCGGGATCATCGGCTTCATCAAGGGTCTGCAGATGGTGCAGGCGGTGGCGAAAGTGGCGACCGCGGTCCAGTGGGCGTGGAATGCCGCCCTGACGGCCAACCCCATAGGCCTCATCATCGCCGCTATCGCCGCGCTGGTCGCCGGCATCATCTGGTTTTTCACGCAGACCGAGCTCGGCCAGAAGATCTTTCAGACGGCTTGGGCGGGCATCCAGGCGGCCATCAGTGCGGTCGTGGCGTGGGTGACGGGCACGGCTGTTCCGTGGTTCCAGGGCGCGTGGGACGCGATCATGGGCGCGGTTCAGAAGGCGGTCACGTATATCCAGACTGTGATCGCTGTTTACGCGTACCTGTGGCGGACTGCGATCGAGACGTTCCTTGGGTGGATCACCGGTGCATGGGACGCTTTCTGGGGGTCCTCGTTTGGGCAGATGGTGAAGGCTGCGATCGACCTCGTGGTGTCGCTCGTCCAGTTCGGCGTGACGTTCCTGCGGGAGCTCATCGCGGACATCGCCGGTTGGATCTCGGCCACATGGTCTGCTGCGTGGGATGCGGTCTCGGCAAGGGTGCAGGCGGCGTGGGCTCTGATAAGCGGCGTCGTGCAGACCGCTCTGATCGCGATCGGGACCGTGGTGCTGGATGCCATGGCGCGGATTCGTGCAGGGTGGGATGCGGCGTGGGGCGCAGTGTCAGCCGTTGTGTCGGCGGTGTGGGGTTTGATCTCTGGCGTCATCTCCTCGCAGGTGGCGCGGGTCCGGTCGATTCTTGACGCCGGGTTCACGGTGGTGCGCACCATCGTCAGCGCCGCCTGGCAGGGCGTGTACAACGCCATTGCCACCCCCATGCAGGAGGCGTACGACAAGGTCCGCAGCATCGTGGACAGCATCCGGACGTTCTTCTCGGGCGCTGCGTCATGGCTCGTCAACGCGGGTCGTGACATCATCCAGGGCCTCATCGAAGGCATCACATCGAAGATCAAGGGCGTCACTGACACCCTGCGCGGCCTGACCGAGTCGATCCCCGACTGGAAGGGTCCGGCGGACGTCGACCGGCGCCTTCTGACGGGGAACGGCGAACTCATCATGGGATCGCTGGTCACCGGCCTCAAGGCTGGCTATGGGGACGTTCGTCGCACGCTGATGGGGATGACGGCGGACCTGCCGACGGCGGTATCGCTGAACACGAACCTCGAGCCCCGCGGAGTGCTGGCTAGCAATAGCGGGCCCTTGGTCCAGCAGACCATCACTCCCGTCCCCGGCATGTCCGAAACCCAGGTGGGCGATATGGCCGGCCGGGCGGTCGCTCGAGCGTTTGCGGGGGTGACTCGGTGACGCGGACGGTGAGCATCGGCAGCCTATCGTTCGAGTCGTCCGGTCGGCGCCTGGGCGACACGTCGTGGGTCTTGTCCAGCCTCGACGGCTGGGACGACTCGGGGTCCGGGGTGCGCGGGGAGCGGGGCGAGCGACCGCAGGCGCACGGCAACTTCGACACGCCGATGTTCCGAACGGGCCGGTCGATCGCCGTGGCCGGGCATGTCCTGTGTCCCACCCGGAGCGCGGCAGCCGCGGTTGTCCAGCGGCTCAGCGCTCTGGGTGCCGATGGCCGGGAGCTGGACATCACAGTCACAGATCCGGATCTGCCGTCGATGTCCGCCAGCGTCAGGATCGCTGACAAGCCGATCGTGGCTTGGCAGGGCGGGCGGACGGTCGGGTATGCCGGCGAGTGGTGGGCGGCTGACCCTCTCCGCTACGGCGACACCGTGAACGCCCCGACCGGGTTCGCGGTGCAGGCGGGCGGCCTCGAGTTCGACCTGTTCACGGACGGCACCTCCCACACCGGCTTCCTGGAGTTCGGGCAGCAGGGTGCGACCGGCCGCGTCAGCGTGTCGAACACGGGGACCGCTCCGACGGCGCCTCAGTTCGAGATCACCGGCCCCGTGCCGCGCTTCTCGGTCGTGCATGTGCAGTCGGGCCGGCGGGTGTCGTTCGCTCAAGCCGTCGCCGCGGGTGACCGTCTCCTGATCGACACGGCGACCGGCGTGGTCGTGCTCAACGGCGGAGACGTCGACTACTCCGGGCTGCTCACGCGGGCCGAGTGGGCGCCGATCGCCCCGGGTGAGACGGCGACCTTCGCTTTCGTCGCTGACGGCCCGTACGACGTCGGGACCCTGACCGTGATCGCCCGACCCGCTTGGTGGTGACGCGTGTTCAACCTGATCCTCGGCGAACTGCGGTCCGGTCGCCGCCTCGTGGCCGTGCCGGTGGCGGAGGGTGACTTCCAGATCGCGTCGGGCGACGCGGGGTCGATGACCGTGTCGATCCCGCTGACGGCTGCGGAGTTCAAGCGGCTCGAGCGCTCGACGTCGGACAGCCAGTTCCCTGGCGCCGGGCTGTTCCCGTCGCCCCAGACCTTCCCGCAAGGGGCGGTGGTGCGCTGGCGTCCGGGGCTCGGGCACAGGTCCGACATCGCGGTCACCACGGAGCCGACCCGCGTGTTCATGGCGATTCTCGCCGGCGACCGCGTCATCGAGGCGGGCCCGGTGTGGTTCCGCTCGGAGGACGAGGAGGGTCGACTGACCCTGCGCGGCTCGGGGCTCCGGTCGATGTTCGACCACCGGCTGCTCCTGTCGCAGCTCGTCGCGTGGCATGAGGCCGGTGCGGTCGCTACCTCGTCGCTGTCGTGGTCGGGGCTATCCCTGGGCACGATCGCCAAGCGGCTGGTGCAGGAGGTGCTCGGCCACGCGGGCGGCGACCTGCCGATCGTGCTGCCGCCCGACGAGATCGGGGTGCACGAGCGGAACTACCCCGGGTCTGAGCTCGCGACCGCGGCACAGCGTCTCCGTGAGCTGTCCGAGGTGGAGGGTGGCCCGGAGATCGCGTTCGAGCCGCGCCTGACCGCGGACCGCATGGGCGTCGAGTGGGTCATGCGCGTCGGCACGACGGCGAACCCCATGCTGCACCAGGCCGGCCTCGACTGGGTGCTGGACACTTCGGCCCCGCGTGGTCCGGTCGCGGCGTTCACCGTGTCCGAGGACGCTTCGTCGGTCGTGACGCGGGCGTTCGCCAAGGGCTCCGGCACGGACGAGGCGACGCTCATCTCTCGCCCTGCCACACGCGGTGACCTGATCGCAACCGGGTTCCCGCTGCTCGAGTCCGCGCGCTCCTACACCAACGTGCTGGAGCAGCCCACGATCGACTCGCACGCTGCGGCCGACCTGGCCGGCAACGACCGCCCGTGGCAGACGTGGACTCTCCGCGTCCGTGCCGACTCGCGCGTGGGCCAGTACCGCCCCGGCGACTGGTGGTCCATCCGCGTGGGACCAGGGCGTGTGCTGGTCGAGCCGGGCGTCCACCGCGCGCGGTGCGCGTCGATCCGTGGCCGCTTCGGCGATGAGTTCGTGGATCTGAGCATGGTGCCGATGGAGGTGGCGGGGTGATCAGCCTTCAGGGGCCGGGCAGGCAGAACGACCCGGGCGCGTTTGCGGACCTCGCACAGCAGCTGCGGCGGATCCGGGGTGAGCTCAACGACGTCGGCAGCGCGATTCTTCGTGCGGCGGGCATCCGGGTGTCTCCGGAGTCGATGACGATCGAGCGGACGCTTGAGGTGCTGGGGTCGCTCGATGTGTCGGGCAATGCGACGTTCTCCGGTGACATGCGCATCGAGGGCACGCTGTCGCTGCCGGCGGGGATCATCGACAACGACGCACTGTCGAATCCGATCGAGTTCGTCGATGCGGCTGGGAATAGCGCCGGGATCGGCTACGGGACGACGTTTGCGGCGCACGGGGTGTGCACGCTGTCGATCCCGGCCGGATTCACCAAGTTCACGTTCTCGGGCTCGTCCGTCGCGCGGTGCTACAACTCGTCGGGCGCGACGGTCTACCTGTACGTGCAGACCTACTCGAAGGTCGTTGGTGCGGCCGAGTCATGGGGCGCGACGTGTCAGGACACGATCGCCAACGGGTTCCAGTCGACGGTCGCGGCACCCCACAGCGTGACCCACTCCATCCCGCCGGGTGCGACTCAGGTGCAGGTGTGGGCCAGCGTCAGGACGACTGCTCCGGTTGGCGCGGACGCGACGAACTTTGCAGGCATCGAGGGGGTTGCCCTCTTTAGCCGGTAGGGCCGGAGGGGAAGCCGCCGTCGTTGGGCGGCGGCGGGACGCCGAGGTCGAGGTCGCGCGGGGGCACGGCGTTGTCGCCGGAGCGGGGCGCGGGCGGCTCGGCCGCGGGGGGCTCGACGGGCTCCGGTGCAGGCGCGGGCTCGACCGGTGCGGGCTCGACGGGAGCGGGCTCCTCGACGACGGGCTCGGGGGTCACGACGGGCTCCGGGGTCGGCTCGGGGGTGGGCGTCACGGTCGGCGTCGCCTCCACGGTCGGTGTGGGCGTCGGCTCGCTCTCAGGCGATTCCTGAGCGTTGGCGAGCGCCGCGGCGGACAGGCCGCCGGCGAGAACTACGAGTGTTACGGCCGATCCAATGATGGCCCCCTTGATCTGCATGGCTCGAATGTTACTTGGGCTCACCCGTTTGTGGTATAGGCCCGCCCTCTCTTCACCCTTTGGAGGCGCACATGGCCGGTCGTCGTGGGCTTTTTGTCCGAAAGGACACCAGTGCGGGGACCTCTCCGCAGGACGCACGCCTGGCCCTGGCGGGCCTCGTGGCTCCCGCTGGGGACCTGGGCGTCACTCCCGGGGTCCTGTCCGGGTGCGCCGTCAGTGGCACATCGGGGTGGACGTACACCGTCAGCGCCGGGCACGTGGTCCTGACACGCGGGGCCAGCGACGGGGCGGTGCTGGCTTCTGTCGATGGGACGACGCCGACGCCTGCGGTGGCTGCTGCGCCTGCGTCCGGGTCGCGCTGGGACCTGATCTGGGTCCGTCAGCGTGACGTGGACTCGGGCGATGCTGACTCCCAGGTCCAGGTCGGTGTCACATCGGGCAGCTCGAGCGGGTCGCCGTCGCGGCCCACCGGCTCGGTGCCTGCTGGTGCGCTGGTCCTGGCGGAGGCTCGCGTGTCTGCGGGCGCGACGCAGACGTCGCACGCCTCGGTGACGATCACCCCGGTTGCGGCGCGGTCGGCTGCTCGTGGTGGCATCGTCCCGGCGGCGAACGCGGCATCCCGGGAGGCGGTCGCTGCGGCGCACACTCCGACGCCGAGCAACCCGCTGTACGTGCACCAGGTCGACACGCGGACGCTGTGGATGTACGACGGCGCCACGCAGGGCAGCCGTGTGGCGGCTCCGATCGCTGAGCCGCGCGTGGCGAACGTCTCCGCGACTGGCGTTGGCCCGGTCGACACGAAGAACGCCGAGGTCGTCGACTTCGTCATTCCTCCGGGGCCGCCGCATCTGGTGCAGATGACGTGGACGGCGTTCATGTACAACGGCGGCAACACCGGCGCGGTCAACGTGAAGTTCCGCGTGGATGGTGCGTTCGTCGGGACGATGAACTATTCGTACGGCGGCAACCAGGGCGATAGGCGCGTCATTGACGGCCTCACGAAGGTCGTTTCCATCCCCCCGGGTACGCACTCCCTGTCGGTGTGGACCGGGGCGGGTGCGGCGAGCGTGGGCTACGACGGGCAGTTCATCAACGAACTGTCCGTGGTCGACCTCGGCCCGGTGACCTCCTGATGGCGTGGGCCAACGGCCAGATCCCAGCGTCCGAGCTCCGACCCTGTGACGGCACCCCCGGCGCGGTCCTGCTCCCGGCCCAGGCGGCGTCGTGGAACGCCGTCCGCGCGGAGGTCGGTCGCCGCTTCGGCTGGTACCCCACGATCACGTCGGCCGGCGATGCGTACCGGTCGTACAGCCGTCAGGTGACGCTCTTCACCCGGAACTTCAGCACGAAGAACACGGGGGTCGATCGCCGCACGTGGGACGGCCGCACGTGGTGGCGGGTCCCTGGCTACCCGTCGGCTGCGACTCCTGGCACGTCGAATCACGGCAAGGGCGTGACGGTCGACGTCACGGGCTTGGGCGCGTTCGACAGCCCGCGCCACCGCCAGTTCTCGCAGGTCGCCAAGGCGCACGGGTGGTCGGACTCCGAGGGCCGCAAGATCGCCGAGCCGTGGCACTGGAACGGGCACTCTGCGGTCACCCTCGCATCGAACCCCGGCAGCAACGTCGGCGGCATCTCCCTGCCCGACATCATCACCGCGCCCATCCCGGGCATCGAGGAGGACGACATGCCGTACAGCCGCGACGAGCTGAAGCTGATCATGGCCGAGACGCTGGCCGAGAACATCGGCCGCCTGATCCCCGGCCCGGTCGCTGAGACCCTGCGCTCGAACCTGGGCGACGGAGGCACGCCTGGTGGCACGGGCGCGTCCTGGTGGGTCGACTCGTCCGACCGTCGCGTCGCGGAGTCTCTGCGCCGCAACATCGGTGACATCGCGGCGGCGAACCCCTCTTCGTGGTGGGCCGTCGCGATGCGCTCCCTGCTGTCCGGTGCGCGAGTCGACGAGCAGGCCCTGGCGCAGTCGGTGACCACGGCGCTCGTCCCG
>Ga0233375_1001132_pt1 | contig 12481 bp, 9 predicted proteins | sample ElkDunMinimDraft_10_FD_191539 | JGI IMG/M metagenome (GOLD analysis project Ga0233375, IMG submission 191539) | Fecal eukaryotic communites from dung pellets of Tule Elk in California, USA - Elk Dung E16 | ecosystem: Host-associated > Mammals > Digestive system > Large intestine > Fecal | place... | reverse complement strand
GAGGCCGTCGCCCTGGACGTGCAGCCGGTCGGCTACTTCCTGCGGGCCGCGGGCACGCTCATCGACATGCTCGCCGGAGTGGTGCTGTTCCTGCTCCTCGCGGCGGCCGCCTCCTGGGCCTCGGGCCGCAACGTGCTCGGCGGCGATCTCACCTCGGCGTTCACGATCACCGTCCTCGTGCTCGTGACCGTCGTGATCCCGACCGCCGTCGAGACCGCGACCTGCGGGCGCAGCCTCGGCAAGCTCGTGGTCGGTGCGCGCATCGTGCGCACCGACGGCGGCGCCGCGGGCTTCCGGCAGGCGTTCGTCCGGGCGCTCGTGGGCGTGTTCGAACTGTGGTTCACCCTCGGCGCCGTCGCGGGGGTCGTGGGGGCCTTCACACCGCGGGCGGAGCGCCTGGGCGACCTGCTGGCCGGCACCTACAGCGAGCGCACCCGCACGCCGAAGCTGCCGCCGGAGCCCCCGGGCATGCCGCCGGTGCTCACGGGGTGGGCGACGGTCGCCGACGTCGGTCGCCTGCCCGACGGCCTCGCCCGCCGCATCGCCCAGTTCGTGCGGCAGGCGCGGGACCTCGAGCCCGCCGCGCGCGCCCGCACCGCGCTGTCGCTGGCCGCCGAGACGCGCGCGTTCGTCGCGCCGGTGCCCCCGGTGGACCCCGAGACCTTCCTGCTCGGGGTCGTCGCGGCGCGCCGCGAGCGCGAGCTGCGGGCACTGCGGGCCGAGGACGATCGAGCCGCCGCGCTCACCGCCGGCGTGGGCGTCGCGCCGCGGGGCTTCCCGGTCCGCTGACCGCGGCGTCCGCGCACGGCCCTCCGGCGGCGCGAGCCTGCCGCGCGCGCATCAGTAGCGGTAGTGATCCAGCTTGTAGGGCCCCTCGATCGGCACGCCGATGTACGCCGCCTGCGCCGGGGTGAGCGTGGTCAGCTGCACGCCCAGCGCGTCGAGGTGCAGGCGGGCGACCTTCTCATCGAGGTGCTTGGGCAGCGTGTGCACCGCGGTGGGGTACTCCTCGCGCCGCGTGAACAGCTCGATCTGGGCGAGCACCTGGTTGGTGAAGGACGCGCTCATGACGAAAGACGGGTGGCCGGTGGCGTTGCCGAGGTTCATCAGCCGGCCCTCGCTGAGCACCAGGACGCTCCGTCCGGTCGGCAGCCGCCACTCGTGCACCTGCGGCTTGATCTCCACGCGCTCGGCCCCGGGAAGCGCTTCGAGCCCCGCCATGTCGATCTCGTTGTCGAAGTGCCCGACGTTGCCGACGATCGCGAGGTGCTTGAGGGCGAGGAGGTCGTCGACGGTCACGACGTCCTTGTTGCCCGTGCCCGTGATGAGGATGTCCACCTGGTCTGCGACGTCCGCGAGCCGCGCCACCTGGAAGCCCTCCATCGCGGCCTGCAGGGCGCAGATCGGGTCCACCTCGCTCACGATGACACGCGCGCCCTGGCCGCGCAGGGCCTCGGCGGCGCCCTTGCCGACATCGCCGTAGCCGCACACGAACGCGACCTTGCCGCCGATCAGCACATCGGTGGCGCGGTTGAGCCCGTCGGGAAGCGAGTGACGGATGCCGTACTTGTTGTCGAACTTCGACTTGGTGACCGAGTCGTTCACATTGATCGCCGGGAAGAGCAGCCGGTCGGCTGCCGCGAGCTCGTAGAGCCGGTGCACGCCGGTCGTCGTCTCCTCCGTGACGCCGATGAGCCCCGCCGCCATGCGGGTGAAGCGCTGCGGGTCGCGGGCGAGGCTGCGGCGCAGCACGTCGAGGATCACGCGGTACTCCGCGGGGTCGTCGGGCGCGGCCTCGGGCACGGCGCCCGCCTTCTCGAACTCGACCCCCTTGTGCACGAGCAGGGTGGCGTCGCCGCCGTCGTCGAGGATGAGGTTCGGCCCGTCGACGCCCTCGTCGCTCCAGTCGAAGATGCGGTCGGCGAGGTCCCAGTACTCCTCGAGCGTCTCGCCCTTCCACGCGAACACCGGCACCCCGCGCGGCTCGTCCACCGAGCCGTCGGGTCCGACGACCACCGCCGCGGCCGCCTCGTCCTGCGTGGAGAAGATGTTGCAGCTGGCCCAGCGCACCTGCGCGCCGAGGGCGACCAGCGTCTCGATGAGCACGGCCGTCTGCACCGTCATGTGCAGCGACCCGGCGATGCGGGCGCCGGCCAGCGGCTGCGACGGCCCGAATTCGGCACGCAGCGCCATGAGACCCGGCATCTCGTTCTCGGCCAGCCGCAGCTGATGGCGCCCCGCCTCGGCGAGGGAGAGATCGGCGACGGCGTACGTGAGGGCGGGCGTCTGGGTCGGCATGCCGTCATTGTGCCACGCGGCGCGGCGCGCTCGGCCGGTGCGGACGCGCGGCGTCACGCACGCGCCGATGCCTGTGGCGACCGGCGGGTCTGCGCTAGATGCGCAGCGTCTCGTGGCGCACGACCACCCAGCCCTTGGGCACCGAGAGCCGATCGGTGTGGATGGCGCAGAGATCGTGGGCGTGCGGGTCTCCCCCACCGCCCAGGGGCCCGAGGGCGGCCATCTGATCGCCGTAGTCGAACGTGAGCGTCGTCACGGCCTCCCGGGCGCACCCGACCTTGGAACACAGTCTCTCGCGCATCGGCCCCACGCTATCGGGCGGGAACCGGTCGCGGCGGCATGCCGCGCGGGATGGCTCAGAAGCGGAATCGCTCCGGTCCGAGGTCCCACGGGTCCTTGTCGAGGTACTCCGCGGCGGCACGGAACACACAGCTCTCGATGATCATGCGCCGGTGCAGCTCGTCCTCGCGATGCGGCCGGCTGAGTCGCTCGATGGGCAGGCGGTACAGGATGATGCGCTGCTGGTCGGGCAGCACGCTCCACCGCGGGATGCCGCCGTCGTCGGTGGCATCGGGCATCTCGCCGATCTCGAAGCGCACGTGGCGCAGCTCCTCCCAGGCACTGCGCAGGAACTCCGCCGCCGCTCCCACGGCGAGGTCGAACCGTTCGGCGCGGGTGTCCAGCGGCGGAAGCGGCGGGCGCACGACAGGACTGCGCCCATCGCGACCGTGCCGGCCGTGGCGGGACGGCCGAGGGCGGGCGACGGTCTCAGCTCTCAGACGGCGCCGCATCATGTGCCCCATCCTAAGCGCGCCCGACCGCACCGGGAGCCGGTGCCTCGAACGCGGACGCACCCGCTCAGGGGTGGACGATCAGCGGGGATGCCGCGGCGTCGGCGGGCCAGACCGGGTAGGCGGCCAGGGCGCCCGCCCCGGCGTAGCCCACGGCGGCGCGGATGGGCTCGGCGGCGTCGATCCGGTAGAGGGAGCCCTCGGGCACATCGACCCTGGCCGTCCCTCCGGCGGGCACCGTGATCTCCTGCGCTGCGCCCGCTCCGGCGTCGGCCGTGATCGTCACCGTGACCGCCTCGTCGCCGGTGGCCGCCAGGGTCAGAGCCGGCGACGGTCCCGCCGCGACGGCCACGAGGGCGGGGCCCTCCAGGCGCGGGGCGGGGGTGTGCCAGGCGAAGTCGTCGCCCTCGGCGAAGCCGGTGGTCGTCCACACGGCGCCGACGACCGCGGCATCCGCCGCGACGTGCACGCTGTACCGGCCGACCGCGAGAGCGCCGAGGTCCAGCTCCAGAGGCAGGCCCGCCTCGAGGGGCACCTCGCGCGTGAAGACCTCGCGGTCGCCGCTGCGCACCGACACCGTTGCGGGGGTGGCCGTCGAGGGCGCGAGCAGGCGCACGACGGCGGTCGGGTCCGATGCGCCCTCCACGCCGGGCGGGGCGCTGACGGCGACGCCGGGGAAGACCAGTTCGGTGTCGGGGGCGATGACGGCGCCCACCTGGTCCACCCCGCCGGCGAGGAGCGTGCGGGTGATGCTCGTCTGCAGCGCGGCCTGCACCGGGGCGCCGGTGGACACCAGGTGCAGCACGGGGCTCTGCTCGCCGCGGACGAGTCCGGCCAGCGGCACGACGCGCTGCGTGCCGGGAGCGACGATCAGCTGTCCGGCGGGCGGGGTCTGAGGTCCGCCCGCGCCGTAGGCGGTGATCTGGACGGTGGCGGGGACGGCGCCGGGGTTGGCCAGCAGCAGCAGTCCCGACGACCCGGTGGTGGTCGCGCCGCCGACGATCCACGACTCCAGCAGCGGTGGGGCGCAGGATGCCGCGGCGAAGCCGGAGAGGTCCTCCGCCGTGACCGACGCCGAGGACGCGGCGGCGAGATCGGTGCGGGTCTCCCCCGCCGGAGGCGCGGTGAACGCGGCGGGCGCGGACGCCTCGAGCCCGGGGACGATGAGCACCTCGGGCGTGGGCTCCGGCTGCCCGGCTGCCGTGCCGACGGTGGTCGCAGGGTCGGCGACGACGGACACCGATCCCGCCAGGCTCGCGTCGCGGCCGATCGTCAGCAGGCCGCCCGGGCAGGCGACGACCGACTCCGACGGGGCGGGGGTGGCGACCACGCTGACCGGCTCGCGGTCGTGGGCGGGCCACGTCACGGCGGCGGCGGTGACGACCCCGGCGACGAGCGCGACCGCCGCCACCGTGCCCCCGAACAGCCGGACGCTCGTGGCCCAGCGGAACCTCGTGGTGGTCATCGTCCCTCCCCCGGGCGAAGGCCGACGATCCGCGGCACCCGGCGGGCGTCGCGGCGCGTCTGCGCCGTCGGGATCGCCAGCAGCACGGCGATCATGAACACCACCGCCTGGCCGGCGAAGATCCATCGTGCGGTGGCCGCGACCTGCTCGTCGGCACCCGGCCGCGGCTCGATCCCGCCCGAGACCCGCCAGAGCGATCCGCGGGCGGTCTCGCCGACCGCTTCGAGCCGGTCTCTCTGGTCCAGCGCGATGGCGGCCGTGCGCCGCAGCGACTGCGCCGCCTCGGTCGCCGGCTCGGTGGCGGGGGCGAGCAGCACGAAGCCGATGCCCCGCTCGGCGAGCGGGGCCACGGCGTCGTCGGCCGCATCGGTGACGAGGTCGGCGACCAGTTCGGCGGTCTCCCGGTCGGCCGGGGTGGCATCCACCCGTGTCGCGCGCAGCGTGCTCTGGCCGCCGAGGGTCTCGCTCGCGCCCCACACGACGTCGGCGGCGACCGAGCCGTCTGCCAGCGGTGCGATCACGATGGTGCCGAGCGAGGGCGATCCGCGTCCTTCGGCCGCCACGTAGGCCGGCAGCGTGCTGGCGGCACCCTCGGTGAGGGTCGCCGCCCCCCGCGCCTGCGCCGTGAGCGCGGGCACCGCGCCCACGGCCAGCACCGCCATGACGCCGGTGGCGGCCAGCACGCGCACCGTCGGGACGGAAGGCACGACGTCGAGGGTGACCAGCGCCGCGCCGATGACGCCGAGCCATGCCAGGCTCAGCCCGGTGCCGGGCCACACGACGACCGGCTGGGCGCCGGCGGTCACGGCGACCGAGACGGCCACCGCCGCGAACGCCGTGGCGATCCCGAGCGCCGAGATCGACAGCAGTGCGACGCCCGCCGCCCAGCGCACGGTGAGCGGTGCGATGAGGGCGAGAAGCGCAGGCAGCGCCACCAGCAACGGCACCCACCAGGTCGGCGCCCCCGCGAGCATCCCGCCCCAGCCGCCGGGATCGGGGGCGGGGAAGCCGGCGGCCAGCAGGGCGCGCCCGGCGGCATCGGCCGTCGCGACCGGCCCCGCCCACGGCACCCCGGGGTCGGCGAGGAGCCCCCAGAGGTTGCCCGATGCGAACTGCTGCCACACCAGCGGTGCCGACACCGCGGCGGCGGGGACGACGAGCCACGCCACCCGAGCCGCGCCGCGGCCGGCGCCGCGCCCGGCGGCGATCGCGAGGGCGACGAGCCACAGCACCAGCAGCGCGGGGACGAGCGACGGAGCGCACGCGGCGACCCCGACGAGGATGAGGGAGGCCATGCCGGCCGCGGCCCACGAACGGTGGGCGACGGAGCCGGCGTAGAAGAGCCACGGCAGCAGCAGATGCAGCAGCATCGCGGCGGGCCGCGGCTCCACGAGGACGTGGAGGAACGTGGGCGCCAGCGCCCAGGCCACGCCGCCGGTGATGCGCAGCAGGGAGCGGTCGGTCACGCGGGTCGCGGCGAACCAGCCGCCCAGCACCGCCAGCGGCAGGGCGAGCACCCACAGCACGACCAGCGCCTGGGACGGCGCGGCTGGCGAGAGGCTGCCGATCAGGGCGACGACGGCGGAGAAGGGGTCGGCGGCGCCGACGGTGTCCAAGCCCAGCGGCCGCTGCCCGTATGCGGCATCCGCCCACAGCTGCGCGACGGTGTCTCGCAGCGGGGCCAGCGCGCCGCCGCCCAGCACGGGCCACGCCAACAGCGCCGGGAAGGCCGCGACCGATACGACCAGCGCCGCCAGCACCGCCCACGCCCCGCCGCCGCTGAAGAACCGCAGCTCGGTGCGCCTGGCGTCGGCGAGGCGGTCGGAGTCGTCGGCGAGCGCGAGGTTCGTGCGGAGGTCCGCGCGGCCGATCCGCAGCGGCGCGAGACTCTGCCACGACACCCGCCGGGTGCGGCGGATGCCGGAACGCGCGCGGGCGACGGCGGGGATGCGCACCATGGCGGTCGCGGCGGCGGCCCATTCCGGCCAGATCTGCCCGGGACGCTTGGCCACGAGGTGCACGATCGTGCGCCACAGTGCGACGGGGAGGATGGCCAGCCACTGCAGCGGCAGCACGGGAGCGGCGGCGTAGACGAGTCTGCGGTGCAGCTGCGCGGTGCGGACGGCGAAGGCGCGGCGCATGCGCCGGCGGGTGCCGTAGACGTCGGGAAGCCCGGCCACGCCGTCTCCGGCGACGGCGACGACGGCGTTCGGCACGAGCGTGACGCGTCCGCCCGCCAGTCGGGCGCGGACCCCGAGGTCCAGGCCCTCATCGGCGCCGGAGAGCCCGCGGTCGAGGCCGCGCAGCTCCCGCCAGACCGGAGTGCGCACGAGCACGCCGCGGACGTCGGCTGCCAGCACGTCCTGGCCCGCGTCGTGCTGTCCCTGGTCGAGCTGCCCGTCGGCGAGGCCGACCGCGCGTCCGAGGGTGGTCATCGACACCCCGAGCGAGACGATCTCGCCGCGATCGTCCCAGCGCACGAGCTTGGGAGCGGCGAACGCCACGGAGGGCGCGAGCTCCAGGGCGCCGGCGAGACGCGCGAGCGCCTGCGGCTCGGGAGCGGTGTCCTGCGCCAGCAGCCACACCGCGTCGCCGTTCACGCGGTGGGTGGCAAGGGCCGCCGCTTCGGCGTAGCGCGTGGTCCGCGGCGCGGAGATCACACCCTCGGCGCGGGAGTCGGCCGCCAGCTGACGCAGGTTGTCGTCCTCGCCGCACAGCACGATCGTCACGGCGTCGACGGGGCGGGTCTGCGCGTCGAGGGCCGCGAGCGTACGCCGCAGGTGGAACGCGGCGGGGGTGCGGCCGTCGGGGCGCACGACGAGGATGGCGTGAACTCGGGCGGGCATGACGGACAAAGCCTAAGCGCGCGTCACCGGCATCCCGGCGCGCCGCGCGCGGGTCGGACGGATCGGCTCAGGAAGCCTGACGCTTGAGCTTGCGGCGCTCGCGCTCGCTGAGTCCGCCCCAGATGCCGAAGCGCTCGTCGTTGCGCAGCGCATATTCCAGACATTCGGTGCGCACGTCGCACGAGGCGCAGACGCGCTTGGCGTCGCGGGTCGAGCCGCCCTTCTCGGGGAAGAACGCCTCGGGGTCGGTCTGCGAGCACAGTGCGTCGCTCTGCCAGGCGAGGGTGCCGTCGTCGTCTTCGACGGGGCGGCGGACGCCGGGGACGCCGAGCTGGACCGGGTCGACGTACCAGTTGTCGGGAACGCCCGAGCGATACTGCGATCCAGTCATCTCGTCTCCCGCCTTGACCGATGTCCGCACCGTGCGTGCGTATGCCTAATTACACCGGTGTGATTCCCCGCGGTCAAGTCGCAGATCGTAAACCCTCAACCGCTCCTTCAACCTTTACGGCGTGTCTTCGGCGTGTCGCGGAGAATTTCTGCGCTCCGATCAGTGCGCGCCGGGCTGCGCGACGAAGACCTCGCCGGTTCCGGTGAAGGTGAGCGGCCCCTCCTCGGGATCGGCGTAGGCCGCGGTCCCGGGATCCAGCGCGACCGCGTCGCCTGACCGTCCGGAGACCGCGACCGAGCCGCGCACGACGAGCGCGACCGCCGGCCCGGTGAGGGCTGCCTGCGCCTGGCCGTCCACCGCGACGCGTGTGAGCGTGAAGTCGGGCATGCCGACGTCGAACACCCCGTCGACGGGGATCACGACCGGCGCCGGCGCCGGCGTGGTGTCGACGATGCGCATCAGCTCGGGCACGTCGATGTGCTTGGGGGTGAGTCCGCCGCGCAGCACGTTGTCGCTGGCCGCCATGAGCTCCACACCCAGCCCCTCCTGGTAGGCGTGCAGCACGCCCGCCGGGGCGAAGAGTGCTTCGCCACGGCGGAGCTCGACGAGGTTCATCAGCAGCGCCACGACGACGCCCGGGTCACCCGGGAACTCCTCGGCGATGGTGCGCAGCACCGCCAGCTCGGGGGCGAAGTCGGGGGCGGACGCCTGCCGCACGGCGTCGATCACCCCGTCGACCTCGGCCTGCGCCTGCCCCGAGAGGAGCCACTGCAGGGTCTCGCGGAGCAGGGCGGCGTCGTCGTCGCCCTGCAGGTGCGCTGCGAGCGCGACGGGCCCTGGGCCGTCGCCGAGCGCGGCGACGAGGCGCCGCGTCTGTGCGAGAGGGCGCAGCCCGACGAGGGCGCGGAAGACGTCGCTGACGGCCACGATGATCTCGGGCTTGTGATTGTCGTCCCGGTACGTGCGCGCCGCGGCGTCGCGGGCGATCCCCGCCGCCTCCTCGCGGGCGAATCCGGCTTCGGCCTGCGTCTTGGACGGATGGGCCTGGATCGACAGGGACGATCCCGCCGCGAGGAGCTTCATCAGGTACGGCAGCGGCGGCGCACCGCGCTCGCGCAGCCGAACGTCGAGCGTCTCACCCGAGCCGTCGTCGACGACGCTCGGGTCGCCGGGGTGGTCGCCGAACCAGATCTCGGCTTCGGGGGCGCCCGACGGCGTCCTCCCGGTGAGCTCGGCCAGCAGCGTCGTCGAACCCCAGGCGTAGTCGCGCGGGGTGTTGGAGAGGGGGACCAGCACGCCCCCAGCCTAGGCGCGCGGCCGCCGTGCGTGCGCAGGCGCGGGCGGTAGCCTGATCACACCATGGCCGTCCACACCCAGCATCCGGTCTCGGCACCGCCTGCTGCGCCGCCGCGCGAGCGCACCGGGGTGCTGCTGCTGCGCGCCTGGTGCGTGGCGGTGCTGTTCACCACGATCACCGGCACGGCGTGGGTGCTCGCGGTGGGCGAGGTCGGTGCCGCGGTGATCGGCGTGGGGTCGGCCGTCGTGTCCGCCGTCGTCTGGCTGGCGACCCGCCCTCCGGTGCAGTGGCGCCGGCTGCCGTGGTTCGTGCTGGCCTACGTCGCGTTCGCCGCCGCGTCGCTGCTGTGGTCCCAGTGGCCGGCGACGACGCTGCTGACCGTGGCACTGCTGCTGGTCACCACGTTCCAGGGACTCTTCGTCGCGGCGACCCTGACGTGGCAGGAGCTCGTGCGCGCCGTCGCGTCGGCCTGCAAGTGGGTCGTGGCTCTGTCGCTGCTGTTCGAGGTGTGGGTCTCGCTCTTCATCGGCGGCCCCTTGCTCCCCCGCTTCGTGGTGCCCGAGCGTCCCGCGCCCGACCCCATCGTCTACTGGTCCCGCGACAACCTCTTCGACGGCGGGCGCATCCAGGGCATCTTCGGCAACGCCAACCTGCTCGCCTACGCGGCGCTGTTCGCCCTCATCGTGTTCGCGATCCGCTTCGCCGCGCGGGCCCCGCACCGCACGCTGCTTCTCGGATGGATGGCCGCCGCGCTGTTCCTGTTCGTGCGCGCGGGCTCGGCGACCGCGTACGTGGCCGCGGCGCTCGTGCTGGTCGTGCTGGCGACGGTGCTGCTGATGCGCACCACCCGACGTCCCGGCGAACGCACGCGCTACTACGTCGTCTATGCGGGCGTCGCCCTGGGCGGGCTGTCGGCGGCGTGGCTCCTGCGGGACCGCGCCTTCGCCCTGCTGGGGCGCTCGAGCGACCTCACCGGTCGCGAGACGATCTGGACCGCCGTGCTCGAGAGGGCCGCCGAGCGGCCCGTCGTCGGCTGGGGCTTCGCGACCCCGTGGCTGCCGTGGGAGCCGGCGTTCGACGGCTGGATCGTCGACCACGGCGAGACGGTGATGCAGGCGCACAACATGTGGCTGGACGTCTACCTCCAGCTGGGGGTCGTCGGCGTGGCGCTCATGGCCACCACCTACCTGGCCTTCATCTGGCGCTCCTGGTTCTTCGCCGTCGACCGCCCCCGGTGGGACCTCCGCGCCGACCGGCCGTACTCGCCGCTGACCCTGCTGCCGACCCTGACGGGGGCGGTGCTGCTCGTACAGGGGCTCGCCGAGTCCGGGCCGCTGCTGCTGTGGGGGTGGCTCGCCGTGGCGATGTTCGCCTTCAAGATCAAGCAGGCACCACTGGTCGGAGTCGGCCCCGCCGAGCAGACCTTCGCCCTCGAGCGCGGGGAACTGCGCCGGCAGGTCACGTGACCGCGCCGGCGTCGCGCCCCCGTGGCCTGGGCCTGGTCGCACTGCTGTCGTCCGCGGCGATGGCGAGCGCCTTCACACACGCCGCACTCGGTGCGGTCTTCGCCGGATACCTCATCGAGCGCATGGCCGGCCGCACCACCTACGTGACGATCGTGGCGGGACTGTGCCTCGTGGGTGCAGCGATCCTCGCCGCACGTCGCCGCGAGATCTCCGCCCTGCGGCTGGTCCCCACGACCCTGCTGGTGTTCCTGGCGTGGCTGCTGGCGAGCGTCAGCTGGAGTCAGGATGCCGCAGCCACGCTCGCCGGCTGGCTGGGACTGGCGGGGCTGGCGTTCATCGCCGTCGTCATCGGGCACGTGCGCGACACGCTGCAGACCGCCCGCGCCCTCGGCGACGTCATGCGGGTGCTCCTGACGGTGTCGCTCGGGCTCGAGATCCTCTCCGGCATCCTGCTGGACATGCCCCTGCGCTTCCTCGGCATCGAGGGCGGCATCGCGATGCTCGGCCCCATCCAGGGCATCTTCGGCACGCGCAACTCGCTCGGGTTCGTCGCGGTGCTGGCGCTCATCACGTTCCTCGTGGAGTACCGCACCATGTCGGTGCACCCGGGGGTGTCGCTCTACTCCGCCGTGCTCGCCGGCACGCTGGCGGCGCTCTCGGACTCCCCCACCGTGTTCGTGCTGGCCATCGCCGTCGCCACCGCCACCGGCGCCCTGGCACTGGTGCGGCACACCCCGAGCGATCGTCGCCGCTCGGTGCAGTGGCTCTTCGGCGGCGCCCTGGTCATCGGGATCAGCGTCGCCTACCTCGCCAGGCACACGATCATCGCGTGGATCGGTGCGGCACGGGATTTCTCCACCCGGGCGGACCTGTGGGCGCAGATCGTGGTCTTCGTGCGCGCCCGTCCCATCCAGGGCTGGGGCTGGAGCGGCACCTGGACCGACGACTTCCCGTTCGGCACGATCAACTACATCCTGCGAGAGGCGCACCGCTCCGCACTGAACGCCTACTTCGACGTGCTGCTGCAGGTGGGCTGGGTGGGGCTCGTGCTCTTCGGGACGTTCGCCGGCCTGGCGTTCGTGCGGTCGTGGCTCGTCGCCAGCGAGCGGCGCTCGATCGTGTACGCCTGGACGCCGCTCATCCTCGTGGCGCTGCTGGTGGACTCGGTCTTCGAGAGCTTCACCCTCGCCGGATACGGCTGGCTCATGCTCGTCCTGTGCGCGCTGCGCGCCGGCCAGTCACGGTCATGGCGGGAACGCCTGGACGGAGCGTCCAACGGCACGGACCTCCCGCCGGTGGCCGGCCTTCCGGAGGGGTTGGACAGGCGAGCGGGGTAGGATCGTCGGGCCATGCCGCTTCCCGCACAGACCCCCGCCGCGACGCCGTTCGATCCCGCGTCGGCCACGATCGCCGTCGTCACCTTCAACCGCTCGGGTCTGCTGACCCGGCTGCTGGAGAGCATCACGGCGATGGATCCCAAGCCCGGTCACCTCGTCATCGTCGACAACGCCTCGACGGACGACACGACCGAGGTGGTCGAGTCCTTCCGGGACCGCATCGGCACCGACATCGTCTACCGCAGACTCGAGACCAACACCGGCGGCTCCGGCGGGTTCAGCGAGGGCATGCGCATCGCCTACGAGCTGGGCTCGACGTGGATCTGGCTCATGGACGACGACGTCGAGGTCATGCCCGACGGCCTCGCCCGCATGGGCGCCTGGGCGCCGCGGTTCAAGTCCATCCAGGGCCGGCGCTACGACTACGACGGCAGCGAGTTCTACTGGCAGTACCGCGTCGCCGAGCCGCTGGCCATCCCCATCCCCTTCGCACCGGCCGGGTTCGATGCGTCGGGATACAAGGAGATGAACTCCGGCTGCTTCGAGGGGATGTTCATCCACCGCGACATCGTCGCGCAGATCGGGCTGCC
>Ga0233375_1001131_pt1 | contig 12481 bp, 12 predicted proteins | sample ElkDunMinimDraft_10_FD_191539 | JGI IMG/M metagenome (GOLD analysis project Ga0233375, IMG submission 191539) | Fecal eukaryotic communites from dung pellets of Tule Elk in California, USA - Elk Dung E16 | ecosystem: Host-associated > Mammals > Digestive system > Large intestine > Fecal | place... | reverse complement strand
TCGACCTCGCCGATGCCGCGGGCGATCTGGCGGGCGAGCCGGGCGACCGAGCCGTTGCGGCTGTAGTAGAGGACGAGGATGTCGGGCATGGAGAGCCTCTGTGTGGATGGGTGGGCTGCGTGCGTGACACCGCGCGGGTTCCGTCTGCGGTATCCGCAGCACCATGGGAATCACGCATCCGGCATTCTCGCCCACTCCGCATGGCGTGGGCGAGGTGGGCTGCCCATGCTGGAGGAGTGGGAACCCGTCGGGCAGTTTCCCGGCGGCGCAACAGGTCGCAACTCGGTCCGCGTGCCGGCACCCGCAATCCCCCGACGTTCCCAGGACCGTGGCTTCTGGCCATGGGGGGCAACGACAGGGGCGGCGCGCCCGCCATCCTGGATGCATCCCTGCGCAAACCGCTTTGCTACGCTGCGCTCACGATGGAGCCACTCGCCACCTTCAATCGCTGGACCGAACGGATGGCCGACCGCGCGCGCGCGCTGAGCTTCGCGCGCTTCCTGTGGCGGCGCTTCCTCGACGACCGGCTGTTCGAGGCGGCCGGCGCGCTGGCGTTCACCACGGTGTTCGCGCTGGTGCCGCTTTCGATGGTGGTCTTCGGCGTGCTGTCGGTGTTTCCCGCATTCGGGCAATGGCGCGACCAGCTCAGCGACTACATCTTCTCCAACTTCGTGCCCGACTCGGCCCGCGCGGTGGAGTCGGTACTGATGCAGCTGCTGAGCAATACCGGCCAGCTGACGACGATCGGCGTGATCGCGCTGGTGATCTCCGTGCTGGTGACCCTGCTCAGCGTCGAGACCACGTTCAACCGGATCTGGCGGGTCAAGTCCGCGCGGCCCACCTTCGCCCGCTTCCTCGTCTACTGGACCGTGCTCACGCTCGGCGCGTTGCTCGCCACGGCCAGCCTGGCGGTCTCGGCGCGGTTCTTCGCGTTGGAGATCTTCAACACCGATTCGGGGCGGCTGCTGCGCGGCGTGATGCTGTGGGCGGCGCCGATGCTGATCGAGCTTGCCGCGATCACGACGATCTTCCGCGTGGTGCCACACCGGACCGTGCAATGGCGGCACGCGCTGGCCGGCGCCGCACTGGCGGTCGTGCTGTCGGAGATCATCAAGTGGGGGATCGGCCTGTACCTGGGCAGTTTCGACGCCTACGCGCGCATCTACGGGCAGATCGCCTTCCTGCCGATCTTCCTGCTGTGGGTGTATCTGAGCTGGGTGGCGATCCTGCTCGGCGCATCGTTCGCCTCGTCGATCTCGGCGTTCCGCTACCAGCCCGCGCACATGCGGCTGCCGCGCGGTTTCGAGTTCTACGGCCTGCTTCGCATGCTCGGCCGATTTGCCCAGGCGCGCAGCGAGGGGCGGGGCCTGCACATCGACGACATCCAGGCGTGCGAGCCGATGCTGACCGATGCCCTGGTGCAGCAGATGCTCGCGCAGCTCGAGGAAATCGCCCTGGTGCGCCGGGCGGAATCGGGCGAGTGGCTGCTTGCGCGCGATCTCGACACCCTGACCATGGGCGAGCTCTACGAAGCCTGTGACCTGCGTATTCCCATTGCCGAGGCGCGCCTGCCGTGCCGCGACGACGCACTCGGCGTCGCCGCGGCGGGCGCACTCGACGATCTGCGCATTCCGCTGCGCGACCTGCTCAAGCGCCGCGTCGCCAGCCTCTACGATTCGACGGAGACATCAGCATGAAGCGCCTCGCGCCCTGTATCGCCCTTGCCCTGCTGCTTGCCGCCTGCAAGCCCGATGCGGACACGCCAGCGGCGCCCGATGCACCCGCGTCGGCTCCGGCTGCGAAGCCGGCGGCGCCGGATGTTGCGAAGACGCATCCGGCCTTGAGCGTGGAAACGCTCGACGGTGGCACCTTCGATCTGGCTGCGCATCGCGGCCAGTGGGTCGTGGTGAACTTCTGGGCGACCTGGTGCGCACCGTGCCTGAAGGAGATGCCCGAGCTCTCCGCGCTGGATGCGATGCGCGAGCATGTGCAGGTGGTGGGCCTGGCCTACGAAGAGATCGAGCCCGACGACATGCGCGCCTTCCTGCAGAAGCATCCGGTGGTCTATCCGATCGCGATCATCGACACCTTCGATCCCCCGGCCGACTTCGACACGCCACCGGGCCTGCCGATGACCTACCTGATCGGCCCGGATGGACAGGTGGTCGAGAAGATCCTCGGGCCGGTCACCGCCGAGCGTCTGGAGACCCTGATCGCCGGCGCCGGCGGGCCGGCGATCGCCGGCTGAGGTCGGGGCAACCCGGCAATCGCGGTGCGATGCTCAGTCGCGGAAGGGCGGCAGTGGCGTGATCACGTCGTAGCGCTCGGGCAGTGGCGCCTGCGCAAGCGGTGGGAATTCGATGCAGGGCGCGTCGACACGGGTGTCGGGCAGCCGGTCGAGCAGATTGCGCAGCAGGGTCAGCCGGCCGCGGCGCTGGTCGTTGAAATCCACCACCGTCCAGGGCGCGCGCCCGGTATGGGTCGCAGCAAACATCGCGTCGCGGGCGCGGGTGTAGTCGCCGTAGCGCGCCCGGGCCGCCACATCGACCGGTGACAGCTTCCAGCGCTTGAGCGGGTTGCGCAGGCGTTCGGCGAACCGGGCTTCCTGCTGCGCCTGGTCGCAACCCAGCCAGTACTTGAACAGCAGGATGCCGTCGTCCACCAGCTGCCGTTCGAACGCCGGCGTCTGGGCCAGGAACGCGACGACCTGCGCGGGCGTGGCATAGCCCATGACCGACTCGACGCCGGCGCGGTTGTACCAGCTGCGATCGAACAGGGCGATCTCGCCAGCAGCCGGCAGGTACGGGACGTAACGCTGGAAATACCACTGGCTCGCCTCGCGGTCACTGGGCCTGGGCAGGGCGACGACATGGCACTGGCGCGGGTTGAGATGCTCGGAAATCGCCTTGATGGCGCCGCCCTTGCCGGCGGTATCGCGGCCTTCGAAGATCACCAGCAGACGTGTGCCGCTGTGCTTGAGCCAGCGGGCGGCCGCTGCCAGCTCGACCTGCATCGGCTCCAGTGCGGCCTCGTAATCCTTGCGCTTCATCGATGTCATGGCGGGCTTGCTTCCGGTTCAGACGATGCAGGCCGGCGCGGGGCGGCATGTCGTTTGCGACTCGGCGCCGCGCGGCCTCGCGTCACCGTTTCGCAGGGACTGAAAGCGTGCACGGCCGCGGACGGTCATTCCTTCAGGCGCGGCCGGATCGTCGCGAGATTGCAGGGCCTGGTCCGCGCGTCGAGCTGCTGGTGGATGATCTTCTCCCACGCCGTGCGGCAGGCCGAGGTCGAGCCGGGCAGGGCGAACAGGAAGGTCGCGTTGGCGAGGCCGGCGAACGCACGCGATTGCAGCGACGACGTGCCGATCTCGTCGAAGGAGATCGCCCGGAACAGCTCGCCGAAACCGGGCATCTGCTTGTCCAGCAACGGAAGCAGGGCCTCGGGCGTCGAGTCGCGGCCGGTGAAGCCCGTGCCGCCGGTGACGATCACGCCATCGATCGCGGAATCGGCGATCCACTTCGAGACCAGTGCGCGCATCGCGTAGCGGTCGTCCGGCAGCAGGGCGCGCTCGGCGATGTGATGGCCGGCGCCGGTCAGCGCCTCGACCAGATAGTCGCCGGAGCTGTCGGTTTCGAGGCTGCGGCTGTCGGAGACCGTCAGCACGCAGATCTGCAGGGGGATGAAATCGGTCTGGTTGCTCATCCGGCGAGGTTACCGCACGGCCCTCAAGCGCGCGGGCATGCCGAGCGTTCGCGCTGCGGCAGGGGAAGCGCGACGGGGCGCGTCCGCCGAGTCACGGGGCGCGCCCGGCGCGGCAGTCGTCTCGCTGCGATGCCTGCAGGTCGCAGGCGGGCGACCGGTCACTGCGCGGTCATGCGCGCCAGCTCGTCGGCCTGGTGTTCCTGCGAGAGCCGCGCGATCAGGCCGTCGAGATTGCCTTCGAGCACGTTCGGCAGGTCGTACAGGGTGAGGCCTTCGATCCGGTGGTCGGTGATCCGGCCCTGCGGGTAGTTGTAGGTGCGGATGCGCTGGCTGCGATCGCCACTGCCGACCTGCAGCTTGCGCACTTCCGCGGTCGCCGCGGCGCGGCGGTCGGCCTCCGCTTCGGCCAGCATCGCGCGCAGGCGCTTCATCGCCTTGTCGCGGTTCGCGTGCTGGCTGCGCTCGGTCTGCGATTCCACGACGAGCCCGCTCGGCAGATGGGTGATGCGGATCGCCGAGTCCGTCTTGTTGACGTGCTGGCCGCCGGCACCGGAGGAACGGAAGGTGTCGACCTTGAGGTCGGCGGGATTGAGTTCGATCGGCTCGCCTGCATCCTCGATCGGAATGATCGCCACTGTGGCGGCCGAGGTGTGGATGCGGCCCTGCGATTCGGTCTCGGGCACGCGCTGGACGCGATGCGTGCCGGATTCGAACTTGAGCCGCGCATAGGCGCCGGCGCCGTCGACGGCGGCAATGATTTCGCGAAAACCGCCGTGTTCGCCGGGGCTCGCCGATTCCACCTCGACGCGCCAGCCCTGGCGCTCGGCGTAGCGGCTGTACATGCGGAACAGGTCGCCGGCGAAGATCGCCGCCTCGTCGCCGCCGGTGCCCGCGCGGATCTCCAGATAGAAGCCGCCGTCGTCTCGGGCGTCGCGGGGCACCAGCAATGCCAGCAGGTCCGCCTCGAGCGCCGCCAGCCGGGCGTCGGCGGCCGCGATTTCCTCCTCGGCCATCTCGCGCATGTCGGCATCGCCGAGCAGCGAGCGTGCCGCCTCGCGATCGTCGAGCGCGCTGCGCTCCTCGGCCAGGGCGGTGGCCAGGGGCTCGAGCTGGGCGAACTCGCGCGAGAGTGCGCGGAACCGTGCCTGGTCGGAGACGGTCGCCGGGTCGGAGAGCAGGCGTTCGAGTTCTTCGCGGCGTTCGGCCAGCGCCTCGAGTTTACGGCGCAGGGTCGGCAGCATCGGGGGTCCGGGGGGCAGGGTCGGGCGGCAGCAGGGCATCGAGACTTTCGGCCAGGGTGTCGTCGCCGCGCAGGGCGGCTTCGCGCAGCGCGGCGGTCGGCAGGTGCAGCAGCCGGTTGGTCAGGGTGTGCGCGAGGAGCTCGAGCACCGCGTCCGGCGACTGCCCGGCGGCCAGCTGCTGCCGGGCGCGGGCCAGTGCCTGGCCGCGTAGCGCCTCGCCATGCGCGCGCAGGCGCTTGACCGGGGCGAGCCGTCCGCGGGCGGCGACAGACTCGCGGAAGCGGGTCACCTGCAGGTCGATGATCGCCTCGGCGTCGCTGGCGGCTTCGCGCCGGCCGCGCCGGTTGCTGTCGAGCGTCCGCTCCAGGTCGTCGACGGTATAGAGGAACACGTCGTTGAGGTCGGCGACATCCGGCGCGATGTCGCGCGGCACCGCGAGGTCCATCAGCAGCATCGGCCGGTGCTTGCGCGCCGAGAGCGCGGCGGCGACCTGCTCGCGGCGGATCACCGGCTCACGACTGGCGGTCGCCGAGAACACTATGTCGGCCAGGAACAGGTGGCGGTCGAGTTCGTCGAGCGGCAGCGCGATGCCGCCATGGCGACCGGCCAGCTCCTGCGCATGGGCATAGGTGCGATTGGCGATCAGCAGGCGCTTGACGTTGGCCTGTGCGAGGTGCCGCGCGGCCAGCTCGATGGTTTCGCCGGCGCCGACCAGCAGGGCCACCGAATCGGCGGGGCTGGCGAAGGATTCCTGCGCCAGGCGCACCGCCAGCGAAGCCACCGAGACCGGACTGTTGCCGATGCGGGTCTCGCTGCGCGCGCGCTTGGCGGTGACGAAGGCGTGCTGGAACACCCGGTCGAGCTCGGTGCCGAGCGTGCCCGCCTGCCGCGCGGTGGCCCAGGCCTGCTTCACCTGGCCGAGGATCTGCGGCTCGCCGAGGACCAGCGAATCGAGACCGGTCGCCACCCGGAACAGGTGCCGCACCGCCTCGGCGCCCTGGTGGCGATAGAGATAGGCGTGCAGGGTGCCGCCCTGCGCGGCGGCATCGTCGCCCGGATGCGTCGCAAGCCAGTTCGCCAGCGCGCTGCCGTCGTCATCGCTGATCGCATAGAGCTCGGTACGGTTGCAGGTCGACAGCAATGCGACTTCCCGCACCGGTGGCAACGCCCGCAACTGCGCCAGCGCCGCGCCGAGTGCGTCGCCAGCGAACGCGACACGCTCGCGCAGGGCGACCGGCGCGGTCTGGTGGTTGATGCCGAGGGCGAAGAGACTCATGTGCTGGGTGCCTGGAGGGCGGTCATCCCGTTCAGGCGCTTGCGATAAGCTTCCGACGAAGGCGCCCATTTTACGGCCCGGTTGCCCCAGATGCCCGTTTTCTCTCTGCCCTTGGCCGCGCAGCTGCGCGTGGCGCTGCTGGTGCCCCTGCTCGGACTGGCCGGCGTGGCGCAGGCGCAGCGCGGCGATACCGACCGCACCGATCCACTGCACCAGGACCTGCTGGGCGCCACCCTGGCCGGCGAATTCGCCGTGCAGGCCGGCCGCCTGGACGAAGCCGCCAACTGGTATCTGGACGCTGCCCGCCAATCCGGCGGCGATGTCGGGCTGGCGGAGCGGGCGACCCGCATCGCCCTGCTCGCCGGCGACGACCGCCGTTCCGCGCAGGCGCTGGAGCTGTGGCGTCGCGGGGCGCCCGATTCGTTGCCGATGCGCGCGGCGGAGGCCACGCTGTCGCTGCGCGGCGGCCGCGACCGCGCAGCGCGCCGCCAGCTCGAAGCCCTGTTGCGCAGCGATTCCCCGGCCGGCTGGCGCCATGCCTTCAATGTGCTCGGCGGCGGCGCGCGCGATCAGGAGCAGGCAGGGCGCCTGCTCGGCCAGATCGTCGATGGGGGGGCGATCCCCGACGTGCTGCAGGCCTGGATGGCGTTCGGCGGGCTCGCCCAGCGGCTGGATCGCAGCGATCTCACCGATCGCATCCTCGAACGCATCGTCGCGCGGTTTCCAGGCGAACCCCGTGTCGCCCTGCTGCGCGCCAGCCAGTTGCGCGAGACGGGGCGCGCGGACGAGGCCCGCCAGGCGCTGGTCGCACTTGGCGACGCCGCCCTGATCGCGCCGGATCTGCGCATGGCCATTGCCGCCGAGTACGACGCCCTCGGCGACCTCGCCGATGCCGAGCGCACCCTTGCGATGGGGCCGCAGGACGGCCGCACCTACGTGCTGCGCGCCTCGCTGCTGGCGCGTGGCGAGAACAAGGTCGCGCTCGCGGCCCTCTACGACGAAGTCAAGGCGGTCGCGCTGACCCCGAACCCCGCGCAGCGCCTTCTGCTGGGCCAGATGGCCGAATACCTCGAGCAGTACGAGGAGGCGCTCGACTGGTACCGGACCGTGCCGGGCGGGCCCGAGCGCGCCCAGGCGCGGCTGCGCGGCGCGCGCGTGCTCCACGAACTCGACCGGCGCGACGAGGCCTGGGCGCGCCTGCGTGAGCTGCAGTCCGATGCGACCGCCGACGAAGACCTGCGTCTCAATGCCTACCTGCTCGAGGCCGAGCTGCGGCAACAGGGCGATGATGCCGGCGAGCTCGACGTCTACAACCGCGGCTTGGCCGCGCGGCCGGATGACCCGGCGTTGCTGTACGCCCGTGCGCTGATGTGGGAGCGTCGCGACGACATTCCCCGCGCCGAGGCCGATCTGCGCCGCGTGCTGGTGGCCGATCCGGAAAACGTCGCCGCGCTCAACGCACTGGGCTATACGCTCGCAGACCGCACCACGCGCTACACCGAGGCGCTGGAACTGATCGACCGCGCCCGCGTGGCCGAGCCGGACAACGCGGCGATCATCGACAGCTACGGCTGGGTGCTCTACCGGCTCGGGCGCAACGAGGAGGCGCTGGTCGAACTTCGCCGCGCGTTCTCGATGATGAAGGACGCCGAGGTCGCCTCGCATATCGGCGAGGTGCTGTGGGCGCTGGGCCGGCGCGACGAAGCACGTAGGTATTTCGAAGAGGCGCGCGCGATCGATCCGGAAAACCGTTCGCTGCTGCGTGCGCTCGAGAAGACCGGCGCATGAGGCCGCGGATCGCTTGGGTCGCGGTACTCGCGATTGCGCTGTCCGCATGCACCAGCGTGCCGGTGCGCGCGCCGCTGCAGACCGTCGAGCTCGACGCGCAGGCGCAGGCGCAGGCGCAGGCCCGCCTGGAGGCGCGCGAGGCTGCGGTCCGCGCGATGTCGGCGTTCGGCTTCACCGGGCGCGTGGCGATGTCCAACGGCCGCGACGGTGGCAGCGGACGCATCGAATGGGTGCAGACCGGCGCTGACTACCACGTCACCCTCAGTGCACCGGTCACCCGGCAGAGCTGGGAACTGAAGGGCGGGCCGGGCGGTGCACGCATCGAGGGGCTCGCAGGCGGCCCGCGCGCGGGCGCCGATGTCGGTGCCTTGCTGTGGCAGGCGACCGGGTTCGAGATTCCCGTGGCAGCGCTCGCCGCCTGGGCCGCCGGCACGCGGGCGCCCGAAGCGATCGCCGGCACGGCGGAGCTGGGGTTCGACGCGGGTGGTCAGCTGGCGCGGCTGCAGCAGGACGGCTGGACCATCGATTACCTCGAGTGGCAGCCCGAGCCCGACAACCCCGAGGTCGCGCTGCCGACCCGGATCAATGCCCAGCGCGGCGACGCGCGAGTGCGCCTGATCGTCGATGTCTGGAGCGCCGACGCGGCGATGCCGGCCCCGTGAGTGGCGTGGATGCGCAAGTGGACGGCTGGTCGAGCTGGCCGGCGCCGGCGAAGCTCAATCTCTTTCTTCTCGTCACGGGGCGCCGCGACGACGGCTACCACGCCCTGCAGACCGTGTTCCGGCTCCTCGATTGGGGCGACACCATCCACCTGCGGCTCCGCGAAGACGGCGCGATCCGCCGAGTGGGGGCATCCGTGCCGGGCCTGCCGGAGCATGAGGATCTGGTGGTGCGCGCCGCCAATCTTCTGCGAAAAGAGGGTAAAAGCGCGCCAGGCGTCGACATCCGCGTCGATAAGCGTATTCCGTCGGGCGCTGGCCTGGGCGGGGGGTCGTCGGATGCGGCGACCGTGCTGCGCGCCCTCGACCGGCTCTGGCAACTCGATCTGGGTGTGGAGCGGCTCGCCGCCCTCGGCCTGGCCCTTGGCGCCGATGTGCCGGTATTCGTGCGCGGCCACAACGCCTGGGCCGAAGGCGTCGGCGAGTCCTTGCGGTCGGTCGCGTTGCCGCCCGCCTGGTACCTGCTTGCGGATCCCGGCGTCCACGTGAATACCGGCGCGCTGTTCCAGTCCGCTGAATTGACGCGAAATGCTGCGCCCGCGACAATGGTCGACTTCGTTTCAGGTGTATCGCTCGGCAACGCGTTCGAGCCGGTCCTGCGGCGCCGGGAACCCGCCGTCGAGGCGGTGTTCCAGGTGCTCGCCGAGATCGGTACGCCACGCCTGACCGGCACGGGCAGCGGCTGCTTCGTCGAATTCGCGACCCGCGAACTCGCCGAGGCCGCGCAGGCGCGGATCGCATCGCGGGTCTCCACCCGCGTGGTCGGCGGCGCGGCGCGATCGCCATTGCTCGATGCGCTTGAGGCGGAAGGCTGAAAGCGGTGGCTGGTGGATGTCGATTCGGGCGTGGCGCGCCGAGTCGACAGCCACGAATCACCGCTTTCTAGGGGCGTCGCCAAGTGGTTAAGGCACCGGGTTTTGATCCCGGCATTCGCAGGTTCGAATCCTGCCGCCCCTGATACCCGTGTACCGGTCTTCCGGATTCCGCACGGCCCCTTCCCCAATCCGCTCGGTCAGAGCGACGCGGAGCAGCAGACATGAAAGAAGAACGCAACCTCCTGATCTTCACCGGCAACGCCAATCGCCCGCTGGCCAAGGCCGTATGCCGCGAGCTGGGCGTGCGGCCGGGCAAGGCCCTGGTCTCCACGTTCTCCGACGGCGAGGTGCAGGTCGAGATCGAGGAGAACGTCCGCCGCCAGGACGTGTTCGTGCTGCAGCCCACCTGCGCGCCGTCTGCCGAGAACCTGATGGAACTGCTGGTGCTCATCGATGCGCTCAAGCGCGCGTCGGTGACCAATGTCACCGCAGTGATCCCGTACTTCGGCTACTCGCGCCAGGACCGCCGTCTGCGCTCGTCGCGGGTGCCGATCACGGCCAAGGTCGCGGCGAAGATGGTGACCGTCGCCGGCGCCGACCGCGTGCTGACGATCGACCTGCACGCCGACCAGATCCAGGGCTTCTTCGACATTCCGGTCGACAACGTCTATGCCTCTCCGCTGCTGCTGGCCGACATCTGGCGCGCGCATGGCACCGACAACATGGTGGTGGTCTCGCCCGATGTCGGCGGCGTGGTGCGCGCCCGCGCGATCGCTAAGCGGCTCGACGATGCGGACCTGGCGATCATCGACAAGCGCCGTCCGCGCGCCAACGTCTCCACGGTGATGAACATCATCGGCGACGTTCAGGGCAAGACCTGCGTGCTGGTCGACGACATCGTCGATACTGCCGGCACCCTGTGCGCCGCAGCGGCGGCACTGAAGAAGAGCGGGGCAGAGAAGGTCGTGGCCTACTGCACCCATGCCGTGCTCTCGGGCGCGGCGATCGACAACATCGAAAAATCGCAGCTCGACGAAATGGTCGTCACCGACACCATTCCGCTGTCGGAGGCCGCCCGCAACTGCGCGCGTATCCGCCAGCTCAGCGTCGCCGAGCTGCTGGCCGAGACGATCCGCCGGATCGCATTCGGAGAATCGGTCAGTTCGCTCTACGTGGACTGACCTGCTGCAACGTCTCGTCTGGTCGCGGACGAGACGCATCACCGCCGCGAGGCGGTTTCAATCCAGAAAAGTGAATATTGCAAATGGCCATCACCCATGAAATCAAGGTGCAGCGCCGGGAAGACGAGGGGAAGGGTGCGAGCCGCCGCCTCCGTCATGCCGGTGAAGTACCTGCCGTCGTCTACGGCGGCGACCTCAAGCCCGTCAGCATCAAGCTGAGCCACAACGACGTGTGGCTCGCGAGCCAGCACGAATGGTTCTACGCCTCGATCCTCGAGCTGAGCCTCAACGGCGAAATCCAGAAGGTCCTGCTGCGTGACATGCAGCGCCACCCGTTCAGGCAGCAGATCATGCACCTGGATTTCCAGCGCGTGAACGAGAACGAAGCCATCCGCACCGCCGTGCCGCTGCACTTCGTCAACGAAGATGCCTCGCCGGCCGGCAAGGCTGCCGACGTCGTGATCACGCACGAGCTCAACGAAGTCACCGTGACCTGCCTGCCGGGCAACCTGCCGGAATTCATCGAGGTCGACCTCGGGTCGCTGGCCCTCGGCGACATCGTCCACCTCTCGCAGATCAAGCTGCCCGAGGGCGTCGAGATCCCCGAGCTGGCGCTGGGCGCGGACCACGATGTGGCCGTCGTCGTCGCCAAGCACGGTCGCGTCGAGGCCGAGCCGGCCGAGGGCGAGGATTCCGCCACCGTTCCGGCCGCCAAGGCCGACGAGTAATCGTCGCGCGGGCGCGCTTTCGGGCGCGCCCGCGTTGCCGTAGCAATGGCAGGACTGCGACTCATCGTCGGGCTGGGCAATCCCGGTCCCGAATACGCAAGGACCCGGCACAACGCCGGGTTCCGCTTTGTCGACGAACTCGCCGCGAAGGCGGGCGCGTCATTCCGGCTCGACAGCAAGCTCTTCGGCGAGACCGCGAAGATCGATATCGCCGGCCGGTCGGTCTGGCTGCTCAAGCCCGCGACCTTCATGAATCTCAGTGGCAAGTCGGTCACCGCCGCGCTGCGGTTCTGGAAGTTCGAACCCGAGCAGGCGCTGCTGGCCCACGACGAGCTGGACCTGCCGCCCGGGACCGCGCGCCTCAAGTTCGACGGCGGGCACGGCGGACAGAACGGGCTGCGCGACACAATGAAACTGCTGGGTCACGGCGGCTTCCACCGCCTGCGCATCGGCATCGGCCATCCGGGCCACAAGGACAAGGTCACGCCCTGGGTGCTCGGACGCCCCAGCGCCGAGGACGACATCCTCATCGGTCGTGCGATCGACGATGCCATCGACGTGCTGCCGCTGGCGATGGACGGCAATTTCATGGATGCGATGACCCGCCTGCACACCGCGAAACCCTGACCGGGACTGGTGACTGGCGATTCGCCCGCCGAGGGCGAGTCGCCAGTCGCGAGTCACGAATGACGGATCGCCAATGGGCATCAAATGCGGCATCGTCGGCCTGCCGAACGTCGGCAAGTCGACCCTTTTCAACGCGTTGACCAAGGCGGGCATTGCCGCGGCCAACTTCCCGTTCTGCACCATCGAGCCGAACGTCGGCATCGTGCCGGTGCCGGACCTGCGCCTGGCCGCGCTGGCGGCGATCGTCAAGCCGCAGAAGGTGCTCCCGACTGCGGTGGAGTTCGTCGACATCGCCGGGCTGGTTGCCGGTGCGGCCAGTGGCGAGGGGCTGGGCAACAAGTTCCTGTCGCACATCCGCGAGGTCGATGCGATCACCCACGTGGTGCGCTGCTTCGAGAACCCCG
>Ga0233375_1001128_pt1 | contig 12493 bp, 11 predicted proteins | sample ElkDunMinimDraft_10_FD_191539 | JGI IMG/M metagenome (GOLD analysis project Ga0233375, IMG submission 191539) | Fecal eukaryotic communites from dung pellets of Tule Elk in California, USA - Elk Dung E16 | ecosystem: Host-associated > Mammals > Digestive system > Large intestine > Fecal | place... | reverse complement strand
TCCTCCTGTCCCCGGGAGGGGGCAGGATGCCGTCATGGCCATCGATGTGCGCCCGGCCACCGACTTCGACGACGTCGCCGCCGTGCTCGGTCCGAGGAACCCGGGTTCCAACGTCTGCTTCTGCCTGAGCTACCGCATCCCCTCGCACGAGAACAACGCGCTGCGCGGTCCCGCGCGAGCCGATCGGGTGCGCGAGCTCTGCACCGACGACCCGCCGCCCGGTGTACTCGCCTACGACGGGGCGGAGCCGGTGGGATGGGCGGGGATCCACCCGAGGGCGGACACCACGTTCGCCCGCAATCGTCGCATCCCTCACCTCGACGACCTCGACGTCTGGTCGCTGTGGTGCGTGCGGGTGCGGCCGGGGCACCGCAAGCAGGGGATCGCGCACGCGCTCGTCGACGGTGCGGTGGCGTTCGCCCGCGAGCGCGGAGCGCCCGCTGTGGAGGGCTACCCGGTGGACAACCGAGGGGACAGGGTGGACCTGACGATGGCGTACGTGGGCACGCGGGCGCTGTTCGAACGCGCCGGCTTCACCAAAGCCGCCGACACCGACTCCACCCTGGGCGGGTTCCCGCGGGTGGTGATGCGCCTGGCGCTCTAGCGGCCGCCGCGGAAGGTCGCCGGGTCGTCCTCGGCCATCGACAGGGCGATCTTGCGCACATGCTCCGGCGCGACGTCGGTCAGCTCGCCCAGTCCGTAGAAGCCGACCTCCGTCAGCTCCCCGTCGGCGGGATGGGGGTCGCCCGACACCCAGTCGCAGCGGAACACCAGATCGAGGTAGTCCACCTGGTCGCCGTTGTCGTAGGTGATGCGCGGCACCTGGTGCACGAGGGCCAGCCGGGTGGCCTTGACCACGACGCCCGCCTCTTCGAGACATTCGCGCACGGCGGCATCCGCCGGTTCCTCGCCGGGGTCGACGATCCCCGATACCGGCTGCCACGCGCCGTTGTCGGCGCGCTTGCCGATCAGCACCTTCTCGTCGCGGAAGACGATCGCGGTGACGCCGACGAGGGGGAGCGGGTCGTGTCCGATCCGCTCGCGCAGCGACAGGACGAACTCGGGAGTGGCCATGCTCCCAGCCTAGGCGGCGCGCCCGCAGCCCGACCGTCGATGTCGGGGGCCCTCGTAGACTGGAGCCCGTGGCATCCGACTCCTTCGCTCATCTTCACGTCCACAGCGAGTACTCGATGCTCGACGGCGCGGCCCGCATCGGCGCCATGGTGCAGGAGGCGGTGCGGCTCGAGATGCCGGCCATCGCCGTCACCGACCACGGCAACACCTTCGCCGCGTACGAGTTCTACAAGACGGCCAAGGATGCCGGCATCAAGCCGATCATCGGCATCGAGGCGTACGTCACCCCGGGCACGCACCGCAGCGACAAGTCCCGCGTGCGCTGGGGCACGCCGGAGCAGAACAGCGACGACGTCTCGGGCTCCGGCGCCTACACGCACATGACGCTGCTGTCGGAGACGACCGAGGGCATGCACAACCTCTTCCGCCTCTCGAGCAAGGCGTCGATCGAGGGCTACTACTTCAAGCCCCGCATGGACCGCGAGCTGCTGCAGACGTACTCCAAGGGCCTCATCGCGACGACCGGCTGCCCCTCCGGCGAGGTGCAGACCCGCCTGCGGCTGGGTCAGTACGACGCGGCGCGTGCGGCGGCGGCGGAGTTCCAGGACATCTTCGGCAAGGAGAACTACTTCGCCGAGATCATGGACCACGGGCTGTCGATCGAGCGCCGGGTGATGACCGACCTGCACCGCCTCGCGAAGGACCTCGGCATTCCGCTCGTGGCCACCAACGACCTCCACTACACCCACCAGCACGACGCGACCAGTCACGCGGCGCTCCTGTGCGTGCAGTCCGGGTCCACCCTCGACGACCCGAACCGGTTCAAGTTCGACGGCGACGGGTACTACGTCAAGACGCCGGCCGAGATGCGCCAGATCTTCCGCGACCACGAGATCGCGTGCGACAACACGCTGCTCATCGCCGAGCGCTGCAACGTCGAGTTCAACACCTCGGCCAACTACATGCCGCGCTACCCGGTGCCCGAGGGCGAGACCGAGGAGAGCTGGTTCGTCAAAGAGGTCGAGAACGGCCTGCACGAGCGGTACCCCGGCGGCATCCCCGACGCCGTGCGCAAGCAGGCGGAGTACGAGACCGGCGTCATCGTGCAGATGGGCTTCCCCGGCTACTTCCTCGTCGTCGCCGACTTCATCAACTGGGCCAAGCGCAACGGCATCCGCGTCGGGCCCGGGCGTGGCTCGGGCGCCGGCTCGATGGCCGCATACGCCATGAAGATCACCGACCTCGACCCGCTCGAGCACGGCCTCATCTTCGAGCGCTTCCTCAACCCCGACCGCGTCTCCATGCCCGACTTCGACGTCGACTTCGACGATCGTCGCCGCGGCGAGGTGATCCAGTACGTCACCGAGAAGTACGGCGACGAGCGCGTCGCGCAGATCGTCACCTACGGCACGATCAAGGCCAAGCAGGCGCTGAAGGATGCCGGGCGCGTGCTCGGGTTCCCCTTCAGCATGGGGGAGAAGCTCACCAAGGCCATGCCGCCCGCGGTGATGGGCAAGGACATGCCCCTGGGCGGCATGTTCGACCCGAAGCACCCCCGCTACAAGGAGGCGTCCGAGTTCCGCTCCGTCATCGAGAGCGACCCCGAGGCCAAGACCGTCTTCGACACGGCGGTGGGGCTCGAGAACCTGAAGCGCCAGTGGGGCGTGCACGCCGCCGGCGTCATCATGTCCAGTGAGCCGCTGATCGACATCATCCCGATCATGAAGCGCGAGCAGGACGGCCAGATCGTCACGCAGTTCGACTATCCGGCGTGCGAGTCCCTCGGCCTCATCAAGATGGACTTCCTGGGGCTGCGCAACCTCACGATCATCGACGACGCGCTGGACAACATCGAGGCCAACCGCGGCGAGAAGGTCGTGCTCGAAGACCTGGCCCTCGACGACCAGGCCGCCTACGACCTGCTCGCGCGCGGCGACACGCTGGGCGTCTTCCAGCTCGACGGCGGACCCATGCGATCGCTGCTGCGGCTGCTGAAGCCCGACAACTTCGAGGACATCTCCGCCGTCATCGCGCTGTACCGACCGGGCCCGATGGGCGCGAACTCCCACACCAACTACGCCCTGCGAAAGAACGGGCTGCAGGAGATCACGCCGATCCACCCCGAGCTCGAAGAGCCGCTCGCCGAGATCCTCAGCACCAGCTACGGCCTCATCATCTACCAGGAGCAGGTGATGGCGATCGCGCAGCGGGTCGCCGGGTTCAGCCTCGGTCAGGCCGACATCCTGCGTCGCGCGATGGGCAAGAAGAAGAAGTCCGAGCTCGACAAGCAGTACGCGGGCTTCCAGGCCGGCATGCACGCCAACGGGTTCTCCGACGCCGCCGTGCAGAAGCTGTGGGACATCCTGCTGCCCTTCTCCGACTACGCGTTCAACAAGGCGCACTCCGCCGCGTACGGCCTGGTGTCGTACTGGACGGCGTACCTGAAGGCGCACTACCCGGCCGAGTACATGGCGGCGCTGCTGACGAGCGTCGGCGACGCGAAGGACAAGCTCGCGGTGTACCTCAACGAGTGCCGCCGCATGGGCATCCGGGTGCTGCCGCCGGACGTGCGGGAATCCATCCGCTACTTCGCCGCCGTCGGCGAGGACATCCGCTTCGGCCTCGGCGCCGTGCGCAACGTCGGCACCAACGTCGTCGACGGCATCGTGACGGCGCGCGCCGACGACAACTTCGTCAGCTTCCACGACTTCCTCACCAAGGTGCCGATCCACGTCGCCAACAAGCGCACGGTCGAGTCGCTCATCAAGGCCGGGGCGTTCGACTCGCTGGGCTCCACGCGCCGCGCGCTCATGGAGATCCACGAGGATGCCACCGAGGCCGCCGTCGACGCCAAGCGCAAAGCCGCCACCGGCGCCATCGGGTTCGACTTCGACAGCCTGTACGACGAGGCCGAGGAGATCAGGCCCGCCAAGGTGCCCGAGCGCCCGGAATGGACCAAGAAGGACAAGCTCGCCTTCGAGCGCGAGATGCTGGGCCTCTACGTCTCGGACCACCCGCTGGCCGGCCTCGAGATCCCGCTCGCCAAGCACGCCTCGATGTCGATCCACGACCTGCTGTCGTCCGAGGACGTGCAGGACGGTGACCAGGTCACCGTCGCCGGCCTCGTGACGAGCGTCCAGCACCGGGTGGCCAAGCAGAGCGGCAACCCCTACGGCATGATCACGGTCGAGGACTTCAACGGCGAGGTGACCGTGATGTTCATGGGCAAGACCTACACCGAGTTCCAGTCGATGCTCGTGGCCGACTCGATCCTCGTCGTGCGCGGCCGGGTGTCCCGACGAGACGATGGACTGAACCTGCACGGCCAGTCCGCGTTCTCGCCGGATCTCGGCACCACCGACGTCAACGGGCCGCTCACGCTCACCATGCCCGAGCACCGCGCGACCGAGGCCGTGATCGGCGAGCTCGCCCAGGTGCTCACCCGTCACCAGGGGGAGACCGAGGTGACGCTGAAGGTGCACAAGGGCGGCGTCGCGAAGGTGTTCGAGGTGCCGATGCACGTGCAGGTGACCGCAGACCTCTACGGCGAACTGAAGGGCCTGCTGGGTCCCCACTGCCTGGGCTGACCGGTACCATCGGATGACCGCGCCCCCGGGCGCGCCAGCGAAGGGATGAACGTGACCGACGAGCGGCTCGACGAGAACACTGTGAACACCCCCGATCACTCCACCGGAACCGCGGGTGCCGCGGCCCCCGCAGGCGAGTCCGCAGGCGCACCCCCGCAGTACGGGGTGGGCCCGTTCTCGGTGCGCGAGGTCGCGCTGCTGGCCGTCTGGCTCGTGGCCTTCGTCGTGTCGTTCTTCTCTCTGTACCGCGACGACCGGGTCGGCGAGATCGTCGGCCTCGGCGGCTCGGTGTGGAACGCGGGGCTCGACTGGATCCTCACGATCGGCGTCCCCACGGTCGCCGTCTTCCTGATCGTTCTGCGCCGCTTCTCGCCCGACGGCATCCGCCGGGTCGGCTCGCTCGGGATCGACCAGTTCGCCTCTGTGGCATTCTCGGTCTCGACCGTCGTGTGGCTCGCGGCGCTGTGGGTCAACGTCTCCCGCGGCGTGCAGACCGGTGTGTGGCTGAGCAGCTGGGTCGTGTGGGTCGAGTTCTTCCTCATGCTCGCCGGTGTGGTGCTCACCGTCTTCGCCCCGCTGCTGCCGACCCTCTCCGAGGATTTCCAGCACCGGCGCGAGGTTCCCGCGCACCGCAACGCCCGTCCGCTGCGACCCGTGGTCGCCCGTCCTGCCCAGGAGCGTCCCGCCCCCGCAGCACAGCCCGCTGCCGACGCGACCCCCGCCGCCGGTGCCCACAGCACCGGCGCGTACGCAACGGACGCCTACGGCGCCGGGGCGGCTGCATACGGCGCCGGCGCATCGGCACACGATGGTGCGCCCGCGAGCGACACGGCGGCCTACGCCACCGATACCTTCGGCGAGAACCCCGACGTCGAGCGCTCGCTCGATGACGAGCCCCTCGTCGCGACCGCGGACGACGTGGAGACGGGCACCGCGCCCGAGTCGGACGGCGAGGCCGTCGACGCCGCAGATGAGACTGTCGTCGTCTCCGAGGGCCCCGTGAGCCAGGCGTTCTGGGCGCTCGTGCCCGTCGAACGCGACGTCGTCGACGCGCAGGGGATGCCGCTGTTCCGCATCGGTCCCGACGCGTGGGCGCTCGTGATCGAGGACCGCGGCGAGGTGTACGTGGTGCGCCACGAAGACGGCCGCGTGGGTTACCTGCACGACGTCACCGGCGTCACGCGCGGCTGACCGCCCGTCCCCGGCGGATCACCGGGGGAGGGGCCGGTAATCTGGAGGGATGCTCCGTACCATCGACCTCCGCGGCCGCACGCTCACCGCGACCGAGCTGCTGGCATCCGTCCCGCGCGCCCAGGCGGCGCGTGCCGAGGCGCTGACCACGGCCGCGCAGATCGTGCATGACGTGGCCGCCCGCGGTGAGACGGCGCTGCGGGAGCAGGCGGAGCGGTTCGACGGTGCGTCGGGTCACGCCCTGCGGGTGCCGCAGGAGCACGTCGACGAGGCGATCGCGTCTCTCGACCCGGCCGTGCGCGCAGCGCTCGAAGAAGCCATCCGTCGTGTGCGCGAAGCATCGGCGGCCCAGGTGCCGCCGGCATCGGCCGTCGAGCTGTCGCCCGGCGCGCGGGTCGAGCAGCGCTGGCGGCCGGTCCGCCGCGCCGGCGTGTACGTCCCCGGCGGCAAGGCCGTCTACCCCTCGAGTGTCGTCATGAACGTCGTGCCCGCCCAGGTCGCCGGCGTCGGCGATGTCGCGCTCGCCTCACCGCCGCAGCGCGAGCACGGCGGTCGGGTTCACCCGGTGATCCTGGCTGCGGCGGGGCTCGTGGGCGTGACCGAGATCTACGCGATGGGCGGGGCCGGCGCGATCGGCGCCTTCGCGTACGGGGTGCCGTCGATCGGGCTGGAGCCCGTGGACGTCGTCACCGGCCCCGGCAACAACTTCGTCGCCGCCGCCAAGCGCGCCGTCGCGGGCGTGGTCGGCACCGACTCCGAAGCCGGTGCGACCGAGATCCTCATCGTCGCCGACGACAGCGCCGATCCGGTGCTGGTCGCGATGGACCTCATCAGCCAGGCCGAGCACGACGAGCAGGCCTCCGCCGTGCTCGTGACGCCCTCCGAGGCCCTCGCGGCGGCGGTGATCGACGCCGTGACAGAGCGCGCGGCGCTCACCCGGCACGCCGAGCGCATCGCACAGGCACTGACGGGACCGCAGTCGGCCGTGGTCCTGGTCGACGACATCGCCGCGGCCACCGCGGTGAGCAACGCCTACGCCCCCGAGCACCTCGAGCTGCACCTCGCAGACCCCCGCGTCGACGACTTCGTCAACGCCGGAGCCGTCTTCGTCGGCGCGGCGTCGCCGGTGAGCCTGGGGGACTACCTCGCGGGAAGCAACCACGTGCTCCCCACCGGCGGTCAGGCCCGCTACGCGGCGGGACTGTCGGCGTCGACCTTCCTCCGTCCGCAGCAGATCATCGCGTACGACCGTGACGCTCTGGCCGAGGTGGCCGACGGCATCGTCGCCCTCGCGACCGCCGAGGACCTCCCGGCCCACGGCGAAGCGGTGACCGCGCGCTTCGGGCGTTAGTCTGTCCGTGCCATGCACTGCCCTTTCTGTCGCCATCCCGACTCCCGCGTCGTCGACTCCCGCACGAGCGACGACGGCCTGAGCATCCGCCGCCGACGTCAGTGTCCCGAGTGCGGCGGGCGGTTCTCGACCATCGAGACCGCCAGCCTCAACGTGATCAAGCGTTCCGGCGTCATCGAGCCGTTCAGTCGCGAGAAGGTGATGTCGGGCGTGCGCAAGGCGTGCCAGGGCCGCCCCGTGACCGAGGGCGACCTCGCGATCCTCGCCCAGTCGGTCGAGGAGGCGATCCGCCAGACCGGGTCGTCGCAGATCGACACCAACGACATCGGCCTGGCGATCCTGGGGCCGCTGCGCCACCTCGACGAGGTGGCCTACCTGCGCTTCGCGAGCGTCTACCAGGCGTTCGATTCGCTCGAGGACTTCGAGTCCGCCATCGCCCAACTGCGTGCCGACCACGCCGCGGCCCGCGCCGCGGTGCACGCGGACTGACCCGACAGCTCTGCGCAGGTACCCGCCGATGTATCCCCTCCTCTTCCGCGCCGTCCTCACGCGTCTGGATCCCGAGACCGCCCACCATGCGGCGATGACGGTGATCCGGCTCCTGGGTCTCACCCCGGTCGCCCCGCTCGTGCGGCGTTTCACACGGCCGGCGCCGCAGCTGCGCACGCAGGCGCTGGGTCTCACCTTCGATTCCCCCTTCGGCGTCGCCGCGGGCTTCGACAAGGACGTCACGGGGGCCGCCGGGCTCTGGGCGCTCGGCTTCGGCCACGTCGAGGTCGGCACGCTCACCGCGATCCCGCAGCAGGGCAATCCCCGGCCGAGGCTCTTCCGCCTCGTCCCCGATCGCGCAGTGATCAATCGCATGGGATTCAACAACCACGGCGCCGAGGCTGCGGCATCCCGCCTGCGCGCGGTGCGGCGTCGCAGCAAGCGTGCGGTGCTCGGTGTGAACATCGGCAAGAGCCGGGTCGTCGACGTCGCCGATGCGACGGCCGACTACGTCACCAGCGCGCGTCTGCTCGCGCCGCTGGCCGATTACCTCGTCGTGAACGTGTCGTCGCCGAACACCCCGGGGCTGCGTGGCCTGCAGGCCGTGGAAACCCTGCGGCCCCTGCTGGAGGCGGTGCGCGGCGCGTGTGGACGTACTCCGCTGCTGGTGAAGATCGCTCCCGACCTGCCCGACGATGAGATCACCGCGATCGCGCGGCTCGCCGTGGACGCGGGTCTTTCCGGCATCATCGCCACGAACACGACGATCTCGCGTGACGGGCTCGTGACGGATGCCGACGTCGTCGCCGCAGCCGGCGCCGGCGGGCTGTCGGGTGCACCGCTGAAGGAGCGCTCGCTCGCCGTGCTGACACTGGTGCGCTCCGTCGTCCCCGAGGACTTCTGCGTCATCTCGGTCGGGGGAGTGGAGACAGCCGCCGACGTCCGCGAACGGCTGGATGCCGGTGCCGACCTCGTGCAGGGTTACACCGCGTTCCTCTATCGCGGACCGCTGTGGGCGCGCCAGATCAACCGCGGGCTCGCCAAGACCGCACGCTGACGCGCGGCGTCAGACCTTCGCGCCGCGGCGGACCTGCGGCTTGGGCAGGCGCATGAAGCGCATCTGAATCGTGCGCATCGCCGAGTACCAGCCCAGGCCCTTCTCCATGCGGGCGCCGAAGCGCTCCTTCGCGACCTTCTTCACCCGGATCGAGGTGATGATCATGTCGCCGATGACGAAGAGGATGAAGATCCACAGGCCGATGAACGACCAGTAGGTGACGGCCGGGATCGGGATGAAGGTCAGCACGATGACCAGCAGCATCATCGGCATGACGGCCTCGCCCAGGTGCCATCCCGCGTCGACGAAGTCGCGTGCGAACTTGCGCTGGGGACCCTTGTCGCGGGCCGGCAGGTAGCGGTCCTCGCCGTTGGCCATGCCGATGCGGGCCTTCTCGCGCGCAGCCGCCAGCTCGGCCTTCGCCCGTGCCCGGGCCTCCTTGGTGTCGGCCACCAGAGGGCGCTTGCGGGCAGCTTCGCGCTCGGCGCGCGTCGGCGTCGGCCGACCCTTGCCCGAGCCCACCTGCTCGGCGGGCGTCGTCGTCGACGTTTCCTTCGGCGCGGAAGCGGGGGTGTTGGCCACGGGAGGATCCTCTGGATAGCGGGAATCGGGTTCGATCTAAGATTACCCGCATGACTTCCGACCTGTCCCGCCCCGAGGCCGTTCGCGCCGCGGCCGCCTCCGCCGTGCCCGCCGCCCTTGCCGACCTGGGCGCGCTGGTGCGCATCCCGTCCATCGCCTTCCCTGGTTTCGACCCGGCGCAGGTGCGTCGCAGCGCGGAGGCGGTCAAGCAGCTCGCCGAGGGTCTCGGCATCTTCGAGCGCGTCGAGGTGCGCGACGCCGCCATCCCCGACACCGACGAGCGGGGGATGCCGGCCGTGATCGCCACCCGTGCCGCGCGCAACGGCCGCCCGACGATCCTGCTCTACGCCCACCACGACGTGCAGCCGGTCGGCGATGAATCACTGTGGGAGTCGCCGCCCTTCGAGCCGACGGTGCGCGACGGGCGCCTGTACGGTCGCGGCGCCGCCGACGACAAGGCCGGCGTCATGGCGCACATCGGTGCACTGCGCGCCCTGCGTGAGGCGCTCGGCGATGACTTCGACCTGGGCGTCGCTCTGTTCATCGAAGGCGAAGAGGAGGCGGGCTCCCGCTCGTTCGCGGCCTTCCTCGAAGAGAACGCCGACGCGCTGCGCGCAGACGTCATCGTCGTGGCCGACTCGGGCAACTGGGACTCGCGCACACCGGCGGTCACCGTGTCGCTCCGGGGCAACGCGCGCTTCACGCTGACCGTCCGCACCCTCGACCACGCGTCGCACTCCGGCATGTTCGGGGGAGCGGTGCCCGACGCGATGATGGCGACGGTCAAACTGCTCTCGACTCTCTGGGACGACACCGGCGCCGTGGCCGTCGCCGGTCTCCACCAGCGCGACGCCGACACCCCCGCCTACGGCGAGGAGACCCTCCGCGACGAGGCGGGCCTGCCGCAGGGCGTCTCGCCGATCGGCGACGGCACGATCCTCAGCCGCATCTGGAACAAGCCGTCCCTGACGGTCACCGGCATCGACGCGCCCAGCGTCGCCAACGCCTCGAACACGCTGAGCCCGGAGGTGTCGGTGGTCATCAGCACGCGCGTCGCGCCCGGCCAGTCGGCCCGCGACGCCTACGAGGCGCTCGAGGCGCACCTTCGGGCGCACGCCCCGTTCGGCGCGCAGCTCACCTTCTCGGACGTCGACTTCGGCGACGGATTCCTGGTGGACACGGCCGGGTGGGCCGTCGAGGACGCGCGAGCCGCTCTGGCCGATGGCTACGGCGTCGACCCGGTCGACATCGGGGTGGGTGGATCGATCCCCTTCATCGCGGACCTCGTGCGCGAGTTCCCCGAGGCGCAGATCCTCGTGACCGGCGTCGAGGACCCGCACGCCCGTGCGCACAGCCCCAACGAGTCGCTGCACCTGGAGACCTTCCGCAACGCCCTGGTGTCCGAGGCGCTCCTTCTCGAGCGTCTCGACGCCAGGTCCCTCTGACCGGCCCGCTCCCCGGGGACACGCGTAGAATCGTGGCATCCAGCCGCCTTCGGGCGGCCCGACCCGACCCAGGGGAGACCCCATGACCGACACCGCACAGCCTGTCGCCGAGGTCGTCCGCGACCACGGCGTCTCGCTCACCGACGCAGCCGCCGCCAAGGTCAAGAGCCTGCTCGACCAGGAGGGGCGGGACGACCTGCGTCTGCGTGTGGCCGTCCAGCCCGGTGGCTGCTCCGGCCTCATCTACCAGCTCTACTTCGACGAGCGCTACCTCGACGGCGACAAGACGGTCGACTTCGACGGCGTCGAGGTCATCGTCGACGACATGAGCGTGCCGTACCTCGACGGCGCGAAGATCGACTTCAAGGACACCATCTCGGAGCAGGGGTTCACCATCGACAACCCCAACGCCGCAGGCAGCTGCGCGTGTGGCGACAGCTTCCACTGATCTGAAGGTTTCCCGGCCTATCGTCCGGCGGTTCCCGCGCTGATCAGCGCGGGAAAACCGCCGGACGACGCGTTTGCGGACCTGGATGGTTGGCCTGAATCCGGTGTGACGTTGCCCTAGACTTAGCTGGTCATACCCGCGTCCGGAAAGGTGCACCGTGCGATCAAAACGCCGCCTACGCTGGGCCGCCATCCCGTTGGGAGCAGCCACTGCAGTCACTCTGGCTGCGTGCTCCCCGACGGAGCTGAACGGCTATCTCCCCGGCTTCGAGGAGGGCGGCGCTCCGGCGACCGACCGTGTCGAAATGGTCTCCGGACTGTGGACCACCTCCTGGATCGTCCTCCTGGTCGTCGGCATCGTGACCTGGGGCCTCATGGGATGGGCCGCCATCGCGTACCGTCGCCGTCGCGGCCAGACGGGCCTGCCGGTGCAGATGCGCTACAACATGCCCATCGAGATCCTGTACACGGTGATCCCGCTGATCCTGGTCGTCGGCTTCTTCGCCTTCACGGCGCGTGACCAGTCGATCCTCGAGACGCAGTACGACGACCCCGACGTCTCGATCACCGCGATCGGCAAGCAGTGGTCGTGGGACTTCCAGTACAACCCGAACGACGGGGATGCGGACGAGGCCGTCTGGACCATGGGCGTGCAGGCCAACGCCGACGCCGTGGGCGACATCGACCAGGAAGCTCTGCCGACGCTGTACCTGCCGGTCGACAAGACCGTGAAGATCCAGCTGCAGTCGCGCGATGTCATCCACTCGTTCTGGATCATCGACTTCCTGTACAAGAAGGACATGTACATCGGCAAGGACAACTACTGGTCCTTCACGCCGACCCGCGAGGGCACCTACGCCGGCAAGTGCGCCGAGCTCTGCGGTGAGTACCACTCCATGATGCTTTTCAACGTCGAGGTGGTCAGCGAGAGCGAGTACGAGGACTACCTCGAGACGCTCCGCGACGCCGGCCAGACCGGTGACATCAACGACGCCTACGATCGCCTGCAGAACCTGCCGGGCAACAAGGCCGGCGAGGCCGAGGGAGACCACTGATATGGCGACGACGCTCGAGGGCACGGGACAGGCCCGGCCCACCACCCTTCCCCCGCGTCAGGCGGCTCTGCTGAGCTCGTCCCGCGTGGAGCAGAAGGGCAACCTGATCGTCAAGTGGATCACCTCCACTGACCACAAGACCATCGGGTACATGTACCTGATCGCGTCGGTGCTGTTCTTCCTGCTCGGCGGTGTGATGGCGCTGATCATCCGTG
>Ga0233375_1001126_pt1 | contig 12509 bp, 8 predicted proteins | sample ElkDunMinimDraft_10_FD_191539 | JGI IMG/M metagenome (GOLD analysis project Ga0233375, IMG submission 191539) | Fecal eukaryotic communites from dung pellets of Tule Elk in California, USA - Elk Dung E16 | ecosystem: Host-associated > Mammals > Digestive system > Large intestine > Fecal | place... | reverse complement strand
CGTCGGGACGGATCTTCGCCAGGGCGATCTCCGGCACCACGATGTGATTGGCGAACGTGGAGGTGCCCATGTAGTGGTGCAGGGGCTTGCCGTCCAGCGAAAAGCGCGAGGTGCCATCGGGCATCAGGCCCTTGCCCTGGGTGGCCCGGATCGCCTGGCACAGGTTGGTTTTGCGTGAGAGGCAGAACTTGCACTGGCGGCATTCCGGGGTGTAGAGCGGAATGACGTGGTCGCCGGGCTTGAGGCTGCTGACCCCGGTGCCGACCTCCATCACCACGCCCGCGCCCTCGTGGCCGAGAATCGCCGGGAACAGGCCCTCCGGATCGGCGCCGGACAGCGTGTAGTAGTCGGTGTGGCAGATGCCCGTGGCCTTGATTTCCACCAGCACCTCGCCGGCCTTGGGGCCTTCCAGGTCTACTTCTTCGATGGTCAGGGGGGCGCCGGCTTTCCAGGCGACTGCGGCTTTGGTTTTCATGGGGGCTCCTGCGGGGGAAACGGCCGGCTTGGATGGCCGGGCGTCAGACGAATCCGACGATGCTGTCAGGGTGCCCACCCCGGGACGGGGCGGCGAAGGGAAATGTTAACCCGCATTCGGCGGCGGGTGCGGGCGCGCCGTCTGCGAGGCAGCATGCGAAAAGGGCTAAATGTAGAACGGGGTAATTTAGTCTTGCGCCGTGGCGTTTACGCGGTACCATTTATTTCCACCGCGATCTCACACGGCGCCCGCCCGGTCCATACCGGGCCCTGAACCCTATGGCACGACTGCCCAGACTGTACGCCCCCGGATTGCCCCAACTTGTCCAGGCCAACTTTATCCATCCGTTGGCGGCGGCGTCACAACCCGCGCCGGCGGAAACCCTGAACCAGTTGGCGGCGTGGCTGGGCGAGACGGCGGGCAGGAACCGCGTGGCGCTGCACGGGTGGGTATTGGCAACGGACCGCATCCTGCTGCTGGCCACGCCGGCCGACGCCGAGGGCTTGCCCCGGCTGATGCAGACGCTGGGCAGAAACCTCGCGGCCCGCCTGCGCGGCGGTCGTGTCTTCGCGGGCCGATACCGCTCGGCCCTGGTGGAGCCCGGTGCCTGGGTACTGCCGTCGCTGATCTGGCTGGAAACCTATCCGGCGCGCAGCGGGGCCACCAACGACCCGGAACAGTGGCCGTGGTCTTCGGCGGCAGGGCATACGGGTAGCGCCCCCGGGCAGGTCAGTTGGCTGTCCGACCATGCGGACTACTGGTCTTGCGGCAACACGCCGTTCGACCGGCAGGCCAACTACCGGCGGATGCTGCAGGATGGGCTCTCGCAAGATCAGATCCAACGCATCAACGCGGCGGTGCTGGGGCAGTGGGCGCTGGGTGGCCCCGCCTTCATTGAGTCGCTGTCGCACACCGCCAGCCGCCGCGTGACGCCTGGACAACGCGGGCGACCCCGCAAGAAACCCCTCCCGGCGACCGACGCCGACACCCCGAAAGCCTGAGCGGTTACCCCCCGGCAGCGCGCGGCGCAACACCGCACCGATGGCATCGCGCCCGCCAATGATATGTCCCTAATAAGTTGCGCCATACAAGCGGTGTCATTTTATTGGGGACGTACCCCGTTTAAACTTGTTGCTCGACAACGGCCCAGGCGGTATCTTCGCCTCCTGCGCTGCAACATGCGCTCACTTTTGAACCACCGCTGCCGTGGAGCGCGTATGCCCCAGACCCCTGCCCCCAGTCCGTCCCGCCCTTCGGCGCAACCCATCGACGCGCGCCGTATCGGCCTGCCCCAAGCACAAGGCCTGTATGACCCCCGTCATGAACACGATGCCTGTGGGGTGGGCTTCGTGGCGCATATCAAGGGACGCAAGAGCCACGCGATCATTCAGCAGGGTTTGAAGATCCTGGAGAACCTCGACCATCGCGGCGCCGTGGGCGCCGACAAGCTGATGGGCGACGGCGCGGGCATCCTGATTCAGATTCCCGACGCCTTGTACCGGGAAGAACTGGCGCAACGTGGCGTGACCCTGCCGCCCCAGGGCGAATATGGCGTGGCCATGGTGTTTCTGCCCAAGGAAACCGCCTCGCGCCTGGCCTGTGAGCAGGAACTCGAGCGCGCGGTACGCGCCGAGGGCCAGGTCGTGCTTGGCTGGCGCGACGTGCCCGTCGACGTGGAAATGCCCATGTCGCCCGCGGTGCGCGACTGCGAGCCGGTGATCCGCCAACTGTTCATCGGGCGTGGCGCCGACGTCATGGTGCCGGACGCGCTGGAGCGCAAGCTGTACGTCATTCGCAAGACGGCCAGCCACGCCGTGCAGAACATGCGCCTGGCCCACGGCAAGGAATACTTCGTGCCGTCGGCATCGGTACGCACCGTCGTGTACAAGGGGCTGCTGCTGGCGGATCAGGTGGGCCGCTACTACCGCGACCTCGCCGATACCCGCACCATTTCCGCGCTGGCGCTGGTGCACCAGCGCTTTTCCACCAATACGTTCCCGGCATGGCCGCTGGCCCACCCGTACCGCATGATCGCCCACAACGGCGAGATCAACACGGTCAAGGGCAACTTCAACTGGCTGCGCGCGCGCGAAGGCATGATGCAGTCGGCAGTGCTGGGCGATGACCTGCCCAAGCTATACCCGATCGTCTACGAAGGCCAGTCCGACACCGCTACGTTCGACAACTGCCTCGAACTGCTGGTGAACTCCGGCTACTCCCTGGCCCACGCCATGATGATGATGATCCCGGAAGCCTGGGAGCAGCACACCCAGATGGACGAAAGCCGGCGCGCGTTCTACGAATACCACGCGGCGATGATGGAGCCGTGGGACGGCCCGGCGGCGGTGGCCTTTACCGACGGGCGCCAGATCGGCGCGACGCTGGATCGCAACGGCCTGCGTCCGGCGCGTTATCTGGTGACCGACGACGATATGGTCATCATGGCCTCGGAAGCCGGCACGCTGCCGATTCCGGAAAACCGCATCGTCAAGAAGTGGCGCCTGCAGCCGGGCAAGATGTTCCTGATCGACCTGGAGCAGGGCCGCATCATCGACGACGCCGAGATCAAATCGCAACTGGCCAATTCGCGCCCCTACCGGCAGTGGATCGAACGCCTGCGCGTGAAGCTGGAATCGCTGCCGGCCCCGCGCCAGGCCAGCGCGCCGGCGGCCTCGGCGGCGTCGCTGCTGGACCGCCAGCAGGCTTTCGGCTGGACCCAGGAAGACTACAAGTTCATTCTCGAACCGATGGCGGCAACGGGCGAGGAATGCATCGGCTCGATGGGCAATGACGCGCCGCTGGCGGTGCTGTCGAACCGCGCCAAGCCGTTCTATAACTACTTCCGCCAGCTGTTCGCACAGGTGACCAACCCGCCGATCGACCCGATCCGCGAACAGATGGTGATGTCGCTGGTGTCGTTCATCGGTCCCAAGCCGAACCTGCTGGACATCAACAACGTCAACCCGCCGCTGCGTCTGGAGGTGTCGCAGCCCGTGCTGGACTTCGCCGCGATGGCGCAGATCCGCGACATCGAACAGGTGACCGGCAAGAAGTTCCGCAGCCTGGAACTGGACATCACCTATCCCGCCGCCTGGGGCCGCGAAGGCATCGAGGCGCGCGTCGCCGCGCTCTGCGCCCGCGCCGTGGATGCGGTGCAAAGCGGCTACAACATCCTCATCGTGTCGGACCGCCGCGTCGACGCCGACCGCGTGGCCATTCCGGCCCTACTGGCCACGTCGGCGGTGCACCAGCACTTGATCCGCGCTGGCCTGCGCACCAACACCGGCCTGGTGGTGGAAACCGGCTCGGCGCGCGAAGTGCATCACTTCGCCCTGCTGGGCGGCTATGGCGCCGAAGCCATCCATCCTTATCTGGCGCTGGAAGCGCTCGAACAGATGGCCGACCCCGAACAAGCGGTGAAGAATTTTATCAAGGCCATCGGCAAGGGGCTGAACAAGGTCATGTCCAAAATGGGCATCTCGACCTATATGTCCTACACCGGCGCGCAGATTTTCGAAGCGGTGGGCCTGCAGTCGGCGCTGGTGAACAAGTATTTCACCGGCACGTCCAGCACGGTGGAAGGCATCGGGATTTTCGAAGTGGCCGAAGAAGCACTGCGCCTGCATCGTGCCGCGTTCAGCAACGACCCCGTGCTCGCCGCCGACCTGGATGCGGGCGGCGAGTATGCGTACCGGGTGCGGGGCGAAGAACATATGTGGACGCCCGACTCCATCGCCAAGCTGCAGCACGCCACGCGCGCCAACAACTATCGCACCTACAAAGAGTACGCACAGCTCATCAACGACCAGAGCCGCCGTCACATGACGCTGCGCGGCCTGTTCGAATTCCGCTTCGACCCCGCCCGCGCCATCCCGCTGGAAGAGGTCGAACCCGCCAAGGAAATCGTGCGGCGCTTCGCCACCGGCGCCATGTCGCTGGGTTCGATTTCCACGGAAGCCCACTCCGTGCTGGCCGTGGCGATGAACCGCATCGGCGGCAAGTCCAACACCGGCGAAGGCGGCGAGGACGAACTGCGCTACCGCGCCGAGATGCGCGCCGGCAAGAGCACCATCAAGGACGGCGACACGCTGGCCGGGCTGCTGGGCAGCGACCGCATCGAAGCCGACGTCGCCCTGCGCGCGGGCGATTCGCTGCGCTCGCGCATCAAGCAGGTGGCCTCGGGCCGTTTTGGCGTGAGCGCCGAGTATTTGAGCAGCGCCGACCAGATCCAGATCAAGATGGCGCAGGGCGCCAAGCCGGGCGAGGGTGGCCAGTTGCCGGGGCACAAGGTGTCCGAGTACATCGCCAAGCTGCGTTATTCGGTGCCGGGCGTCGGCCTGATTTCGCCGCCGCCGCATCACGACATCTATTCCATCGAAGATCTGGCCCAACTGATTCACGACCTGAAGAACGTCAACCCGCGCGCATCGATCTCGGTGAAGCTGGTGTCGGAAGTCGGCGTGGGCACGGTGGCCGCGGGTGTCGCCAAAGCCAAGGCCGACCACGTGGTGATTGCCGGCCATGACGGCGGCACCGGTGCTTCGCCGGTTTCGTCAATCAAACAGGTGGGCACGCCCTGGGAACTGGGGCTGGCCGAAACGCAGCAGACGCTGGTGCTGAACCGCTTGCGCAGCCGCGTGCGCGTGCAGGCCGACGGCCAGATGAAAACCGGCCGCGATGTGGTGATCGGCGCGCTGCTGGGCGCCGATGAATTCGGCTTCGCCACCGCGCCGCTGGTGGTGGAAGGCTGCATCATGATGCGCAAGTGCCACCTGAACACCTGTCCGGTGGGCGTGGCCACGCAGGACCCTGTACTGCGCAAGAAGTTCCAGGGCAAGCCGGAGCACGTGGTCAATTACTTCTTCTTCATCGCCGAGGAAGTGCGCGAAATCATGGCCCAGCTGGGCATCCGCCGCTTCGACGATCTGATCGGCCGCGCCGACCTGCTCGACGCGCGCGCCAGCATCGCCCACTGGAAGGCAGCGGGCCTGGATTTCAGCCGCATTTTCCATCAGGTTCCCGCCGACGGCCCCGTGCGTCAGGTAGACGAGCAGGACCACGGCCTGGCCGGGGCACTGGATCATCAGCTGATCGAGCGCAGCAAACCGGCCCTGGAGCGTGGCGAGAAAGTGTCCTTCATCGTCCCGGTGCGCAACCGCAACCGCACCATCGGCGCGATGCTGTCGGGTGCGGTGGCGGCGCGCTACGGGCATGAAGGCCTGCCCGACGACACCATTCATATTCAGTGCAATGGCACGGCGGGCCAGAGCTTCGGCGCCTTCCTGGCCCATGGCATTACGCTGGATCTGGTGGGCGAGGGCAACGATTACGTCGGCAAGGGCTTGTCCGGCGGCCGCATCATCGTGCGTTCCCCCAACGACTTCCGCGGTTTTGGCCCCGACCACATCATCGCCGGCAACACCGTGATGTACGGCGCGCTGGCAGGCGAGGCCTTCTTCAACGGCGTGGCGGGCGAGCGCTTCGCGGTACGCAATTCCGGCGCGGCGGCGGTGGTCGAAGGCACCGGTGACCACGGCTGCGAATACATGACGGGCGGCACGGTGGTGGTGCTGGGCGAAACGGGCCGCAACTTCGCCGCAGGCATGTCCGGTGGCGTCGCCTACGTGTGGGACCCGGACCGCACCCTGCGCCAGCGCTGCAACATGGCCATGGTTGAACTGGAAAATGTGTTGCCGCACAGCGAACAGCAGGCCATGAACAACATCGAGGTGTGGCACGGCGCGCAACGCGGGCACCCGCGCGAGACCGACGAGACCATCCTGCGCCGCCTGGTGGAAGATCACTTCCGTTATACCGGCAGCTTCCGCGCCCGCGAAATTCTGGGCGACTGGGAAACGGCGCGCGGCAAGTTCGTGAAAGTGATGCCTACCGATTACCGGCGCGCGCTGGGCGAGATGTGGCGCGCGGCCAACCCGCAGCGCATGGCCGCGTAGGCGGCGGGCGAATCGGCCAACCGGCAACCGCAACCGCAACCGTTAACGGCCGAGGCCATCACCGGACCGCGTACAGACAGCAAGGCATGGGTCAGCCCATAAAACGGCTGACCCGCTCCGACCCTTCAAGATATCCAGAGACATCATGGGCAAGATCACCGGCTTTCTAGAGTTTCAGCGCCTGCACGAGGCGGCACAGGCGCCGTCGGCACGGGTAAAGACGTGGCGTGAATTCGTCATGCGCCTGGACGACGCCGCTTCCAGGCAGCAGGCGGCGCGATGCATGGACTGCGGCATTCCGTTTTGCAATAACGGCTGCCCGGTCAACAACATCATTCCCGACTGGAACGACCTGGTCTATCGCCAGCAATGGCGCAAGGCGCTCGACGTCCTGCATTCGACCAATAACTTCCCCGAGTTCACCGGCCGCATCTGCCCGGCGCCCTGCGAGGCGGCCTGTACGCTCAATATCAATGACGACCCGGTGGGCATCAAGTCCATCGAACACGCCATCATCGACAAAGGCTGGGAAGAGGGCTGGGTGGCACCGCAGCCGCCCTCGCGCAAAACCGGCAAGAAGGTCGCCGTGGTGGGTTCCGGCCCCGCCGGACTCGCCTGCGCGCAGCAGCTTGCCCGCGCCGGCCATGCCGTTACCGTGTTCGAGAAGAGCGACCGCATCGGCGGCCTGCTGCGTTACGGCATCCCGGATTTCAAGTTGGAAAAAACCTTGATCGACCGCCGCATCGCGCAGATGGAAGCCGAAGGCGTGGAGTTCAGCCCCTCCACCTACGTCGGTGCCGCCGATGACGCGGCACCGGACGGCCTGACGGTGCGCACGCCGCAATCGCTGATGGAAGAGTTCGACGCCGTCGTCATGGCGGGCGGCGCGGAAACGCCGCGCGACCTGCCAGTACCGGGGCGTGAACTGCAAGGCGTGCATTTCGCCATGGACTTCCTGCGCCAGCAGAACAAGGCCGTGGCCGGTGACCGCCTGAGCGGCCAGACGCTGGCCAAGGGCAAGCATGTGGTGGTGATCGGCGGCGGCGACACCGGCTCGGATTGCGTCGGCACCAGCAACCGCCAGGGCGCCGCGTCGGTGACACAGTTCGAACTGATGCCGCAGCCGCCCGAATGCGAGGACAAGCCCATGACCTGGCCTTACTGGCCGGCCAAGCTGCGCACCTCGTCGTCGCACGAGGAAGGCTGCGAACGCGATTGGGCGGTCACCACCAAGGCGCTCACCGGTGAAAAGGGCGTGGTGCAGAAACTGGTGGGCGCGCGCGTGGAGTGGGTGCGCGACGAGGCCACCGGCCAGATGAAAATGCGCGAAGTGGAAGGTTCGGAGTTCGAGGTGAAGGCGGACCTGGTTTTCCTGGCGATGGGCTTTGTGTCGCCGGTGCAGCGCGTGCTGGAAGCCTTCGGTGTCGACCGCGACGCGCGCGGCAATGTGCGCGCCGGCACCGAGGACTACCGTACCAGTGTCGGCAAGGTCTTCGCCGCCGGCGACATGCGGCGCGGGCAATCGCTGGTGGTCTGGGCCATCCGCGAAGGCCGGCAATGCGCGCGGGCGGTGGATGAGTTTTTGATGGGCTGCACGGACCTGCCGCGCTGAAGCACCGGACGCGGGTGTCGGGCCCAACCGGCACCCGTGGTGGCGGCACTGCCGCCACCTGCCAAGCTACTCCCTGGGCCCGCACCACCTGACGCTGGAGATTCGCAAAGCGTTTACCTGGAGGCGGGTGCGGACGTTGTCGAAGACGCCTTTGCGTCAACTGCATGACGCAGGTGTTGCTAGCCCGTTCCCGATTTTCCGATGTCCAAACCGGGGCATCTGGCGGCCAACGCCCTGGGGTTGCCGACTGAGTCGCCCACTGAGTCGCCCACGCCCACTGAGTCGCCCACTGAGCTGACGACTCGCCTCCGGCCGTGATGAAGCACTGATCGCCGGCTTATCCGTGGATGCCCTTGCCGGCAGACCGCCGGCCGCCGGGTGCGGGGCCTTTGCAACCCGGCCCCCCTGCGACGCGCTGCTCCTGGTGAGATTGCTGGGCAGAAAGACAGTCTTTCAGGCACTGCAACACTCGCAGGGTGCGCAGAATCGCTGGCAGACCCGCGCGGCGCGGCTCCCCGCGGCAGGACGTGTGGGATGCCGTGCCGCAGTGCAGCACTGATTCGCCTCCCGCCCGACCCGTCCCACCACGCCCTGGCCCAATCCTGCTCTTAAATAACGGCGCGCTCGTCGTACAATGCGAGGCTGCCTGGGATCGACGGCGCGCTGCGCGCCTGCGCCCGGCCACGGGATGCCTTTGCTTGTGTCCCGGCTCAACAGCCCCTTCTCACCCCGGCTTCTTGCCAGACCGTACGGTTGCCCATGCCGCCAGACACGCCTCCCGACACCTCGCCGGTCCTGCAGTTCGACGCGGTATCCCTAGGATACGGCGACTTCACCGTGCTGACCGGAATAACGATGGCGGTGACGCCTGGCCAAGTGGTGGCGGTGATGGGCGGGTCGGGCTCGGGCAAAACCACCCTGCTGCGCGCCGCCACCGGCCAGCTCGCCGCGCGCGCGGGCCGCGTACACGCTTTTGGGCAAGACCTGTCCACCGTGACCGACCAGCAACTGCAGGCAGTGCGTACCCGCATGGGTGTGCTGTTCCAGCAAGGCGCACTGTTTACAGACCTCAACGTCTTTGAAAACGTCGCCTTCCCGCTGCGCGAACATACCCGCTTGCCCGAGGCCGACATCATGGCGCGTGTCCTGGACAAGCTTGAAGCCGTGGGACTGCGCGCCGCCGCCCATCTGCGCGTGGCCGAAATCTCCGGCGGCATGGCGCGCCGCGTGGCGCTGGCCCGGGCCATCGTGCTGGAACCCGAGCTCATCCTTTACGACGAACCCTTCGCCGGCCTCGACCCGATTTCCATGGGAATTACCGCGCGCCTTATCCGCGACCTCTCCGATCGCCTGGGCTGTGCGTCGGTGCTGATCACCCACGACGTGCAGGAGTCCTTCGCCATCGCCGACCGCGTGTTTCTGGTCGGCCAGGGCCGGCTGGTGGCCTCGGGCCGGCCCGCTGACCTCAATGCGTCGACGGACCCCTATGTGCGGCAATTTCTGGACGGCGCCCCGGACGGGCCGGTGGCTTTCGATTACCCGGTCACGCCTGCCTTCACCCGGTGGCTGGACCGCCAGGGAGGACGTCCTTGAGCACCCCGGCCACTCCCTCTGGGCCCGGCCCGATTTCCCGTTTTGGGGCATGGGTCCGTGAAACCGTCACCGCAATCGGCTATTTCAGCCGCTTCTTCGCCGTATTGTTGCGAAAAAGCGGCATCGTGTTTTCGCGCCCGGGTCTGATTTCGCAGCAGGTCCACTTTATCGGCAATTATTCGCTGCTGATCATTGCGGTGTCGGGCGTCTTCGTCGGCTTCGTGCTGGGTCTGCAGGGCTATTACACGCTGCGCCGCTATGGCTCCGAGGAATCGCTGGGCCTGCTGGTGGCCCTGGCCCTGGTGCGCGAACTCGGCCCGGTGGTCACCGCGCTGCTCTTCGCTGGCCGTGCCGGCACCTCCCTCACCGCGGAAATCGGCCTGATGAAAGCAGGCGAGCAATTGGCGGCCATGGAAGTAATGGCGGTGGACCCGATGCGGCGCGTCCTGGTGCCGCGCCTCTGGGGCGGCATCATCGCCATGCCCATCCTTGCCGCCGTATTCTCCATGGTGGGCATCATGGGCGGCTGGGTGGTCGGCGTTGGCATGATCGGCGTCGATACCGGGGCGTTCTGGTCGCAGATGCAGGGCGGTGTGGACGTCTGGAGCGACGTCGCCAATGGCGTCATCAAGAGCGTCGTTTTTGGCATCACCGTCACCCTGGTCGCACTTTATGAAGGTTGGCAGGCCCGCCCGACGCCCGAGGGCGTGGCGCGGGCGACCACCCGCACGGTGGTTGTCGGCTCGTTAGCCGTACTCGGGCTGGACTTCCTCCTGACCGCGCTCATGTTTGGAAATTGATTCGGATCTGCCATGTCACGACAAAAAACCGATTTCTGGGTTGGCCTGTTCGTCCTGCTGGGCGCGGCCGCCTTGGTATTCCTGGCCCTGCGCGCGGGTAACCTCAGCGCCTTTTCCCTGGCGCCCACATACCGGCTGACGGCCAATTTCGATAATATCGGCGGCCTGAAGGAACGCGCGGCCGTGAAAAGCGCCGGCGTGGTCGTCGGGCGCGTGGCCAAGATCAGCTTTGACGATGAGATGTTTCAGGCAGTAGTCGCCCTGGACATGGACCAGAAGTACCAATTCCCCTCGGATTCCTCGGTGGCCATCCTCACTTCGGGCCTGCTGGGCGAGCAGTACGTGGGCATGACCGCCGGCACGGAAGACGAAAACTTTGCCGACGGCGGGAAAATCCGTTACACCCAAAGTGCCGTTGTGCTGGAAAATCTGATCAGTCAGTTCCTCTACGGCAGCGCCGAAAGACAGGGTACCGGTGCGTCCAACGCAACGCCGCCGCCTGCTCATGACGCCGCCCCGGAGGCCACGCCCGCCGGCGTGGCGCACTGATGGGTACGGTGATTGCGATCCGCGAACAGCAACCGGCCGGGCCCCCCAACGCCCGCCAACAATAAGACGAGAACATGAAGACCACCCCGTATCACCGAATCGCCGCCATTTCCGCTGCCAGCTTCGTACTGGCGGGCTGCGCGGTTCAGAATCCCGACCCCCAGGATCCCCTGCAGGGTTTCAACCGTGCAGTATTCACCTTCAACGACAAGGTGGACCGCGCGGTGCTGCGGCCGGTGGCTGAAGGCTATACCTACATCACGCCGGCACCCGTGCGCAGCTGTATCAGCAACGTGTTCAGCAACGTCGGCGATGTCTGGTCGGCCGCCAACAGCTTCATGCAGGCGCGCGGGCACGACTTCTTCAATTCGCTCGGGCGCTTCCTGTTCAACACCACGCTCGGGGTCGGCGGCTGCTTCGACGTCGCCACCGCCAATGGCGCGCCGCGCATCCGCAACGACTTCGGCACCACGCTCGGCGTCTGGGGCTTTGGCCAGGGCCCGTATCTGGTGCTGCCGTTCTGGGGTTCCAGCACGGTGCGCGACACCTTCGGCCTGGCGGGCGATTTCACCGCGAACCAGTACACCAGCGTCGGCGCCATCGAAAACGTGCCCGTGCGCAATTCGCTCTATGGCCTGGAAATCGTCCAGCGACGCGCCAACCTGCTCGACGCCAGCAAGACGGTCGACCGCATTGCCCTGGACCCCTACAGCTTCGTGCGCGACGCCTATCTGCAGCGCCGGGCCGCCATGGTGCTGGGCCACAACGCCGACGACGAGAGCAACCTGCCCAACTACGGCAGCGGCGACGATGCCGACTCGCCGCCGCAGTACATCGATCCGGAAGCACCGGTCGGTCTGCCAAATTGAAAATCACAGGAGTATCCATGCAGTTTCATGCCTTCTCCCTGCTCCAGCGTCTGGCACTGACCGCCGTGTTGGGCCTGGCTTGCGCCTTTGGCGCTCATGCCGCCCCCGACCCCAACGGCGCGCCTGATGTTTTCGTGCAGCAGACCGCGGATGCGGCGCTGCAGGTCATCAAGAATGATGACCGGGTCAAACGTGGCGACCTGAACCGCGTCAATCAGGTCGTGGATCAATACATCCTCCCCTACGTTGATTTTGAAAAAACCACGCGACTGGCCGCCGGCCCGCACTGGCGTCAGGCCACCCAGGCGCAGCGCCAGGCCCTGTCCCAGGCTTTCCGCGGCACCTTGATTCGCACGTATAGCGGTGCCCTGACCGGCGTCGACAACAGCACGCGTATCCAGACGCTGCCCCTGCGCGGCAACGCCGCGCAGGCGGATGACCTGGTGGTGCGCACCACGGTCAGCCAGTCGAACGGCCAGCCCATCGCCGTCGACTACCGCCTGGAAAAAACCCCTGCCGGCTGGAAAATCTACGACCTGAACGTCGAAGGCATCTGGCTGATTCAAAACTACCGTAACCAGTTCTCCCAAGAGATCAACCAGAACGGTATCGATGGCCTTATTCGGGCCCTGAATCAGCGCAACGCCTCCTGATTCC
>Ga0233375_1001123_pt1 | contig 12518 bp, 6 predicted proteins | sample ElkDunMinimDraft_10_FD_191539 | JGI IMG/M metagenome (GOLD analysis project Ga0233375, IMG submission 191539) | Fecal eukaryotic communites from dung pellets of Tule Elk in California, USA - Elk Dung E16 | ecosystem: Host-associated > Mammals > Digestive system > Large intestine > Fecal | place... | reverse complement strand
CGTCCATCTGGCCGCACGTCGAGGAGCGCGTCGTCGATCTCGTCGCCGACCACCGCTCGACCCTGGTGTTCACCAACTCGCGGCGCGGCGCCGAGCGGCTCACCGCCCGCATGAACGAGGTGTGGGCCGAGCGCAACGGCGAGGACGTGCCCGACCCCGGGGACCTGCGGCCGGCGCAGGCCCCCGGCCAGTCGGGCACGGCGGCGGGGGTCGACACCCGGGACGCCTCGACGATCCTGGCCCGGGCCCACCACGGCTCGATGAGCCGGGCCGAGCGCACCCGCACCGAGTCCGAGCTCAAGGCTGGGCGGCTGCCCGCGGTGGTGGCCACGAGCTCGCTCGAGCTGGGCATCGACATGGGCGCCGTGGACCTGGTGGTCCAGGTGGGATCGCCGCCCTCTGTGGCGAGCGGCTTGCAGCGGGTGGGACGCGCCGGGCACCAGGTGGGCGCCGTGTCGCACGGGGTGGTCTTCCCGACGTTCCGGGGTGAGCTGGTGCCCGCCGCGGTCACGGCCGCCCGGATGCGCACCGGCGAGCTCGAAGCGCTGTCCGTGCCGTCCAACCCGCTCGACGTCCTGGCGCAGCAGATCGTCGCGATGGTCGCGGTCGACGACTGGGCTGTGGCCGACCTGGCCGCGGTGATCCGCCGGGCGGCGCCCTTCGCCGGCCTGGGCGACGCGACGCTGCACGCCGTCCTCGACATGCTGGCGGGCCGGTACCCCAGCGAGGAGTTCGCCGAGCTGCGCCCCCGCATCGTCTGGGACCGGGCGCTCGACGTCCTCACCGCGCGCCCGGGCGCCCTGCGTCTCGCCGTGACGAGCGGCGGCACCATCCCGGACCGTGGCCTCTACGGCGTCTTCCTGGCGAGCGGCCCCACCACCAGCGACGTGCCGGCCGACGCGGAGCGGACCGCCGGGCGGATGCGCGGCGGTCGCCGGGTGGGCGAGCTCGACGAGGAGATGGTCTACGAGTCGCGGGTCGGGGACACGTTCACGCTCGGGTCGAGCACCTGGCGCATCGAGGACATCACGCAGGACCGTGTGCTGGTCACGCCCGCGCCCGGGGTCCCGGGCCGCCTGCCGTTCTGGAAGGGCGACTCCGTCGGACGCCCCGCCGAGCTCGGCCGGGCGATGGGCGCCTGGGTCCGCGAGCTCTTGGCCCTGCCGGACGACGCCGCCCGGGCGCACGTCGAGGCGGCCGGGCTGGACCCCTGGGCCACGGACAACCTGCTCGCCTACGTGCGCGAGCAGCGCGAGGCCACCGGCGAGGCTCCCACCGACACCACGATCGTCGTCGAGCGGTTCCGCGACGAGCTGGGCGACTGGCGCATCGTGCTGCACTCGCCCTACGGCGCCCGCGTCCACGCGCCGTGGGCGCTCGTGGTCGGCGCGCGGCTGCGCGAGCGGTTCGGGGTCGACGTCGCCGCGCTGCACTCGGACGACGGCATCGTGCTGCGGCTGCCGGACATGCTGAGCTCGGACGCGCCCGTGGCCGACTCGATGGGCGCGCGCTGGCCCGAGGATGCCACCGGCCCCGCGATCGAGCTCGCCGACCTGCTCATCGACCCGGAGGAGGTGGCGCAGGCCGTCCGTGCCGAGCTGGGCGGGTCGGCGATGTTCGGCGCCCGGTTCCGCGAGGCGGCGGCGCGCGCCCTGCTGCTCCCCCGGCGCCGGCCCGACAAGCGCCAGCCGCTGTGGCAGCAGCGCCAGCGCGCCGCCCAGCTGCTGAGCGTCGCCGCGCAGTACCCGGACTTCCCGATCCTCCTCGAGGCCGTCCGCGAATGCCTGCAGGACGACTTCGACGTCGAGGCGCTCACCGACCTCATGCGCGACGTCGCCGCCCGCCGGCTGCGCGTCGTCGAGGTCACGACGCCCACGCCCTCCCCGTACGCCCAGTCGCTGCTGTTCGGCTACACCGCGCAGTTCCTGTACGACGGCGACGCCCCGCTGGCCGAGCGCCGGGCCGCCGCGCTGACGCTCGACCCGACCCTGCTCGCCGAGCTGCTGGGCGGGGGCGGCGAGTCGCAGCTGGCGGACCTGCTCGACCCCGCCGCCGTGCAGCGGACCGAGGCCGAGCTGGCGGGCCTGGCGCCCGAGCGGCAGGCCCGCTCCCTGGAGGACCTGGCGGACATGGTGCGACGCCAGGGCCCGTTGCCGATCGCGGGGCTCGAGGCCCGCACGCGGGAGGACGTGCGCGGGGACGTGGCCGCGTGGCTGGCCGAGCTCGAGGCGGCCAGGCGGGTCATCCGCGTGCGCCTGGGCGGCGTGCCCCCCGACGAGGCCGAGCAGTGGGCGGCGATCGAGGACGCCGGGCGCCTGCGCGACGCGCTCGGGGTCGCGCTGCCGGTGGGCGTCCCCGAGGCGTTCACCGAGGTCCGGCCCGACCCGTTGGGCGACCTGGTGCGCCGCCACGCCCGCACCCACGGGCCGTTCCCCGCCGCGCAGGTCGCGCACCGCTTCGGGCTCGGCGTCGCGGTGGTCACGGAGGTGCTGCGCCGGCTCGAGCAGGCCGGCGCGCTGGTGCAGGGCAGGCTGCGGCCGGACGTGCTGGGCGGCGCCGGAGACGAGTTCTGCGACGCCGACGTGCTCCGGACGTTGCGGCGTCGCTCGCTCGCGGCGCTGCGCTCCGAGGTGGAGCCGGTGGACCCGCAGACGCTGGGGGTATTCCTGCCGCGGTGGCAGGGGGTGCACGCGGCGACGGGCGGGCGCGCCACCGGGCTGCGTGGCGTCGACGGGCTGGCCCGGGTCGTCGAGCAGCTCGCCGGGGCCACGGTGCCGGCCTCGGCCCTGGAGACCCATGTGCTGCCCGCCCGGATCAGCGACTACGACCCTGCGATGCTCGACGAGTTGACCGCCGCGGGAGAGGTGCTGTGGGCTGGCCACGGCGAGCTCGGCGCCGCCGACGGGCTCGTGAGCCTGCACCCCGCGGCGGTGGCCGACCTGACCTTGCCCGCCCCGACCGAGGCCGAGCCGGGCGGACGGCTCGACTCGGCGGTGCACCGGGCCGTGCTGGCGGCCCTGGGCGGTGGCGGCGCCTACTTCCTCGGCGGGCTGCTGCCACAGGTCGCGCAGATCGCCGAGGCGTCCGGAGAGCGTCCCGACCCGCCGACGCAGGCCGAGGTCCTGGCCGCGCTCTGGGACCTCGTGTGGGCGGGGCACGTCACCAACGACCGGTTCGCCCCGCTGCGCGCGCGGCTCGGCTCCGGCTCGACCGCGCATCGCGTGCGCCGGCCCGCCGCCCGCGCGCGGTCGCTGGCGCCCGGCTCCCGCCTCGGGCTGCGCCACGGCCTGGGCCGCCCGACCGCGGCCGCGGCGCCCGACTCCGGCGGGCGCTGGTCGCTGCTCCCGCCGCGGGAGACCGACCCCACGATGCGGGCCCACGCGTTGGCCGCCCAGCTCTTGGACCGGCACGGCGTGCTGACCCGGGCGGTCGCCCCGGCCGAGGGCGTCACCGCGGAGTTCGGCGCGGTGTACCGGGTGCTGGCGGCCCTGGAGCAGGCGGGACAGGTGCGGCGCGGCTACTTCATCGAGCATCTGGGCGGCTCGCAGTTCGCCCTGCCCGGCGCTGTCGACCGCCTGCGCGTGGACGCGCGCACGGTCGAGCGCGCCGCAGAGCGCGCAGCCCGGCGCGCCGCCGACGACGACCTCGCGCCAGGTCCGCCGAGGGCCCGTGACGAGGAGCCGCCGTTCGTGGTCGTCCTCGCCGCCACCGACCCCGCGAACCCGTACGGAGCGGCGCTCGCGTGGCCGCCGCCACCACCGGGCGAGGACGGGCCTGCCGGGGTGACCGGCCGCCACCGGCCCGGCCGCAAGGCGGGTGCGGTGGTCGTGCTCGTCGACGGCGCCCTCGTCCTGTACGTCGAGCGGGGCGGCCGCACCGTCCTCACCTTCACGCACGACCCCGCCCAGCTCGAGCTCGCCGCGGGGAGCCTGGCCGAGTCTGTCCGGCGCGGCCAGCTCGGCCGCATGACGCTGGCCCGCATCGACGGCGTCGAGGTGCTGGCCTCCGCGACATTGGACGGGCCGGCCGGGCGCGCGCTCGTGGCCGCCGGGTTCGCCCCGACCCCCCGGGGCCTGCGGCTGCGAGGCCAGGCATGAGCCCGTCCGGGCCGGCGACGGGCCGCCGGGCGCGCGTCCTGAGGGGGCCCGGTGCCTGAGGGCGACATCGTGCGCCGCACCGCGGCACGGCTCGACCAGGCGCTCGCCGGCCGGCCCCTGACCCGGGCGGAGCTGCGGTGGCCCTCCGCTGCGGCGGCCGACCTCACCGGCCGGACGGTGGTCGCGAACGTCCCCTACGGCAAGCACCTGCTCACGCGGCTCGACGACGGCCGCACGCTGCACACCCACCTGCGCATGGAGGGACGGTGGTCGGTCGAACGCACCGGATCACGCGGCGCCGCCGGGTCGGGCGTGAGCGTCCGGGCGATCCTCGGCAACGAGACCTGGACCGTGCTGGGCAGGGACCTGGGGATGCTCGACGTGCTGGCGACCCGGGACGAGCACCAGGTGATCGGGCGCCTGGGACCCGATCTGCTGGCCGACGACTTCCCGCTCTCGGGCCTGCCGGAGGCGTTGCGGCGATGGTCGGACCGTGGCACTCAACCTGTCGCCGACGTGTTGCTCGACCAGCGGGTGGTCGCCGGGATCGGGACGATCTTCATGGCCGAGAGCCTCTTCGCCCGCCGGCTGTGGCCGTGGACCCCCGCCGACGAGGTCCCGGAGCCGGCGCACGTCCTCGGTGTTGCGCGACGGCTCATGCAGCGGTCGGTCGCCGCGCCCGTCCCGGGGAGCACCGGGGAGTCGAGCCCTGGCGCCCAGACCCTGGTGCACGGCCGCGCGGGCAAGCCGTGCCGGCGCTGCGGGTCCCCGATCCTGGTCGGCGAGGCGCGGCCCGCTCCCCTCACCCGGCCCGTCTTCTACTGCCCGCGGTGCCAGGCCCCGTGAGCGGGGCCGCGCTCACCCGCCGAAGACGCCACAAGGCGACGCCCTCGATCGAGGAACGTCGCCTTGGATGACGGCGCGCACAGCGCGCCGCGGTCTGATCGTCAGCCGATAGGGGCCAGCTCGGCACGCGCGCGAGCCCAGCTGCCATCCACCGAGCCACCGACGACGTCGGTGAACTCAGCCGGCACCGTGTCCGGGATCAGCAGGCCCTCGGCCACGGCGATCCGGTCGCTGACCTCGCGGAGCACCAGCGACATCGGCACGTCGAGCGCCTCGCAGATGCTGCCGAGCAGCTCGGACGAGGCCTCCTTCTGGCCGCGCTCGACCTCGCTGAGGTACCCCAACGACACACGTGCCGCGGACGAGACCTCCCGTAGGGTGCGCCCCTGTCGCTGCCGTGCGTCGCGCAACACATCGCCGATCTCACGACGTAGAACAACCATCTGGCGCCCCCCTCTCCCTGTGAGCTCCTCGTCCTTGCCTGCGGCCTTCGCCGCAATCACTGACGTGTCCCGGACTGCCGAGGCGCCGGCCCGTCCCCTGACGGGGAGACTTCCACCGTACCTTGCGCTGCCCTGACGCGCCGTCGCGTTGCGCGCCGCTGAGACGCTGCGCGCGGGTGGTCGTGTACTCATCATCACGTCTCTCCCAACGCGTGCGGACGCCCCCGTGTTCCCAGCCCCGGGCTCGCGCCGCCGGTTCACCCGTCTGGGTCCAGGTGGGCGAGCGCGAGGTCGATCGCGGCGGCGCACGCCTGGGCGCGGACGGCCGCGCGGTCCCCGTCGAGCAGGAGCCGGACCACCCGTCGACGTCCCAGGCCGTCGACCGCGAGGAACACCGTGCCGGGCTCCTCGCCGTCCTGCGGGTCCGGGCCGGCCACCCCGGTCGTCGCCAGGCCCAGGTCGGCGCCGAGCCGGTCCCTCACGCCCTGGGCCATGGCGGCGGCGACGTCGGGGTCCACGGCTCCCCGCTCGTCGAGCAGCCGGGCGTCGACGCCGAGCAGGGAGCCCTTGAGGTCGGTCGCATAGGCGACGACCCCGCCGCGCACCGAGCGTGACGCGCCCGGGACGTCCACCAGGGAGGCGGTCACGAGGCCGCCGGTGAGGGACTCCGCCACGGCGATCGTCGATCCGCGACGCTCGAGGGCGCGGAGCAGCCGCTCCGCCGCGCCACGCTCCGTCGGGGACGTGGCGCCGCGGCCCGTCGTCATGCCAGGAGCTGCGCGCGCCGCCCGGCCGTCCGGATGCGCAGCGCGGTCCGCAGGTAGTCGACGCCCGTGAGCACGGTGACCAGGAGGGCCGCGCCCATCATGACGGCGGCAATGACGTGCACGAACGTGGGCAGGTGGTCGAGCGGGAGCAGGTACAGCCCCAGCGCCACCGACTGCAGGACGGTCTTGACCTTGCCCCCGCGCGAGGCGGGGAGCACCAGGTAGCGCAGCAGGAAGAAGCGCATGACGGTGATGCCGACCTCGCGCACGAGGATCACGATCGTGACCCACCACGGCAGGTCGCCCAACACCGACAGCAGCACCAAGGCCGTGCCGACCAGGAGCTTGTCGGCGATCGGGTCGAGGAGCTTCCCGAGGTCGGTGACCATGCCGGAGCGGCGGGCGATGTCGCCGTCGATCCGGTCGGTCACGGCGGCGACCACGAAGATGCCGGCGGCCACGAGGCGCCACTGCACCGTGTGCCCGCCGTCGGCGACCAGCGCCCAGGCGAGGAACGGCACGAGAACGATCCTCAGGACAGTCAGGGCGTTGGCGATGTTGAGACGGGAGGGGACGACGTCGACCACCCCCACACCCTAGACGTCCGTGCTGGGAACACGGTCACCACCTGCCGATCACCGGGGCACCCCGCCGGTAACGTGCGTCACGTGACCCGCCACGCCCGGACCCTCCCGGCGACCCGCCCCTGGATGCTCGCTGGACTGGCCACGGCTGGTCTCGCGCTGGCGTTGTCGGTGGTGCTGCTGGGCGCCCCCGACCCGGGAGCCGCCGCGCCGCCGGCCGGGCCCGGAGCGGTCGAGGAGCCGTCCCCCACCCCGACGCCGTCCCCCACGCCAACGGCCGATCCGGACGCCCGGCTCACGATCGTGGCGGCCGGGGACGTGCTGCCCCACCTGCCCGTGATCGGCTCGGCGCGCGCCGCCGACGGCGGGTACGACTTCGCGCCCCTGCTCGCGCCGCTGGGCGCCTGGGTGAGCGGCGCGGACCTGGCGCTGTGCCACCTCGAGGTGCCGGTGGCCCCACCCGGCGCCACGCCGTCCGGCTACCCCATGTTCGCGAGCCCCGCCGAGATCGCCCAAGGGCTCGCCGACGCGGGGTGGGACGGCTGCTCGACGGCGTCCAACCACTCCGTCGACAAGGGCTTCGCCGGTGTCGTCGCCACGCTCGACGCCCTCGACGCGGCAGGACTGGGCCATGTGGGCACGGCGCGGGACGCGGTGGAGCAGAGCCAGCCGCAGCTGTACGTGCTGGAGCGCGCCGGTCGACGGCTGACGATCGCCCACCTGTCAGCGACCTACGGCACCAACGGCATGCCCGTGGAGGCGGCCCGGCCGTGGTCGGTCGACCTGCTCGAGACCACCCAGCTCATCGCGCAGGCCCAGGCGGCGCGCGACGCTGGCGCGGACCTCGTGGTGGCCAGCGTCCACTGCTGCGTCGAGTACGTCACGGCCCCGACCGCGCGGCAGGTCGAGGTCGCGCAGGCCTTGGCCGACTCCCAGCTGGTGGACCTGGTCATCGGGCACCACGCGCACGTGCCGCAGCCCGTCGCGCGGCTCGCGGGCGGCCCTGGCGGCGAGGGGATGTGGGTGGCGTACGGGCTGGGCAACATGCTGTCCAACCAGGACGACGAGTGCTGCGTCGCGGGCACGGAGTCCGGCCTGCTGCTGACCGCCCAGGTGACGGCGACGGGCGCCTTCCCCGCCCGAGGGGTCGAGGCGGGACCCGCCCGCGTCACGGGGGTCGAGTGGACGCCCACGACCGTCGACCGCCACGGAGGGCACCGGCTGCACGCGTTGGCCGACATCGCCGCGGGCACGGACACCCTCAGCGCCGCCGAGGTGGAGGCCCGGGCGGAGCGGGTGCGCCGCGCGGCCGGCCAGGAGGCCGCCGAGCGCACCACCCCGGCCACGCCGACCGGCGCCCTGCCCACCGTCGTGACCCGCTCGCGCGGCGAGTGACACGTCACCGACCGCGGTGGCCTGACTCCTCGTCCTCGTCGGCGCCGTCGAAGTAGTCGGTCGCCACCGGCGGGTCCCCGGGGAGCGCCCCGTCGTCCTCGAGCACGTCCTCCTGCTGCGGCACGCCCCGCAGCATGGCGAGCGTGCCCGGCAGGTCGTCGGGCTGCACCAGGACCTCGCGCGCCTTCGAGCCCTCGGAGGGCCCGACGATCTCGCGGGACTCGAGCAGGTCCATCAGACGGCCCGCCTTCGCGAACCCGACCCGGAGCTTGCGCTGCAGCATCGAGGTCGATCCGAACTGCGACGTGACGACCAGCTCGGCGGCCTGCAGCAGCAGGTCGAGGTCGTCGCCGATGTCCTCGTCCACCTGCTTCTTCGCCGCCGAGACGATGACGTCCTGGCGGTAGGTCGGCTTGAGCTGCTGCTTGACGTGCTCGACGACCGCGTGGATCTCGCTCTCCGACACCCACGCGCCCTGGGTGCGCATCGGCTTGGCGGCGCCCATGGGCAGGAACAGCGCGTCACCCTGCCCGATGAGCTTCTCGGCGCCGGGCTGGTCGAGCACGACCCGGGAGTCGGTGAGCGAGGAGGTGGCGAATGCCAGGCGCGAGGGCACGTTGGCCTTGATGAGCCCGGTGACCACGTCGACGCTGGGCCGCTGCGTGGCGAGCACCAGGTGGATGCCGGCGGCGCGCGCGAGCTGCGTGATGCGCTGGATCGAGGCCTCGACGTCGCGCGGGGCCACCATCATGAGGTCGGCGAGCTCGTCGACGATCACCAGCAGGTACGGGTACGTCGCGATCTTGCGCTCCGAGCCCGGCAGCGGCTTGACCTTGCCGGCGCGGACGGCGGCGTTGAAGTCGTCGATGTGCTTGAACCCGAACATCGCGAGGTCGTCGTAGCGCGCCTCCATCTCGCGCACCACCCACTCGAGGGCCTCCGCGGCCTTCTTCGGGTTGGTGATGATGGGCGTGATGAGGTGCGGGATGCCCTCGTAGACCGTCAGCTCGACCCGCTTGGGGTCGACCAGCACCATGCGCACCTCGTTGGGGGTGGCGCGCATCAGCACCGAGACGATCATCGAGTTGACGAAGCTCGACTTGCCCGCGCCGGTGGCGCCGGCCACGAGCAGGTGCGGCATCTTGGCGAGGTTGGCGGTGACGTACCCGCCCTCGACGTCCTTGCCGACGCCGATGACCATGGGGTGCTCGGAGCGGCGGGCCGCGCTCGAGCGCAGCACGTCGCCCAGCGACACCGTCTCGCGGTCGGTGTTGGGGATCTCGATGCCGATCGCGGACTTCCCCGGGATCGGCGACAGGATGCGCACGTCCGCCGAGGCCACCGCGTAGGCGATGTTCTTGGACAGCGCGGTGACCCGCTCGACCTTGACCGCGGGGCCGAGCTCGACCTCGTACCGGGTGACCGTCGGCCCGCGGGTGAACCCGGTGACCTGGGCGTCGATCTCGAACTGGTCGAGCACCGTGGTGAGCGCCTCGACCACGCGGTCGTTCGCCGCCGAGCGGACCTTGTGGGGCGGGCCCTTGGCCAGGACGTCCTCGGCGGGCAGCAGGTACAGCACGTCGCCCTCGAGCATGGGCTGCTCGCCACGGGGGACGCCCGCTGTCGGCGGCGCGGCGAGGGGCCGCGGGCGGGGCTCCGAGGGCGTCTGCTCGGGTGTCCGGTCGATGATCGCCGTCGGCTCGTCGTCCGGCGACCCGACGACCTCGACCGGCTCCTCCACCGGGTCCTCGCCCCGGGCGGCGACGATGGCCGCGCGCTCGAACGCCTCGTCGCCGACGTACCCGTCCAGCCGCTCCCTCTCCGCCTCCGCGGCCGCCTCGGCCCGCTCCTTGCGGGTGCGGCCCAGGAGCTTGCGGGTCTTGGCGGGCTTCTCGGGCTCCGGGTCGGGCAGCGCGGTGTGGCCGGCGTTGATGACCAGGGGCGCGTCGTCGTCCTCCGCCTCCTCCTCGTCGGGGCGGCCGCCGGTGAGGCGCTCGTACAGCGCGCGCAGGCGCGGCCCGATCAGGTGCACGGGGGTGGCGGTCACCACGAGCAGCCCGAAGAACGCGAGCAGGCCCAGCAGGGGCACCGTGACGTAGGCCGTCAGCAGGCTGACCAGGGGCGTGCCCACGAGGTACCCGACGATGCCGCCGGCCTCGCGCAGCGCCGCGTAGCCGCCGCTGGGCGCGGGCAGGTCCGCGGACAGGTGCACGAGCCCGCACACTGCCAGCGTGATGGCGGCCAGGCCGATGCCGATGCGCGAGTTGGCCTGCGCGCGGTCGGGGTGGCGCATCAGGCGGATGGCGATGGCCAGGAGGACCACGGGGACCGCGACGCCGACCCGGCCGAAGGTGCCCGCGACGACGTTGTGGACCACGTTGCCCGCGGCTCCGGACAGGTCCCACCACTCGCGCGCGGCGACGACGATGGCAAGCCCCAGCAGCGTGAAGGCGGCGCCGTCCCGGCGGTGCGCCGGGTCCAGGTCGCGCGCTCCCCGTCCCATCCGTCGTGCTCCTCCGCCGATCAGGTGCGCGCTGCCCATCCAGGCGCCCTTGATGATGCGCAGCGGCAGCGCGGGGCGCTGCGGGGGCGGTGGGGCCCCTCGGCCAGCGGGCTTCGCGGAGCCGCGGGCGGCTGCGGGCCGGCCCGCAGAGCGCTGCGCGGTCGACGAGGCGGACCCACGGCCTCGCGGGGTGGGTGAGGACGTGCGGGTCGCCATGGTCCTCACGTTAGTCGCGCACCCGGGCGCCGCGCCGCAGCAGGGCTGCGTGTCGGGCTAGGCCTCGACCACCACGGGGATGATCATGGGGCGGCGGCGCAGCCGGTTCGAGACCCACCGCCCGACGATCCGGCGCACCACCTGCTGGAGCTGGTGGGTGTCCGATCCCCCGCGTTGCGCGGCCTCCTCGAGGGCGGCCACGACGTCCGGGAGGATGTCGTCGAACACGGCGTCGTCCTCGGCGAAGCCGCGCGCGTGGATCTGCGGGCCGGCGAGCACCTTGCCGTCGGCCGAGCTCACCACCACGAAGATCGAGATGAAGCCCTCGTCCCCGAGGATCCGGCGGTCCTTGAGCTCGGCGTCGGTGATCTCCCCGACGCTGGACCCGTCCACGTACACGTACCCGCAGGGCACCGCGCCGACGACGCTGGCGCGGCCGTCGACCAGGTCGACCACCACGCCGTCCTCGGCCAGCACCACCCGGTCCGCCGGCACGCCCGACTTGACCGCCAGGGCCGCGTTGGCGACCAGGTGCCGGGCCTCGCCGTGCACCGGCATGACGTTCTTCGGCCGCAGGATGTTGTAGCAGTACAGCAGCTCGCCGGCGCTCGCGTGGCCCGAGACGTGCACCTTCGCGTTGCCCGAGTGCACCACGCGGGCGCCCAGGCGGGTCAGCCCGTTGATGACGCGGAACACCGCGTTCTCGTTGCCGGGAATCAGGGACGAGGCGAGGATCACCGTGTCCCCCGGGCCGACGCTGACCTTGTGGTCGTTGGTGGCGATCCGGGACAGCGCCGCCATCGGCTCTCCCTGGGAGCCGGTGCACATCAGCACGAGCTCCTGGTCCGGCACCGTGTCGATCTTCTTCTGGTCGACGAGCACGCCGTCGGGCACGTGCAGGTACCCGAGCTCGGCCGCGATCGTCATGTTCCGCACCATCGAGCGCCCGACGAGCGCGACCCGGCGCCCGTGCGCGGCGGCGGCGTCCAGCACCTGCTGGACACGGTGCACGTGGGACGCGAACGAGGCGACGACGATCCGCTGCGTCGACGCCGCGAAGACCGAGTCCAGCACCGGGCCGATCTCGCGCTCGGGGGTCACGAAGCCCTGCACCTCGGCGTTCGTGGAGTCGACCATGAACAGGTCGACCCCGCGCTCGCCCAGCCGCGCGAACGCCCGCAGGTCCGTGATGCGCCCGTCGAGCGGGAGCTGGTCCATCTTGAAGTCGCCGGTGTGGAGCACGGTGCCGGCGCCGGTGCGGATCGCCACGGCCAGGGCGTCGGGGATCGAGTGGTTCACGGCGACGAACTCGCACTCGAACGGGCCGATCTGCTCGACCTGGCCCTCCGTGACCGCGAGGGTCAGCGGCGCGATCCGGTGCTCCTTGAGCTTCGCCTCGACGAACGCGAGCGTGAGCTGCGAGCCGACCAGCGGGATGTCCCGGCGCAGTCGCAGCAGGTAGGGCACCGCGCCGATGTGGTCCTCGTGGCCATGCGTCAGGACGATCGCCTCGATGTCGTCCAGCCGGTCACGGAGGTAGTCGAAGTCGGGGAGGATCAGGTCGACGCCGGGCTGGTGGTCCTCCGGGAACAGCACGCCGCAGTCCACGACGAGCAGGCGGCCCTCGTACTCGAAGACCGCCATGTTCCGGCCGATCTCCCCCAGCC
>Ga0233375_1001122_pt1 | contig 12521 bp, 12 predicted proteins | sample ElkDunMinimDraft_10_FD_191539 | JGI IMG/M metagenome (GOLD analysis project Ga0233375, IMG submission 191539) | Fecal eukaryotic communites from dung pellets of Tule Elk in California, USA - Elk Dung E16 | ecosystem: Host-associated > Mammals > Digestive system > Large intestine > Fecal | place... | reverse complement strand
GTGGTCGAGCCACGTGCGCCCGCTCGACGGCGTCGAGGTCGTCGTCACGACGAGGTCGAGCCCGCGTCGCGCGACCTCCGCCTGGGCGCCGCGCAGGAGCGTGGTCGCCCACTGGGTGTCGAGCGCGTAGAGGACGAGGTCGACCAGGCCGCTGCCGGACCCGGGATGCGTGCGTCGCTTCTCGTAGCCCTGCTCGTCGAGCATCTGCTCGACCTGCCGGCGGGTCGCAGCCGAGACCCCGGGGCGCCCGTTGAGCACCTTGGACACGGTCGGCACGGAGACGCCGGCCGCCTGCGCCACCTCGGCGATGGTCACGGTCTGCCGCGGCTTCGAGTTTTTTCGGGACGGGTGCCCCATAGCCCCCCCTTTGCTGCTTGAGGCTGTGCGGCGCAATTGACGGCGCCGCGGAGCGCACCCTAACGTACGGCCTCAGCGAAAGGTTTAAAGAAACTTTCGCAATTCGGACGGTCCCCAAGGGCGGGGACGAGCAGAAGGAGCAGCGATGCGGACCTCAAAGACGACGGTTCACGCACGGAGGGTGGGCATCGTCGCGGCAGCCGTCGCCGTCGGCCTCCTCGCCACGGGATGCGGGGCCACGGACGGCGGAGCCGCCGGCGGTACGGAAGGCAGTGCCACCGAGGGCACGGTGACGTGGTGGGGCTGGACCCCGGACGCCCCCAACGCGGAGAAGCTGATCGCGGCCTTCAACGAGGAGTACCCCGACATCGAGGTCACCTTCGTCTCCCGGCCCATCGACAGCTACGACTCGGTCCTCTCCCCGGCGCTGACGTCGTCGGACGGACCCGACGTGTTCAACGTCGCGCCCGGCTCGGCCAACGGTGGTGTCCACACCTTCGGCGCCGGCGCGATCGACCTGACCCCCGCGGTCCAGGAGGCGCTCGGTGACGGATGGAAGGACCAGCTCGCCGGGATCGGCATCGACGGCCTGACCGTCGACGGCAAGCTCGTCGGCCTGTCCGCCGGTGCGGTCTACTCCGGCAACCTCTGGATCAACCAGGACCTCTTCGACGAGTTCGGCCAGCAGCCGCCGACCACGCTCGAGGAGTGGAAGTCCGTGTGCGAGGCCTTCGAGGCGGGCGGCAAGGGCTGCTTCGTGCAGGGCGCCGGCCAGCACGCGTTCAACATGGACACGTTCGAGGCGATCATGGAGAACATCGAGCCCGGCCTCTACCAGAAGGCGTCGCTCGGCGAGGCCTCGTACGTCGACGGCGACTCGGGCGCGAAGTTCGCCCAGGGCATGGAGATCTGGAAGTCGCTGTTCGACGAGGGCATCATGCAGCCCGGGGCCACGGGCCTCCAGCAGTACCCCGACGCGAACAACGAGTTCTTCGCCGGCAACTACGCCATGGTGATGATGGGCTCCTGGTACACCCAGTACGCCGTCAAGGACTCGAACCTCGCGGCGCAGGAGGCCGCGGGTGTCGCGAACCCCGAGCCGATGACGATCATCCCGATCGACCTTCCGGACCTCGCCGGCACCGGCAACGTCGGGAGCATGTTCGGTGACGCGGACTACGGCCTCGCCGTCTCGGCGCGCTCGCAGAACCAGGCCGCCGCCACGACCTTCGCCGTCTGGCTCGCCACCTCCGAGGGCGGGCAGCAGGCCGTCGCCAACACGCTCAACAACATCCCGGCGCTGAACGGCATCACGCCGGTCTGGGAGGACATCGAGCTGGCGAACCCCGAGGCCCAGGCCGAGGTGCTGTCCGCATACACGGAGCAGGCCGCCTCGGGCACCGAGCCGCGGTTCGCGACCGTCTCCGCCGAGCTGAACTCCGGCTTCCGCGACACGCTCGGCGAGGTCGCCGAGGGACGCATGAGCGTCGCGGACGCCCAGGCGCACCTGCAGTCGATCGTCGACGCGCCGTGACCGAGCGCAGCTGACTCCCGTCGGGCCGGCCGTGCCCCAGCTCTCGCGGCCGGCCCGACCGGGTGCACCCCACCCCCCGGAACTCCCACCAGAAGGACTCCCGATGCGCAGCGACAGTGCTGTCGACGCACCACGCGAGACCACCGGTGGCCCCACTCGCACCTCCGCGCAGCGTCGTCGCGGCGGAACCCTGAAGCACGTCGCGAGCGGCTACCCGTGGATCCTCCCGGCCATGATCGTGGTGGCCGGCCTGATCTACTTCTCGATCGGCTACACCGGATTCGTCTCGACCCAGAAGTGGAACGGGTTCATCCTCACCCCCTCCGAGTGGATCGGGGCCGGCAACTTCGCGACCCTCGCCGGGGACCCGATGTTTCGGCGTGCGCTCGCCAACACCGCCGTCTTCTACGTCGTGACCTTCACGGTGCAGACCGCGATCGGGTTCGTCTTCGCGGCGCTGATGCACTCCTCGGTCAAGCTCCGCGGGCTGTACAAGGTCATCGTCTTCGTCCCCACGGTGCTGGCGCCCGCGACGATGGCCCCCGTCTTCCGCACGATGTTCGCCAACAACGGCGAGGTCAACACGTTCCTGTCGTCGATCGGGCTGGACGGGCTGACGCACACCTGGCTCTCGGACCCCGGTACCGCGCTGGGCGTCGTCATGGCGGCGACGATCTGGCAGTGGACGGGCCTGACGTTCATCCTCTTCTACGCCGCCATGTCGCAGATCGAGCCCGAGATGCTCGAAGCGGCGCGCATGGACGGCGCGGGCAACGTCCGCACCCTGTTCCTGATCGTGTGGCCGTCGTGCCGCGGCACGACCTTCGCCCTGGCGACGCTCGGCCTGATCGGTGCGCTCAAGACGTTCGACTGGCCCTACCTGATCTCGCCCTCGGGCCTGGGTGGGGCGACCCAGTTCCTGGGCACGTACATCTACCAGACGATGATGCAGGAGAAGAACTTCGGCTACGCCGCGACGATCTCCGTCGCCCTCCTCGTCCTGGCCGTGACCTGCGGTGTCGCAATGTCGGTCCGCAACCGTCGTGAGGGGAAGAGCTGATGTTCGAGGCCCGTACGAGGTCGCAGAGGATCGTCATCCAGATCGTCGTGACGCTCATGGCGCTGCCCTTCCTGGTCCCGCTGGTCGTGATGGTCCGCGGCTCGCTCGCCGGCCGAGGGTTCGGCAACTACGTCAAGGTGTTCGAGACCGGCGTCCTGGGCACCTACCTGCTCAACTCGGTCATCGTCTCGGTGTCGGCGATCCTCATCGTCTACGCATGCACCATGCTCGCCGCGTTCGGCTTCTCCAAGCTGCGCATCGCGGGCAAGGAGCTGTGGTTCTGGGCGCTGCTGCTGGCCCTGACGATGCCCGAGGCCGTGCTCCTGACGCCCCTGTTCGTCACCGCGTCCACGTTCGACATGTACAACCAGCTCATCGCCGTGATCCTGCCGATCGCTGCCCTGCAGATCCCGTTCGCGACGCTGCTGGCCCGCAACTTCTTCGACGGCATCCCGAACGAGCTCATGGAGGCCGCACGCGTCGACGGCGCCGGCATCTGGCAGGTGTTCCGGCGCATCATCCTGCCGCTGACCAAGCCGATCGCCGCCGCGATCGTGGTGCTCACGCTGATCTCCGCGTGGAACGCGTACCTGCTCCCGCTGCTCATGCTGAACTCCCCGGACCGCCAGGTGCTGACCTTGCTGCCGACGTTCTTCATCAGCCAGTACACGAACGACCAGACCGGCGTCCTGGCGGCCGCCGTCATCGCGGCGCTGCCCATGGTCATCGCCTACCTCTCACTGCAGAAGTACTTCGAACGCGGGCTCGCCGCGGGTGCCCTGAAGTGACCGTCCCGAAGGAGATAAACATGGGCCTGCTCGAAGGCAAGCTCGCCGTCGTCACCGCCGGCACCGCCGGCATCGGCAAGGCGGTGGCCGCCCGGTTCATCGCCGAGGGCGCGACCGTCATCGTCACCTCGCCGTTCCCCGACGAGGTCGCGGCCGCGGCCGCGGAGCTCGGTCCCCAGGCTGTCGGCGTCGTCGGCGACGCCGCCGACCTGGGCGACCTGGACGCGCTCGCGGCGGCCGTCGCCGCCACCGGCCGCCGCATCGACGTGCTGCACGTCAACGCGGGCCGCGACGTCGAGGCGACCGACGTCGCCGACATGACGCCCGAGAAGTTCGACGCCGTCGCGGGGCTCACGTTCCGCGGCGCGCTGTTCACCGTCCAGCGGCTGCTGCCGAACATCGCCGACGGCGCGTCGATCGTGCTGACCTCCTCGATCGCCGGGACGAACGGCGGCCCCGGTCACGCCGTCTACAACGCGAGCAAGGCGGCCGTGCGCTCGCTGGCCCGCACGCTGACCGCCGAGCTGGGTCACCGCGGCATCCGCGCCAACGCGGTGAGCCCCGGGCCGACGCGCACGGCGCTCTTCAACGAGTTCACGCGTGGCTCCGCCGACGTCGAGGCTGCCGTGACCGCGCAGATCCCGCTGGGACGGGTCGGCCGGCCCGAGGAGATCGCCGCCGCGGTGACGTTCCTCGCGTCCGACGAGTCGAGCTTCGTCGCGGGCGTCGAGCTCACCGTCGACGGCGGCATGAGCCAGGTCTGACTTCCCTCCACGCACTACCGAAAGGACCGCTCACATGAGCAACCCCATCCGTTTCGCCGTGATCGGCACCGGCTGGCGCGGCCAGTACCACCTGCGGGTGGCGGCGGCCGACCCGTCGCGGCTCGAGGCCGTCGCCGTCATGGCGGTCGACCAGGCCCAGGCCGACGTGATCCACTCCGCGTACGGCGTGCCCGCCGTGACGTCGCTCGACGAGCTGCTCGCCCACGAGCCCGAGTTCGTCGTGGCGGCGGTGTCGTGGCCGGCCATGCCCGGGCTGCTCAAGGAGCTCACGGCCCGCGGCGTCAAGGTCATGGGCGAGACCCCGCCCGCCCCCGACCTGGCGGGGTTGCGCGACCTGTGGACGACGATCGAGGACCAGTCGCTGGTCCAGGTGGGCGAGCAGTACGTCCTCATGCCGGGGCACGCCTCGCGACTCGCGGTGCTCGACTCGGGCCTCCTCGGCGTCCCGCAGTCGGTGGAGATCGCCTCGACGCACCTGTACCACGCGACGTCCCTCATGCGCGCCTTCCTCGACGTCGACATGGAGCGGACCGTCGTGTCGGGCCGCACCTTCGACACGAGGATGACGCTGCCGCTGACCTTCGACGGCTGGGTCACGGAGCCGCAGCCCGAGGTCCAGGCCTCCACGTACGCCACGCTCGACTTCGGTGACGGACGCGTCGGCGTGTACAACTTTGTCAACATGCAGTGGTGGAACCCGTTGCTGTCCCGTCGCATCGTCGTGCGGGGCACTCTGGGTGAGATGGTCGACGACACGGTCGTCCGCTGGGACGGCGCCGACCCGATCACCTCGCGCATCGAGTACCGCCGCACCGGCGTCGACATGAACCTCGAGGGCAACGAGGTGGTGCACACGTCGTTCGACGGCAGGATCCTGTGGCGCAACGCCTGGGTCGGCACCCGCCTGTCGGAGGACGACGTGGCCGTGGCCGACCATCTGGTCGCCGTCGGCGCCTGGGCGCGCGGCGAGGCAGCCGGCCCGTACTCCCTCGCGTCGGCCTGCCAGGACCACGCGCTCGGCCTCGCGATCGAGGAGTCCGCTCGCACGCACCAGGACGTCGTGGTCGACGCGGAGCCGTGGGCATGAAGCACCCCGTCACGCTCGGCGGTCTGATCCAGGTCGCGATCGTCGTCGAGGACATGGACAAGGCGCTCGACCACTGGTGCGAGCTGTTCGCGATCGAACGGCCGGCGGTGCGCGTCATGGGCCTGCCGAACGCCGACGAGACCTACCGCGGCGAGCCGGCGAGCTACGCCATGCAGCTCGCCGTCATCGAGGTGCCGGGGCAGCCGGTCGTCATCGAGCTCATGGAGCCCGACGACAACCCGTCGACCTTCCGCGAGTTCCTCGACAAGCACGGCGAGGGCGTGCACCACCTCGGCTTCGCGGTGGGTGACGCGCGTGACGCCGTCGTCGGAGAGCTGGCGGACCGCGGCCACGCGCTCCGGGTCGAGGCGTTCTACCCGGGCGGGTCGTGGACCGTCGTCGACACCGAGGACGTCCTGGGCGTCAACCTCAACATCAAGCCGGCCTGATGTTCGTCGACACCCACGTGCACCTGTGGGACCGGCGCGACCGGGACCTCGGGTACGGGTGGCTGGACGGCGACAGGTTCCCCTACGGGGACCTCGTCGCCGTCCGGGCGCCCCGGTTCTCCGTGCCCGAGCTCCGCGCGGAGGGCCGGCTGGCCGGCCTCACGAAGGTCGTGCACATGAATGCCGCGTTCGACGCCGCGGACCCCGTGGCCGAGACCGCGTGGCTGCAGGGGCTCGCGGACGAGACCGGATGGCCGAACGCGGCCGTGGTCACGTGCGATCTCGCGGTCCGTGACGCGGCTGAGCACCTCGAGCACCATGCACGGCACGCGGTGTTCCGCGGCGTGCGGGAGATGGGCCCGGCGACGCGGTTCGCGGACCCGGCGTTCCGGCGGGGGTACGCCGCGCTGGGGCGCATGGGCGGGCTCTTCTTCCACACCGTGGGGTGGCAGCACGCCGGGCTCGCGCTCGACCTGGTGCGCGCGCACCCCGAGGTGACGTTCGTGCTCGACCAGGCCGGGATGCCGCAGGACCGCAGCCCGCAGACGTGGGAGGCCTGGACGGGCATGCTCCGGGCGCTCGCCGCCGAGCCGAACACGCTGTGCAAGGTGTCGTCCCTGGGCATGGTCGAGCCGGGCTGGACACCGCAGTCGCGGCGGCCGTGGGTGCTCGCCTGCATCGAGGCGTTCGGCTCACGCCGGGTGTTCCTGGGCACGAACTGGCCGGTCGAGCGGCTGTACTCGAGCTACACCGACGTCGTGCAGGCCTACCGCACGGCGGTGGGCGAGCTGACGGACGCCGAGCAGTGCGACGTGCTCGCCCGGACCGCGGAGCGCGTCTTCCGGATCTGACGACGTGGTTCGATCCTTCCCACCGCGACGACGGACGCATGACCACTGTCGCCGTCCCCGCACCCCCCCGCACGCCGAGCGCGGTGCGTACCGCGCTCGGCGGGTGCTGGGTCGGTCAGAAGGCGGGGATGATCTCGCCGTCCGGCCAGCGCTCCTCGATGAACGTGCGCACCTCGTCGGAGTGCAGCAGCTCGTCGAGCTTCGCGAGCGCCGGGTCGCCCGCGTCCTGCGAGCGGAACGCGACGAGGTTGGCGTACGGGTTGCCCTCACCGGCCTCCAGCAGGATCGCGTCGGACGCCGGGTTCAGGCCCGCCTCGAGCGCGAAGTTGCCGTTGATGACCGCCGCATCGACGTCGGGCAGCGAGACGACGAGCTGCTCGGGGGCCGTCTCGATGAACTCCAGGTTCTTCGGGTTGTCCTCGATGTCGAGCAGCGTCGGGGCCTCGCCCGTGTCGGCCAGCGTGATGAGGCCGGCCTCGACGAGCAGGTCGAGCGCGCGGCCCTGGTTGCCCGGGTCGTTGGTGAGCCCGATCGTGGCGCCGTCGGGGAGGTCGGCCAGCGAGTCGACCGTCTCGGAGTACACGCCGTACGGCTCGATGTGCACGCCCTCGAAGTGGTCGAACTCGTAGCCGTTCTCCTCGATCTGGGCCTCGAGGTACGGCAGGTGCTGGAAGAAGTTGGCGTCGATCTCGCCCTCGGCGAGCGCCGTGTTGGGCAGCACGTAGTCGGTGAACTCCTCGATCTGCAGGTCGAGACCCGCGTCGGCGGCGAGCTCGTCCTGCACGAACTGCAGGATCTCGGCGTGCGGTACGGGGCTCGCGCCGACGACGATCGTGGTCGCGCCGTCCGAGCCGGTCGCGGCGTCACCGGTGTCGTCGCCGCCACCCGCGCACCCGACCATCGCCAGGGCTGCGACGGACAGGAGGGCTGCGGTACGGACGGTGCGGTTCATCGGGTGTTCCTCTCGGGTGTCGCCCCCGGGGTGGGGGCCAGGACTGCGGGCCGGTGGCAGGTCATCGGTGGTCCAGCCGCCGTGCGACGGCGTCGCCGACGACCTGGACGACGGTGACCATCACGATGATGACGACGACGGACGTGTACAGGACCACCGGGTCGAAGCGCTGGAAGCCGTAGGTGATCGCGAGGAAGCCCAGGCCGCCGCCGCCGATCGCGCCGACCATCGCGGAGAACCCGATGAGTGCGATGACGGTGACGGTGAACGCGGACACGATGCTCGGCAACGCCTCGCGGACCAGCACGGAGCGCAGGATCTTCGGTGTCGTCGACCCCATGACGCGCGCGGCCTCGACCTTGCCGGGGGCGACGTCGCGCACGGCGGTCTCGACGAGCCGCGCGAAGAACGGGATCGTGCCGATGCTCAGCGGCACGACCGCGGCCTCCCAGCCGAGCGACGTCCCGACGATCGCGCGCGTCAGCGGGATGACCGCGACGGCCAGGATGATGAACGGCAGCGAGCGCAGCACGTTGACGACGAACCCGAGCACGACCGCCACGGGGCGGTTCGGCAGCAGGCCGTCCGCCGACAACGACCGCAGCAGCAGGCCGAGCGGCAGCCCGACGATCACCGTGATGAGCGCCGACAGACCCACCATCTGCAGCGTCTCGAGGGTCGCCTCCGGAAGCTTCTCGGTGATGACGCGGTTGGTCGTCAGCTCGGTCCACAGGTCGCCCATCACGCCACCTCCTGCCCGGCGTCCGTCGCGGTCGGCGCCGTGAGCGGGTCGAGGCCCGCGGCTCGCAGGCGCGCGACGACCTCGTCGGTGCGCTCGACCGGGGTGTCGACGATGAGGCGGCCGACGCGCACCCCGGCGAGCGGCTCGACGGTCGCGGACACGACCTCGACGTCGTCGCCGAGCCCCGCGACCGCGGCGAACGCGGCGCTCGTCGCGACGGTGTCGGTCGCGTAGACGGCCTCGACGAGCCGACGTCGGCCCCCCGGCGGCACGTCGGGAACGGGGACGAGCGCGCGGGACAGCGGCGAGCCGACCTCGGTGACGACCTGCGCGAGCGCGCCGGACTGCACGACGCGCCCGTGCTCGAGCAGCGTGACGGCGTCGCAGACCTCCCGGACGACGGCCGGCTCGTGCGTGATGACGACGACCGTGATGCCGAGCCGGTCGCGCAGCCCGCGCACGAGGCCGAGGATCTGCCGGGTGGTCTCACCGTCGAGCGCCGAGGTGGGCTCGTCGCACAGCAGCACGGCGGGCTCGGTGGCCAGGGCGCGGGCGATGCCGATGCGCTGCTTCTGCCCGCCGGACAGCTGTGCGGGGTACGCCGAGGCGCGGTCACCCAGGCCCACGAGGTCGAGCAGCTCGGCGACGCGCGCGGCGCGCTGCGGGCGCTTCACCCCCGCGATCTCCAGCGGGTAGGCGACGTTCGCGGCGATGGTGCGCGAGTCGAGCAGGTTGACGTGCTGGAACACCATGCCGGTCTTGCGGCGGGCGGTGCGCAGGCGGCTCTCCGGCAGGTCGGAGATCGTGACGCCGTCGACGGTGACCGTGCCGGACGTCGGTCGCTCGAGGCCGGTGAGGCAGCGGATGAGCGTCGACTTGCCGGCGCCCGAGCGTCCGACGACACCGTGCACGGTGCCGCGCTCGACCGTGAGGTCGATGCCGTCGAGCGCGACGACGTCACCGTCGGGGGACGGGTAGACCTTGCGGAGGGCTGACAGCTCGATCACGGGGGAGTCCTTCGGCGGGCGTGTCGCGACGGGGCGACGAGCCGGGGGTGCGACGGCGGCGGGCGACCCGGGCGCGTGGGGGCGTCGACGCGGGTCAGGGGTGCGCGCGGGGCGCGCGAGGGGGCGCGGTCAGCGACACATTCGGGCACGGCACGTGCTGTCGGCGACGGCGTGAGCCGGTCGCGACGCGAGCGTGTCGAGGTGTGCCATGCCTGTCATGCAAGCACGCAAGGAACCGACAGGCCGCCGTCGTCTCATTCAATGAGACATCGACGATCGCACGTCCGCCGGCGACGTCGAGCATCCATGCAGGTCAGAAGCCCGCGAGCGAAGGGAGGGCTGGCAGTGCCGCACACTGTCGTCCCGGTGTGTGAGACGACCCCGTCAGTCCGTGAGGGACGCGTGCAGCGCCCCCACCTCGTCGTCCGTCAGGCCCAGCCCGTCGCGCAGGTAGACGTCGAACGACCCGAAGTGCTCCTTCAGCGCGCCGAGCGCGACGTCCAGGTACTCCTCGCGGACCTCGAGCAGCGGGACGAGGATCGCGGGGTCGCCGCCCACGGCAGCGAACTGCCGCAGCAGCGGCTCGTACATGGCACGCACGGTCGGGTTCACCGCGAGGTACTCCTCGCGCACCCCTGCCTCGTCGACGCCGGCGGCGAGCAGCAGCACGGTGGTGCCCCAGCCGGTGCGGTCCTTGCCGGCCGTGCAGTGGTAGAGGACGGGGCCGGCGGCGGGGTCGGCGACCTCGCGCAGCAGCGCGGCGTACCCCTCCCGTGCCGCGTCCCCGATCACCAGGTCGACGTACGTCTCGCGCATCCTGCTCGCCGGGTCGAGCGCGGCGAGCGCGGCCGCGACCTGCTCGGGGCGGCGCAGGAGCGAGGAGAGGTCGGCCGCGGGCGTCTGCGGTCCGGCCGCCAGGACGTCGGCGCGGACGCCGCGCGTGCCCGCGGGCAGCACGTCGGGCACGGCCTCGGCCTCGGCCTGGGTGCGCAGGTCGACGACGGTGCGCAGACCCAGCCCGGCGATGACCGGGTCGTGGGCGATCGCGGGGGAGCGCAGCTCGGCGGAGCGGTACGCGACGCCGCGGCGCACGATCCGGCCGTCGGCCGTCGGGCGTCCGCCGATGTCCCGCAGGTTCGCCAGGTGCGCGGACGCGATGACGTGCCCGTCGTCGGCGACCGCCGCACCGGGGCCCCCGGGAGCGGGCGCCGGCTCACCGCTCACGGTCGCGGGCGGGTGCGGGGGCAGCGTCACGTCGTCGTCCACGCCCCGACCCTCGCACACCGCTGCGCCGAGCGCGGGGGAAACCGCGCGAGCGCGACAGCAACGACCACCGCGCTCGACGCGGATCCACCGCGCTCGGCGGGGGTGGGCGGGTGGTTAGGGTGGCCGGGTGCCGGAAGGTCATACCGTTCATCGTGTCGCTCGGCAGCTGGAGCTCGACCTCGTGGGGCGGACGCTGGCCGTGTCGTCGCCGCAGGGGCGGTTCGCGGCCGGGGCGGCGCGGCTCGACGGCCGGACGATGATCGACGCGACCGCCGTCGGCAAGCAGCTGTTCTGCGCGTTCGACACCGGCGAGGTGCTGCGCGTGCACCTGGGCCTGTACGGCGCGTGGGACCTGTACGGCGACGTCAGCCCGCTCGGTGAGGGCGAGCGCGTGCGCGGCAGCCTCGGGGCCCCGCGCGCGCGGCCCGGGTCCGTCATGGACGCCCAGCCGTCGACGCGTCGCCTGCGGATGGGTGAGGACGAGTCCGAGCACGCCGCGGCCGACGACGCCTGGCCGCCGCCGCCGCTGGGTCAGGTGCGCGTGCGCCTGGACTCCGGGACGGTGGTGGCGGACCTGCGCGGCCCGTCGGCGTGCGAGGTGCTGACGGCCGACGAGGCGGCGCTCGTCCGTGACCGGCTCGGCCCCGACCCGCAGGCCGTCGACGACCTCTTCGCGGCCGAGCAGGTCGTCGTCGACCGCGTGACCCGCCGCAACGTGGCGGTCGGCCAGCTCCTCATGGACCAGGCGGTCGTCGCCGGGATCGGCAACATCTACCGCGCCGAGCTGTTGTTCCGGGCCCGGCTGGACCCGTGGACGCCGGGACGTCGCGTGCCGTCGGACACCGTGCGGGCGATCTGGCGGGACTGGGCGGTGCTGCTGGCCGACGGCATCCGCGACGGCGTCATGCTCACGCGCGAGGACCTGGACGCGGCGGGCCGTGAGGCGGCGCGTCATGACCCGACGGCCCGCCACTGGGTCTACGGCCGCGGTGGCCTGCCGTGCCGCGTCTGCGGGACGCCCGTCATGGTGGAGGAGATGGCGACCCGCAAGCTCTACCGCTGCCCCACCTGCCAGCTCTGACCCCGCACCCGGCCGCCCCCACCCTCACCCGCCGAACTCGTACTTCGGCGGCTCTGGGAGGTCGAGTTGCCGCCGAAGTGCGAGTTCGGCGACGGGGCGGGGTCGAGTTGCCGCCGAAGTGCGAGGTCGGCGACGGGTGGGGGCCGGCCACCCGGCCCTCGGCCGCCCCCACCCTCACCCGTCGAACTCGTACTTCGGCGGGTCTGGGAGGTCGAGTTGCCGCTGAAGTGCGAGGTCGGCGACGGGTGGGGGCCGGCCACCCGGCCCTCGGCCGCCCCCACCCTCACCCGTCGAACTCGTACTTCGGCGGGTCTGGGAGGTCGAGTTGCCGCTGAAGTGCGAGGTCGGCGACGGGTGGGGCGCGGCCACCCGGCCCTCGGCCGCCCCCACCCTCACCCGTCGAACTCGTACTTCGGCGGGTCTGGGAGGTCGAGTTGCCGCCGAAGTGCGAGGTCGGCGACGGGTGGGGGCCGGCCACCCGGCCCTCGGCCGCCCCCACCCTCACCCGCCGAACTCGTACTTCGGCGGGTCTGGGAGGTCGAGTTGCCGGCGAAGTGCGAGG
>Ga0233375_1001118_pt1 | contig 12561 bp, 8 predicted proteins | sample ElkDunMinimDraft_10_FD_191539 | JGI IMG/M metagenome (GOLD analysis project Ga0233375, IMG submission 191539) | Fecal eukaryotic communites from dung pellets of Tule Elk in California, USA - Elk Dung E16 | ecosystem: Host-associated > Mammals > Digestive system > Large intestine > Fecal | place... | reverse complement strand
CCCGGGGGGTGACCCAGCACGCGCGCGACGCCCGCGAGCGCCGTGCGGTCGTGCGGCAGGACGTCGGCGTGCGCCCCCTCGGCGCGCCCCGTCCACAGGACGTTCGCGTCGCGGACGCGGGACGCGAGCAACCAGGCCTCGCGCAGGACGGCCGTGTCGTCCGCGTCGAGCAGCCCGGCGTCGCACGCCGCGTCCAGCGCGTCGAGCGTCGAGGTCGTCCGCAGACCCGGCACGGCGTGCGCGTGCTGCAGCTGCAGCAGCTGCGCCGTCCACTCGACGTCGCTGATGCCACCGCGGCCCAGCTTGAGGTGCCGCGACGGCTCGACACCGCGCGGGAGCCGTTCGGCCTCCACCCGTGCCTTGATGCGCCGGATCTCACGCTCGGTCGCGGCGTCGAGACCTCCGGCGGGGTACCGCAGCGGGTCGATGAGCGCGACGAACCGCTCCCCCAGCTCGTGGTCGCCCGCCACCGGCCGTGCCCGCAGCAGCGCCTGGCTCTCCCACGGGGAGGACCACCGCTGGTAGTACTCGACGTACGCGTCGAACGACCGCGCCAGGGGCCCGTTGCGGCCTTCGGGGCGCAGGTCCGCGTCGACGCTCAGCGTCGGCTCGGGCCCCACGGCCCCCAGCAGCTGGCGCACGCGCGTGGCGACCGACACCGCGAAGTCCTGGGCGACCTTGCCGTCGGCGCCGGGCAGCGGGTCGTGCACGAAGAGCACGTCGGCGTCCGACGAGTAGGCCATCTCGCGCCCGCCGAGGCGTCCCATCGCGACGACCAGCAGGCGGGTCGGGCTCACGTCGAGCCCCGCAGCGGTGCGCGCGTCGGACTCCGCGACGCGCAGCGTCCCGGCGAGCACGGCGTCGGCCGTGACGGTCAGGCTCTGCGAGGCCCGCACCCCGGTGGTGACGCCCAGGACGTCGGCGACCGCGGTGCGCGCGAGCTCGCGACGGCGCAGCGCGCGCAGCGCCGTCACGGCAGGCACGGGTTCCGACGCGCGGCGCAGCACGGCGTCGGCCTCCGCAGCGAGCCGTTCCGCCGACCGGGGCGCGAGCTCGGCGTCGTCGTCCAGCCAGGTCACCGACTCGGGCGAGCGCCGCAGCGCGTCGGCGACGTACCGGGACGTCGACAGCACCTGCGCGAGGTTCTGCGCCGCGCTGCCCGAGTCACGCAGCAGCTTGAGGTACCAGTGCGTCGTGCCGAGCTGGTCGGACAGGCGCCGGAAGGCGAGGAGCCCGCCGTCGGGGTCGGCCCCGTCCGCGAACCAGCCGAGCATGACGGGCAGCAGCTGGCGCTGGATCGCCGCCCGCCGGGAGACGCCGTCGGTCAGCGCGGCGATGTGCCGGACGGCACCGGCCGGGTCCCGGTACCCGATCGCGGCCAGCCGGGCGCGCGCCGCCTCCGGCGCCAGCCGCGCCTCCTCGGTCGACAGCGCCGCGGTCGCCGGCAGCAGCGGCCGGTAGAACAGCTCCTCGTGCAGTCGCCGCACCTCGCGCCGGGTGGACCGCCACCGCTCGAGCAGCCCTTCGGGACCCTCGGCACGCATGCCCATGGTCCGCGCCAGGCGGCGCAGGTCGGCCTCCGACGTCGGGACGAGGTGGGTGCGCTGCAGCCGGTGCAGCTGGATGCGGTGCTCCATGGTCCGCATCCACCGGTAGCAGACGGCCAGCTGCCCGGCGTGCTCCCGGCCCACGTAGCCGCCGGCGGCCAGTGCCGCCAGCGCCGTCAGCGTGCTGGGGCTCCGGATGCTCTCGTCGGCGCGCCCGTGCACCAGCTGCAGCAGCTGGACCGTGAACTCGACGTCCCGCAGACCCCCGACGCCGAGCTTGAGCTGGCGGTCGGCCTCGGCCCGCGGCACGTGCGCCTCGACGCGCCGCCGCATGGCCTGGGAGTCCTCGACGAAGTGCTCGCGCTGGACCGCGGACCACACGAACGGGTTGACGGTCTCGACGTACGCGCGTCCGAGCTCGACGTCCCCGGCCAGCGGCCGGGCCTTGAGCAGCGCCTGGAACTCCCACGTCTTGGCCCAGCGCTCGTAGTAGGCGCGGTGGCTGGCGAGCGTCCGCACCAAGGGCCCGTCCTTGCCCTCGGGCCGCAGCGCGGCGTCCACCGGCCACAGCGCGGGCTCCCCCGCGGGCGCGCAGCACGCGCGCGCCAGCCCGGCGGCCAGCCGGGCTCCGGCGATCATCGCCTCGTCCTCGGGGGTGCCGTCGACGGGCTCGGCGACGTACACGACGTCGACGTCCGAGACGTAGTTGAGCTCCCGACCGCCGGCCTTGCCCATGCCGATGACGGCGAGGCGCACCCCGCGGCCCTCGTCCTCGAGGTCCGCCCGCGCCAGAGCGAGCGCGGCCTCGAGCGCCGCCGCGGCCAGGTCGGCCAGGGCCGCACCGACCCCCGGCAGCCGGCTCAGCGGGTCCTCGGCCGTGAGGTCGGTCGCGGCGATCCGCAGCAGCCGCGTCCGGTACGCGCGGCGCATCGCGTCGATCCCCGGCGTACCCGCCAGCCGGGCCACCGGGACCGGCGCGTCCGGGTCCGCGTCGACGGCCCGCAGCAGCTCGGCGCGCACGTCGGCCGCCGCGACGCCTGTGCCCGGCGTGGGGTCGGCGACGACGCGCAGGTTCGCGGGGTGCGCCGCGAGCGTGTTGCCGAGCGCGGGCGACGCACCCGTCAGGGCCAGCAGCCGACGCCGGGCCGGGCCGTCGTCGGCGAGCACGTCGTGCAGCACGCGGGACAGCTCCGGGTCGCGCTGCACCGCGCCGGCGACCTTCGCGACCGCCAGCAGCGCCTCGTCGGGGTCGCCGACGTCCGCCAGCCCCCCGACCACGTGCTCGACGACGTCCGGGTCGACGGCCAGGAGCGCCGCGTCGGCGAGCAGGCGCTCGGCGCGCGGCACGTCCGCCGCACCCGCGCGCGTCAGCCGCGTCGCGAGCGAGGTCCCACGGCCGGTGGACGTGGTCATCGGATCAGATCAGCGGCAGGAACCGCTGCAGCTCGTACGGGGTCACCTGCGCGCGGTACTCGGCCCACTCCTGGCGCTTGTTGCGCAGGAAGTAGTCGAACACGTGCTCGCCCAGCGTCTCCGCCACCAGCTCGGACCGCTGCATGACCTCGATCGCCGCCTCGAGCGACGTCGGCAGGGGCTCGATGCCGAGCGCCTTGCGCTCGGCGTCGGTCAGCTCCCACACGTCGTCGTCGGCGCCCTCGGGCATCTCGTACCCCTCCTCGACGCCCTTGAGGCCGGCGGCCAGCAGCACGGCGAAGGCGAGGTAGGGGTTGGTGGCCGAGTCGACCGCGCGGTACTCGACCCGGCTCGAGTTGCCCTTGCCGGGCTTGTACATCGGCACGCGGACCAGGGCCGAGCGGTTGTTGTGGCCCCAGCACACGAAGCTCGGGGCCTCCGCACCGCCCCACAGGCGCTTGTAGGAGTTGACGAACTGGTTCGTCACCGCCGTGATCTCGGCCGCGTGCGTCAGCAGGCCGGCGATGAAGGACCGCGCGACCTTGGACAGCTCCAGCGGCGCGCCCGGCTCGTGGAACGCGTTGCGGTCCCCCTCGAAGAGCGAGAGGTGCGTGTGCATGCCGGAGCCCGGCTGGTCGGCCAGCGGCTTGGGCATGAACGACGCGAACACGCCCTGCTCGAGCGCGACCTCCTTGACGACCGTGCGGAACGTCATGATGTTGTCGGCCGTCGTCAGCGCGTCGGCGTAGCGCAGGTCGATCTCGTTCTGCCCCGGCCCGGCCTCGTGGTGGGAGAACTCCACCGAGATGCCCATGGACTCGAGCATCGTGATCGCGGCGCGCCGGAAGTCGTGCGCCGTGCCGCGCGGGACGTGGTCGAAGTACCCGCCACGGTCGACCGGCACGAGCGGACGCAGCGGGTCGGCCGGCGCGTCGAAGAGGTAGAACTCCACCTCGGGGTGCGTGTAGAAGGTGAAGCCGCGGTCGCTCGCACGGTCCAGCGCACGCTTGAGGACGTACCGCGAGTCCGCCAGCGACGGCTCACCGTCCGGCGTCAGCAGGTCGCAGAACATGCGCGCCGTGCCGTGCCGCTCCCCCCGCCACGGCAGGATCTGGAACGTCGAGGGGTCGGGCTTGGCGATCATGTCCGCCTCGTACACGCGCGTGAGGCCCTCGATCGCGCTGCCGTCGAACCCGATGCCCTCGCTGAACGCCTGCTCGAGCTCCGCCGGCGCGACCGCCACCGACTTGAGCATGCCGAGCACGTCCGTGAACCACAGACGGATGAAGCGGATGTCCCGCTCCTCGACGGTCCGGAGGACGAACTCCTGCTGCCTGTCCATGGCGTACATCCTGCCTGATGACGGGCCGCACCGGTGCGACCGTCACGCGGGTGGCCGCGCCGCGTCGTCCGAGCGGGCCTCCGAGCGGGGACGGAGCAGGCACGCAGCAGGCACGCGACGGGCCCGGAACGGCCCCGGGAACGCGCCGGCGGCCGCGGGGGCCGCCCCCGCCGGCGACCTCGCGACTAGGCTCGCGGCATGCCGACCAGTGACGCCCCGACACCGCGCCGCGTGCGCGTCCACCACCTGCAGGCTGCCAAGGAGCGCGGTGAGCGCCTGACGATGCTCACGGCCTACGACGCGCCCACGGCGCGGATCTTCGACCAGGCCGGCGTGGACATGCTGCTGGTCGGCGACTCGATCGGGAACACCATGCACGGGCACACGACGACGCTGCCGGTGACGCTCGACGAGATCGTCGTCGCCGCCCGCGCCGTGGCCGGTGCCGTCGAGCGGGCCTTCGTCGTGGCGGACCTGCCCTTCGGCACCTACGAGGCCGGCCCGGAGCAGGCGCTGGCCAGCGCGGTGCGCGTCATGAAGGAGACCGGCGTCTCGGCGGTCAAGCTCGAGGGCGGCCTGCGGTCCGTCGCGCAGATCCGCGCCCTGACGCAGGCGGGCATCCCCGTCGTGGCCCACCTGGGGTACACGCCGCAGTCCGAGAACGCGCTGGGCGGCCCGCGGGTGCAGGGCCGCGGCAACGGCGGCGCCGAGCAGATCAGCGAGGACGCCGTGGCCGTCACGGAGGCCGGCGCGGTCGCGATCGTGCTGGAGATGGTCCCCGCGCCCGTCGCCGCCCGGGTCACCGAGGTGGTGCGCGTCCCCACGATCGGCATCGGGGCCGGCCCGGAGTGCGACGGCCAGGTACTGGTGTGGGTCGACATGGCGGGCATGGGCGACTGGTCCCCGCGCTTCGCCAAGCGGTTCGGCGAGGTCGGCCGCGCGCTGGGCGCGGCAGCCCGCGACTACGTGGACGAGGTCCGCTCCGGGACCTTCCCCGCCGCCGGGCACACGTTCGACGCCTGACGTCGCGAGCACCGACGCCGTGAGCCGTCCGGCCCCGGCGCTGGCGCCGGGGCCGGACGCACCGTCACGAGCGGTCGTCGCCCTCCCAGGCCCGACCCTCGGCGTCCCACGACTCGTTGCGCGACCGGGCCCGCGCCAGCGCGTGCTCGGCCTCCTCACGCGTGGCGTACGGACCCATGAGCTGCGCCCAGTCGCTGTGGCGCCCCTCCTCCACCTGGTGGGTCCGGGTGTTGTAGAAGTACTCGGCCACGTCGGCTCCTCTCGTCCCGGCGGGCAGTCCCACCCCGTCGCTACGTAGACTGCCAGTCATGCCGCCGGTCCACCCGCCGCGCACCGCGCTCGTCCCCGGGCAGGTCAGCCCGCGGCGCGCGGTCCCCGCGCACATCCCCCGCCCGGAGTACGTCGACAAGCCGATGCCCGCGCCGTGGCGCGGGCCGGACGTGCTCGACGCGGGCACGATCGAGCGCGTGCGGCACGCCGCACGGATCGCCGCGCAGGCGCTGCAGGAGGTCGGACGGCACGTGGTGCCCGGCGTGACCACCGACGAGCTCGACGCGATCGGCCACGAGTTCCTCGTCGCGCACGGCGCGTACCCCTCGACGCTCGGGTACCGCGGGTTCCCCAAGTCGCTGTGCACGTCGGTCAACGAGGTCATCTGCCACGGCATCCCCGACTCCACGGTCGTCGAGGACGGCGACATCGTGAACATCGACGTCACCGCCTACGTCGACGGGGTGCACGGCGACACCAACGCGACGTTCCTCGCCGGCGACGTGGACGAGGAGTCCCGGCTGCTCGTCGAGCGCACGCGCGAGGCCCTGCAGCGGGGCATCTCCGCCGTCCGCCCGGGCCGCGAGATCAACGTCATCGGTCGCGTCATCGAGAAGTACGCGGCACGCTTCGGCTACGGCGTGGTGCGCGACTTCACGGGCCACGGCGTGGGCCCCGCGTTCCACACGGGGCTCGTCGTGCCGCACTACGACGCCGCCCCGCAGCACGCCACCGTCATCGAGCCCGGCATGGTCTTCACGATCGAGCCCATGCTGGACCTGGGCACGGCCGACTGGGAGATGTGGGACGACGGGTGGACGGTCGTCACCGCCGACCGCAGCCGGTCGGCGCAGTTCGAGCACACCCTGCTGGTCACCGACACCGGAGCGGAGGTGCTGACGCTGCCATGAGCAAGGACGCGAAGCACGACGGCACGAAGCACGCGAAGCACGGGCACGGCGACACGAAGCACGGGCACGACGACACGGTCGTCAGGACGGCCTTCGGCATCGACATCGGCGGCTCGGGCATCAAGGGGGCGCCGGTCGACCTGCGCACCGGGGAGTTCGCGGCCGACCGCGTGCGGATCCCCACGCCGCAGCCGGCGACGCCGCAGGCGGTCGCCCGGACGGTCGCCGAGGTCGTCGACTCCTTCGACCTGGACCACGACGTGCCCATCGGGGTCACGTTCCCCGCGGTCATCCTGCACGGCGTCGCCCAGTCCGCCGCCAACGTCGACGACTCCTGGATCGGCACCGACGTCGCCGCGACCATCGGCGAGGCCACCGGGCGGCGCGTGGTCGCGGTCAACGACGCCGATGCCGCCGGGTACGCGGAGGTCGTCTACGGCGCGGCTCGCGACGTCCCCGGCGTGGTGCTCGTCGCGACGCTCGGGACGGGCATCGGCTCCGCGCTCGTCGTCGACGGGGTGCTGGTGCCCAACACGGAGCTCGGCCACCTCGAGATCGACGGTCACGACGCGGAGTCGCGCGCCTCGGACGCCGCGCGGGACCGCGAGGGCCTGTCGTTCGAGCAGTGGGCGAAGCGTCTGCAGCGGTACTTCTCGGTCGTGGAGGACCTGTTCTGGCCCGACCTGATCGTCGTGGGCGGCGGGGTGAGCAAGAAGCACGAGCAGTTCCTGCCGCTGCTGGACCTGCGCACCCCGATCGTGCCCGCCGGGCTCCGGAACGCCGCCGGCATCGTGGGCGCCGCACGTCTGGCGGCCGCGGACCGCCGCTGACCGCGGCGCACCGGGGGGCACGCAGGTCCGGTGAGGCACCCGGACCGTGGGGACGATTGGTGGGCAGACACCCGCGACACCGAACCTACGGTGCCGTAGGGTAGGGCTATCCGCACCACGAGCACCTGCTCCCCCCACGGCTGGGAAGTCGATCCGAGCCCTGGAGGTCATGTGGCTCCTGCATCCGTACCTGCGCCCCCCGCCCCGACGCGTCCCCGTCAGGCGGCCGCCACCGGCAGCTATCACGAGCTGTCCGCCCAGGTGCGTGAGGCAGGACTTCTCGACCGCACCCCCGGCTTCTACTTCTCCCTGCTCGCGGCGCTGACGACGGTGCTCGCCGGCCTCGTGACGGCCTTCGTGCTGCTCGGCCACTCCTGGTGGCAGCTGCTCGTCGCCGCCGGCCTCGGGCTGGTCCTCACGCAGTTCGCGTTCGTCGCGCACGAGGCGTCGCACCGTCAGGTCATGCTCACGGGCCCGGCCAACGACCGGCTCGGCCGGATCCTCGCCAACGGCGTCGTCGGGATCAGCCACTCGTGGTGGATGACCAAGCACACACGGCACCACGCGAACCCGAACCGGATCGGCAAGGACCCGGACATCGAGCGGGACACGATCTCGTTCCTCGAGCAGGACGCCGTCCAGCAGCGCGGCCTCATGGCGGCGATCACCCGCCACCAGGGCTGGCTGTTCTTCCCGCTGCTGACGCTCGAGGGTGTGAACCTGCACTTCCTGGCGTTCAAGAGCCTGCTCGCGTCCCCGCGCTCCCGCTCCCGCACGGTCGAGCTCGTGGTCCTCGTCGCCCGGCTCGGCATCTACCTGGCACTGGTCCTGTGGGCGCTGCCGCTGGGCATGGCCGCAGCGTTCCTCGCCGTGCAGCTCGCCGTGTTCGGCGTGTACATGGGTGCGTCGTTCGCGCCCAACCACAAGGGCATGGCGATCATCCCCGCCGACAGCCGCCTGGACTTCCTGTCCAAGCAGGTGCTCACGTCGCGCAACATCGGGGGCGGCACCACCGTCACGATGCTCATGGGCGGCCTGGACGCGCAGATCGAGCACCACCTGTTCCCGAGCATGCCGCGGCCGCACCTGGCCCGCGCCCGTCGCATGGTGCGCGAGCACTGCGCACAGATCGGCATGCCGTACACCGAGACCTCCCTGCCCCGCAGCTACCTGCTGGTGGTGCAGTACCTCAACCGCGTCGGCCTGTCGGCCCGCGACCCCTTCGACTGCCCGATGGTCCAGCGGTACCGGGCGCGCTCCACGCGCTGAGCCGCACCGGCGGTCCCGCAGACCTCCACCGCCACCCGACGACGGGTGCCGCACAGGATCTGCACAGGTCCTCCCGCCGACCCGTCCACGGCCGACGCCCGTCCCCCCGCAGCGCAGCGGTGGGATGGGCGTCGTGCTACGGGACCTGCGCCTCACCCTGCCGCGCGCCGGTGCGCGTGAGCTCACCGTCGTCGAGGAACGCGTCGACGCCTGGGCGCGTGCCCGCCTGGCACGGGTGCGCGGCCGCCGGGTCCGCACCGGCCTGGTCGAGCTCACCGTGTTCACCCTCAAGCAGGGCTGGGCGTGCCTGTTCGGCGCGCTGCTGCTCGCCCTGCTCCTCGCGGCGCGGTTCTGGTACCCGGACGACGCCTGGCTCGCGCGCAACGACGCCCTGACGGTCGCGGCGCTCGCGCTGCAGGTGGGGATGCTCCTCACGCGCCTGGAGACCGTCCGGGAGCTCCGCGTGGTGCTGCTGTTCCACGTCGTCGGCACCGCCATGGAGGTGTTCAAGACCGACGTGGGATCCTGGTCCTACGCGGCCGAGGGCGTGCTCCGCGTCGGGGCGGTGCCCCTGTTCTCCGGCTTCATGTACGGCGCCGTCGGCTCGTACCTCGTGCGGGTGTTCCGCATCTTCGAGCTGCGCTTCGACCGGTACCCCCGCCGCCGGGTGACGGCCGTGCTGGCCGTGGCGGTCTACGCCAACTTCTTCACGCACCACTGGGTCGCGGACGCCCGGTGGGTGCTGCTGGCCGCGGTCGTCCTGGTCTTCGGTCGCACCGTGATGCACCTGCGCGTCCACGCCGCCCGCCCGCGGATGCCGGTGCTGCTCGCGTTCACCCTGGTGGCGGCCTTCATCTGGCTGGCCGAGAACGTCGCCACGTTCGCCGGCGCGTGGCTGTACCCGTCGCAGGTCGACGGCTGGCACGTCGTCGGCGGCAGCAAGCTCGTCTCGTGGTTCCTGCTGATGATCATCTCGGTCGTCCTCGTGGCCTGGGTCCACCCGCCGCGGGCGCCCGACCCGGTGCCCGAGGTCACGAGCTGACGAGCGGCTCGACCAGCGCGCGCTTGTCGGGCTTGCCGCTCGGTGCGAGCGGCACGTGATCGACGACGTGCACCGCCTGCGGGACGGCGACCGCGCCGAGCGTGTGCGCCACGCGGGCGCGCAGCACCTCGACGTCGGGCCGACGCCCGTGCGCCGGGACGACCCACGCGTGCACCGCCTCCCCCGTGAGGTCGTCCGGCCGGGCGACGACGTACGCCTCGGCGACCGCCGGGTCCTGCTCGAGGACCCGCTCGACGGCCCCGGCGTGCACGAGCTGGGCGTCGACGATGACGACGTCCCGCGCCCTGCCCCGCAGGTGCAGGTAGCCGTCCGCGTCGACCTCGCCGAGGTCGCGCGTGCGCACCCAGCCGTCGACGAACACCTCCGCGGTCTCGGCGGGGTCGTCCCAGTAGCCGGTCGCCTGGCACGGCGTGCGGACCCACACCTCGCCGTCGCGCACCCGCACGTCGACCTGCGCCGGCGGGCGTCCCACCGTGCCGAGCACGGGCGGCGACCGCATCTCGTCCGGCGCGACCATCGCGATCATGCCGGTCTCGGTCTGCCCGTAGCCGTGGAAGACGACGGGCCCGAGGACGTCGAGCGCCTCCGCCAGCCGTGACGGCGCGAGCGGGGAACCGGACACCAGCAGCGCCCGCAGGGTCGACAGGTCGGCGGGGTCGTCGCGCTGCGCGCGCACGAGCTGGTGGAGCCGCCCGACGGTGACGACGCCGGCCGTCGCCCGGTGCCGCACGATCGCGGCGGGATAGCCCGGGGGCCGCGCCGCGACGAGGACGCCACCGGCGGTGAGCGCCAGCACGCTGTACTCGAGCATCACGTGGCTGCTCAGCGACCCGAGCACCAGGAAGCGGGCGAGCCGGGGCGCGAGCGCCGCGACCGCGGCCGGCCACCGCTCCGGGAACGGCACCCACGCACCGCTCATCGCGGCGTAGGTCTGCACGCAGCCCTTGGGCCGCCCGCTGGTCCCGCTGGTCCAGGTGATCCGCGCGACGTCGCCCAGCCGCCCGGCCGCGACGAGCGGACCGTGCGAGCGTGTCGCGAGCAGGTCGGGCAGGCGGGCCTCGTCGACGACGACGGTGGCGTCGGCGCGTGCGAGCAGGTCCGCGCGCTGCGCGGACGTGAGCCCGGGCGGGACGCCGCACACCCGTGCACCGACCGCGAAGGCGGCCACGGTCGTGGCGAACGCCTCCGGCGTCACGCCGAGGTCGAGGGCCACGCCCGCGCCCGGCCCCGCGCCCGCGGCGCGCAGGCCCGCGGCCGCGCGCGCCACCGCCTGCCCCATCTCCCCCGCCGTCACGACCCGGTCACCGTCCTCGAAGACCGGGCGCCCCGGGTCACGGGCGAGCACGTCGAGCACGGGCTGCGGCCACAGCACCGCGGGGGCGGGTTCGTGGTCGGGGTCGCGGTCGGGGCCCTGCGGACCGGCGGACGTCATGCACGGACCGTAGGGTGACGCATCTCACACCGCTCTGAGATCGCGTCCCTACCGTCGGGGGCATGGAAGCCCGTGCCGCGCTGACGACCCGCGTCGACCTCGCCGCCCCTCTGCGGACCCGTGACCTGCTCGCGGCGGCCGCCGGCCCGGTGGACGTGGTCGTGCCGCCCGAGGCACGCGAGCGCACCGGCGCGGCACGGGCCCTCCTCGACGCCGCCGTGGCGGGCGACCGCGCGGTGTACGGCCGCACGACGGGCTTCGGCGCGCTGGTGGGGTTCGCCGGCAGGGCCGACGGTCGCGACCAGGCGGACAACACGCTCGCGCACCTCGGCGCCGGTCAGGGCCCCACGCTGCCTCCCGGGCTCGTCCGGGCCACCGTGCTCGTGCGTACCCGCTCGCTCGCCCAGGGCGCCTCGGGGGTGGGGCCCGACGTGCTGGACGCGCTGGCCGCGATGCTCGGGACGACGTTCGCACCGGTCGTGCCGCGGTGGGGGTCCGTGGGTGCGAGCGGTGACCTGATCCCCCTCGCCGCGGTCGCCGCCGCGCTGCGCGGCGACGGGGAGGCGGAGCTCGACGGCCGACGTCTGCCGGCGCGCGAGGCGCTGGACGCCGCCGGCCTGGCACCGCTGCACCTCGACGGCCGGGACGCGCTCGCGCTGGTCAACGGCACGTCGCTGACGACGGCGGCGCTCGCGCTCGCCCTCGACGGGGTCCGGGCCGTGCACGCGGGCGTCGTGCGCCTGACGTGCCTGCTCGCCGACCTGCTGGGGTGCGACCCGCAGTTCGCCGACGCCGACCTGCTCGCCCGCTGGGCGCACCCCGGCGCCACCGTCGTGGGCACGCGCATGCGGGAGCTGCTGACCGGCCTGACGCCGACCGGCACCCGGCCCCTGCAGGAGCCCTACTCCATCCGCTGCGCACCGCAGCTGCTCGGGGCCGCGCACGACGCGCTGCGGTACGTCGAGGACGTCGTCACGGCGGACCTGGCGGGCGTCAGCGACAACCCGCTGCTGTTCCCCGAGGCGGACAAGGTGGTGCATGGCGGCAACTTCTTCGGGCAGCCCGCGGCGTTCGCGGCCGACCTGCTCGCGCTCGTGGCCGCCCAGCTCGGCAACCTCGCCGAGCGGCAGCTCGACCTGCTCGTGGACCCGAGCCGCAACGGCGGGCTGCCGCCGATGCTCGCGGCCGGCCCCGGGCAGCAGCACGGGCTGCAGGGCGTGCAGCTCGCCTCGACCGCCCTGGTGGCCGAGCTCCGCCGGGACGCGACCCCGGCCAGCATGCAGTCGCTCTCGACGAACCTGCGCACGCAGGACGTCGTGCCGTTCGGCACGCAGGCCGCGCTGCGGTCGCTCGACGGCGTCGTCGTCCTGCGGCTGCTGCTCGGCTCCCTCGCGCTGGGGCTGCGGCAGGCCCCGCACGTCGGCGCGCGGCGCCCCACCGCGAGCGCGTCGGTCGCCCTCC
>Ga0233375_1001117_pt1 | contig 12564 bp, 8 predicted proteins | sample ElkDunMinimDraft_10_FD_191539 | JGI IMG/M metagenome (GOLD analysis project Ga0233375, IMG submission 191539) | Fecal eukaryotic communites from dung pellets of Tule Elk in California, USA - Elk Dung E16 | ecosystem: Host-associated > Mammals > Digestive system > Large intestine > Fecal | place... | reverse complement strand
ACGGCCGCCGGGCTGCGGCTCAGCGACGGCACCGAGACGTACAAGTCGATGTCGGCGTCCGACGGCAACGGCTCCTACCGGTTCGTCGGCGTCGCAGCCGGCACGTACGTGCTGTCGGCGGAGGCGTTCGGGTACGTCACGGGGTACGCGCAGGTGACGGTCGCCGCCGGCGGCACCGTCACGTCGGACCTCGTGCTGACCACCGTGCCGGGCGACGGGCTCGTCGCCACCGCGAGCGTCACGGGGCGCGCCACCGACGCGGCCACGGGCGGGCGCGTGACGTGCCTGGCGACCACGGAACCGTGCCTCGTCACCGTCACGACCAGCGCCACCGCCCTCGACGGCTCGACCCGCACCGTCACCGCCACCGCGGGGCCCGACGACGCCTACGTGCTGCCCGGCGACGGCGAGCCCGGCCTCCTGCCCGGCAGGTACACCCTCACGGTCTCCGTGCCCGGCTACGAGCCCAGCACGGTCGACGTCGCGGTGCCCATGGGCGCGGTGGTCGAGGCCGCCACGGTCGCCCTGACGCCCTCCCCGTCGCTCGTCGGCACCGTGCTGCCGCGCGTCGGCGCGCTGCCGACCGGCGTGTGCGTCGTCGCCCGGCCCGCCGGGTCGACGACGACCTGCACGCCGGCGACCGCGACCTGCACGGGCCCCGACGCCCGCTGCGCGAACGTCGAGCAGGGCATGTACGAGCTGCGGCGGCTGCCCGCCGGGGCGTGGGAGGTCGTCCTGGTGGGCCTGCCGGCCGAGTGGGTGACGCCCGACCCGGTCGAGGTCGTCCTGCTCCCGGGCGAGACCCGCCGCTACGACGCGACCGTCGAACGCCTCGGCATCATCCGCGTCACCACGCTGCGCGCCGACGCGAGCGGTGCCATCGGCACGGCCGCGGACGCCACCGTCCAGGCCACGCAGGTCGGCGGCACCACGGTCGTCACCGCCACCTCCGACGCCGACGGCGTCGCCGTGCTCACCGGGCTGACCCCCGGCACGTACCGCATCGTGACGACGGCCGCCGACGCCGCGAGCACTGCCGTCACCATCGAGCGCGACATCTCGCTCAACCAGCAGCTCGACGCCACGGTCGTGCTCGCCTCCCCCGTCGGGGACCAGGTCGTGCAGGTCGTCGTGCAGTCCGCGCACGACGCGTTCCGGGCGCTCGCGTCGGCACGTGTCACCGTGACCGGCGTCGTCGGCTACTCCGGGACCACGCCCGTGCGCCGCTCGCAGACGTTCACGACCGACGGGTCCGGTGAGGCCCTGGTCTGCACGGCGCCCACCGGTGCGTGCGCGGGCCGGTCCGTCCTGCCGCTGGTGTCCGGCCAGGTCGACATCGTCGTGCAGGCCGAGGGGTTCGACCAGCTGCGGCTCGACGGTGTGGAGCTCGGCGGCGTGGACCGCGTCGTGCTCACCCCGTCGTACCAGCTGCTCGACGCCTCGATGGCCCTGCTGCCGCAGGTGACGGCCGTGCCCGGCGTGACGCTCGAGGCCGTCGACGCACCGCCCGGCACGGGGACGATCCGGCTCACGCCGGCGGTCGGCGGGTCCCCGACGACGGTCGACGGCGAGGACGCCACGCAGGTGTCGCTGACGTTCGTCGACACGGCCCTCGGTGTCGAGAACCGCATCCGCCCGGGCACGTACCGGTTCCGCGTCACCGCCGACGGGTGGAGCGTGCGGGCGGGCACGGCCGAGCTGGTCGTGACCGTGCCGTACCGCGACGACGACACCCCGGACGCGACCACCGCCCGGGTCGTGCTGGTGCGCGACGGAGGCGTCCTGGTCACGCTCGCGCCCGACGCGGCCGCGCCGCTGACCGACGCGCGGGTCACGCTGTCGTCGGGCGGCACGGTCGTCGCCGAGCGCCGCGTCACGTCGACGGCGCCGGTCCACCTGGGCGCGGTGCCCGTCGGGCGGTACGACCTCGCGGTCGTCGCTGCCGGGTTCCGCACCGGCCCCGCCACGACCGTCGACGTGCCCCCCGGTGCGGACGCGACGCCGACCGTCCCGCTCGTCGGGCTCGGCCGGGTCGAGGGCACCGTGTCCACGCACCTGGGGCCCGGGTGGTCCGTCGCGCTGCCCGGTGCCCGGGTGAGCGCCGTCGGCCCCGCCGACGAGGCCGGGACCAGCGACGTCACGTTCACCGCGACGTCGGACGCCACCGGGCACGTCACGCTCGTCGGGGACCTGGACCGCGAGGGTCTGTGGGCGGGCGACTGGGACCTGACGGCCGAGGCGTCCGACCACGACCCGGCGACCGCCGTGGCGACGGTCGGGACGGGCCCCGAGACGGCCGAGCTCCGGCTCACCCCGCGCGGCTCGACCCTCACCGTGCGCGTCACCGACGCCGGCGGGGCGGCCGTGACCGACGGCCTGGCCGTGCGGCTCGCGTACTCCGACCACGCCGTGACGATCGACCCGCCCGCGGTGCAGGACGACGAGTTCGTCTTCAGCGGTCTGCTGCCGCTGACCTACACGCTGTGGGTCGTGCCGTCGACCAGCGAGTACACGACCGTGAGCACGCGCGTCACCGTCGGCCCGGGGCAGCCGGGGCGCGTCGAGGTGCCGCTGGCGACGCCCACGGGCTCGGTCCAGGGCGCCGTGACGCGCGAGGCGGCCGACGGCAGCCTCACACCCGTCCCCGACGTCAAGGTGATCGCGACCGCGCAGGGTGCGACCGAGAGCGTCGACGTCACCACCGGTTCCGACGGGCGCTACCTGCTCAGCGGGCTCGGCGGCGGCCAGTACACCGTGACGTTCACGGCGTCCGGCGCGACCCTCACGCGCGCCGTCCACGTCGTGCCCGGCCAGGGCACGGTGCTCGACGTGACGTTCCCGCTGGTGCGGCACCCGGTGACGGTGCAGGTCACGTCGTCGATCGGCGCGGACCTCACGGGCGGGCTGGTGACGCTCACGTCCGGGAGCGGCACGACGCTCGGGCCGCAGCCGGTCGCACGGTCCGGCACCCGGTACGTCACGACGTTCCCGCAGGTGCCGCCCGGCACGTGGACGGTGCGCGCGGCGGGGCCGGCAGGCCACCTGGCAACGGTCGAGCAGACCGTCGACGTCAGCGGGGCGACGACCCTCCCGCTGGAGCTGAGGGAGGTCGAGCTGCGGCTGCGGGCCACCGGCGGTGCACCGTCGGTCGACGTGACCGTCACGCCCACGGGCGGCACCGCCGTGCCGGTGCGGCTGCTGGGCGGCGCGAGCGACTCGGTGCTGTACCTGCCGGGCACCACGAGCGGCCCCGCCGCGACGCTGAGCGCCACCACGTCCGCGGGCTGGCTCGTCGCGCTGTCGCAGACCACCGTCCCGGCCGGTGCCACACAGCTGCTCGTCACCGCCACGACCACGCCCGCACCGGCCGTGACCACGACGTCCGCGACGACGTCCGGCCCGGTCCAGGTGGGAACGGCCCTCACCGTCGCCGTGACCGTCACGACCCCCGGCGGCACCCCCGCCGGGCAGGTGCAGGTGGCCCTCGGCGCGTCGCCGGACTGGGCGCAGGCCGTCACCGGGACCCTCGTGGGCGGCGCCGCGACCGTGACCCTGCCGACGACCGGGTGGACGCCGGGGACCACGACGCTGTCGGTGCGGTACGTGCCGTCGGCGCCCACGACGTGGGCGGGGTCGGGCACGACGGTCGACGTGCAGGTGGAGGCCGTGCCGGAGCCGCCGGAGCCGCCGGAGCCCGGCGGTCCGCCGGGCCCGTGACGCCCCGGCGGCAGGGAAGCTCGGCACCGCGGGGCGTGTGAGGCTCTCCCCGCCGGAGCGGTCAGCCGAGCAGCACCATCGCCAGGGTGAACGCCGCCCCGGCACCCAGCAGCGCCGACACCAGCGCCACGACCCACGTGCGCGGGTGCCCGCACGGGACGGCGACGGGCACGTGCACGACCTGCGGCTCCGGCTCGGGGGCCGGCGGGGGCGGCGGCACCGGGGCCGGCGGCGGGGTCAGGTCGGCGCCGCAGCGCACGCACGGCCCGCGCGCGTGGGCGTTGTGCTCACCGCACGTCAGGCACGCCACGACGACGCCCGCGAGCTCGCCCTCGACGCCCGGGGACCGGCGGACCGGCCCGAGGTCGGCCGTCGGCGCGTCGGCGCGTCCCGGGCCCCGGTCCGCCCAGAACAGCGGGAAGTCGCACTGCGGGCAGAACCCGCTCGCGTCACGGCGCAGCAGGTCGAGCGCCGAGCGCGTGCCGCACTCGGGGCACGTCACGGTGTCGGCCGGCCGCCCCCCGCCCAGCCCGGGCACCGGCTCACGCAGCACGTCCGTCATCACGCTCCCCCTTCGTCCGCGGCCACACGGTGCGGCCCCCCACCACGACCTCGAGGTGCACGTGCGCGGGCACCTCGGCCCGCAGCAGCTCGACCAGCTCGTCCTGCGTCAGACGTCCCGTCGACTCGGTCTCCAGGCGCACCCAGGCGGTGTCGGTCGGCTCCTCGCCCAGCGGGTGCACGCCACCGCCGTCGACGACCCGCGCGGGCGCACCCGTGCAGCCCTCGAGCAGCACGCGTAGCCCGTGCGCGGTGCCGCGCCAGGGCAGCGCCGACGCCCCGGCCACCAGCAGGTCCCGCTGCAGGTCCTCCGGCAGGTCCGCGTCGAGGCCGGGCAGGCCGATCCAGCGCGCGAGGTACCGGACCATCTCCGGCGGGGCCAGGCGCGGGTCCGCCAGGTGCGGCAGGTTGTCCGGGTGGGCCAGCAGCGTCTCCGCCTCGGCCTGGAAGATCCGCACGAACCGCGCGAAGAAGTCCTCCGCGACCATGCCCGCCGGAAGCTGCGTGAGCAGCCAGTCGTCAGGTCGTCCCACGTCGCACCCCCGTCCGGGTCGGCGCGGACGTCATCGCACGACCACGCGGTGCTCGGCCGACAGCAGCAACGTGTCCGCGTCGATCGTCAGCGACTCGCGCCCCTCGCCGACGCGGCGGCCGTTGCGCAGGTCGTACCCGAACAGCGTGACCTCGTCGACGCCCAGGACGCCGTCGACGCCCTCGGCGACCTGCGCGACCGCGGTCGCGGTGAGCGTCTGGCCGAAGGGCCAGCCGGTGCCCTGCGGCCCGCCGACCAGCGGGTGCACGAACCGGGTGACGGCCTCGACGACGCGCTCGCGCACGGCCTGCACGGGCCGCCCGGGGATCGCGCGCACGAGGGCCGCGACGGACACCCCGTGGTAGTACGGCGCGCCCAGGCCCACGGACACCCCCACCGTGCGGCGCAGGTCCAGCTCGGCGGCCACGCTGTCGAGCAGCCGGGGCGAGAGCACGAAGTCGTCGATCGTGTGCGTGCGGGGGTCGGTGCGCACCTGCGGCACCAGCAGGACGTGGACGGGCTCCGCCGGGCCGTCTGTCGCGGCGGGCAGGCAGCGGGCGCGCGCGACCTCGACGGACGCCTGCAGGGCGACCTGCTCGAAGTCCGACGCGGTCACCGCGCGCTGCCCGGTGCGCAGCGCGAGCGGGCCGCGGACCTTGGCCTCCTCGACCGTCTCGGCGTCGACGCCGCCGGTGGCGGGCACGAGGTTCGCGACGCTGCGCACCGACGGCAGCGCGGTCCGCAACGACGTCACGGTGCGCGGGCCGACGTTGCCGCGCGCGCCGCCGCCCGTGCGGTACCCGGTGACGCGGACCTGCGCACCGTCCGGCGGGACGGCGCCGTGCTGCCGCGTGCGACCGTCGGGCTGACGCACGGCGGGGCCGAACCGCACCTCACCGCTCGCGGAGTCCCACACCACGTGCCGGTCGTCCGGGCCGGACGCGGCGAAGTCCGGGACCTCGTCCCACTCGGCGGCACCCGCACGGTCGACGACGACGACGCGCTCGTCGGGGCGGCGCGTCGCCACGGGTGACGCGGACACCGCGAACCGCTGGCCCGGGCGCCCGTCGGACCGCCCCAGGACCTCGGCGGGCATGGCCTGCGCGTGCTCGGCGGGCACGCTCACCCCGACGGTCCGCACCTGCACCGAGCCGACGTGCGGTGACGCCTGGTAGGCGGGGCGTCCGTCGGCGCGGTCGAGCAGGCGCGCGCGCAGCCAGTACGCGGTCGTGCCGCCGATCGTCAGGGGCGCGTGCCGTTCGCCGACCAGCAGCGTCACGGCACCGTCGCGGTTGAGGCCGCCCGTCGTGTCGTCGTCGACGACCGTGGGCACCCACGCCTCGCCGCTCCACACCTCCCATGCGAGCGGCGGGCGCGTCGGGTCGACGCCGATGCCCTCGGCGTGCGCGGTGACGTCCAGGCGCAGCACGAGGTCCGCGAGCGGGTCGGCGCAGCCCAGGTAGAAGGCGTCGCCGTCGCGGATGGGTGACGACGGGAAGCAGCGCACGGACTCGCCCGGCACCGCCAGGGCCTCCCACGCGTCGCTCGACGCGGCACCGTCGGGCCCGGCGGTGCGGGCCGCGACGAGCCGCGGCGGGACGGCGAGCGCCTCGGCGGACGTCGCGAACACCACGGGGTCCTGCCCGCCGACCGTCACGGTCGACACCGCGGTGCCGACGGGGATCACGACGGGCTCGGTCGCCGGTGCGGCGAGCCGGAACGTCAGGCGCGTGTGCGCGACCGACGGCGGGAACGGCTCGACGCCGACCAGGCCCAGGAAGTGCGCGTACATGCGGTCCGGCACCTGGTTGACCCGGTACAGCACCATCTCCCCGACCCACGCGAACAGCTCGACGAGCGCGACGCCGGGGTCGGACAGGTTGTGGTTGGTCCACTCGGGTGTGAAGCGCGGGATGAGGCGCTTGGTCTCGTCGACGATGTCCTGGAACCGGCGGTCGTCGAGGTTCGGCGGGTCGAGCGGCGGCATGTCAGGAGTCCTCGCGGGGGATCACGTAGAAGGGGAAGACGAGGTTGCGGCGGTCGTTGGTGGACCGGACGCGGTAGTCGATCTCGATGTGGAGCAGGCCCGACTCGCTCGAGTCCTGCAGGGGGCGGACGTCCTCGACGTCGACCCGGGGCTCCCACTGGGCCAGCGCGTCGCGCACGGCCTGGCGCACCAGGCCCACGAGGTTCGGGGTGATCGGCTCGAAGAGCAGGTCCCAGATGCGGCAGCCGAACGCGGGGCGCATGAGCCGCTCGCCGGGCGCGGTGAGCAGGACGACGCGCATGGCGTCCTCGACGTCACCGGCGCCGCCGGTCATGGCGATCGACCCGGTGTGGTCGACGCCGAACGGCCACGCGAAGCCACGGCCCACGAAGTCCGCGGCCGCGGTCATGCGGGCGGGCTGGATCTCGCTCATCAGTTGATCGCCACCGGGTTGCCCACGACCTTCGTCGGGCCGGACGCGGAGACCTCGGCGGTGCCGCTGGCCTTGAGCGCGACCTGCGCGCCCGTGACCTCGACCTTCGCGGTGCCCTCGATCTTCACGGTCGTGCCCTTCAGTCGCAGCTCGTTGTCCGCCTGCACCGCGATGTCGGTGCCGCGCACGGTGATCTTCCCGGTGCCGTCCAGCTCGATCGACGACGACCCGGCGACGATGCGCAGCGGGATCTTCCCGACCTCGAGGACGGCCTGCTGCTGGGAGATCCGCAGACCGTGGCCCGCGGCGCCGAGCGCGAGCTCGACGTACGCGTCGTCACCGGACTCGCCGTCGCCCAGCACCAGACGCTGCCCGTGCCGCGAGTGCATGGCGCGCACGCGCGGACCGGCGTCGGCGCGCACCGTCTGCGGCGGCAGCGCCGTCGCCGAGTGCAGCCCGCCGAGCACCACGGGCCGGCTCACGTCGCCGCCCTCGAACGCCACGAGCACCTCGTCGCCCGGCTCGTGCTGCAGCACCATGCCGCCCGCGCTGCCGCCGCCCGGCGCGAGCACGCGCGCCCAGTCGGACGACGTGCGGTCCGACGCGGTGACGAACGTGACGCGCACGCGGCCCAGCCGGTCGGGGTCGTCGGTGCTGTTGACGGTCGCGACCACCAGGCCGGTGTGCCGCGCGGAGGACACGGTCCGCTCGCCGGCGGCACCGCCCAGGCGCACGGGCTCACGGTCGCCCGCGACGAACGACGTGCGCGACGCCCGCCCGTCGAACCGGTGCTCGACCTCCTGCACGTAGTACGTGCCGTCCAGCGGCCCGCCCTCGGCGACCTCGACCTCGCCACCCGGCACGACGCCGGGCGCGAGCGGGCCGCGGCCCTGCGCCTCGACGCGCCCGTGCCGCGCGGCCATCGCCTGCGCGCGCACCCGGGCCTCCTCCGCCGAGCGCACCTGCAGGCCGCCGACCTGGATCTGCGGGGTCGCACCGTCGGCGTCGACGCGCGCGGAGAAGCCGGCCCGCGGCGCCGGGACGTCCGCCGTCGCGCGCACGGCCGTCGTCGTCGCGGCGTCCCAGCCCTGCACGACGTACGTCGCGTCGGGCCGCCCGACCTGCCGGGCGGACAGCTCGTCGAGGTCCACACCGACGGTGAGCCGCGCGGTGCGGGCGCCGGACGCCGTGCCCGAGGCCCGCTCCCAGACGCGCAGCGTCGTGCCGTCGACCACCCAGTCCAGCCCCGAGGCGACCGCCAGGTCGTCGATGAGCCCGAGCGGCGAGTCCGCCTGCAGGTGCCACGGCTCGGCGCGCGACGACGGCCAGCCCTGCACGCTCAGGCGCGCCGCGCGCGCGAGCTCGGTGACCACCTGCGAGGCGTCGACGTTGGCGCGCGCGACGACGGTCGCGTCGGTCGTCAGGCCGTACGCGCCGTCGTGCGCCGTGACGGTCGTGGTGGCACCGCGGTCGTCGGCGCGCGTGCCCAGCGCCGTGACCGTGCCCGTGAACAGCGACGTGCCGTCGACCCGCACCTCGACGTCCTGCCCGATCGCGAGGCGCGACGTGACCATGGCGTACCCGCGGTCGACGAACGTCAGCGACGCCCGGCCCACGGTCCGTACGCCGCGCTGGACGCGCACGTCCACGAGGTCGTCGAGCTCCGTGATGCCCAGCGGCCGCCCGCCCAGGCGCACGTCGAACGACGTGTGGGCGAGCGGGTTGAGGCGGGCCGTGCCGACGTCGGTGCTCACGCGTCGCCCCGGGGGACGGACAGCACGGTGCCCGGACGCAGGTCCAGCGGGTCCTCGATGCCGTTGGCCTGCGCGAGCGCACGCCACCGCGTCGGGTCTCCGTAGTGCTGCGCGGCGATCCGGTCGAGCGTCTCGCCGGCCTGCACGCGGTGCACACGGTGCGGCTGCGGAGTCCCGGACGTCGGGTTCTGCGGCCCGAACGCCCGCGACGGCTCGTACTGCCGCAGCTCGAGCGCCGCGCGGGCGCGCAGCGGTGTGCCGGACGCCGAGAAGTACGTGAACGTCAGCTCGAGCGCGGCGACCACGGCCGTGAACGCGTGCAGGTCGCCCCAGTGGAACGTCACGGTCGGCGGGCGCACGTTGCCGGTGGCCTCGTCGGCGCCGGGCAGCGTCGGGTCGACCTCCATGAGCTCCAGCAGCCGCCCGGTGTGCCGCGTGACGTCGCTGCCGTCGTGCGTCGTGTCGAAGAACAGGTCGACGCTGAGCACGCCCGATGACGACCCCGCGTACCGCAGGCGCGGCACGCCGCGGCCCGGGCGCGGGTCACCCACCCAGTGGTTCTCGCGCGTGAGCTGCAGCTGCGCCGGGTTGAACAGGCACGGCACCTTCTGCCCGCCCTCGATCTCGAGGAACGCCTTGACCGGAGCCGTCGTCGCCGTCATGAGAAGACCTCCCGCGTGCGGCGCCAGGTGCGCCGTTCGTCCTGCTCCTGCAGGCGTTCCTCGACGATCCGCACGACGCGGTCGTCCAGCTCGTTCTCCAGCCACGACGTGAGCTCGGCGCGCAGCCGGCGCTCGACGTCCGCGTGCGGGGGGCGTACCTCGTCGTGCACGGGGGTCCTCTCCAGACCGGTCGGGGGCAGCCACCGTCGGACGACTCCCGCGCCGGGGCCCTGAGCGGGCGCGGCGGACGGCGTGGCCGGGGCGCCGCCGAGGGCGTGCCGCGGCGCCGGGGGCGCCGCCGAGGCGACCCCGGCGGGTGCGAGCGTGGGCGCGGGGGTGTCGCGGCGGACGACGGTCCGCGGGGGCAGCACGGTCAGGCGGCGCACGGTGCCGATGCCGGTAGCGGTGCCGATGCCGGTGCCGGTAGCGGTGCCGGTGCCGGTGCCGGTGCCGGTAGCGGTGCCGGTGCCGGTGCCGGTGCCGGTGAAGACCGTGGCGGCGCGGCCGGTGCGCGACGGGTTGCCGTCGTGTCGCGACGTGCCGCGCCGCGACGTCGCGGTGCGCGGAGGTGCGGAGGCGGCGTGGGCGCCGACGGGCAGCGCACCGGCCGGCGGCCCGGCGTGGGCGGTGCGGGCGGCCGCGGCGCGCGCGCCGACGGGCAGCGCGCCCGCCGCGAGCCCGGCGTGACGCGCCGTGCGGGCCACCGCCGGGAGCGTCGGCGCGCTCACCGCGGAGCGCAGCGCGGGCGCCGTGACCGAGGCCCGCACGCCGACGGGCTGCACCGCGCGTGCGAGCTCGCCCGCACCGCGCAGGGGCACCAGGGCCGGGGTACGGGTGGCCGGGCCCGATGCCAGGGATCGGCGCACCGACGTGGGCGACGTCGTGGTCGACGACGCGGCGACAGCGCCGGAGCGCGCGGACGCGGCGCGAGGTGCGGCGAGGGACGACGGAGCCCCGGCGGCGGTCGGCGACGCGGCGAGCACCGTGGTGGGTGCAGTCGCGGCGGGGTGCGACGACGTGGCCGTGTGCGGAGACGTGGCCGTGTGCGGAGGCGTGGCCGTGTGCGGAGGCGTGGCCGTGTGCGGAGGCGTGGCCGTGTGCGACGACGCGGAGGCGTGCGGAGGCGTGGATGCCTGCGTCGTCGCGGCGGGGGTGCGCACCGTCGTGCCCGAGGCGTGCGGAGGCGTGGCGACGGCCCGTGACGTCGCCCCGACGGTCGGCGTCGCCGGGCCCGGCGTGGCGCCGAAGGCTGCGGGGGCCGTCGCCGACGTTCCGCGCGGTGGCGACGTCGGCCCGCTCGGGGACGCGCTGACCGCGGACCGCTGCCCGCGTGCCGCAGCGGCGACCGCCGGGGCCGCCGGCGCGACCGACCGGGGCGCCGCGCCGACGCGGACGTCCGCGTGCGGACCGGCGGCGGCACGCACGCCGGCACCGGGAGCCGCACCCGGAGCGACGGTTCGGTGCGTCTGAGCACCGGCCGGACCGGTCGCAGCGGACGCGCCCCCGGCCGGACGGCCCAGGTGGGTGGCGGCACCGCCGTGGCGGCCGACGGGCAGGGCGGAGCTGCTGGTCCCGAGCCCCGTCGAGCGCCGCACGAACGGGCGCCGGTGACCCGCACCGGGCACACGTCCGGCCGCTCGCCACGCCGGACCCGACACGGACGCGGTGGGTGCGAGCGCCGAGCCGGACGCGCGCGGCACGGTGCCGGCTCCAGGCACGGTGCCGGCTCCAGGCACGGTGCCGGCTCCAGGCACGGTGCCGGACCCGGCAACGGCAGCGGACCCGGACCCCGCGGTAGATCCGGACATCGCAGCAGACCCGGACATCGCACCAGACCCGGGCATCGCAGCAGACCCGGACATCGCACCAGACCCGGACATCGCACCAGACCCGGACATCGACGCCGGCCCGGACATCGCAGCGGACCCGGACACCACTGTGTGCCCGTGCGCACCGGCGGGTGCAGGCGCCGCACGTCCCGGGCCGGGCGTGAGGTCGTCAGGACGTACGGCCGCGGCACGATGCGCAGGCGGGGTGGGGGTGGAGGCGGCGCGCGCAGCGACGTCCGGCCCGTGCGGGCGGACCGGGCCGGCGGTCGCCGTCGCAGCGGCCCGACGCACGGCCGCGCCGGGCAGTGACGTGCCGACGGTCGCCGCACCGAGCGCGAGGCGGCGCACAGCGAGGCCCTCACGCGCGGGCGTGACGGCGGACGGCACGGCGGCGCGGACGTCGAGCTCGTGCGACCCGCGCATCGCGAGCGCGGTGCGACGCACCGGACCGCTCAGGGCGGCGACGGCCGTCGGCAGCCCCGCGGCGGCACGCTGCTGCGTGCCGACCAGGGCGCGACCGGGCGTCGCCGTGCGGCCACGCCCCGAGCGGGGACGACCGTCCTCACCGTCACGAGGAGAGGCAGACACCGCCCCCGCAGCGGCGACGGCACGGTCCTGCGCGGCGGGCGACGTCCCGTCCGGGCTCGTCCGCACCCGCCCGTCGAAGGGGGAGGCGGACGTCCCCGCCGACGTGCTGACGGTGCGACCCGCCACCGCGGCTGCCCGCTGCTCGGTGGTGCGGCGGCGCAGCGCGCTGAACGCGTGAGCCTGACGACGCACGAGGGCACCCGAGGGCCCGGGACGTCCGCTGGGAGCCGGTGCACCACGGGACGTGCCACCGGACGTGCCGGACGCCGTGCCGGACGCCGTGCCGGATGTCGTGCCGGACGCCGTGCCGGATGTCGTGCCCGTCGGCGCCGCAGCGCCCGGCGCGTGGCCGGGGGTCGGCTGCTGCGACGCCGGCGACGGCCCCGGGCGGCCCCGGGACGTCCGTCGGCGTGGGGCGACGTCGGACGGTGTGGTCATGGTGCCCACGGCGCGGACCGCGTCGGGCAGGCGCATCGGGACGACGCGCGGCGCGAGCCGGGC
>Ga0233375_1001116_pt1 | contig 12566 bp, 10 predicted proteins | sample ElkDunMinimDraft_10_FD_191539 | JGI IMG/M metagenome (GOLD analysis project Ga0233375, IMG submission 191539) | Fecal eukaryotic communites from dung pellets of Tule Elk in California, USA - Elk Dung E16 | ecosystem: Host-associated > Mammals > Digestive system > Large intestine > Fecal | place... | reverse complement strand
CACCCACGGGTGCGACACCAGCGCCGACTCGATCTCGGTGGTCGACAGCCGGTGCCCGGACACGTTCATCACGTCGTCCACGCGGCCCAGCAGCCAGATGTCCCCGTCGGCGTCCTTCTTGGCGCCGTCGCCGGCGAAGTAGAGGTCGGTGAACCGCGACCAGTAGGTGTCCTTGTACCGCTCGGGGTCGCCCCAGATGCCGCGGAGCATCGACGGCCACGGCTCGGTGACGACGAGGTAGCCGCCGCCGCCGTTCGGCACGGGCTTCGCGTCGTCGTCGACGACGTCGGCCGCGATGCCCGGCAGCGGCACCTGCGCGGACCCGGGCTTGGCCTCGGTGGCGCCGGGCAGGGGGCTGATCATGATCGCGCCCGTCTCGGTCTGCCACCACGTGTCGACGATCGGCGTGCGGTCGCCACCGATGACGCGGCGGTACCACATCCACGCCTCGGGGTTGATGGGCTCGCCCACCGACCCGAGCACGCGCAGGGAGGACAGGTCGAACTCCCCGGGGATCTCCTCGCCCCACTTCATGCAGGTGCGGATGGCCGTGGGGGCGGTGTAGAGGATCGTCACGCCGTACTTCTGGACGATCTCCCACCAGCGCCCCCGGTGCGGCGTGTCCGGCGTGCCCTCGTAGATGACCTGGGTGGCCCCGTTGAGCAGCGGCCCGTACACGACGTACGTGTGCCCGGTGATCCAGCCGACGTCCGCCGTGCACCAGTACACGTCGGTCTCCGGCTTGAGGTCGAAGACGTTGAGGTGCGTGTACGCCGCCTGCGTGAGGTAGCCGCCGGTGGTGTGGAAGATGCCCTTCGGCTTCCCCGTGGTGCCGGACGTGTACAGGATGAACAGCGGGTGCTCGGCCTCGACGTCCACGGGCGTGTGCTGCGAGGACGCCGCCTCGACCGCGTCGTGCCACCAGACGTCGCGGCCCGGCGTCCACTCCACGGGCTGACCCGTGCGCCGCACCACGAGCACGTGCGCGACGGTGGGGGCGCCCTTGGCGAGCGCCTCGTCCACCGCGGGCTTCAGCGCGGACGGCTTGCCGCGGCGGAACCCGCCGTCGGACGTGACGACGAGCTTGGCCTCGGCGTCGAGGATGCGCGAGCTCAGCGCCTCGGCGGAGAAGCCGCCGAAGACCACGGAGTGGGGCGCGCCGATGCGCGCGCACGCGAGCATCGTCACGACGGCCTCGGGGATCAGCGGCAGGTAGATCGCGACCCGGTCGCCCGTGCCCACGCCCAGCGCGGTGATCGCGTTGGCCGCCTTGGAGACCTCGCGCTGCAGGTCCGCGTACGTCAGGGTCCGGGTGTCACCGCCCTCGCCCTCGAAGTGCAGCGCGACCCGGTCGCCGCGGCCCTCCTCGACGTGCCGGTCCACCGCGTTGTACGCCGCGTTCAGCCGACCGTCCGCGAACCACCGGGCGAACGGGGCGTCGGACCAGTCGAGCGTCTGCGTGAACGGGGTCGACCAGGTGAGCAGCTCACGCGCCTGGTCCGCCCAGAAGCCGGGCCGGTCCGCGTTGGCCCACGCGTACGCGTCGGCGGTCGCGTTGGCCTGGGCGGCGAACTCGGCGGACGGCGGGAAGCGACGCTCCTCCGACAGCAGGTTCTCCAGCCCCGTGGAGGGCTCCGCGGCCGGCGGCGGCGGGGTCGTCGGGGCGGCAGACGGTTCGGTCACGGTGTCTCCTACGCAGCGGCTTCGGTGCGACGGTGGGGCTGACCAGTGCGGTCCTCGTCACCGGACCTTAGTCCCGGGAGCCGTCCGTGCGCACCGCCTCGCGGCGCGGACCGTGCCGTCAGAGCGTCCGGTTGCGCTCGCGGAAGGCGCCGAGCCGGACGCCGTGCCGTCGTGCGAGCGCGATGGTCACGCCGCCGGTCAGCAGCAGCACACCGGCCGTGATCGACGTCCCCGACGTGCCGGCGACCGTCACCTGCGTGGTGGTGAGGTGCCACGCGTCGGACCCCACGACCTCGAGCGTGCTGGAGCGTGCGATGCCCGGCGCGTACAGCTGCACCCCGCCGACGACGCCCAGCACGAGGCCGGCCGTCACGGGCGCCGCCGCGGTCCACAGGCCCAGCAGCAGCAGCGCCGCGAGGAGCACGGCGCCGGTGCTGACCAGCACGATGCCCAGCAGCTCGAGCGAGGCGTCCCAGCCGTCGACCTGGACCCGCAGGATGCGGCTCTGGCCCAGCAGCAGCAGGCCGAGCGCGACGGGTGCCAGCAGGAGGCCGACGAGCACACCGAGCACGTGGGTGCCCGTGCGGGGGGTGCGCGGGGCGTTGGGGTCGGGGAAGAGCTCGTCGCCGGTGGCCGCGCCGTCCGTGGACGTCCCGGCGTCACGCGCCGGTTCTGCGTCGCCGGTCCCGTCGGAGGGCCGAGGGGCGTCGGTGCCGGACGTCGCGCCCGGGGCTGCGCGTGGTGCGGCGGGTGGTGCGGTGGGCGGTGCCGCGGCCGGTGCCGCAGGCCGTCCGCCGGCGGGGTCGGGCGGCGTGGGAGCGGGTCGCTGCACCGCGTGCCGACCGGTGTCCGTCTCGCCCGCGTCGACGGGGGTCGCACCCGGGGTGCCGCCCGTGGTCGGCCGGTCTCCCGGGCGCTCGGGGTCCGTGGTGCTCACGCGTGCTCCTCGGGTCGGGGTGGCGCGTCGTGCGACGCCCTGCGGGGCCACGCTATTGCGCGCGTGCGCCGCCCGCCGTTCGGCGCGCGCGTCCCGTCAGCCGCGGCCGACCGGCAGCGGCGGCGCCGGGGCCACCGCGTCGGGGCCCGAGGGGTCCGCGTCCGCCGCCGGGGCGGGCGTGCGGCCGTCGTCCGCGGGGGAGGCGGGCGGTGCGGCGTCGGTGGTGGCGGGCTCGTGGGCGTCCGCGCCCGGCAGCGCGGGGACGCGCGCGCCGTACGCGTAGGCCGCCCCCACCAGCAGCGCGCCGCCGATCGTGTTGCCGACGCCCACGGCCACGAGGTTGCGGGCGAACTCCGCGACCGTCGCGTCGGGCAGCCCGCCGTACAGGCCCAGCGAGAACGTCGTCATGTTGGCCACGACGTGCTCGAAGCCGGAGGTGATGAAGACCAGCACGCAGGCGAAGACCGCGATGATCCGGGCGGTCTCGCTCGTGAGCCGCGCCCAGCACCACACGGCCAGGCAGACGAGCAGGTTGCACAGGACGCCGCGCACGACCAGCTGTGCCGTGGTGGCCTCCGCCTTGTGCGCGATCATCCCCGCGATCGCCTCGCCGCCGGCGGTCCCGGGGGCCAGCACCCCCGACACGTGCAGGAGGCCGGCGAAGGCCATCGCGCCGAGCAGGTTGCCGCCCAGGCACGCGAGCAGCGTCAGGCCCGCCCGGCCCCACGTGACGCGCCGGGTCATCGCGCCCTGGGTGAGGATCATCATGGCGCTCGTGGCGAGCTCGCCGCCGGCCACGAGCACGATGGTCAGCGCGATGCCGAACACGGCGCCGTTGACGAGCGGCGCCCACGGCGAGCCGGCGACGGTCAGGGGACCGCCGGCGGTGACCATGATGAGGACGCCGATGCCGATGTAGGCACCGGCCAGCATCGTCCGGACCAGGAACAGACCCGGGGACCGGGTCAGGTCGACCTTGTGCGTGGCGGCGTCGGCGTGCGCGGCGACGGCTTCGGTGATCGTGAGCACGGCATCATCGTCCCCCCCGGTCAGAGGCCCCGGGTGGGACGAAAGCACCCGTCCGGAACACGCGCTCGGCGTCGATCCGGTAACGACCGCAGAGGTCACTTGACCGGCGGCCACGGGGGCGCATAGCGTCCCGGCACATCGGCAGATGTATCGTTAATACTTCACTTCTGACGATACTTCCGACTGGCCCCGGCGACGACGCCGACGGTCCGTCGGGCCGGTGGCGCGACGCGGCGGACCGCACGCGTCAGCGGTGTCGTTTTCCCTGCTCCAACGCCCGGGTCGTCGCCTGGGACCGGATCTCGAAGAGGAGAGCCCTGATGGCACGTGCGGGACATCTGGCAGGACGGCGGGCGCGCTCGGCGCGCGCCGCGGGGGCGCTGACGGTGGTGGGTGCGCTGGCGCTCGCCGCCTGCGGCAGCGGTGGCGGCGGCTCGACCGACGCCGACGGTGAGGCCACGGACCTCGAGTGCTCGACGGAGAGCGTCGCCGACGAGCAGTGGAAGGCGGCCGAGCCGCGCGAGTTCTCCCTGCTGTGGACGGACTGGGCGGACTACCCGATCACGGACAGCTGGGAGTTCTTCGACGAGATCGAGGAGCGCACCAACGTCAAGCTGAAGCTGACGAACATCCCGTTCAGCGACGCGACCGAGAAGCGCAGCCTGCTGATCAGCGCCGGCGACGCCCCGCAGATCATCCCGCTGGTCTACACGGGCGAGGAGCGCCAGTTCGCGGCCTCCGGCGCCGTGGTGCCGTTGAGCGACTACGCCGACTACATGCCCAACTTCCAGAAGTACGTGGACGAGTGGGACCTGCGCGACATGGTCGACAACCTCCGCCAGGAGGACGGCAAGTACTACATGACGCCGGGCCTCCAGGAGGTCTCGGTCCCCGTCTTCACGCTGATCATCCGCAAGGACGTCTTCGACGAGGTCGGCGCGCCGGCACCCGAGACGTGGGAGGACCTGCAGAAGGGCCTCGAGCTCATCAAGGCCAAGTACCCCGACGCCCAGCCGCTGGCTGACGGCTTCGAGGGCCAGTCGATGATCAACTACGCGGCCCACGCCTTCGGCACGATCGGTGGCTGGGGCTTCAGCGACGGCGCCTGGTGGGACGAGGACAAGGGCGAGTTCGTGTACGCCGCCACGACCGACGGCTACAAGGACATGGTCACGTACTTCAACGGGCTGGTCGAGGACGGGCTGCTCGACACCGAGTCGTTCACCGCGTCCAACGACGGCGGCGGCACCGTGACCGAGAAGTTCGCGGCCGAGAAGGTGTTCGCGGCCTCGGGTGGCTCGTGGACCGTGCAGGAGTTCTCGACGGCGCTCGACGCCGCGGGGGTCACGGACTACGAGCTCGTGCAGATCGCGCCCCCGGGCGGCCCGGCCGGCGACGTCGTCGAGCCGCGCAACTTCTGGAACGGGTTCATGCTGACCTCCGACGCGGTCAACGACCCGAACTTCTGCGACCTGCTCCACTTCACGGACTGGCTGTACTACAACCCCGAGGCGCGCGAGCTCATCCAGTGGGGCGTCGAGGGCGAGCACTACACCAAGGACGACGAGGGCAAGTACACCCTCAACCCGGAGTTCACGCTCAAGACGCTGAACCTCAACCCGTCCGGCACCATCGACATCAAGAAGGACCTGGGCTACGCCAACGACGTCTTCGCCGGCTCCACCGAGTCGCGTGAGCTGAAGGAGTCGTACAACGTCCCGGCCTTCGTCGAGTACATCGACGCGGTGCAGTCGAACCGCACGCCGCGGGACCCGTTCCCGCCGCACCCGCTGGACGAGGCCGAGCTCGAGCAGGCCTCGCTGATGGGCACGCCGCTGAAGGACTCGGTCGACACCGCGACCCTCGAGTTCATCCTCGGGCAGCGTGACCTGAGCGAGTGGGACTCCTTCGTGTCCCAGCTCGAGGGCCAGGGTCTGTCGAGCTACATGGACCTCATCAACGGCGCTCGTGAGCGCGCCGAGGGCAACGGCTGAGTCTCGCTCGACCAGGCACGGTGGGCCGGTCCCGTCACGGGGCCGGCCCACCGGGCCACCGATCCGCTCACGAAGGAGTGAGAAATGAGCGCTGCTCACGCGACGGGCGACGCACTCGCGACCACGGTCCAGGCGCCGCCCGGGGGGACTCTCCCCGTGCAGGTGGACGGCGAGGGCCCGACCAGGACCCTGCGGCCCAAGGACCGGAAGGTCGGCTGGCGCAAGACGATGCGCCGCGACTGGGTCCTGTACGCCATGGCGCTGGTCCCCGTGCTGTTCCTGCTCCTGTTCCGCTACGTCCCGATGTTCGGCAACATCATCGCCTTCCGACGTTTCCGCCCCGGCGGCAACATCTGGGGTGACGAGTGGGTCGGCATGCGGTACGTCCAGCTGTTCCTCAACGACCCGAACTTCTGGAACGTCTTCGCCAACACCGCGATCCTCGGTGCCCTGACGCTGCTGTTCTGCTTCCCGCTGCCGATCGTCCTGGCGCTGCTGCTCAACGAGGTGCGCAAGAAGGCCTTCAAGCGCGTCGTGCAGTCGATCTCCTACCTGCCGCACTTCCTGTCGGTCGTCATCGTGGTCGGCATGGTCATGCAGCTGTTGTCGCTGCACGGCACCGTCAACCAGATCGTCGAGGCGATGGGCGGCGAGGCGATCCCGTTCCTGCAGCGCGCCGAGTGGTTCCGCACGGTGTACGTCGGTTCCGAGGTCTGGCAGACCGTCGGGTGGGGCACGATCCTGTACCTCGCGGCCCTGAGCACCGTCGACGCGTCGCTGTACGAAGCGGCCCGGATCGACGGCGCCAACCGGTGGCGCCAGACCTGGCACGTCACGCTCCCGGGCATCCGCCCGACGATGATGACGCTGCTCATCCTCAACATCGGCACGTTCCTCAACGTCGGTTTCGAGAAGGTCCTGCTCCTGTACAACCCCCTCACGTACGCCACCGGTGACGTCATCTCGACGTACCTGTACCGGGTCGGTCTCGTGTCGAACAACTTCAGCTACGCGACGGCGATCGGCCTGTTCCAGGCGATCATCGGCCTCGTGATGGTCCTCTCCGCGAACTTCGTGTCGCGCCGAGCGGTGGGAGCAAGCCTGTGGTGACCCAGAGTGCACTGACGTCGACGTCGGGGTCGGGCGGGGGCATGTCGATCGGCCCTCGCGACTCGCGCGGGTACAAGACCTTCACCTGGTTCAACGGCACGTTCCTGGTCCTGCTCTGCGGGTTCATGCTGTACCCGTTCATCACGGTGCTGGCGCAGTCGTTCAGCAGCGCCGGCGCCGTCAAGGCGGGCCTCGTCAACGTGTGGCCCATCGGGTTCAACATCGACACCTACAAGGTGGTCGCCTCCAGCGACCTGTTCTGGACGTCGTACCGCAACACGGTGGTCTACACGCTGGTGGGGACGACCATCGCCATGGTGCTGACGACGCTCCTCGCGTACGTCCTCGCCAAGCGGCACCTGCGCGGGCGCAAGCTCCTCATCGGCATCGCCGTGTTCACGATGTTCTTCAACGGCGGTCTGATCCCGAACTACGTGCTCATCCAGAACCTCGGGCTGAAGAACACCATGTGGGCGGTGGTCCTGCCGGGTGCGATCTCGGTGTTCAACCTGCTCGTCATGAAGTCGTTCTTCGAGAACCTCCCGCTGGAGCTCGAGGAGGCCGCCCAGATCGACGGCCTGGGCTGGTGGGGGATCTTCCGGCGGATCGTGCTGCCGCTGTCGAAGGCGGTCCTCGCGACGATGATCCTGTTCTACTCGGTGGCGATCTGGAACGACTGGTTCGCGGCCTTCCTGTACATGGACAAGCAGGAGCTGTTCCCCGTCACGCTGTACCTGCGCAACATGATCGCGGGGGCGTCCTCGACGGCCTCGCAGGGCGCGGCCGCGGCGGGGTCCACCAAGGAGGCCATCTCGGCCAACATCCAGGCCGTGACGATGATCCTCACCATCATCCCGATCCTGTGCATCTACCCGTTCGTGCAGCGCTACTTCGTGTCGGGCGTCATGCTCGGCTCCGTCAAGGGCTGACCGACGACGACGGGCCCCGCTCCGGACCACCGGAGCGGGGCCCGTCCGTGTGCCGGGGCACGCGGGGCCGCTCGCGTCAGGTGGTGCGCAGGCGGACCGCGGCGATCTCACCGGTCTCGGGGCGGGGGCCGGCATGCCCCTGCTCCGCCTCGGCCGCCTGGCGCACCGCCGCCGCGACGGCCGACGTGGCCTCGGCGTTGAAGACGCTGGGGACGATGTACGTGGGGTTCAGCTCGTCCGGGTGCACGACCGACGCCAGCGCGTACGCCGCGGCGAGCAGCATCGACTCCGTGACGGTGCGGGACTGCGCGTCGAGCAGCCCGCGGAAGACGCCCGGGAACGCCAGCACGTTGTTGATCTGGTTGGCGAAGTCGGAGCGCCCCGTGCCGACGACGGCCGCGTGGCGTGCCGCGTCGTCGGGGTCCACCTCCGGGCGCGGGTTGGCCAGTGCGAACACGATGGCGTCGGGGGCCATGCGTGCCACGTCGTCCCCGGTGATGACGTCGGGTGCCGACAGGCCGATGAAGACGTCGGCGTCGACGACCGCGTCGCGCAGCGTGCCGGTCAGGCCCCGGTGGTTGGTGGCCTCCGCGGTCCACCGCAGCGACGGGCTCAGCCCGGGCCGGTCGCGGTGCACGACCCCGTCGATGTCGGCGACGACGACGTCCCGCACCCCCGCGGCGAGCAGCAGCCGCAGCACGGCCGTGCCCGCCGCGCCCGCGCCGGACATGACCACGCGCACGTCACCGATGCGCTTGCCGACCACCTGCAACGCGTTGGTCAGGGCCGCGACCACGACGATCGCGGTGCCGTGCTGGTCGTCGTGGAAAACGGGGATGTCCAGGCGCTCGCGCAGGCGGCGCTCGATCTCGAAGCACCGCGGGGCGGAGATGTCCTCGAGGTTGATGCCGGCGAAGGCGGGGGCGATCGCCACCACCGTCTCCACGATGCGGTCCACGTCGGTCGTGTCGAGGCAGATCGGGAACGCGTCGATGCCGGCGAACCGCTTGAACAGCACGGCCTTGCCCTCCATCACGGGCAGCGCCGCCAGCGGGCCGATGTCGCCGAGGCCGAGCACCGCGGTGCCGTCGGTGACCACGGCGATGGTGTTGCGCTTGATCGTCAGGCGCCGGGCGTCCTCGGGGTGGTCCGCGATCGCGCGGCAGACGCGGGCGACGCCGGGCGTGTACGCCATCGACAGGTCGTCCCGGTTGCGCAGCGGCACCTTGGACTCGATCGAGAGCTTGCCGCCCAGGTGCATGAGGAACGTGCGGTCGGACACCCGCTGCACGACCACGCCCTCGAGCTCGTCCAGGGCCTGGACCACGTCCGCGGCGTGGTCGGTGTCGCGGGTGGCGCACGTGACGTCGACGGTCATCGTCTCGTGGAAGGACGCGGTGACGTCCAGCGCGGTGACGATGCCGCCGGACCGTTCGATCGCGGTGGTGAGGTCCGAGACCGCCGTCGGGCGGGCGCGGACCTCCAGCCGGGCGGTGATGGACGACGAGACGGACGGCGCGAGGACCATGCGGACATTGTGGACGTCCGGGTGACCGCAGCGCCTCCGGCCACGCCGACCGACGGGCCCGGTGTGAACCTGGTGCGGCCCTGGTGCGGCCCTGGTGCGGTGCGTAGCATCGCCGGGTGTCGATCCCGCCCTACGTCCTGTCCCTGCGCGAGCGCGTCGGGAACGACCTGCTCTGGATGCCGGGGGTGACCGCTGTCGTGCTGCGGGACGACGGCCCGCGTCCGGCGCTGCTGCTGGTGCGCCGCGCGGACACGGGGGAGTGGACGCCCGTCACGGGCATCGTCGACCCGGGCGAGGAGCCGGCCGTCGCTGCGCTGCGCGAGGTCCGCGAGGAGGCCGACGTGGAGGCCGTCGCCGAGCGGCTGGCGCAGGTGAGCGTGGTGGGCCCGGTCGTCTACGCCAACGGTGACCGGTCCCAGTACCTCGACCTGACGTTCCGCTGCCGCTGGGTCTCGGGCGAGCCGTTCCCCGCCGACGGCGAGAACACCGACGCGCGCTGGTTCGACCTGGACGACCTGCCGCCCATGGCACCGGACATGGCCGCGCGCGTGGCGGCGGCGCTGCCGGCGCGGGGCGAGGCCGAGTTCACCGCGTGAGCCGTCGGGGGGACGACCCGCTCGCGGGCCTGGTCGACCTGCCCGGCGTGACCGACGCCGTGGCCGCGGCGCGCGCGGCGTGCGAGGAGCTGCGCTGGCACGAGGCCTTCCGGCGGCGGTGGCGCGAGGTGCGGGCCGAGGCCGGTCTGCGCGCCGCGGCGGCGTCGGCGGCGCTCGACGGGGCGCCGGTCGGCGTGGCGGCCGTGCGGGCCTGGGCCACCGGGACGGCGGCGCCGACGGGCGGTGCGGAGGCGGTCGCAGCGGGTGCGCTGCGGGCGCAGGGTGTCGTGGACTCGCAGCTGCCCGCGCTGGGGGCCCGCGGTGGCGCCCCGGGTGCGCCGCTGCCGCAGGTGCTCGCGCGGCTGCACGCGGCCGCGGCGGCGGACCTGCTGCCGGCGGACCTGGTGGGCAGGCCGCGCACCGGGGCCCCGGGGGACCTGCGCGGTCTGGGCGCGGCGCCGCCGCCGGACCTGGCGTCGGCGCGGACCGCGGCCGTGCTCGCCGACGCCGGTGCCACGCGGGCGCCGGCGCTCGTGGCCGTGGCGGTCGTGCACGGCGAGCTGCTGGCCGTCCGGCCGTTCGCCGCGGCCAACGGCGTGGTCGCCCGCGCGGCTGCACGGTTGCTGACCGTGCGCGCAGGGCTGGACCCCACGGGGACGGTGCTGCCGGAGGTGGTGTGGCAGGAGGCACCGCCGGTGTACCTCGCGGGTGCGGCGCGCTACGCGGCGGGCGACCCCGACGCGGTCGCGGCCTGGGTCGTGGCGTACGCCGGGGCCGTGGTCCGGGGCGCGCAGGTCGCGCGCGGCGTGGCCGACGAGGTCCTGGCGGGGCGCCGGGCGACCGGCCCGTCGGGCGCCTGAGCGACGTCCGGGGCAGGCGGTCCGTCGACGAGGGTGAGGACCGCGGGAGTGATCATGCGTGCAACCTCTCGGTCGCTCCGGGACCAGCCCGGTCGACCCGCCCTAGGGGGGCGATCCTGCGCGTGGGTGCTCCCGCGGTCCTTCAGGTGGTGTCCTATACCCGCCCACGGGGCGGCTGCAACCCCCACGGGTGTCCTCCCAGGTCAGCGGCGCTTCCTGGCCGCATGGTGAGAACCGCGGACCGTCACGCGGGACGTCGCCGTCGGCGCCACCACCACACCGCGACGGCCGCCGCGGCGAGCCCCGTGAGCACGGCGCCGGTGGTCACGCGCACCTGCGTGTCGAGCCGGCGCAGCGGCACCGGGCGACGGAAGGCGAGGACCTCCCAGCCGCGCTCCTCGGCGATGCGGCGCAGCGCGCGGTCGGGGTTGACGACGTGCGCCCGCCCGACGGCCGCGAGCATGGGGACGTCCGTCACGGAGTCCGAGTACGCGAAGCTGGTGGCCAGGTCGTAGCCGCGGGTCTCCGCCAGCTCGCGGATCGCGACGGCCTTGTTCTCGCCGTAGGCGTAGAAGTCGATCTCGCCGGTGTACCGGCCGTCGGCCACGGCCATGCGCGTCGCGACGACGGCGTCCGCACCCAGCATCTCGGCGATCGGCTCGACGACCTCGGCGCCGGATGCCGACACGACCACGACGTCGCGCCCGGCTGCCTGGTGGGCGCTGATGAGCTCGACCGCCTCCGCGTACACCGTGGGGTCGATGGACTGGTGCAGGGTCTCGCGGACCACCGCCGACACGAGGTCGACGTCCCAGCCCACCACGGTGCGCGACAGCTGCGCCCGCAGGCGCTCCGTCGCCGTCTCGTCGGCACCGCCCAGCAGGTACGCGAGCTGGGCGTACGCGGACGCGACGACGGAGCGGCGCGTCAGCAGCCCTTCGGCGAGGAAGCCGCGGGAGAAGGCCGTCGCCGACGACGTCGCGATGATCGTCTTGTCGAGGTCGAAGAACGCGGCAGGCCGGGCGTGCCGCGCACGCGGCGGCCCGCTGCGTGGCGGCGCGCCGCGCGACGGGTCGACGGGCTGCTGGTCGGCCATGACGCTCCGCGGATCGGGGACGAGGACCCTGACCTGCGCGAGCGTAGCGGGAGGGACGGACAGGCGCTGGATCGCGCGTTCAGCCGGGGGTGTCGCGGTCCGTCCCGCCGGGCAGGCCCGTGCAGTCGACGGTCACCGGCGGGTGGGTGCGCAGGTAGTCGCGGGCACCGGCGTCGCCGGCGAGCGACCGCCGCAGGGCGGCCCAGTGGTCCCGGCCGAGCAGCACCGGGTGCCCGGGCACGCCCCCGAAGGTCGCGCGGCGCAGGTCGCCCGGGCCGACGGGTCCGGCGGCCACCCGGGACACGGCGCGCGCGTCGAGGTCCGGCAGGTCGACCAGCGTGACGACGACCGCCGTGGCGGGGGAGGCGTCCAGGCCGGACAGCCCCGCGGCGAGCGACGCGCCCATGCCGCACGCCCAGTCGCCGGCGACGACGACGTCGGCGCCGACCGGCACCAGCGCGCGGGCGTCGTCCGCGGCCGCACCGAGCACGACGCGCACGCCCGCGCACCCGCCGCCGCGCAGCGCGTCCGCGGCCCGGTGCAGCCACGGCACGCCGTCGGTGACGCACAGCGCCTTGGGTCGGCCCATGCGGGTCCCGGCCCCGGCGGCCAGGACGAGCCCGAGCAGGTGCTCAGGCACGCCCCGCCGCCGGTCCGAACCGCGCCAGGACCCACTGCTCCAGCAGCTGCGCGAGCGTGTACAGCACGAGCGACGCCACGGTCACCACGACCACCAGCGCCCACACCTTCGTGTTCTGCGCCCGCCCGACGGCCGACACGACGCCGTACCCGATGCCCCCGCCC
>Ga0233375_1001114_pt1 | contig 12583 bp, 9 predicted proteins | sample ElkDunMinimDraft_10_FD_191539 | JGI IMG/M metagenome (GOLD analysis project Ga0233375, IMG submission 191539) | Fecal eukaryotic communites from dung pellets of Tule Elk in California, USA - Elk Dung E16 | ecosystem: Host-associated > Mammals > Digestive system > Large intestine > Fecal | place... | reverse complement strand
GCAGCAGGTCGCGCTCGCGCGTCTCGTGCTGCTCGACCCGCACACCCTGGTCCTCGACGAGGCGACCTCCTTGCTGGACCCGCGCGCGGCCCGCCACCTCGAGCGCTCGCTCAACGCCGTCCTCGAGGGCCGTACGGTCGTCGCGATCGCGCACCGCCTGCACACCGCGCACGACGCGGACCGGGTCGCGGTCGTGGACGGTGGCCGCATCACCGAGATCGGGCCGCACGACGAGCTCGTCGCGGCGGGCGGCGACTACGCGCGCCTGTGGCACTCCTGGCAGCAGGAGTAGCAGGACCTCTCGCCGTGGCGTCCAGGGCGTGGCCGGTGTCCGGCCACGCCCTGAACGCTGTCACGCGACGCCCCGACCTGCCGGTACGCTCCGCCCGTCCGTCGCGTCCGGTGCACGCCGACGACGCGGCGGGACGACGAGGTCCTGGGCGCGCGCCCCGGTGCGCACAGCAGACACGACGCCCTGCTTCCAGGCACCGCCCAGGAACATCCCTCAGGATCGGTTGAACGTTCAACGAGGATGCGAGGGCCATGAAGAAGACGATCGCCCTGACCGCCGGGATCGCGATGCTGTGCGCGCTCCTCCTGCTCGGTGGCACCTGGGTCTACGCCCGTTCGCAGGCCGGCACCGAGGCAGCTCCCCTGTCGGTGTCCGCCACGGCGACCGACGACGCCGCCGACGCCTCGGCCGGCGCGAGCGCCGCGGACGACGACGGCTCGTCCGTCGACGGCGTCCAGGACGGCGCCTACGCCGTCGACACCGGCTCCCAGGCCGGCTACCGCGTCGAGGAGGTGCTCTCGGGCCAGGACGTGACCGTCACCGGCCGCACGAGCGACGTGCGCGGCGAGGTCACCGTCGAGGGCGGCGTCCTGACCGCGGCCAGCGTCGAGGTCGACATGACGACGGTCGAGACCGACGACCGCGGGCGCGACCGGCAGTTCCTGCGCATCCTGGACACCTCGGAGCACCCCACCGCGACGTTCGTCCTGACCGCTCCCGTCGACCTCGCGGGCCTCGCGAGCGGCGCTGCGAGCGTCGAGGCCACCGGGACCCTCACCATCAAGGGCGTCTCGCACGAGGTCACGGCCACGCTGGACGCGCGCACGCAGGGCGACGGAGCGCAGGTCAGCGGCTCGATCCCCGTGACCTTCTCCGACTACGGCGTCACGGCTCCGAACCTCGGCTTCGTCAGCGTCGAGGATGCCGGGACGATCGAGATGCTGCTCGAGCTCACGCCCTCGGACGGGTGACCGCGCCGTCGTCCTGCGCCCCGCCCGCGCCCGACGGGCCGACCGTCCCCGCCTCCGGCCCCTCGCCGCTGCGGGCCGGCAGGTCCGGCAGGTCCGGCAGCCCCGCGATGCCGCCCGAGACGCCATCGGTCCGCTTGCGCCCACCCGCCGCCTCGTCCCGCACGAGGCGCACCCACAGCGCCACGGCGAAGGCCCCGAAGATCCACCACTGGAGCGCGTAGAACGCGTTCTGGACGTTGACCCCGTTGCCGCCCTCGATGGTCGGCCGCGGCAGCAGGCGGGGGCCGCCGTCCGCGGCCGCAGGCTGCGCGGGATCGGAGTCCATGAGCACGAGGTAGCCGCCGTAGATGGGATTGCCCCATGCGTTGGCGAGCGCGGCCGAGGAGATCGAGTCGGTCTGCCCCGCGGGCAGCCCTCCGGTCCCCGCGGCCTCCGAGGCCTGGAGGTACGCGGTGACCCGCACCTCGCCGGAAGGGACCTCGAGCCCAGCAGCGTCCTCGGCGTCGGCCGTCGGGACCCAGCCGCGGACCACCGGCACCACGGGCGGGCCGGACAGGTCGGCCCAGGACTCGCCGCCCGTCCCGTCGTCGGACACGCGCAGGGGCGTCAGGACCAGGAAGCCCGTGCGCCCGTCGAGCGCGCGCCCGGCGACCAGGAGCTGGCCCTGCGGCTCGTACCGGCCCTCGACCCAGACCTGCCGACCCACGAGCTCGCCGGGGAAGGTCGACTGGGGCGGGAGCAGGACCCCCAGACCCTCGGGACCGACCGCCTCGGCCTCCGCGATCTCGTGCTGCTCGGCGAGCTCGGCGCGCTGGTAGGCGCGGTCGAGCTGCCACACGCCCAACCGGCCGCACACGCCCGCAGCCAGGAGGAAGAGCAGCAGGAAGCCGATCATGCGGGGGCTGCGGGCGACAGCCCAGAAGCCGGGGCGGGAGGGGGCCTGGTCGGACACACGTCCACGGTAGCCGGGTGCCCGGCGCCCGAGAGAATCGCAGGGGCCGGACGTGACCCAGACCACGGGCGACCACGCCCGGGACCTGGCGCGGGACCTCCTGTCCCGCCGTCCGGGACCTTCGACCTTTTCTGTACCTCACAGCGCGCAGCGTCGGGGAAACCATGCATCGCCCCAGGTAATGGGGTTGTATGAAGGGACCACCAATCCCCGGTAGACCTGGAGCGTGCGATGACGACGACCACCTCGCGTCCGACAGAAGGAACCCCGTGGCGCCCCGCGGAGATCGCCTCCCTCTCCGACGAGACGCTCGCGCGCGTCGACGGCTGGTGGCGGGCGGCGAACTACCTCTCGGTAGGCCAGATCTACCTGCTCGCCAACCCGCTGCTGCACGAGCCGCTCACCCGCGACGACGTCAAGCCGCGCCTGCTGGGCCACTGGGGCACCACGCCCGGGCTGAACTTCCTCTACGCGCACCTGAACCGGGCGATCGTCGAGCGTGAGCAGTCCACGATCTACGTCACCGGGCCGGGCCACGGCGGCCCCGGGCTCGTCGCGAACTCCTACCTCGAGGGCACCTACTCGGAGGTCTACTCCGACATCACCCAGGACACCGAGGGCCTGCGTCGGCTGTTCCGCCAGTTCTCCTTCCCCGGCGGCATCCCCTCGCACGTCGCCCCCGAGACGCCCGGCTCGATCCACGAGGGCGGCGAGCTCGGCTACGCGCTCTCGCACGCCTACGGCGCCGCGTTCGACAACCCGGACCTGCTGGTCGCGGCCGTGGTCGGCGACGGCGAGGCCGAGACCGGCCCGCTGGCCACGAGCTGGCACTCGAACAAGTTCGTCAACCCGCTCAACGACGGCGTCGTGCTGCCGATCCTGCACCTCAACGGCTACAAGATCGCCAACCCCACGGTCCTGGCGCGCATCAGCGACGACGAGCTGCGCGACCTCATGATCGGCTACGGCCACACCCCGTACTTCTTCACGGGCGGGTTCGACGGCGAGGACCACTACGAGGTCCACCGGCGGTTCGCCGCGCTGCTCGACGAGGTGCTCAACCACATCGCGCAGATCAAGGCCGACGCCGCAGCGGGCGAGACCGAGCGCCCCTTCTGGCCCATGATCGTCTTCCGGACCCCCAAGGGGTGGACGGGCCCCAAGACGATCGACGGCAAGAAGACCGAGGACTCGTGGCGTTCGCACCAGGTGCCGCTCACGAGCGCACGCGACACCCCCGAGCACCTGCAGGACCTCAAGGACTGGCTCGAGTCGTACCGTCCGCACGAGCTGTTCGACGACAAGGGCCACCTCGACGCGGACATCGCCCGGCTCGCGCCCCGCGGGACCCTGCGCATGAGCGACAACCCGCACACCAACGGCGGCCTGCTGCTCAAGGACCTGCGCCTGCCGGACTTCCGCGACTACGCGGTCGAGGTCAGCGCACCCGGCGGCGGCATGGCCGAGGCGACCAGGGTCCTGGGTCAGTGGCTCACGGACGTCGTGCGCCTGAACCCGGACAACTTCCGGATCTTCGGCCCCGACGAGACCGCCTCGAACCGCCTCCAGGCCGTCTACGAGGTCACGGACAAGCAGTGGAACGCGGACTTCTTCGGGCCCGACGTCGACGAGCACCTCGCGCGCGCAGGGCGCGTCATGGAGATGCTCTCGGAGCACCAGTGCCAGGGGTGGCTCGAGGGGTATCTCCTGACGGGCCGGCACGGGATGTTCTCGTGCTACGAGGCGTTCATCCACATCATCGACTCGATGTTCAACCAGCACGCCAAGTGGCTCAAGGTCACCAACGACATCCCGTGGCGCCGCCCCGTCGCGAGCCTGAACTACCTGCTCTCGAGCCACGTGTGGCGACAGGACCACAACGGGTTCAGCCACCAGGACCCGGGCTTCATCGACCACGTCGTGAACAAGAAGGCGGAGATCGTCCGCGTCTACCTGCCGCCGGACGCCAACACGCTCCTGTCCACGTACGACCACGTCCTGCGCTCGCGCCAGTACGTCAACGTCGTGGTCGCGGGCAAGCAGCCGGCGCCGAGCTTCCTCACCATGGACCAGGCGATCGCGCACTGCTCGCGGGGACTGGGCATCTGGGAGTGGGCCGGGACGGAGGTCCCGGGCGAGGACCCGGACGTCGTGCTCGGCTGTGCGGGCGACGTCCCGACGCTCGAGACGCTGGCCGCGGCGGACCTGCTGCGCCAGCACCTGCCCGAGCTCAAGGTGCGCGTCGTCAACGTCGTGGACCTCATGCGCCTGCAGGACGAGAAGGAGCACCCGCACGGGCTCTCGGACCGTGACTTCGACACGCTCTTCACCACGGACAAGCCCGTGGTCTTCGCGTACCACGGCTACCCGTGGCTCATCCACCGCCTGACCTACCGTCGCACCGGGCACGACAACATCCACGTGCGCGGCTACAAGGAGGAGGGCACGACCACGACGCCCTTCGACATGGTCATGCTCAACGACCTCGACCGGTTCCACCTGGTGATCGACGTCATCGACCGCGTGCCCTCGCTGCGCTCGAAGGCCGCCGGTCTGCGCCAGAAGATGGTCGACGCCCGCCTCGAGGCGCGGCAGTACACGAGAGAGCACGGCGAGGACATCCCCTCGGTCCGTGACTGGGTGTGGCCCGACGCGGGCGACACCGCGACAGAAGGGAGCGGCCCGTCGTACGACGCGGCCGCCGCTACCGGAGGCGACAACGAGTGACCAGCACCGCCCGATCCATCTACCTCGCCTCTCCCGAGGGCGAGACGGGGAAGTCCACGATCGCGCTGGGCGTCCTCGACCTGCTGACCCGTCGGGTCCAGCGCGTCGGGGTCTTCCGGCCCGTGACCAGGACCGCCCCGAGCTCCGTCGCGGGGGCTGCCGCCCCCGCTGACGGGGCAGGCCCGTCCGCGGCGTCCCCCGCCGCGGACCGCGACTACGTGCTCGAGCTGCTCCTCGCGCACGACGGCGTCGACCTCAGCTACGAGGAGGCCATGGGCGTCACGTACGACGACGTCCACGCCGACCAGGAGGCGGCTCTCGCCCACATCGTGGCCCGGTACCACGAGGTCGCGAAGCAGTGCGACTTCGTGGTGGTCGTCGGCACCGACTACACGGACGTCGCGGGCCCGACCGAGCTCGCGTTCAACGCCCGCATCGCGGCCAACCTGGGGGCTCCCGTGCTCCTGGTCGTCTCGGGCCGCGACCGCACGCCCGAGGCCATCGCGCACCTCACCGAGGTCAGCGTCAACGAGCTGCGCTCGAACCACGCCCAGCCCATCGCGGTCGTCGCGAACCGGTGCCGTCCGGAGAGCATCGACGCGGTGCGGGCACAGCTCAGCGCCCTCACCCCGGACGCCCCGGGTGCCCCCGCGCCGTCGGCGTCGCTGCCCGGGTGGGCCATCCCCGAGGACCCCTTCCTCAACGCGCCCACCGTGTCCGCGATCATGGAGGCCGTGGGCGGCCAGCTCGCGCTGGGCGACCCCGAGCTCCTGGGCCGCGAGGTCCTGGACCTGCTGGTCGGGGCCATGTCGCTCGAGCACCTGCTCGACAAGCTCGTCGACGGGGCCGTGGTCATCACGCCGGGCGACCGCAGCGACATCCTGATCGGCCTGCTGGCCGCGCACCAGGCGCGCAACTTCCCGTCGTTGGCGGGCATCGTCCTCAACGGCGGGTTCTACCCGCCCGACTCGGTCGGTCGCCTCGTCGAGGCGCTGGACCCGAGCCTGCCGATCATCCGCACCGACCTCGGGACGTTCCGCTCGGCGAGCGCCGCGTCGCGCGTGCGCGGCCGGGTGTCCAAGGAGTCGCAGCGCAAGGTGGACACCGCGCTCGCGCTGTTCGAGCAGAACGTCGACGGCGCAGCGCTGCTCGCGGGGCTCGACGTGCCTCGCCCCGAGGTCGTCACGCCGCTCATGTTCGAGTACGAGCTGCTGTCCCGGGCGCGCGCCGACCGCAAGAACATCGTGCTGCCGGAGGGCGAGGACGACCGCATCCTGCGCGCCGCCTCGACCCTCCTGGGCCGCCAGGTCGCCGACCTGACGATCCTCGGTGACGAGCAGTCGATCCGCACGCGTGCGACCGAGCTCGGCCTGGACATCGACGCCGCGACCGTGATCGACCCGCACGACCCCGAGCTCGTCGAGCGGTTCGCCGAGGAGTACACGAGGCTGCGCGCCCACAAGGGCATGACGGTCGAGCGCGCGCGGGAGATCGTCCCGGACGTGTCGTACTTCGGGACCATGATGGTCCACCTGGGACTGGCCGACGGCATGGTGTCCGGGGCTCGGCACACGACGGCGCACACCATCAAGCCGTCGTTCGAGATCATCAAGACCGTGCCGGGCGTCTCGGTCGTGTCCTCGGTGTTCCTCATGTGCCTCGAGGACCGCGTCCTGGTCTACGGCGACTGTGCCGTCAACCCGGACCCGACCGACACCCAGCTCGCCGACATCGCGATCTCGTCGGCTGCGACCGCGCTGCAGTTCGGGATCGACCAGCGCGTGGCCATGCTGTCCTACTCGACGGGCGCGTCGGGCTCGGGGGCCGACGTCGACAAGGTGCGCTCCGCGACCGAGATCGTGCGCTCGCGCCGTCCCGACCTGTTCGTCGAGGGACCCATCCAGTACGACGCCGCGGTCGACGCGTCCGTGGCGGCGTCCAAGATGCCGGGCTCGGACGTGGCGGGCAAGGCGACCGTCTTCATCTTCCCCGACCTCAACACGGGCAACAACACCTACAAGGCGGTCCAGCGCTCGGCGGGCGCCATCGCGGTGGGCCCCGTCCTGCAGGGCCTCAACAAGCCCGTCAACGACCTCTCGCGCGGTGCCCTCGTCCAGGACATCGTCAACACCGTGGCCATCACGGCCATCCAGGCACAGGCGGGCTCGGTCGCCGGGGCCGCCACGAACGGAGCACCCGCATGACCGTCCTCCCGGAGCACGAGCGTTCGAACCCGTACTCGGCGTACGGCGCGCACGGCTCGGTCCTCGTGATGAACTCGGGGTCGTCCTCGCTCAAGTACCAGCTCGTCAACCCGGTCGGTGGCGAGGCCATCGCCGCGGGCACGATCGAGCGCATCGGCGAGTCGAACGGCGTCATCAAGCACCGGTTCGCGGGCAACACGACCACACGCGAGGAGCCGGTCGCGGACCACGCCGAGGCCCTGCGCATCGCTCTGTCGCTCTTCGACGACGTCGGCCCCAAGCTGGCCGACGCGAACGTGTACGCCGTGGGTCACCGCGTCGTCCACGGCGGGTCGACGTTCTCGCGCCCGGTCCTGGTGAACGACGAGGTCGAGCGCCAGATCCTCGACCTGGCCCCGCTCGCCCCGCTGCACAACCCCGCGAACGTCACGGGGATCTCGGTCGCCCGCGAGCTCCTGCCCGACGTGCCGCACGTCGCGGTGTTCGACACGGCGTTCTTCTCGTCCCTGCCCGAGGCGGCCTCGACGTACGCCCTGGAGAAGGAGACGGCGCAGAAGTACGGCGTGCGTCGGTACGGCTTCCACGGCACCAGCCACCACTACGTGTCGGGCAAGGTGGCGCGCGTCCTGGGCCGGCGCCTGCAGGACCTCAACATCATCGTGCTGCACCTGGGCAACGGTGCGTCGGCCTCGGCCGTGCGCGGCGGGGTCGCGGTCGACACCTCGATGGGCCTGACGCCGCTCGAGGGGCTCGTCATGGGCACCCGCACCGGCGACATCGATCCTGCGGTCGTGTTCCACCTGGCCCGCAACGCGAACATGTCGATCGACGAGCTCGACGACCTGTTCAACAAGCGCTCGGGGATCAAGGGGCTCGCGGGCGAGAACGACTTCCGTGCGCTGCACGCGCTGATCGAGGCAGGGGACGAGGACGCGCGGCTCGCGCTCGACGTGTACCTCCACCGGCTGCGCAAGTACATCGGCGCGTACATGGCCGTGCTGGGCCGCATCGACGTCATCGCCTTCACGGCGGGCGTCGGCGAGAACGACGACATCGTGCGCGCCCAGGTCGTCGAGGGCCTGGCCGGGCTGGGGATCGCGGTCGACCCCGAGCGCAACGCGGTCCGCAGCAAGGAGCCACGCGTCATCTCGCCGGAGTGGGCGAGCACGCTCGTCATGGTCGTACCCACCATGGAGGAGCTCGCGATCGCCCGCCTGAGCGTGGAGATCGTGGAGGAGACCGACAAGGCGGGGCGCCCCGTGGTCTTCCCGCCCGTGCCGGGCTCGAAGCGCGGCACGTCCGAGGAGCCGGCCGAGCCCCAGGAGCCGGAGACGGCCCCGGAGCCCTGACCGCGGGACCGCACCACCCGGGCCACGCCTCGACCCTCTAGGGTCGAGGCGTGGCCCTTCTCATCGACCCGCCCCTGTGGCCTGCCCACGGGACGCTCTGGTCCCACCTCGTGTCCGACTCCTCGCTCGAGGAGCTGCACGGGTTCGCCGCGCGGCTGGGCCTGGGGCGGCGCGCCTTCGACCTCGACCACTACGACGTCCCCGTCGAGCGGCACGCGGACTGCGTGGCGGCGGGTGCGCAGGACGTCTCGGGCCGCGACCTGATCCGGCGCCTGCGCGCCTCGGGCCTGCGCGTGCCCGCGCGCGAACGCGGCGCGGCCAAGGCCGCCGCGCTGCTCGCGCGGTGGGACGCGACGCTGCCGGGGAGCCCGGGTGCGCGCGAGGTGGGCGAGGAGCTCCTGGCGCGCTGGCACGAGCCGCACCGCGTCTACCACGGCCCGGCGCACCTGGTCCACGTGCTCGACTCCCTCGCCGTCCTGGAGGGGCGCACGCCGGGCGTGCCCTCCTCGGGCGAGGCTCCGCCGTCGGGCACGTCGCTGCGCGCGCAGCTCGCCCTGTGGTTCCACGACGCGGTCCACGAGGGCGTGGCGGGGCACGACGAGGAGGCGTCGGCCGTGCTCGCGGTCGCACGCCTGTCCGCGCTCGTCCCCGGCCCGACGACGTCGCTCACCGGTGGCGGGCCTGCCGCCCGGGGAGGGGCGCGTCTGACGCCCGACGACGTCGCGGAGGTCGCCCGGCTGGTCCGTCTCACGGCCACGCACGACCCCGCCCCCGACGACGTGGTGGGCGCGCTCGTGTGCGACGCCGATCTCGCCGTCCTCGGCAGCGAGCCGGACCGCTACGCGCGCTACGTCCGGCAGGTCCGCGCCGAGTACGCGCACGTGCCCGACGAGCAGTTCCGGGCCGGGCGGGCCGCGGTGCTCCGGCAGCTCCTGGCGCTCCCCTCGCTGTTCAGGACCCCCGTCGGGCGCGAGCGCTGGCAGGCGCGGGCCGAGGACAACCTGCGCACCGAGCTCGCCGGTCTCACCGCATCGGGCCCGGCGTCCGAGGACGATCCTCGCCGCTAGGCTCACGCGCATGGACGAGCAGGGGATCAGCCGGGCTACTCCCCCGGGGCCCGTCGACGGGACGACCCGGACGAGCACGACGCCCGCCCTCGACGGGGCGGACGCGAGCGCGGGTCGGCCCGGTGGGGCGTCCGCGCGGCCGGGGCGCACCGGCCCGGGTGGCCGGCGCCGCCGGAGGCTGCTCGTCGCCGCCGTGGCACTCGCCCTCGTCGCGACCGCACCGATCGCCTGGGTCCAGGTCGGGGGGCGGCTCCGCGTGCACCCCGGCGTCGAGGACGTCCCCGCACGGCCCGTGGCCCTGGTCCTCGGTGCGGGCCTGCGCCCCGACGGCACACCGTCCACCTACCTGACGCGGCGGCTCGACGCCGCTCGAGAGCTGTACGAGCGGGGGACGGTCGAGGTGGTCCTCGTGAGCGGCGACGGCTCGCGCGAGGACTACGACGAGCCGACCGCCATGCTCGACTGGCTCGTCGCGCACGGCGTGCCGGCCGAGCGTGTCGTCCGCGACTCCCGCTGACGGCCCTGGTGGCTCGACCCGGTTACGGCAGGCGCAGCCTCTTCATGATCGTGAACGCCGACGTGAGCAGCCGGCTGGCCCGGTCCCCCGGCTGCGCGTAGAGCGTGTCGAAGCTCAGGCCGCGCGAGGTACCGCGCTGGACCACGATCGTCTGGGCCTCGGTCAGGGCCTCGATCCCCTCGCGCCCGTGCCGGCGACCCTGCCCCGAGGACTTGAACCCGCCCATGGGCGCGGCGACCGACCCGAACGCCGAGGCGTACCCGTCGTTGATGTTGACCGCGCCGGCCTCCACCTGTGCTGCGAGGCGGCGACCGCGGGCCGTGTCCTGCGTCCAGATGCTGGCGCTGAGCCCCAGGTCCGAGTCGTTCATGACCCGGATCGCGGCCGCGTCGTCGGGGACCCTCGTCACCGTCACGACGGGTCCGAACGTCTCCTCGCGCGCGCACGCGGCCGTGGCCGGGACGTGGTCGAGGACGGTCGGCGCGTAGAAGAAGGGGCCGATGTCCGCGCGGTGGACCGCGCCGGCGAGCACGCGAGCCCCCTGCGACAGGGCGTCGTCGACGTGCGCGACCACGCGGTCGAGCTGCGCCTGCGACGTGAGGGAGCCCATGTCCACCGAGTAGTCGAGCGCGGTGCCGAGGCGGAGCTCGCGCACGAGCGGGACGAAGGCCGAGAGGAACTCCTCGGCGACGTCCTCGTGCAGGATCAGGCGCTCGACCGAGACGCAGAGCTGCCCGCTGTTGGAGAAGCACGCGCGCACCGCACCCTGGGCCGCGGAGGGCACGTGGGCGTCGGCCGCGATGTAGAGCGGGTTCTTGCCGCCCAGCTCGAGCGTCGTCCCGATGAGGCGTTCACCGGCCTGCGCGGCGACCTTGCGTCCCGTGGCGGTCGAGCCCGTGAACGCGATGTGGTCGACGAGCCCGGTCAGCGCCGAGCCGATGTCCCCTCCGCCCGCCACCACCAGGAAGAGGTCACCGGGCAGGCCGGCCTCCTCCAGGAGCTCCGCGGCCCACAGTGCGGTCAGGGTGGTCTGCGGGTCCGGCTTGAGCACCACGGCGTTGCCCGCCACGAGCGCGGGCAGCGCCTCGGCGAGCGCCAGGGTCAGCGGGTAGTTCCAGGGCGCGATCGCACCGACCACACCGACGGGGCGACGGTGCACGCTCGCCCGGGTGAGGACGGGGAGCATGCCGGCGACCCGTCGCTCGGCCAGGTAGTGCGCGGCCCGCACGCCGTAGTGGCGCGTGACCTGCGCGATGTCCGCGACCTCCTCGAAAGCGCTGCGGCGCGACTTCCCGGTCTCCATCTGCAGCAGGTCCAGGACCTCGGTCTGCCGCTCCAGGACGAGGTCGTGGAAGCGCAGGAGCACCGCCGACCGCTCGGCGACCGTGGTGTGGGCCCAGGACCGCTGTGCACGGCGGGCGCGGACGACCGCAGCCTCGACGTCCTCGACCGAGGAGAGCGGGACGGCCGCGAGGGGTGCCCCCGTGAAGGGCAGGACCGAGCGGTACTCCCCCGCGGTGTGGGAGGTGACCACGCGAGCCACGAGGGGAGCGACGACCTCGGGCTCCAGGACGTACGTCGCGGAGGGGTGCTCCGGGTCGAGAAGGCCGTCGATGGCGGCGCTGCCGCCCTGGCTGCCGTCCGATGTTTCGCTTGCCATGCGTGACAGGTTACGCGGCGGCACCCGCGCGCAGAACATCCTTCACACAATCCCCTTTGGTACGTCTCGCCCGGCTCGGCTCGCCGACCGCCCGCGCGTGCGCGCGCCTGCCCGGTCCCGGCCGGGCCCGCCCAGGCTGGCCCGGCCTGGTCAAGCCTGCGCCCGACCGGTCCCCGCACCGGCGAGCAGGTGCGCGAGCGCCTCGTCGACCACGTCGGCCGGGTCGCGGCCGTGAGACTCCTGCGCCCACCAGACGAGGGCTGCGACGTTGGCCGCCGCGCACGCCGCCGCGAGCGACCGGGTCCGTAGCGAAGGACCTGCCGATCCGTCCGCACGGGCGAGGAAGTCCTCGACGGGCCCGCCGGACAGCCCGGTACGCGACATGCCCCAGGCGAGCAGCTCCTCGTGGGCGGCGATGAGGCACAGCCGCTGGCGCGTGGGCTCGACGGCCTCGGCCGGGAACCGGGACGCTGCCACGAACGCGGCCCGCACGACGTCGAGCGCCTCGGCCCGGCTCCCGGGGGCGCTCGCGTCGAGCACCCGGGTGATGGTCTCGCGCGCCTCGGCCGCGCCGGACCACACCAGCGCCGCCTTGGACGGGAAGAGCCGGAACAGGGTCCGGCGACCGACCCCGCTCGCGAGCGCGACGTCGTCCATCGTGACGTTCTCGAAGCCCTTCTCGGTGAACAGCCGCAGCGCCGTCGCCGCGACCTGCGCGGGGTCGACCGTGGTCGGGCGCCCACGACGTGGTGGTGTCTGCGACATCACATCTCCTCCGGAAACATGGTTATGGCACTGAGTGTTGAAATAGAGAGGAGGGGCCGGACCCAGGCGCCTCCACCCG